>Ga0182030_10026727_pt1 | contig 10425 bp, 7 predicted proteins | sample 812S3MmetaG_FD_121299 | JGI IMG/M metagenome (GOLD analysis project Ga0182030, IMG submission 121299) | Permafrost microbial communities from Stordalen Mire, Sweden - 812S3M metaG (Illumina Assembly) | ecosystem: Environmental > Terrestrial > Soil > Wetlands > Permafrost | place: Sweden... | reverse complement strand
GCCGCGGATCCCGATTCGTGGTTGCCACGAGGACGAAACCGGGACATCAGGGCGACCACGCCGACGCCATAGACGCCGCCTGCCGCCGGATCTACGCTGTCGATGACAGACGGCAGGCGGGTCCACTCGCTAGCCTGCATATATGGCAATTGACCAGGCCTCATCGACCGCGGCACCGCTGGCCACGACACTCCGGGATCGCCGGACAGAACTTACCCGCGCGGTTTTGGCCGGCACGCTCGATCCAGACGCCCTGCCAGCACTTTTGAGCTCCTCTGCAGACGCATTCCTCGGTGGTCTCCTCGAGCACGCCACCCAGGGCAAAACGAGCGGCTATGCGCTGATCGCCGTCGGAGGCTATGGACGCTCCGCGCTTTGCCCAGGAAGTGACCTCGACGTGGTACTTCTCCATCGCCGACGTCGACACGTCGAGCGTGTCGCGGACGCGATCTGGTACACGGTCTGGGACACCACCCTCCACCTCGATCACAGCGTCCGCACACGAGGCGAGGTGATCGAGATGGCCAATGCCGACCTCAAGGTGATCCTCGGCCTTCTCGATGCTCGTCACATCGCAGGCGACGAATCCCTTTCGCAACCACTGATCGAGCAGGTCGCAACGGTTTGGCGACGCGAGGGGACGAACCGCCTCGAGGCGCTTTCAAATGCCATGATCGAGCGTCACCGGAGTTTCGGAGAGCTCGCGTTCCTCCTCGAGCCTGACCTCAAGCAGTCTGCCGGCGGTCTGCGCGACATCGCTGCGCTACGCGCGCTCGCTGCCTGCCTACCGTTCCTCGCACCACTGTCGGAAGCCCAATCGATCCTCGATGCAGAACGGCTGATCACGAGAGTCCGAGTAGTGGTGCAGTGCCGCACCGGGTCGACGTCGGACCGTCTCGCGCTCCAAGAACAAGACGAGGTTGCAGATGTCTTGGGTATGGCCGACGCCGATGCACTCATGGCCGACATCGCGGAGGCGGGCCGCACCATCGCTTCTGCAAGCTCGGAGGCGTGGCGCCGTGCCCGACCGAGCTTTATCCGCGAGCAGCGCAGTGGACCCGTCGTCGACGTCGCGCTGGGACGGGGCGTCTTGTTACGAGCCGGTGAGATCGCAATCGATCACAGCGCCGATCCGGCTACGGATCACTCACTCGCGCTTCGAGTCGCGCTCGCGGCGGCCGAACGGCAGACCCTCATCGAACGAGACACCATGGATCGCCTCGCCAACGAGACCACGACACCGCCCGCCCCGTTCGACGACGAGTTGCGGAGCGCCTTCGTCGGGCTGCTCGGCACCGGTGACGCATTGATCCCTGTGGTCGAGGCGCTCGATCAGCGGCACATCTTCGAGCGCTACGTGCCCGAATGGCTCCTCGTCAGAAACCGCCCGCAGCGAAACGCCTATCACCGCTACACCGTCGACCGCCATCTTCTCGAGGCGGTCGCACGCGCCGGCGAGCACGTCGGCGATGTTGCCAGGCCGGATCTGTTGTTGCTCGCCGCGCTCTTACACGACATCGGAAAGGTAGGGCGGGGCGACCACTCGGAGGTGGGCGCAGAGACTGCCCGAGCGGTCATGGAACGTCTCGGCTACGCGGAGAGCGACGTCGAGATCGTGATCGACCTCGTCTCGATGCACCTCGTTCTCCCCGATTTCGCGACGCGACGAGATCTCGAGGATCCCTCTACGGCGATCGTGGTCGCGAAGGCCGTGAAGGATCGCGAACGACTTTCGCTCCTGGCGGCTCTGACCGCTGCGGACGGTCAAGCCACCGGCTCAGCGGCGTGGGGCCCATGGAAAGCCGACCTGGTGATCCGGCTCGTTGCCAAGGTCGACGCGGTGCTGTCCGGGGTGCCCGTTCCACCTGAACCACCTGTCGAGCTCTCCCCCGAGCAACAAGAGCTGGTCGCCGCAGGCGAACTCGCGCTGCGCGCGAGCGGCAAACACGTCACCGTCGTCGCCCCTGACCGCCCCGGTCTGCTCGCGGCTGTCGCGGGAGTCCTCGCGCTGAACGGCTGCAACGTAAAGCGAGCGACCCTGATCTCGGCATCGAACGGAATGGCCGTCGACGTCTTCGGCGTGGAACCGACCTTTGACCGCCTGCCCGACTGGACGAAGGTGGAACGAGATCTCGAACGTGCCCTCGACGGCTCGCTTCCGCTCGCCGAGCGGCTCGCGGAGCAAGATCGCACCTACGCGCGTGGACGGAGGCCGGCATCGGCGCGGCCGGCAGTGCGACGCGTGACGATCGACAACACCACCTCCGAACGTGCAACCATCGTCGAAGTCCGCACTCCTGACCGCGTCGGACTCCTCCAACGAATCGCGTCCGCACTCGTCGCGTGCAATCTCGACGTGGTTTCGGCCCTCGTCGACACACTCGGACACGAGGTCGTCGACACGTTCTACGTGAGAGAGACCAATGGTGAAAAGCTCAGCGATCAAGCACGAATTCACGAGGTCCGAGAGCTCTTAGAACAAGCGATCGGTCGCGGTGATTAGCCGTGCCGGCATGCGACGCGGACGCACTCTGGTCATCAGCGCCGTCGTCGTCGTTGGCCTCGCCACTGCCGGCGTAGTCGTCGCCACCCACCACGCGAACGCCCAGGCATCATCGACGCGGACCACTAACGGCCGCCGCGCCAGTCGATCCAAGGACCCCACCCTCCGTGTGGTCGCGGTCACGCCGGCGAAAGGAGCGAGCAACATCAGCTTCTCGTCGCGAATAGAGATCAAGTTCGCGTCGGCGCTCAACCCACACAGCGCGCTGCCAACTCTCTCCCCCATTATTGCCGGACGATGGAGCCGCCCAAGCGCGACGACGTTGTTGTTCACGCCGAGCGGTCAGTTCGTGCCCGGTACGAGCATCACCATCACGATCGGCGCCGGAAAGACCGGGCCGATCGCCGCCAACGGCTCGAGGTTGAAGTCGCCCTACTCGACAACCTTCCGAATCGCGGCAGGGACCATGCTTCGCGTGCAGCAACTCCTCAGCGAACTCGGTTATCTCCCGTACAACTTCGTGCCACGCGGCTCAGGTTCCGCGTCTTCACGTGCGGCTCACGCGCTCACCAAAGAGCCGAAGAGCTCAACGCAGATCTCTCGGAATCCAGAACGCGGTTCATTCGTCGCGCGATACGCCTCGCTGCCAAAGCAACTGGCAGCGACGTTCACGCCAGGACAGGCCGGCGTTGCCACCCAGTCCGCGGTAATGACCTTCGAGGCGGAGAACAATCTCGCCGTAGATGGTGAGATCGGCACAAAAGTCTGGGCGGCACTTCTCGATGCGGTCGCGGCTCGTAAGCCCGACCCGCGGCCCTACGACTACCTGATCATCTCCCAGACGCTGCCCGAGACCCTCTACGTCTGGCGCAACGGCTCGGTGGTCTACCAGACGCCCGCCAACACCGGCGTCGATGGGGTGACTCCCGACGGGACCTGGCCGGTATTCCTCAAGTTCTTGGTCACCACGATGACCGGCACCAACCCCGACGGAACGAGCTATGTCGACCCCGGGATCCCGTGGGTCTCGTACTTCCACGACTCCGACGCCGTTCACGGCTTCCCGCGGGCCACCTACGGGTGGCCACAAAGTGCAGGTTGCGTCGAAATCCCGATCGCCAACGCCGCCAAGGTTTACCCGATGGATCCGATCGGCACCCTGGTCACGGTCACCACCGGCGACCTCTCGCCCGAGCTCGGCGCTTCACCACCGACCTATTCGACGACGTCAGCTAGCTCCCCAGGGACCGCCCCCACCACCACCACCACCACCACCACCACCACCACCACCACATCGACGTCCTCGACAACCTCCACGACAACCACGACGACCACGGTCCCGCCGAAACGGCATCGCCGGCCAGTGACCACCACGACGACCGTCGCACCGACCACCACCGCGCCTGCCACGACCACGACGGTCGCGCCCACGACGACGACGGTCGCGCCCACGACGACGACGGTTGCCGCGACGACGACGACCTAGCTCTGTAAGCGGGACAGTGCCGTCGCCAAGACGTCGAGCACGACCTCAGACGGCGAGCACTGGCCGAATCGAGAATCCCGCCTCGAAGGTCGCCCCGTCATGTAACGAAGTGACGCCGATCCCGGTGGACAGCGCGTTCGGCGGGCACGTCATCGGCTCGATCGCAACCGCTACGCGACGATCGCTCTCAGCGAGCGGGTCGCCCGTGAAGCACATTACGTAGTCGAAGGGGCGTTCGAGTCGCAACGTCACCTCGGAGATAGCTCCGTCGCCGGGGAAGAATCGCAGTGTCGCGATGCCGTCTGGATCGCGGACGAGTCCGGTGAAGCAGTCGTCGAGACTCAGATCGTGTAGCGCGACCCCTTCGTCGGTTGAAAGAGCTGCCAAATGCGCATCAATCTCACGATCGCCAACTGGCAGACCCCGCCCATCGAGCGTCAGCTGCCGAGTCGCCGGCACAGCCACGCGAGCGCCGGCAAGGCCCTTGGTAGCGGCCATGAAATACGGGTGGAAACCGATGCCGAAGGGCGCGATGGTCCCTCGCCCGGACTCGGCCTGGGTCCTCACCGTCAGGCCGTCAGGGCCTATCTCGTAAAGAATCGCCAAGGACAACATGAAGGGGTAGCCGGGCTGTGGCGCGAGCGTGCAGCTCAGTTTGACCCTGCTCCGCTCGAGATAGTCGAGCTTCCACTCCAGCCATCGCACGAGGCCATGGATCGCGTTCGACCGAGCTGGTTCATCGAGCGCTGCCAGTCCCGTGACCCCGTCGAAGACGTAGCTGCCGTTCTCCAGGCGGTTCGGCCACGGGGCGAGAACCTGGCCACTTCCAGCGACTGGCAGGCCTTCGAGCGGTTGACTCCAAATCACCGGGACGTCACCACAACTGAAGGCGCGCAGTGTTGCGCCGACGCTCGTCACGCTCGCCACGAAGTCGTGGAACTTGATCTCGTAAACCTCACCGCTCAGGCCTCGCATCGCCGCATTGTATCGAGCCACGATCGGAAAAATCCCCTGCTCAAAAGGGAATACCGGCGGAAATGCCAAGCCCAGCCGAGATCACGGACTAAGGTCATGGCACCTAACCAGTCGACGGACGGTCCGGATTATCGGATCTCGTGAGAGCTTGGCACCGAGATGCCAGAGCGCCACCTTGCGACTTACCCGCTTCCATATGACCTTCGTCACGTCCACGCGTCCCCGCAGAAGGAGCCGCCACACATACCAGCCAAGGGCCACAACCGTCTGCACCTCGTACGGGTCACGAACCCCTCTGTCCTTGCAACCAGCAGGCCAGTGCGAGCAGCATGCATCCACAACGGTTTTGCCCGCATCCACACCCACCTGGGCCTCATTCGGAGTTCCGTGAACCAAGGAGGTGCACGATGCGACAGCACCCTTTGCTCGCATTTGCCACCGCAGCAACCACCATTCCACTCACGCTGTTCGGCGCCCTCGGAAACGCCGGAGCAGCTTCTACGAAACACAGTTCCACACACCTAGGGCAGGTCGTCGCGGCGATTCCCCTTCAGTGGGATCGGGTACACAAGCGCCCGCATTCCAAGGTTTCGCATCATCGCGTGACCCACGTCGAGCGACCGCAACTCATCGCGCTTCGAGCCGATGCGCGCGTGAAGGCGTCGGTCAGTCGCCATCTATTCGTACCACTCGGTGGGGTCTGGAGCGCCCTTCGCAGCTGCGAATCGGGCGGCGACTATACGGCCAATACCGGCAACGGCTACTACGGCGCCTACCAGTTCGCGCTCTCGACCTGGCGGGGCCTTCGCCTCGGCGGGCTTCCCTCGAGCGCCTCGCCCGCGATCCAAGACGCTGCGGCCGTCCGGCTGCAAAAACTGGAAGGCTGGGGCCCGTGGCCGAACTGCTCATGGGTTCTTGGGCTTAGTTCTTGATTTTCCTGGGCAAATAGAACGTCGCTTCGTCTAATGGACCGGTACGCTTGGGCCATAGACTCTGGCGAGGTGATCGACGTGGGCAAGAAGGATTCCGCGCAGTTTCCGTTGGCCTTGACGTTCGACGACGTCATGTTGGTGCCTCAAGCCTCGGATGTGCTGCCCAACGAGGCGGACACGTCCACGTTGCTTTGCAACGGCCTGGAGCTCAAACTGCCGATCCTCAGCGCGGCGATGGACACCGTCACCGAGTCGAGGCTCGCGATCGCGCTCGCCCGTCTCGGCGGGCTCGGCGTCGTGCACCGGAACATGCCGATCGAACAGCACGCAGCCGAGATCGACCGCGTAAAGCGCTCTGAAGCCGGCATGGTGCTCAATCCCGTCAAGATCGGTCCGGATCAGCCAGTCGCGGACGCGCTGGCCGTGATGGCGCAGTTCCACATCTCCGGCGTACCGGTCGTCGACGAGAACGATCGACTCGTCGGGATCATCACGAACCGCGACCTTCGCTTCCACGAGGATTTCTCCCTTCCCATTTCCGAGGTGATGACCTCCGAGGGGCTCGTGACCGCGCCGGTCGGTACGGACCTGCGCCAGGCTCGAAAGATCCTCGGCAGCTCGAGGATCGAAAAGCTGCCGATCGTCGACAGCGAGGGCCGCCTGCAGGGACTGATCACCGTCAAGGACATCACCAAGCAAGAGGCATTTCCGAATGCGTCGAAGGACTCCGATGGTCGGCTCCGGGTCGCGGCGGCCGTCGGGGTCGGACGCGACGGGCTGAACAGGGCCAAGGCCCTCGTCGATGCCGAGGTCGACGTAATCTGCGTCGACACGGCGCACGGTCACTCACGAAGGGTCATCGAGACCGTGAGCGAGCTGCGTGAGAACTGGCCTCGCGGCATCATTGTCGCCGGGAACGTCGCGACCAAGGCCGGGACGCGCGCACTTGCAGAGGCCGGAGCCGACATCGTCAAGGTTGGCATCGGTCCCGGCGCGATCTGCACCACCCGCGTCGTCACCGGGATCGGTGTTCCGCAGTGGACAGCGATCAAGGACTGTGCAGAAGAGGCCCGCCTCTATCACGTCGGCATCATCGCCGATGGTGGCATCCGGTTCTCCGGTGACATCCCGAAGGCCATCGGCGCCGGTGCACACGCCGTGATGCTCGGTAGCCTCTTCGCCGGCGTCGACGAGAGCCCCGGTGAGATCGCCATGGTCGGTAACCGCCCGATGAAGCGCTACCGGGGGATGGGGTCCATGGGCGCGATGTCGGACCGCTCCTTTTCCAAGGACCGCTACTCCCAAGAGCACGTCGCCGAGGCAGAAAAGGTCGTGCCCGAGGGTATCGAAGGCAACGTCGCCTACCGCGGCCCACTGTCTGAGGTCGTCCACCAGCTCTCCGGCGGCCTCCGCGCGGCCATGGGCTACTGCGGCACGAGGACGATCAAGCAGCTTCGAGAGACCGCGCAGTTCATCCGGGTGACGCCGATGTCGAATCGCGAAAGTCACCCACACGACCTCCACGGCGTCGTCGACGCACCGAACTACTGGGTGAGCGACCTCTAAGCCGCTCGGCGCTCACGATCTCGTGACGGCGTCCGGAGTCACTGGCTCGCCAGCGGTGCCGAGTGCCTCGACGAGCAATCGTGCATCTTCGCCCGCCCGGTCGAGTTCGTCGGTGGTCTCGAGCTGTTCCCCATAACGGGCACGCTCATAGATCGTCGTGAGCGAGCTCAGTCGATCTGCCTCCAGGTCCGGGCTCAGTGCGCTCAGCCGCACGCGAAGCTCGTCGGGCGTCTCGAAGTCCCGACGCCCGACGCCTGCAGCGCGAGCTGCCATCAGCACGCGTAGATAGAGGCGTCGAACCGACCTCGCCCCGAGATCGGGTTCGAGCCCGGATTCGCTTGAGTTGCTGGCTTCGGCGACAACCGGCAGCCCGCCGCGCCATCTCGCGAGCAGCGCTCGGATCTGGTCGAGGAGGTGCCCCCAGCTGAACACCGAGTCCCGTTCCTCCGTCGCTTCGACGGTGGGTGGCTTAACGCGACGTTGCCGCCCGCGAATGAGCTGGCGGAGCATCTTGAAGCAGAGCACCAAAAGGCCAAGAAGCACCATCGCCGCGAGGACCGAAGCAACGATCGCTATCCAAAGCGGTGCACCTCCATGGGGAACCCGCTCCCGAAAGACACCCCCGGAGCCTTGGGTCGGGCGGTTCGGCGCCTTGGCCGAAAGATGGACCCACGACGCAATCCAGGTAACGATGTCGTCGATCACCGCGACTACCCAGCGCGCGACGTCGCGGGCGAGACGGGCGATGAACGGGAGTCCCGGGCCGGCGATCACGACGATTAGTGCCGCGAGCAACGCGACGGCGATCATCGGCACCACAATCGCCAAGAACCAGGCAAAACGCGCCCGGGTGATGCTCCGACGCTCGATGCTGCGCTCGAGGTCACGCTCATTTACGACCGCGACGAGTGCCAGCGCGATCGGGAACGCCAACAAGAGCAGCACGATCGCGGTGTCGAGCTCAGAGCGCATCAAGGCATCGCCGTGGTGCAACGCCTCGGCGATAAAGAACACCGCGAATGCCGCCGACGCGATCCCAAGAGAGGCAACGACCTGCTTGGAGCCGAGTTCGCTCGATCCGAGCCATGTACCGCGAAGCACCGCCAGTGACGACGCAAACCAGGCAATACCTGCCGCGGTCCCCGCTTGGCCGCTCGCGATGCTCCAAGGGTGCAAAGAAAGGGCGAGGAACGAACCGTGCAGGTACATCGAACCGAGGGAGCCGGCACCGAGCGAGGCGAGGAGAACGATCACCAGAGCCAGAGCGGGGCCCTTCCACCTCGACGACGCCACCTTGGTGACGACAAGACTCGAGAGCCCGACAGTAAGGCTCGCGAGCACCGCAAGCGCGAGGAAAGGGACGTCGAAACGGACCCCGGCCTTCGTGCTCGCGAGCGCGCCGATCCACGTCGTGACCCACGCCGCTTCGATGCAAGCGAGCAGAGCGGGACCGACGAACCTATCAGTCGAGTTCCAGGACCTGTCGGTGTTGCCAGTCATCGGAGTACCTCGCGCGAAGAACGACGTCTGCCATCGTCGGCGTCGGTGCTACTGCGCCCTCGATCTCGATCCACACTGCCGTCACGCTGTGATGTCGGCGAAGCTCTGCGACCGCAACCCGGGTCTGCTCGGAGAATTCCGAAGCGACAAGCACCACGCTCGTGCCGCGCTGCAGGCTCGAGATCTGCGACACGAGCAACTCAGAAAAGCGCGCCCCGCTCGCCGGGACCGCCCGAGCCAAGGCCTCGAGCATCGCCGGCAACACAGCCGGCGAGCTGCTCGGCGGGATCGCGAACGGTCCGCCGGCGACAGCACCCGAGGAATAGAGCCCCGTCACGACCTTGCGGCCGACAAGCTCGGTGACGATCGAAGCGGCGACCGCGACCGTGAACTCGAGCTCGGGAGCATCCACGATGTTCAAATTGAGCGTCGGGTTCTTGAAGTCCAAAAAGACGGCGACGCGCGGCGTGACCGACGGCTCGAACTCTCGAACAAGGATCGAGGTCGATCGCGCGGTCGCACGCCAGTCGACAAAGCGCAGCGGGTCGCCCGTCCGGTATTCGCGAACGCCGGCCACCCGGCTCGGATCGATGAGCACTTCGTCTCGGGCACGTGCTGCACCGAGCAAAGCCCGGGACGTGATCGAGGCAGGCGCCAGCGCGAAAACCTTCGGGTATACGAGCAGATGGTCGATGTCAGCGGTGACGAACGTTCGCGTCCGAAGACCGACCGGGTCGCCCGAAGAGACCTTCACCGGCCCGAAGATGAACTCACCGCGATGTACCGCGAGCACAGAAAGATGGGAGCGGATCCGCTGGTACGGCAGCATCGGGAACAGGTGCACGAGCGTGTCGACATAGCTGTGCGTAACGAGCACGGTGCCACCGTCTATCTGGAGCAACGAGGGAACGTCGTCCTCGGCGCGGAGCCACGAGATCGGCAGCAACTTGTCGTTCACGACCTCGACGTCGAATTCGACCCGCTCGCCGAAGTTCGCACGGCGCTGTCCGAGCGTTCGCCGATACGACACGCCGGCAAGGCACTCTCGATCCCAGAGCCAAAGCGCAGCAGCGCAGACGATGCCGAGCACTCCGACGAGCGCGAGCGCGAACGAGCCGATCCACCAGCCAACGACGACGACTACGAGCCAGAGGTAAGCGACGCCGACCTCTGCTCGAACTGCACCGAACCGGCTCACACCAACTGCTCACCCGTGCCGGGTTCGACTTCGACGGGTACCGCCATTCGTTCAACGATCTCGCCGAGAATTCCGGTGGCCGACGATCCGCGAAGCCGCGCCGTCGGATCCAGTATCACCCGGTGGCCCAAGACCGGGATGACGAGTGCCTTGACATCGTCGGGGAGGGCGAAACCCCGACCGTCGAGCATGGCTCTGGCCTGGACCGCACGGTGCAACGCGAGCGTGGCTCGCGGGCTCGCCCCGAGTACCAACCTCGGATCGG
>Ga0182030_10026726_pt1 | contig 10425 bp, 8 predicted proteins | sample 812S3MmetaG_FD_121299 | JGI IMG/M metagenome (GOLD analysis project Ga0182030, IMG submission 121299) | Permafrost microbial communities from Stordalen Mire, Sweden - 812S3M metaG (Illumina Assembly) | ecosystem: Environmental > Terrestrial > Soil > Wetlands > Permafrost | place: Sweden... | reverse complement strand
TCGGCGAGCAGCACCACGTCCTGCGAGCGCTCGGCGGCGAAGGTGTTCACCTGCAGGCGCCCGCGCCGGGTGCTGGCCGGCCAGTTGATGCTGCGCTGCCGGTCGCCCGGCACATACTCGCGCACACCGAAGAACTCGATACCCTCGCCCGAGGTCCGGGCCGGATGCTCGCCGAGCCGGTTCGGGAGCCGCCTGAGCACGACCTTGGTCCGCTGCTGCGCCGGGGCGGGGTAGCAGTCAAGCTTGGGCAAGGTCACGGTCAGGTGTCCCTCGGCCAGCCGCCATCGGTCCCGCAGCACCACGTCCATGGTGCCGATCTGCCGTCGCCCCCAGCGTTCGGGCCGGAAGGTGAAGCGCGCCTGCGGCCCGTCGGCCGCGGTGACGTCGCCCGGATCGATGTCGGCGCCCGGGTGCAGCGTCCACCGGACCTGGCTATCACCCTGTCCTTCCGCCCGCACGTCTAGGGCGACCAGCTCACCTTCGAAGGCCCGTCCAGTGCTCGGCCGGACCCGCACGCGGATCCGGGCGGGGCGTCGCTGGACCCGTCCCGCCGCGAGCAGCAGCAGCGCCGGGGCGGCCACGCCCGCGAACTCGGGGCGCCGGGCGAGCAGCGCGATCAGCACCCCGGCCAGCCCCAGGGTGAGCAGGCGGCGCGCGTGCCGCGACGATCTCCAGTGCAGGCCAAGCTCGTTACCGGGCGCGCGAAGCAACGGATCGTTCGGGAAATTCTGTGCGGACATCAGCCGGCGATGACCTGAGCCGGGTCGCGGCCGCCCACTCGCGCGGCCGTCGGGTCGGTTTTCGGTGTCGGCACGGCCGCGAGCAGCTTAGCCACCACCTCATCGGAGGAGACCTGACGGACCCACAGCTCCGGCCGCAGGGTGACCCGGTGCGCCAGGGCCGGCACCGCCACCTGCTTGATGTCGTCGGGCACCACGTAGTCGCGCTGGTTGAGCACCGCCTGGCCGCGGGCCAGCTGGACCAGCGCGAGGCCGCCGCGTGGGCTGGCGCCGACCTGGACCTGCGGGTCTTTCCTGGTCGCGGCGACGATCGCCACGATGTAATCGAGCAGGTCAGCAGTGATCTCGACGCCCTCGAGCGACTCCCGCATGGCCAGCACCCCGTCCGCGCTGGTGACCGCGCGCAGCTCCACCGTCTCGCTGGCGCGGTCCACCCGGCGCCGGAGCATGGCCGTTTCGTCGCCGGCCGACAGGTACCCCAGGCGCAGCCGCATCAGGAACCGGTCGAGCTGGGCCTCGGGCAGCTCATAGGTGCCCTCGTACTCGATCGGGTTGTCCGTCGCCAGGACGACGAACGGCTGAGGCAGCCTGCGGGTCTGCCCGTCCACGCTGACCTGGCCCTCGCCCATCGCCTCGAGCAGCGCCGCCTGGGTCTTCGGCGGCGTCCGGTTGATCTCGTCGGCCAGGAGCAGCTGGGTGAACACCGGTCCCGGCCGGAACACCATGTCGGCCGACCGCTGGTCGTACAACGGGGCGCCGACCACATCGGAGGGCAGCAGGTCAGGGGTGAACTGGATGCGGGCGAAGTCCAGGCCGAGCACTCGCGCGAACGACCGCGCGATGAGGGTCTTGCCCAGCCCGGGCAGGTCTTCGAGCAGGACGTGACCGCCGGCCAGGATGCCGATGAGCACGAGCTCCAGGCTCCGGCGGCGGCCGACGACCGCACGCTCGAGCTCGTCCAGGATGGCCGTGCACGTCTGGGCGGTCTGTTCCGTCGTTCCCATCGGGGTAGTCACAGCTTCTCCAATCGGTCGATGAGACGCGCCAGCGTGCGCGTGGGAATACCGGACTGCTCCGAATGAAATCGGGGTTGTTCCGTCGGCCTGGTCGCGGGGTCGATCCAGGCCCACAGCTCGGCGCCGCGGGAGTCCCGGCACAGCACGGCGCGCGCGGCGGCCGGGTCCTGGTAGAGGTTCACGCCGTGCCGTTCGGCGAGCCGGGCGGCCAGCAGGTGCTCGAGCACCGGCCTCAGCTCCCCGTTGTAAAAGGCCAGGTGAGTCGTCGCGTTCTGCACCACGAACCGGCGGTGGGAGTAGCCGGTCAGCGTCCGGGCCGTCGGCTTTTCCCTGGCCTTCTTCGCCTGGTCCGGCGTCAGCTGCGGCAGCAAGGCACGCAGCACGAGCAACGCGATCGCCGCCGTCGCGATCACCACCACCGAAAGGCCCGCCCAGCCGGCCATGACGTACCCCGCCACCGCCGCCGCGGCGGCCAGCACCGCCGCGATGACCAGCTCCGGTTTCGTCCCCCGCCAGGGGCTTACCGTCCCCTCGCCAGTCCCGGCGCCCCCGCCACTCCCGACCGCCGCGTCGATCCTGGATTGCGTGCCCCTGGGACTAGTCATGCGCCCGCACCCGCCCGGCCGGGTCCCGCTCCGCCTGTCCCTGCTCCGCCTATCCGGGCTCCGCCTGTCCCGGCCTTGACGGTCTCGGCCTCGGCGAGCGCGGCGGCGAGTTCGTCGAGTGCCTGCTCGGCGGCGTCACGCTGCCTGTGGTCAAGCGGATGGCTGGAGAACCTGGCCTCATAGAAGAGCGCCGTCAGCCGCGCGGCGGCGGTGCCGCGCACGATGCCGGTGGCCCTGGCCCGCGCCAGCAGTTCGTCAGGCGTGTCGGCGATGGCTCGGGCCGTGCCGCGTTCGGCCAGGTGAGTTTCCATCGCCAGGTAGCACGCGATGATGGCGACCCGCGCATCGTCGATGGTCCGCAGCGCCGACCGGCCCGCCTCCACCGCCTCCCGCAAGTCCTCCGAGTCCTCCGCGATGAAGTCGTCTTCCCCGTGATCGCTGGCCGAGGAGAACCGCCGGGCCCACCAGATGCTGAGCACGATAGCGGCCACGAGCACCACGACAAGCAAGCCGTACAGGAAGAAGGCCAGGGGGAAATGGAACGTGGACGAGCTCTGCGGTCCCAGCGGCCTAGGCGAGGGCGTTTTCAGCTTCTGGGGTGGCGGGCTCAATGGCTTCGCGGGCTTGGCGGTGAACACGTGCAGATGCAGGCCGACGAGTATGGTCACCGCCACCGCGATCATCCCCCCGCTGAGCACGAAGATGAGCACCCCGCGCAGCTTGACCGCCACCGCGTTGACCGGCACCGTGTTGGCTGCCTCCGCCTTCGCGCTAGCGGCCCGGCGGCTGATCGTGATCATGAGCAGGACTCCGAGCACGACCTCAAGCGCGACACCGACGAACACGCCGTCACGATGCAGCGGCCCGTCCCACCGCGGGTCCGTCACCGTGCCATGCAGGCCGGTCAATCCCAGGATGATCAGCAGTGTCAGCGGCAGCACCAGCACCGGCCAGCGCGGCGCCGAGCCCGGCCGGCGCCCGGCGGCCGACGTTCCGCCGTCGCCCGTTGTGCCCGCGTCGCCCGTTGTGCCCGCGTCGCCCGTTGTGCCCGCGTCGCCCGGCGTGCCCGCCCCACCCGGCGGGTCGGCGTCATGCGTCTTGCCCGCGGGGCCTGTCGTGCCCGCGTGCCCGGCGCTCCCCGGCGGCGTGGTTCCCGGCTGGCGGCTGGTCATCTTCCTGCGTTCCTGGTGTGACGGATGGCCCCTACCCGTCCTTACCCGTGGCTAACGGCAGAGTGATACCTACCTGCGCAGACCATACCCGTCGCCGGTCACGGCCAGGTGAAGCCGCCCGGCCGTCACGCTGACGCCGAACGCGTGGCTCCCGGCGCCGAAAATGATCAAAGTACTGCACCGTCAAAGCAAATAAGAAGGCGGCAAACATTCATAATCGCGGAGCAAGAACGGCACAATTGATAACAAGACCGGTGCACGACAGCCAAGGTTCACAGGAGGGGGACATAATGAGTCAGCAACCCGGCGACGGCGCAACCGCACCGCCAGGTATTATTTACATCATCCGTCACGGTGAAAAGCCCGCTGATCCGCCGGCCGTTGATCCAGGGCAGGCTCCCCCCGCGCCGGCCCCGCCATTCGGTGTCGATTTCCAGGGAAATCAGGACCCGCATTCCCTGCTGCCCAGGGGCTGGCAGCGTTCCGGGGCGCTGGCCGTCCTTTTCGATCCTGCCACCGGCGCGCTCCAAGCCGGACTGCAGACTCCAGGCGCCTTGCTCTCGCCCTCCTACGGAAGCGCCGATAAGACGGCCGAGCACCGGACGTATCAGACGATCCAGGCTCTGAGTGACCGCCTCGGGCTGGCGATCGTCTCCGCCTACGCCGAGGGCGATGAACCTGATCTCGCCGCCGCCGTGGTGAGCCAGTACTCCGGCGTCGTGCTGATCTGCTGGGAGCACGACCACATTCCGTCGCTCGCCTCGTCGCTGCCGACCGTCGCGGGAACGGTCATCCCCCAGCCGTGGCCAGGCGACCGCTTCGATGTGATCTGGACCTTCACGCTCGCTCCGGGCGGCGCCCCGGCCCAGTACACCTTCGGCCAGATCCCCCAGCAACTCCTGTCTGGGGACGGCGACACCATCATTTCCCCGTAGTCCCGGAGGTACCAGCGATCGACGGTACCCATGCATTACCGTTCCGCCGAACACCGCCCGCATTCCCCGCAGGACCAAGCAAAAATCCCTATTTTCGCATGATCGTGGACAGCTACTTCGCCATAACGCACCTAGATGTCCACGATGATTGTCCGGCCCGGCTCGGCGTAGTAACGCGGAAACTCTGAGCCGGTGCTGCGCGGCGTTTCCGCGCCGCGCAGCGGTGACCGTCAGGGCCTGAACTCGACTAGGTCGGCGATTCGTACCGGCTGCCCGGTCAGGAAGCATTCGTTGGCCGCGACACCGACGGTCGGCGCCAGCGCGCCGTCACGCTGGCTGGCGCTCTGGCGGGCCGCGTCGCCCGGCTCGGGTTCGTCACCGGGATCCGCCGGGCCGTACATCGCGGTCAGCATCCGCTCGTCGCCGCCGCCGTGACCGCCGTGGCCGCCGGCCACGAACGTGTCGGCCGGCGGCTCCCACAGCTTGCGCACCCGGATCGTGGCCCCGCCGGCGTTGGCCATCGCGACCTCTCCGTGGATGGCGCCGGCGGACGGCTCCACCCGGTCCGGCGGCGGCTGCCACCGGCTCTCCACCACCTCGAGCTCGAGGCGGCCGGCGCTTCCGTTGAACATGACCCGGTAGCCCTCCCACGGGGAGTAGGCCGTCAGGTGGTAGGTCATCAACGCTCCGTTGGCGTAACGCACCAGGACGGCCATGTCGTCCTCGATGCTGATCTCGCCGTCGAAGACGTTCCGGTCGCGGATGTAGCCGCTGTCGGCCTCGGCGTCGAGGTACAGTTCGCGCAGCCCCTGGTGGCCGGAGATATCCAGGGCGAAGGGGTCCTGGATCGCCTGCGGCGAGTTGTATGCGCGCTGGTAGTCGTGGCGGAGCCCGTGGCGCACCCCGGCGTCCGCCCCGTAGAAGCCAAGCTGGCCGTAGCCGAACACCTCCTGCGGCTCGCTGCCCAGCCACCAGTTGACCAGGTCGAAGTGGTGGCTGGCCTTGTGCACCATCAGCCCGCCGCTGTTGGCCTTGTCCCGGTGCCAGCGGCGGAAGTAGTCCGCGCCGTGCCGTACGTCGAGGAGCCACTCGAAGTGGACGGAGAGAATCTCGCCGATCACCTGCTCGTGCAGCAGCCGCCATACCCGCTCGTGCACCGGGTTGTACCGGTAGTTGAAGGCGACGGTGAGCGGATTGCCGGTGCGGCTGGTGGCGTCCAGGATCGACTGGCATTTCGCGGCGTCGGTCGTCATCGGCTTTTCCGTGACGACCCGGCACCCCGCTTCGACGGCCGGGACGATGTAGTGGTCGTGCAGCGCGTCCACCGTCGAGACCACGACATCGGTGATGTCCTCCTTGGCCAGCATCTCGGCGAAGGCGCCGGGGGACCACAAGGAGGCGGCGCTGTTACCGGCCTTGATCAGGAGCCGGTTGTGATAAGCCATCCGGGTCGGGCTCGGATCGCACAGCGCGGCCACAGTGTACCGGGCCCGCCGGGCCAGGCCCCTGGTGAACAGCTGGGCTCGTGAACCCGTGCCGACGATGGCGGCTCGGCGCACGTCTGTCACGATCTGCCCCTTCCCGAATCTGGCGCGGACAGCTCCCGCGGCCGGCTGGCCCGGGATGCGGTGCCCGGGATGCGGGCAGGGAGGTCATCTGCCGCACCCCGGGCACCGGTCTGACGGCGCGCACTTAAGGCAGTGCCGCCGCGGCTACGGTGATCTTGTCGATGTCGGGCGCGCCGCCGAGGGGGTTGCCGAACGTGATGGTGTTCTCCCCGGCGGCGAGCTGGACGGTGAGCATGACCGTGTTGAACTGATTCCAGCTATAGGTGTTCCGCGCGTACGCCATGAGGGGCGGGCCGGCCGACGTCGAGACCGTGAACCCGCGATCGATCAGGTTGGCGTTGTAGTTGCCGGATTCGGCCCGCTCGTTGCTCGAATAACTCAGGACGACCCGGTAGCGGCCAGCCCACGGGGCGCTGACCCCGGTGAACGTCAGCGTGTTGGCGGCGCCCGCACCGATCCGCGCGACGCACCGGCCGCCGTACGCACGCTGGCTGTCCCGTAGCACCGCCGTGCCGGACAGCACGTTCTCCCGCGCTGGGGCGGCGTAGGTCAGCGCCGATGCGGCGTCTGCCGCCGCGTCCGGTGTCAGGTCCAGCGAATCGATCGCGATGCTGCCCGCACCCGCGGGCCGGTACTCGATCGAGTTGATGCCAGCGTGCAGGTATACCCGGTCGAAGGTGGTACCGGACTCACCTGCGATCGTGCTCTCCTTCAGGTAGCTCCCGCTTACACCGAGCCTGAACCGATCGAGGCGGGCCCCTGCCTCGGCCGCGTACCGCAGCCGCAGGTCGTAATAGCCGTCGTGGTCGGTCTGCACGACGAACCGGGCACCGGAACCTGCTGGCGCCGTCACGTACCCGGCCGGGCTGGTGCCGCCGAAGCGGCGGCCGTAGTCGACCGTCGCGCCACCGGTCAGGTCGGCGTACGCGGCCGGGTAATGCGCGGCCGGATGAGTAACACCCGGCAGCGCGGTCGGCGCGTAGGCCAGCTTGATGGTGTTCAGGGTGACCTGGCCGGTGCCGGTGCCGATGGCGGGATCGGACACGCCGAATGTAATGGCGTGAGATCCGGCGGTCAGGTTCAGGTACCGGTCCTGGTGTGACCGGAACGTCCAGTTGAGCGTCGGAGGGTAGCTGATGAACGACCAGGGCTGGTCATCGACCCGCATGATCTGCTGTGCGATGTCTTCCGTCTGGTTGCCGTAGTAGACCGACAGCAGGTACCGGCCGGTCTGCGGCACGGTGACCTGGAATTCCACCCTGCTGTCCGGCTGGTCGATCGAGCCGACGTCTTCGCCCCCCGCGGTGGCGTAGCCATCCGGGTTGGCCGCGGATCCCCAGGGCCGTCGCACCCGATCGCCGAAGACACGCGGGTCGATGCCGGTCAGGGCAACGCGGGCGGCATCGCCGGCCGGGTTCGCGACGATGACCCGGGCCTGCCGCTTCCCGCGGTCGAGCGAGGCCAGGCCGCCCAGGGTATCGATCGTGTCCGGGGCCGGCGGCGTCACCAGGACGGTGACTCCCGTCATCGCGCCATACCAGCGCAGCAGCCACCACGACCCGTTCGGCATCGTGTTGCGGACTGCGTTGTCCGCGTAGTTGCCCGCGATATCCCAGTAGGCCTGGTCGGCGTCCACCTTGGTGTCTTCGAACATGGCGATCCACTGAACCAGTTGCCCGGGGTTCGAGAGGTCACGCCGACTGCCGTATTCATTGATATTGACCAGCCGCGGCGAGATGCCGAGCTGCCTCTCAAGCTCGCGGAAGCTGGTGTAGCTCGACCGGTATGTCCGCAATGAGCCGGGGCTCAGCTCATGCCAGCTGATGATGTCGGGCAGGACGTTGCGTACTCCTCCATAGGAAAGGAAGTCGGGCATAAAGCGGCTATCGTAGTAGGCTTCATTCGGGCCCGCTATAAGCGCGTCTGGATTCAATGATCGGATGGCCTGGCAGGCCGTCGCCCAGTCGGCCAGGAAACGATCGCGATTAATAAGGTACTGGGCCGGGTCGGCCGTCTTGAGGTCGTACCAGATCCAGTCGGGCTCGTTGAACGGCACTAGCACGTAATGGCCGCTGTAGGGGTCATTGGCAAGAGAACTGACCATGGATTTTATTGTGGTCAGGTAGTCGGCGATTTCGTGGTCTTGGTACGGCCAGTCCGGGTAGCTGTCCTGCAGGTAGACAAGAATCCACTCGCCGCCCGCGCTGATGAATTCGGGCGCGACTTTATCCGCGTCACCGGTGGGATGCTGCAAGCCGCCTGGCGGCTTCTGCGCGATCGTCCTGACGTGCAGGGGCGCCAGCAGGTCAGCACCCGGCACGCCGTCTTCGCTGAGCCCGTAAAGCGCGCCGCTGGCCCCGTGGAGCACCGGCCCGGTCTCGCTGGCCAGGTTAACGATTAGTTGCTGCCTCATCGCGGGCGTTCCGGTGCGACTCTGCGGAGACCGAATTGCGCCGTGAGCCTCATGAGCTGCAGGAGAAGGAGCGGGACTCCGAGGAGCAGCAGCGCCGGGTCGATGAGGGCAAGGGCTGTGGCGCCAGCTATCTCGATGAGAAAGAGCGGTCCGGTTATCAGCGAATTCCTGATCGCCAGGCCAGCGCACGCCGTCCACAGGTCGGCCGGTGACCAGTCAGGCTCACCCGCCGTGAGCAGGAACACGTAGCCGAGGGCCATGAGGGTGATCAGCAGCGCGCCGCAGCCGAGCCCGAGATAGAAGCGGTCGGTCACGCTGCCGCTCCGGATGAAATGGTGCACTTCCGCGACGCCGACGGCGGCTGCCGCGAGCGGTACGCCGACCAGGACCGTCGTCCGCAGCGGTGGCCTGGACCGCAGTGCGCCGATGAACTCGGCCACCACGGCGTCCTCGCCCTCGTCGCGCCACCGGTGCAGCGCGACCGTGGCCGCGTTCACCGCCACCGGCAGAGTGATGACCGGCAGCGACGCGATGGGCAGTACCACGTTGAGCGCGAGGAAGTTGAAGATGGTGGCCAGCGCGGCCATGATCGGCGTTCCGGACAGGCCCGGCAGGCGGGTAGGAGTGACCCGGGCGGCCGACCGGGCATGCGGCTTCACGGGCGGCTTCACGGGCGAGTTCACTAGCATCAGGCGTTCATCCCTTCGTGCCGGTAAGGGCGATCCCCTGTATGAACGTGCGCTGGGTCAAGAAAAACAGGATGACGATCGGGGCGGTTGCCGCGGTCGCCCCGGCCATCACCCAGGCCCAGTTGGTCGAATAGTCCCCGAGGATCAGGTCCAGGCCGAGCGAGAGCGGATACGACGACTGATTGCTGATATAGATCAGCGGGCCCAGGTAGTCGTTCCAGCAGTAGATGAACTGGAACAGGATAACGGTCGCCATGGCCGGTTTAGCCAGTGGCAGGATTATCCGCCGGTAGATGTAGAACTCGCTGGCGCCATCGATGCGCGCCGCGTCAGACAATGACTGCGGTATGGTCATGAAGAACTGGCGGAGCAAGAAAGTGCTGAAGACGGAACTGCCAAAGAATGTCGGCACCTCCAAGGGCAGGTACGTGCAGATCCAACCGAAGCGCTTGTACATCACGAACAGCGGTATCAAGGTACACACGAAGGGCAGTATCAACGTCATCAGCATGACATAGAAGACGGCGTCCCGCCCGGGCCAGCGCAGCCGCGAGAACCCGTAGGCCACCAGGCTGCTCGAGATGCACACGCCCACAATGGTCACGCCCGCGTACACGAACGTGTTGAGGAAGAACCTGAAGAACGGCAGTGCGGCGAATAGCTGCGGGTAGTTGCCGGCCAGTATCGGGTGCGGCCACCAGACCACCGGCAGCGTGAGCGCTTGCGCCGCGGTCTTGAACGACGTCAGGACCATCCAGAGCAGCGGGAGCCCGAACATAGCGCTCAGCACGATCAGCACGATGTGCTTGCCCGCGCTTGCGCCCATCTTGCGGCCGGTCCAGCGTCGCTTACGCGGGCTTTCAGCACTGCCCGCAGCGGAGGCCGGGCGTGAATCCGATGTCACTGCGGTGTGCATGCTACCGGACCTTATCGCTAGTCATTCTCGTAATACACCCACCTTGATGACGATCTCAGCAGCACCACCATGACGATAAGGACGAGAATAAAAAGCATGAATGCCATTGCTGACGCGTATCCGAGGTGCAGGTCGGTGAAGGCCTGCTGGTAGTAATAGGTAACATAGAACATCGTTGAAGTGCCGGGACTGCCAGGCGGGCTCTCGATGACCTGGGCCTGGGTGAAATACTGGATGGAGAGCACCAGCGACAAGATCATGTTGAACAGGATGACGGGGCTGATCATCGGCACGGTTACCATGCGCAGGCGCTGCAGCGGTCCCGCTCCTTCGAGCGCCGCGACCTCGTACATTTCCTTGGGCACCCCCTG
>Ga0182030_10026724_pt1 | contig 10426 bp, 12 predicted proteins | sample 812S3MmetaG_FD_121299 | JGI IMG/M metagenome (GOLD analysis project Ga0182030, IMG submission 121299) | Permafrost microbial communities from Stordalen Mire, Sweden - 812S3M metaG (Illumina Assembly) | ecosystem: Environmental > Terrestrial > Soil > Wetlands > Permafrost | place: Sweden... | reverse complement strand
GGCCGTACCGAAAGTGCCGTCGGGTGTTCGCAGCGTGATACCCGAGGACGCCAGAACCTCAGCGTGCCGACCACGGGCAACCAGCACGGTGGACACACCGGCTCGAGCCAGCATCGCACCCACTGTGCCGCCAATGGCACCAGCACCAATGATCACGTATCGGTAGCCACCCGGAGAAGACAATCGCCGCGCCTTCCGTCGAACCTCATCGTCTTCAGCGAGGTTACTGGCGCTTCCTTGGTGACGGAGACTGTGACATCACCCCCGCCCCGTGATCCTTAGTCTCGGCCGACGATGCTGGCGGCGGCCGCAATGAAGTCGCGTGCCGCGCGGGATAGCGGGCGACCGGAATTCCAGATCATTCCGACATCGCGATACGCGTCGGCGTCCGACAGCCGCACTATCACCACGCCCTGCGGATATTCGCTGCCGTCAAAGGGCATCAGGCTGATGCCCAGTCCCGCGGCGACCAAGCCGGCGGACGTGTTCAGATCGGACGATTCGAGCACGATGCGTGGCTGGAATTGCGCTGCGGCACAAAGCTCGTCGAGCAATCGGCGCATGCCGTATCCGGGGTGCATGGTGACGAATGGTTCGTCGGCCAGATGGGACATGGACACCTCGGGGACGCCGGAGAGCGGGTGGGCATGCGGAACAGCGACGCCGAGCCGCTGACGAAACAGGCTGCGCCAGGCCAATGTTGGCCGTGCCGGACGCGGCGAAACCACCCCGATGTCGAGCGAATCGGACTCCACTAAATCAGCGATCGACTCGGCAGCGTCCTCTTCGAGCGCGAATGTCACACGCGGTGAGGCTTTGGTGAATTCTGCGATCAACCGCGGCACCACCGTGGCCCCGAACGAACGCAGAAAACCCAGCCGGATCTCGCTGACGGCGGGATTTGTCAGGTCGTCGATTGCCCGGCGGGCCGAATCGAGCTCCAACTGGGCGCGACGGGCATGCTGATAGAAAATTCGGCCGTAGGCGTTGAGCGAGAGCCGCCTGCCGCGACGATCGAACAACTCGACTCCCAGCCGCTGCTCAAGGCGCCCCAGCATTCGGGTGAGGGTGGGCTGCGCGATGCGGAGCTGCTCGGCCGCGGCGGTGACGTGTTGGAGCTCCGCGAGTGTGATGAACCACTCATAGTCGCCGTCGCGCATGCCTTCACCTTTACTTATGTCGTAACGGCATCATAAACCGGCTAATAATTCATTTCCGTTTCTTTGCGGTCGCGCCGAGGATCGCAGATATGGTTTCGCTCGCCGCCGCCCCCGCCGCCCACCGGGTTGGCAGCAGCGGATTCCGGCGGCTGACCGCAGCGGTGTGCTGCGCCGGCGTGGCCAGTCTGGCCGGCATGTACTGCACGCAAGCCCTGCTCCCGGCGCTGTCGGCGTATTACCGGATCTCCCCGACCGTCTCGGCCCTGACGGTCTCGCTGACCACGGGAATGGTGGCGCTCTGCATCATTCCGGCGAGCATGCTGTCGGAACGCTACGGACGCATCCGCGTGATGCTGACATCAGCGGTCGCGTCCAGCGTCATCGGGTTGTTGCTGCCGTTCAGCCCGACTCTCAGCCTGCTGATCGTCGGGCGGGCCCTGCAGGGTATGGCGCTGGCCGGGGTGCCCGCCGTCGCAATGGCCTACCTCGCCGAAGAGGTGCACGCATCGTCGCTCGGCTCCGCGATGGGCCGCTATGTCGCCGGGACCACCCTGGGTGGGCTGATCGGACGGATCATCCCGTCCCTGGTCGTCGACGTCAGCAACTGGCGGGTCGCGCTATTGGCGAGTTCGGTGACGACGCTGGCCGCCACGGTCGCGTTCGCGGTGCTGGTGCCGCGGTCGCAGTACTTCACCGCGAAGCCTGCGAACGTGCGAGCCACCTTTGAAAACCTTGCCGGCCATCTGCGAAACCCGGTGTTGTTCAAGCTTTTCAGCCTGGGTTTCGTTCTGATGGGCGGATTCATCTCCGTCTACAACTACCTCGGGTACCGGTTGACCGCCCAGCCCTTCGGTCTGGCGTCGTCGATGGTGGGCCTGCTGTTCGTGCTGTATCTGGCGGGCACCTGGTCGTCGACGTTCGCCGGGCGCCTCGCCGATCGCAAGGGCCGTGGGTTCGTGCTTTCCGGCGCCTTGCCGATCGCAGTGCTGGGTCTCCTTGCGACCGGACCGCACGCCGTCGCCGTAATCGTCGTCGGGGTCGGGGTGTTCACCGCCGGCTTCTTCGCGGCGCACACCGTGGCCAGTGGTTGGGTGGGCGCGGTGGCTTGGCAGGATCGCGGTCCCGCCGCGGCGCTGTACATGCTCGGCTTTTACCTCGGCGGATCGATGGGCGGTGCTATCGGCGGACTCGTCTACAGCGTCGGCGGGTGGGCGGCAACGGTGACGTTCGTCGGCGCACTACTGCTGACCGGGCTGCTGCTCGCGGGATTGTTAGTGCGCGAGACCAGCTCCGCTCGCATGAGCCCACAGGGAATAGCCTGCTAGCAACGGGCGTTCCGGCACGCGAAGCCGATAGACAGGGGTAGCGCGATGAAGATCGGGATCTCGACGTTCGTTAACGACGACACCATCGACCCGGTGTCACTGGCACGGGCGATTGAAGAGCGGGGCTTCGAGTCCCTCGTCGTCGCCGAGCACACGCACATCCCGGCCAGCCGCGAATCGGCGTACCCGGGCGGTGGCGAACTGCCGCAGCACTATTACCGCACCCTCGACCCGTTCGTCACACTGGCCGCGGCGGCCGCCGTGACGTCGAAGATCGAGCTCTTCACCGGAATTGCGCTGCTCATTGAACGTGATCCCATCATCACGGCCAAAGAAGCGGCGAGCATCGACCTGATCTCCGGCGGCCGCTTCGTGTTCGGCGTCGGCGCCGGCTGGAATATCGAGGAGCTCCGCGACCACGGCACCGACCCCAAGACACGGGGCACGCTGCTGGACGAGCGCATCGAGGCCATCGTGGCTCTCTGGATCGCCGAACCTGCCGAGTACCACGGCAAGTACGTCGACTTCCCACTGTCCTACAGCCGCCCCAAGCCGGTACAGCAACCTCATCCGCCGATCTACATCGGCGGCAATTCCAATGCCACCGTCAAGCGGGTGATCCGACACGAAGCGGGCTGGATCTCCAATCCCAACCCGATAGACGACATCACTCATCGGGTGAACCAGTTGCGGGAAGGCGCCGGCCACGATGTCCCCCTGGCAATGTTCGGCACGCCGTATAAGGACCTGGACTACTGGCGCGCCGCCGAAGACCTGGGCTTCGGCCAGCTGGCGTTGTTCTTGCCCACCCGGCCGCTCGACGATTCCCTACGACTGCTCGACAAATTCGCCGCGAAGGTGAGCGAGTACCGCGGCTGACCCAGCTGCGGCGTACGCCCCATTTCATTGGTCGCTCCACGTGTAGCCGGCGGTTGCGCGGGCTAATACGGAGGAGACAACTTGTCACGCGGCTAGCGCGGGCGAAAGAGACGGGGTCGACGAACATGAAACCGATATCGCCCATCGATGCGCTATTCCTCATCGGCGAGTCACGCGAGCACCCGATGCACGTGGGATCGCTCCAGCTCTTTAAGCCGCCCGAGGACGCCGGGCCTGACTATATCCGCGATTCCTACCAGGCCATGCTCGAGTGCACCGAGGTACAGCCGACCTTCCGTAAGCGTCCGGCATTCTTCGGTGGCCTCACCAATGTCGCGTGGTCGTTCGACAAGGACGTCGAGCTTGACTATCACCTTCGTCGCTCCGCCCTGCCTAACCCGGGACGCGTACGTGACCTGCTGGAGTTGACGTCTCGATTGCACAGCGGCCTGCTCGATCGTCACCGCCCCTTGTGGGAAGCCCACCTCGTTGAGGGATTGGAGGACGGGCGGTACGCGGTCTACACGAAGTTCCATCACTCCCTCATGGATGGTGTCTCGGCGATGCGGTTACTGCAGCGCACCTTCGCTTCTGACCCAGCGGACGACGAGATGCGGGTGCCCTGGAGCCTGGCCCCGCGCAAGCGCAAAGCATCCGGCGAACGGCCCGGTCTGCTGGAGCAGGCCGGGCGCACCGCGGGGTCGGCGTTCGCCTTAGCGCCCTCGACGTTGAAGCTGGCGCGCGCGGCGCTGCTCGAACAGCAACTGACGCTGCCCTTCCGGGCGCCGCGCACCATGTTCAACGTGCGCATCGGCGGGGCTCGACGGGTGGCCGCACAGTCCTGGTCGCTGGACCGCATCAAGGCGGTCAAGGAAGCCGCTGGGGTGACGATCAACGACGTGGTGCTCGCCATGTCTTCCGGTGCGCTGCGCGCCTATCTCGTTGAGCGGAACGCTCTTCCGGACGCTCCGCTGACTGCGATGGTGCCGGTCAACCTCCGCAAGGACGGCGACGAGCGCGGCGGAAACCAGGTAGGCACGTTTTTGTGCAACCTGGCGACCGATATCGACGACCCAGCGCAGCGGCTCGAGGTGATCAGCGGCTCGATCCAGGACGCCAAAGAAGTGTTCTGGCAGCTGCCCCCGGCTCAGCAGCTGGCCCTGTCGGCGCTGAATATCGGAGGGCTCTTCTTCGGGTTGCTCCCCGGATTTCTCTCGTACGCTTCCCCACCGTTCAATATCGTCATCTCGAACGTCTCGACCGGACGCGCGGAGCCGCTGTACTGGCATGGCGCCCGCCTGGATGGCAACTACCCGCTGTCGCTCCCGCTCGATGGGCAGGCGATCAACATCACCGTGACCAACAACGCCGACAACCTCGACTTCGGTCTCGTGGGATGCCGCCGCAGCGTGCCGCATCTGCAGCGGCTACTTAGTCACTTGGAGACGTCGCTCAAAGATCTCGAGCGGGCCTACGACTTGTGAAAAGTGTTGCAGTAAAGGCTAACTGGATCTAAGCGGCGGTTATCGTCGACGTGGATAGGACGGTGACCTCGGAGTGAACGTTGCCGCAAGAGCTGCATTGCACCTGGTACTCGAGCGTGTCGTTACCGCGATCGAGGAACTGGTACTCGGCTAGTTGCATGCAGCGCGGGCAGCGCGCACGACCGCGTTCAACTGTCACCATGTCCGTCCCCCTTACTTGATTACGCTGACGTCAAAATACCCGCTTCCGCGCTGTTCAAATCATGGATTCGTAAAGAATGGGTTTCGAAGCCGGTGATCGCGGAGACCCTGACTCAATGGAAACCAGCGGCAACCCACCCAAAGAGCCGAAGGACGCCAGGGAGACGACCGAGGACCAGCGGGAAACCGAGGAGCTCCTAGAGCACCAGGACGATGATCCAGACGCGCCGGGTTTGCAGCAGACTCGGCATCAGGTCGCGGACGAGACGACGCGGTAGGGTCTCGGAGTCAATCCGGCTGTGCGCCTGTGAAGTTGGCACGGCCTCATTGTCAGGCGCGATACGTTACGCCACAAGCGGTTTCGGGGTGTCCACTATCGAGTAGTCATTGGCGTCGCCAGCGATCGCCCTGCTGCGTTCACCACGCACACTCACCGGGATGTCGCCGGCCAGCGTGATCCGGCGCATGCTGCGGGGCTGGTCGCCGTAGTCCGAGACCGCGTAATGCTGGGTGGCCCGGTTGTCCCACATTGCGACATCGCCGAGTTCCCAGTTCCACCGAATCGTGTTTTCCAGCCAAGTGACGCGGTCTTGGAAGATGCGGAACAACGCCTGCGACTCGGCGCCGTTGACCCCCAGGATCGACTTGGCGAATGCGCCGAGGAGTAGCGCGCGCTCGCCTGTCTCCGGATGCACGCGCACCACCGGGTGATGTGTTTCGAAATGAGTCGAATGGAATTCGGCGGCGTACTTCAGCACCGCTTCGGGGTTGGCTTCCGCTGCCGCCAGCTTGGCGGGATCAACTTGGGCATAGTCGAAAGCGTTGTTGTGCACTGCCCACAAGTTGTCCGCGAGCTCCTGCAGCGGCTGCGGTAGCTGTTGATACGCGGCGACGGTCGAGGCCCAGGTAGTGGTTCCGCCGTAGGGCGGCAGTTCGACGGCACGCAGGATAGAGGCTTTCGGTGGGCGATCGACGAAAGTCACGTCTGTGTGCCACTGGTTCGCGCCGCCACCCCCAAAGGACTCCAACCGCATCACGCGGCTTCCCTCGAACTTCAGCGTCGGGTGCGGAGTCGTTGGCACGCCAAGGCTCTCGGCGAAGGCGTAGTGGGAGTCGTCATCGAGGTGATGCTGTCCGCGGAAGAACAGCACCTTGTGGGCGGCCAGCGCTTGGTTGATTGCGGCCGCGGTCTCAGTATCGAGTTCACCGAGTCGCACTCCCTCGACACGTGCGCCGATGTTCTCGCCGAGCTTCACCACACGAAGATCGCTACTCATGGCTGTCCCTCCGAGTCTTTCGTATGCCGCCACCGTAGACAGCTGACTACGCGGAAGGCAACGTGCTTGAGATGTTGGGACGTCGCCCGCGGGCCGCTACAGCCGGCGTAGACACGTTGGGATCAGGTGGAAGAAAACCGACTAGGCATCCAGATCGGGCGCCCAGGCCACGCCATTGATGTGACTGCCGCCGTCGACGAAGAGCGTGTTGCCGGTCAGATAGCGCGAGCCCTCACCGGCCAGGAACACCGCGACCGGTGCAATGTCGTCGTACGGATCGCCCATCCGCCCCATCGGGTTGGCCGCATCGGCCATCGCTTCCAGTTCCGGGTAGTCGCCGATCGCCCGAAAGAAGGCTTGGCTCTTGGCCGCCGGGCACAGCGCGTTCACGGTGACACCGGTGGGCGCCCATTCGCGGGCGGCGGTTCGGGTGAGCGTCCGAAGCGCCTCCTTGGCCGCGTTGTACTCCAACGAGCCGATGTGCGCGTTGACGCCGTTGAGACTGCATAGGTTGACGACCCGGCCCCAGCCCCGCTCCTTCATGTGGCCGAACGCGGCTCGCATCGCCCAATACGGCCCGTAGTACCCGACGGCAATGCCGTGGGCCAGTTGCTCGTCGGTCTTGTTCTCCACCCGGCCGAGGGCTCCCCCACCCCACGCGTTGTTGACCACGATGTCGATCGACCCGTATTCGGAAACTGCTGTCGCAACGGCTTTTTCGACCTGCTCGCGCACCGTCACGTCGGTGCTGACAAACACACCGCCGACGGCTTCCGCGACGGCAGCCCCCGAGTCGGGGTCCCGTTCGGCCACCACGACGTGTGCACCCTCGTCGGCGAACCGCCGGGCGATGCCCTCGCCGATACCGGCGCCCGCACCCGTCACCAGTGCGACCTTGCCGGCCAGCGCGCCCGTCATCGGGAGACTCCCCGGATTCCGGCGGAGAGCAGATCACGCGCTTCTGCTTGGCCGTCGAGGGCCCGGGTGGTGCGCGCGACGATCTGCCACCGGCCGTCGATGCGCTCGAATCGGAAGTGGTTCGCCCCGGCCCGCGCGACCGTGAAACCGCCGTCGCGGTTGCGCACCAGGATCGACTCGCACACCGCGACCGCACTATCGCCGTCGACGGTGACGACGGAGGGTCCGAGGAAGTGACAGCAGCCCCGGGTGATCAGTCCCTGATGCGCATCGGAGCCCACCATGGCCACGACGTCCGCGCGGCTGCGCATCGGCCAACCCTCGACGTCGTAGCTGCCCTCGACCGCCCACAGGTCGCCCGTCGCTTCCGCGACGCCCGCGTCGACTAGTGGGCCGTACGAGGCGATCATCCGCTCGATCGCGCGCTCGTCTTCGATGCGGCTGAGCCTTCGCTCGAGCTCCGCCATGCCTGTCTCACCCACGGTTTGCCTCTCCGCGCTGGTCGGCCAACGAATTCTCGTTCTAGCCCGCCGCCAGAAACTGCGGTTCTTGCGTCCCGATGACCGGGACCGCTAACCTAGGTAGAATCAATTCTCTTTTTCCTGATTGGGGTCGCGATGACGATGGTCGATCGGTTCACCTCGATCATCGACGCGTTCGACGACACCACCGTCGGTCTCAGCCTCGACCAGGTCGCCGCCCGAGCGGAGCTACCGCGCTCGACCACCCACCGCATCCTGGATCACCTGGTCCGGCTGAGCTGGGTCTCGCACTCCGACCGCGGTTACGGTCTGGGCGAACGCGCCATGTCGTGGGGTGCCGGGGACGCCACCGATCTCCGACTGCGCTCGGCCGCGTCGCCGGTGTTGCACGACCTTCAGATGAAGACCGGAACCGTCGTGCACCTCGGGGTTCTCGCCGGCCACGACATCGTCCACGTGGACAAGCTCGGCGGCCACGCGGCGCCCGGAGTGCCCACCCGAGTCGGCACCAGAGCACCCGCCGCCCGGCTGGCGCTGGGTCTGGCTGTGCTGGCCGCGCATCCGCCCGAGGCCTGCACCGACACCCCCGTCGACGTTGACCTCATTCGGGTGCGGCGATGCGGTGTGGTGTCACGACGGGGCGACTACGCGCCAGAGTTCACCTCGGTGGCGGCCACTATCGACGGCCGAGCATCGATCGGAATAGTGCTGCCCTGCAACGTTTCTCCGCAGCGGTATGAACCGCTGCTCCGGTCGGCCGCAGGGCAGGTGCGTCGGGAGCTCACCTGTCGCCCATGAGCTGCTGCATCACCCGGTGCGTGCCCAGCACCACCTTGGCACGGTCCGGGTGGTTGCGGCGGGCGGCGTCATCGGCGTTGCCACCCGCGACGTACACGGGCCCGTTGGGCAGCTGCTCGAGGCCTTCGCGCGCGACGTCGGCCGGTTCGGCAACCCGCAAGCCGGGCACATCGAAGTTCAGCCCGACGCGTTCCATGGCGGGTGTTCGCGTCACGCCGAGCACCAATTCCAATACGTCGACGTCGAATTCGCGCAACTCCAACCACAGGCTCTCGGCGAAGATGCGCCCGAATGCCTTGACTCCGCCGTACACCGTGTGGCGCATCGAGCCGAGGTAGCCGGCCATCGATCCGAGCAGCAAGATGCCGCCGCGGCGGCGTTCGCGCATCGGCCGACCGAAGTGCTGCGTCAGTGCCATCATGGTGCCGATATTCAGCGCGATGACGCGGTCGAACTCGGCGAGTGCGCCATCAAGGAACGGCTCGCTGCAGGTATTGGCGCCGGCGTTGTAGATCAGCAGGCCGACCGCCACGTCGGCGGCGGCAGCGGCGACCTGCCCAACGGCCGACGGGTCGACGAGATCCACCGCGAGAGTGCGGACTTCGGCGCCGTGGGCGCGGCATTCATCGGCCGTGCGTTCCAGCGGGTCCGGCTTGCGGGCGACGAGGATGAGATTAAAGCCCGCGGCAGCAAGCTGCCGAGCGAATTCGGCGCCCACGCCCTCCGATCCGCCCGCGATCACCGCCCATGGACCGTACTTCGCCAGATCTGTCACCGTTCCAGGTTCGCCTGCGCGAGAACCCTGTGAGTGCGCCGTCCCGCTCATCGGTACAGCGGCGCAGCCGCGTCGGCCGCCGCCGATACTTGTGGCATGCCGCGCATCAGCGAGCCTCGGGCGCCGGCCCTGCCCGCGACCGACGACCAGCGGGCGCGGCGCACCGCCATCTTGCGGGCCGCCGCGCGGTTGGGCAGGTCGCGGGCCCTCGATCAGATCCAGGCGCAGGAGATCGCCGCGGAGGCCGGCGTCGCGTTGCGCACCCTCTACCGGTACTACCCCTCGAAACACCACGTGTACGCCGCGGTGCTGACCGCACAGATCGAGAAACTGAAGCCGCCTGCGCGGCGTTCGCCCGACGCGGCGACGGCGGTCGCCGAGCTGATGGCCGAGGCATGCCGAAACGTGTTGCGCTACAAGCATCTTGCGCACGCGATGATCGTCTCGACCCAGGCGGTGCGGGCACACTCCGGTGCCATGGGCGATCGCGCGGTGCGGGACACGATCCTCGCCACTGCCGGGATTACCGATCCGACGCCCGCCCAGGACCGCGTCGCACGGCTACTCGAACAGGTGACGTTCGGCGTGCTGACCTGGACAGTCGGCGGCGAACTCGACCCGGACGAAGCCGTCGATGACGTTCGGCTCGCCTGCAGCCTGCTCGCCGCGGATCTCGTTTAGCGGAAAGAGTGCTGTCGGTCGCGGTGCGTTTTAGCCCGCGGCGCTGCCGGGTACGCGCCGAGGATGGTGAAGGCATTCGGATATAACAGCAATGGCGGGCCCGACGTTCAGGAGTTCCTGAATCTCGAGATGCCCAGCCCAATGGCCGGCGAACTGCTTGTTGAGGTCCGCACCGCGGGCGTCAATCCAGTGGACTGGAAGATCCGTTCGGGGATGCTCGGTCCGGCCAGCCCGAGTGACCTGCCGGCGGTGTTGGGTAGGGAAGTGTCCGGCGTGGTCCGGGAAGTGGGCCAGGACGTCGAGGGATTCACCGTCAACGACGAGGTCTTCGGCAACGTCGCCCCCGGCTCCGGTGGATATGCGGAGTACACGCTGGTGACCGCGTCGGCCGCAGCCCACAAACCGCCCCAGGTTTCCTTCAACGATGCCGCGGCGCTACCGGTGGC
>Ga0182030_10026723_pt1 | contig 10427 bp, 9 predicted proteins | sample 812S3MmetaG_FD_121299 | JGI IMG/M metagenome (GOLD analysis project Ga0182030, IMG submission 121299) | Permafrost microbial communities from Stordalen Mire, Sweden - 812S3M metaG (Illumina Assembly) | ecosystem: Environmental > Terrestrial > Soil > Wetlands > Permafrost | place: Sweden... | reverse complement strand
TCCAGCCGCACCATCCGGCCTTCGCTGTCAAACCGCGGATGGCCAAGCTTCATTTCTATCTTTTCGGGCTTCTCCTTAATATAGACGCCAACCCCGCTATAACCGGGACGTTCCGCGTAGTTCGCGATGAACGAATATTTCGATCCCGAAAAAAGATCCTGCGGGACCGTGGATGCCTGCGCCTTCACTTCCTGGACGCAAACAATATCCGCGCCGCTTTTTTCAAGCCATGCCGGAAATCCCTTCTGATATACCGATCGCAAACCATTTACATTCCACGAGACGATCTTCATATAAAGAATGATACAACGATTCAAGCCTGGGTAAATCAGGTCAGAGCCCTAACTTGGCGATGCGCGAGCTGATGGCGCCTTTTTGGCGTCCGAGCGCAGTGGCTATTTCTTTGATCTTTTCGCCGGCCCCGTGTCGGCGCGCCAGATTCTCATCCTCTTCTTCGGTCCATTTGCGATAAGCATTTTTATTTTCTGCGCGAATTTTTTCGAGTGAATAGGATTTTGTCGCGGCCGGCGCAGCCTCGGATATCTTTTTCCCGCCGCAGGCATAAATAAACTCCTGCTGCTCTTTCTCATTTTCTTTATGATCCCTTCCGCAAAGTTCGAGTAATTCCTTTTCTGACGCCACGCGGAACTCGATGTCCTTCTCTAAGATATCGGGGTGTACTTCGAGCGCGCGCTCGTTCAGGCCGAGCAAATGCAATCCCGCAAGCGTCCGCACGCGCGACAGCGCCACATAGCCCTGTCCGTATTCGAACGCCGACCCAAGGTCGATAATCGCCGCGTCGAGCGACATGCCCTGACTCTTGTGTACGGTGATCGCCCATGCAAGGCGAAGCGGCACCTGCGTGACAGTCGCCAAAGTCTCCGATTCTATCTCGACGCTCCAGCTGGCCTGTTCCGCAGCAATCCGTTTGCCGGCGCGGGTTTCCACGATCGGGACGTCGTCAGCGCGAAAACCGACGATCGTACCCGTCGTGCCGTTCACGAATTTTCCCTCAAAACTATTTTTCGTGAACATCACTTTCGCGCCCATCTTGAGCTGGAGCTTTTCGGGCGACAGGCATCCCCGTTTTAATTGGTCAACAAGCGCTGATTGGCCGCTGCTCTGCATCGTAAAAACGTGGGCTGGACCGAATAATTTTCCGAGCTCGCGCTCATTCACAAGATCAACGTCGGCGTTGTGGGGAAATAATTTTGTGATGCCTTCCGGAATTTTGGACCGCCCCGCGCTGCGCTCCAGAAGCCGGCTCCGGTGACCGTCCGTGAGCAATCCGGAACGGAGCGCCGAAAGGATATCAAGAAACGTCGCGTCTTCCTGGCGGAATTGTTCCGAAAGATAACAGACCGAAAGGCCAAGCTCGCGCCACACGGGTGACCGATACGCGAACGCCGCGCCCAGATCATCTTCTTCGTTTTCAAATGGCAGTCGTTCATTCTCGCCGTCCTGACGGCGCACAACCGGCGGCAGCTGAAAAAAATCACCGACGAGGACCACTTGTAATCCGCCGAATGGCTCGAATGAATTCCGCACGCCGCGGCAAACCTCATCGACCAGGCCGAATGTCCGCGCAGACAGCATGGAAATCTCATCTATTATAAGGACACGTGCGTTCTTGATCTTTCGGCCGGTACGCGGATTATCTTCGATACGGCGTAGGTCGTGCTGGGTTATGTAATTCCTGATCCCGATGCCGCTCCATGAATGGATGGTCATCCCGCCAATGTGCGTCGCCGCGATGCCGGTCGACGCGGTTATCGCAGGAATAATATCGTGATCGCGGAGATAGGAAACGTAGCGGTTTACCAGATATGTTTTCCCGCTTCCGGGTTCTCCGGTCAAGAACACGTTCGCTCCCGTCTTCAAAATCTCAAAGGCTTCGTCTTGTTTCATCGTTCCGACATTGTAGCCCACAATATTAAAACTTTCATTAAAATGAGAACCTGTTCTGCTTTTGCGGCATAGGGCCCCGAGAATCGGATTGCCGCTCGCCATATTTACCGCACGCCTACCGAAAAAACCGCAGTGCTGCTGGTGAGTTGCGAGAGTGTGATGACGTAATTTGCGGCTTCATATGCTTGGCCGACCGCGAGCGTCTGGGGCGGAATCGGAACCATCGCTAACATGCAGACGACCTTAGGCGCGGGATCCGATGGAAACGAATTCCAACATCCGACCGGCGTGATCTGAATTGTCGCCGATAATGTCGCAATGTTTTGAAGGGTAAAATAGGTGCTCTCGTTGCGGATCTCCGCGATGCCGCCCACCCCGAGCATCACGCTTCCGGGCGTATTCAATTGCTGAATGCTTGAAGTCGCCGTAGTGCTCGCCGAGCCGACGACAACGGTTGTCGTCGCGATGATCTGGATATTGGGACAATTGCAAATACCATTCACTGGACAGCTACAGACGCCGTTCGTAAGCGTTGCCGTGTACGTGCCCGCGGCAACATAGGTATGCGAAACAACGCCTTCCGCGTTGCAATTCGAACACACGGGAACAAAGCCGAGGTTTCCTTTGGTGCCATCGCCAAAATCAACTGCATTCCCAAGGGTGCTTCCCTGCGGAGCGCTCGCGACGAATTGCACGGTCAGTGGCGCGATCCCTGATTGCGGATTGGCCGAAAAGCTCTGCGCACTGCTGGTACCGCCATTATTATTACCACCGCATGACCTGCTAAAATAGCCGCGAGACAACGGACCAAAAATGCCGCTTCCGGCCATACCTAAAGCAGCAACCCCGTTTTGCGCCTGCCAACGACCCACCGCTGCTTTCGTTATCATACCGAAATAGCCGGTCGTTGAAACGTTGAAATATCCTTGTTCGCTGAGATATTCCTGAAGCGCAGTGACGTCACTACCGCTTGAGCCAACCGAAAGCGAGCGACTGAACGGATAACATGTGGCAGGGATGATCGTAACGCTTACGGGCGGAACCGCCATACTACTCGTAGCACCCGGCACGGACATGCCACCGCTCGTTGCCGCGGCCAAAGAGAAAAGAGGAACTGCGAAAATCGCCGCTGCTGCAAAGAAAAATAAATATTTTTTGACCATATTTTTATTATTTTATTTTGAAATAAATTGCTGGCTAGCGCATGGCGGCTATTTTTTCGTGACCACGATTGTTTCTATCATGACGTCTGCCGGACGCGTGAGAGCGAATATCGCCGCATCGGCAACATCTTCAACTTTCATCATCCACGATTGCCCGTGCGCATCCGCATTGCCTGCTGTTTCAAAAATATCACTATCAAAACCTCCCGGATAAAAACCTGTTATTTTTATTGGAGTTTCCTTCAGGGCTGTCAGTAATGCATTCGTGTATCCACGCATCGCCCACTTGGTCGCGCCGTAAGTTCTCCAAGAACTGTTATCGCCCGAAGGGCTGTCGCTCACGCCGGAACTCGAAATAACATTGAATATGTGGCCCGCGTTCCTACTTTTAAAGTAAGGAAGCAGCGCCTCGGTAAGTTCGATATGTCCGAGAACATTCGTCTCAAGTGCTGCTTGGCGCAATTCAGGCCGTGATTTTTCCAATTCGTCTTCGGTCCAAATTCCCGCGTCATTGATTAAAATATCAATCGGATGTTCTTTAATAAGCTTAGCTGCCATCGCGCGAACATCTTCGGGTTTCCGAAGATCGCATGTATAAACAAAAGCCTGTCCGCCGATTTTTTCAATAGACACTTTAACGTCCGATAGCTTCTGCTCGTCGCGGGCAATCAAGACCACCGCCGCTCCCAGTTCGGCAACCTTCTGCACAAGCGTCTTACCCAAACCATGGCTCGCGCCCGTTATGACGATAGTCTTTCCTTCCAGTTGTTTTGGCATAAAACAAGTTTAGCTCACATTTCGACGCCTGAGTAGGACGGACATCTTGCCAAAGTGAAACATCAGAAATTGAGGCCCCTCGGTCTTTAAAGAAAACTCCTTGGCCGTTGCCGTCATGGAAAGAAGTTGGAACATTGATATCAGCAAATACTTCTAAATATGAAGTCTACGACTTCTTAGCGGAAAAAAATTGATACTTCCGATACATATAAGACGAACTGATCCGTCTTGTCGCCGTCGGATCTCCGATGCGATCACAAAAATAGGTCGCCGCGTCGGAGAGGGCGGCGAATGCGATCCAATCGTATAGCATTTGATCCTTCGCTTGCTTTTTATCGGCGGCAAAATTGTACCCTTCGAGGAACGCATCAAAAATCTTAAAATCGGGCTCCGTCGAGGCGTCCGGACAGGACCATTCAAGAACTCCGAGCGCGACATCCTTTGTGATTGGCGCTATGCAGCTCCAGTCGAAATCAACGATCCCCACGAGATGATCCGCATCATCGAAGAAAACATTGCCAGCGCGATAATCATTATGTATGAGACCCGTATCCCCTACATAGGCCTTCCCGAAGTCAATCGCACCTTCCACTTGTTTCATAAAATCTTTACCGCCCTCAAATTCATCGATAAAAACCTTCTCCAAAGGCGAAACCCTCTCCAGTTCGGAAAATATTGTTCGGTGACGAGTTAATGTCGATCTGAATTTTTTTCCGGCGTTATGTATTCCCGCAAGACCTTTTCCCGCTTCGAACGTTTCCCGTGAAGTTGGCGGATGGTCCTTATCAACCTCGATATGGTGCCCTTTAATAAACTCGAACAATACCACGATTGTTGCTCCGTCTATCAATGTGTAGTATTCCCCTGATTTTGCAGGAAGAAAACGAGGTACCAATTTACCATTGTTCGCCAGATAATTTACCGCTTCATATTCAAAAATAATATCTTCAACCGGCAGACGCTTGCTCACGCGCAACACTCTTTTATTTGTCGTACCAATAATAAAAACTGCATTGTCTGCCGATTCCCGAAGAAGCACGATCGGCTCCGTTTCCCCGATCCCAAAATCTTCCATCGCTCTTTTTATAGCTTCGTCTTCCATGATTCCCCATTATAATCTTTTTACATAACACGACCAATAAAACCCGAGGCCTCTCGGTCTTAAAAGAAAATGCCTTAAGTGTTGCGGGGGCAAGACTCGGACTTGCTTCGGGAGCTTATGGGGCTCCCCGGAAAACCTTTCCCAACCCTCCCGCGGTATTTCTCCACTTTTGTTTTGGGGAAATGCCGCGAGATTCGTCCATAGGACGAAACGTAAAATGTCTTCACAGTATACGCCCCAAAACATGAAATTGTCAAAAGAAAAAATCGGTGTCATGATGAATAAAATGAGGGAGAACGACATTAAAAAGATATTCGGCGGCAAGAAAATAACACTCATGGGGCTCGGCCTCCTTGGCCGCGGCATTGGCGACGCGGAATTCCTCGCGACGGCAGGCGCGGAGCTCATCGTGACCGACCTCAAGACGGAAGCCGAGCTCGCAACGTCCGTGGAACGGCTGAAAAAATTTCCGAATATCACCTATCACCTCGGCGACCACCGGCTGGAAGATTTTGAAGATCGCGACATGATCCTCCGCGCCCCAAATGTGCCACTTGATTCACCGTTCCTCGCCCGTGCCCGGGAACGCGGCATTCCTGTTGAAATGGACGCGTCGCTCTTCGCCAAACTTTCGGGTGCGATGATCCTGGGCATCACCGGCACGCGCGGCAAATCAACCGTAACGCACCTTATTTACGACATGGCGCAGGCTGCTGGAAAAAAACCGCAGCTCGGCGGGAACGAACGGGATGTCGCAACACTGCAGTTACTGCCCAAAACCAACGATGGCGATCTCGTGATCCTTGAACTTGACTCATGGCAGCTCCAGGGATTTGAGGAGAGCAAGATCAGCCCGCACATCGCCGTTTGGACAAATTTTATGCCCGACCATATGAACTATTATCACGGCGACATGGACCGTTACTTCCGCGACAAAGCCTCCATCGCGCGCTTTCAGAAACCGGGCGACTTTTTCGTGACGACACCGGAGATAAAGGAAAAAATAGAATCAACATTCGGCCCGCTCCAGGGAACCTGCGTCATAGATACCGCGTTGCCAGCCGACTGGATAGTTGCGCTTCCTGGCGAGCATAACCGGCAAAACGCGGGATACGCAGCTGCCGCGGCAAAGATCCTCGGCGTCACGGAAGACGTCATTAAAAATATATTAAAGAGCTTTTCCGGGCTTCCGGGGCGCCTTGAATTCCTCGGCGAAAAGAACGGCGTCGCTTTCTATAATGACGCGAATTCCACCACGCCCGAAGCCGGTATCGCCGCGCTCCGCGCGCTCGCGTCGCTCGGCCGCCCGATCGTCCTGATCGCCGGCGGAAGCGACAAAGAAATGAACTTTGAGGCATTCGCCCGCGAGATAGAAAAAAGCGTCAAAAAAACGATCCTCTTCAAAGGCACGGCGACAGAAAAATTGCAGGCGCTGCTCCCGAAGGAATCTCATATTGAAATTGCGGCGAGCATGGACGAAGCGTTCGCATCCGCATGCGCCGCGGCCGAGCACGGCGACACCGTTCTCCTTTCTCCCGGCGCGACAAGCTTCGGCATTTTCAAAAACGAATACGACCGTGGCGACCAATTCAGAGAATGCGTGAATGCGTTGAAAAAATGAGCAATCCGCGTTAGAATTTCGCTATGGCTCAGACGATCTCAAAAGAAGAACTTCACCATCTCGCGGAGCTCGCGCGCATCAAGCTGGACCCAAAAGAAGAAGACAAACTGATAAAAGACCTCGCGAACATTCTCGCGCATTTTGAGGAATTGCGGGCGCTTGATACCAAAACCGTTCCGCCGATGACGGGAGGCACCGACCTGCGCAATGTTTTCCGCGACGACACCGAGCGGGAAAACACCAACCAGGGCGAAGGCACACTTGCGTTCCCGGAAAGTGAGAATGGTTCCCTGAAAGTACCGCGGGTTTTTGAAGAATAATTTTCCATGGAATCCTTCCACGACCTAACCATAAAAAAATTCCACGACGGCCTACTCGCCAAAAAATTTTCCGCGCTTGAAATAACGCAGGCATATTTTGCCCGCATTAAGGAAAAAGACAAAGAAATTGACGCGTATTTAAGCTTGGCCGAAAGCTCGGCGTCCCGGGAAGCGGAAGCCGTGGATGTCGCCGTCGCAAAGAATGAGGAGATCGGCGTCCTTGCGGGTGTCCCGCTCGCAATCAAGGATAATATTTTGATCAAGAGCCTGCCGGCGACCGCCGCGTCCAAAATCCTTGAGCACTATACAGCCGCCTACGATGCCGGTGTTATAAAAAATCTCAAACGCGAGAAGATGGTATTTCTCGGTAAGACGAACCTTGATGAATTCGCGATGGGCGCCTCAACCGAAAATTCGGCATTCAAAACAACGAAAAATCCGCATGATACGACGCGCGTCGCGGGCGGCTCCTCCGGCGGTTCCGCCGCCGCTGTCGCGGCGCATATGGCCATCGCGGCGCTCGGCTCCGATACCGGCGGCTCCATCCGACAACCGGCGAGTTTCTGCGGCGTCGTCGGCTTGAACCCGACGTACGGTGCAGTTTCCCGATCCGGCGTCATCGCCATGGCTTCCAGCTTGGACCAGGTCGGTCCCATCGCCAAGACCGTAGAAGATGCCGCGCTTCTCTTTAAAGCCATCGCCGGAAAAGATCCCCTTGATGCCACCAGCACGGACGCGGATTACAAAAACCTCACCACTCCGCGGCTTGAGGACATCAAACAACTGACGGTCGGCCTCCCCGATGAATATTTTATTCCCGGCACCGACCAAGCTGTGGCGAAAGAAGTTGAGGTTGTGATTGAGAAATTGAAATCGCTCGGCATGAAATTCAAAAAAATTTCTTTGCCGCACACAAAGTACGCGCTGTCGGCATATTACATTTTCGTCCCGGCGGAAGTAAGTTCAAATCTCGCGCGGTTTGACGGCATCCGCTACGGCGTACCGGCTGGAAGCAAGCGGAATGGCACAACGCTCAGCGATATTTATCTGCAAACCAAAGGACAACAATTCGGCGCTGAATCAAAACGACGGATCATCCTGGGAACGTTCGTCCTTTCTTCCGGCTACTATGACGCTTACTACGAAAAGGCCCAGCGCGTTCGCACACTCGTGAAACGCGACTTTGACGAAGCGTTCCGCGACGTTGACGTCCTCCTCACACCAGTCGCGCCAACACCGGCTTTCAAGATCGGCGAGAAGGCCGATGATCCGCTTGCCATGTATCTTTGCGATATTTTCACGATACCGCTCAAGCTCGCCGGCTTGCCGGCAATTTCCATCCCGACGAAATCCGCCGCGTCGCTCGCTCACGGAGAACTTCCCATCGGATTCCAGCTCATTGGTAAAAAATGGCACGAGGCGGACATTTTGGGCATCGGACAATTTTATGAGAAAATATAAACATACCCGATGAACCCCCAATCCCTCTCTTCAACCACGACGCACTACGCGCAAGCTGCCGGCCGTCTCGGTCAAACAGCGCTCACGTTGTATAACGCGAGTCTCCTGCCCTTTGAGATCTTTGGCGTTATCGTCGCCGCAGCGCTCATCTTCGGCACGATCGTTATTATGATAAAGACCGGCTGGATCGCCCTCCGCGTTGACCGAATACGCGACGTCGTTCTTAAAACCGATATGCCCAAGAAAAAGGCGAGCGAGGCGTGGGCTGGGGTTCAAAAACATTTTTTTGCCGGGGACGCGAACGACCTGAAAGTTGCCGTCATGGAGGCCGACAATATTTTGAACGACGCCCTGCGATACGCCGGTATCCACGGCGTAAACTTGGGCGACCGGTTGAAGAACGTGAAGCGCAGCCAAATGCCGAATCTTGAGGACGTATGGGACGCGCACAAGCTGCGCAACGAGATCGCGCACGAAACTAATTTTTCACTGAAACGGGATACCGCGGAACGCGCGCTTGATTCATTCGAGACGGCGCTAAAAAATCTGGGCGCTTTTGATCAATAAGAAATAAAAAAAATCTCTCCCGCATCACGGGAGAGATTTTTTTTATTGGCACTATGGGGTCATGGGCTTCGTAGAGGAAACGCTCGAGGTCGGCGTTGTCATCCCTGCGGATGGCGAAGAGACCGTTGCACCATTCACGCTCATTACGAGAATATTTGGTATGCCCGGAACGTAGGTTCCCGAGACCTGGATCGAAGTCCCAAGAAGCGGTGTGAGTGCCGCCGTAACGGCGGTATCCGAAGAATTCTGGACGTTCACCTTTACGCCGTATTGCGTGGTGATAATGTAAGTATTCTTTTTGAGTCCGGCGGAAAGCGTGCCACTGAGCGATGCCTCAGCCACCGCCGTGGATGACGACAAACCGGCTGGCGCGGCGAGGAATAAAAGATTCGTGGAGATATTCTGATTTTCCGCCGTGAGCGACGCAACCTCCGCTGTGAGCGCCGTGTTGGAAGCATTGAGCGCTTGAAGCTGGGTCGCGGAAGCTTGCACCGCGACCTGGTTCTGCTGTCCTGCTCCGGCCTGGGCCGCGCTCAGCTCGCTCGTCAATGTATTGGTTTTCATGAACAGGTATCCGGCGAAAGCGCCGATTGCGACGATCAACACCACCAAGATGATCTCAACCAATCCAAATTTCATTTTTTTCTTTCCGATCGGCGAGGAAAACGCCGTGATATTTCCCTGTGCCGTTCCTTTAGGGAACGGATCTTTTGATGACATGTTCATAGATACTTTTCCGATGGCCGGGCCGCCGGAAGGGATGGTCTTCGGCGCGGTTCCTCCGGGCATGCCGGAAGCTGGCGCGATCGCGGAAACGAGATCGCTCACCTTAATGCTCTGCGGCGCCGGATTCATCGTTGGGCCTGCCGCGATCCCCGGCGTGGAAAATGAAACGAGTTTCGGCGACACCGTTGCGCTCATACCGGTATCCATGGTTCTGAGCGGAGCGATCGGCTGAACAGGCGCGGAAACCGCGCTACCCTCCACTTTTTTCAGCGTGTCTTCAACATCAAGAGGTGCCCAACCAACACCCACGAGCGCCGACTTTATCGCATCGCGTGAAATGCCGAGCTTGATTTGGGACGAAACGTATTCAACGAGCTGATCCTGAACCATGATTTTTTTATTTTTTATTAAAATGAAAGAGCGACTTTTCCTTCATATTCATTGTACCGCATCCATCATGAAATCAATATGTGAGTAATGCACAGGCAAAAACGTTCATGCTGGACGAAAGTTTTTAGATAATTTACTATCTTAGTACTTGCGCGGGTGGCGAAACTGGCAGACGCACTACCTTGAGGTGGTAGCGCCCGTAAGGGCTTGCAGGTTCAAATCCTGTCCCGCGCACTAGAGAATTGTTTAAGTCAGTTTCAGAAAAATTTTGACGCGCTTCGCGGAGCGAAGCGTAAGGTGGGGTGGGGGTAGAAACGAGAATACGATTTTTTAAAAGAAGGTTGGAGCCGAAGATTTTTAAGAGCGAAGATTTTTTGGGGGTGGGGTCGGCG
>Ga0182030_10026722_pt1 | contig 10427 bp, 14 predicted proteins | sample 812S3MmetaG_FD_121299 | JGI IMG/M metagenome (GOLD analysis project Ga0182030, IMG submission 121299) | Permafrost microbial communities from Stordalen Mire, Sweden - 812S3M metaG (Illumina Assembly) | ecosystem: Environmental > Terrestrial > Soil > Wetlands > Permafrost | place: Sweden... | reverse complement strand
GTAGCTTCAACATTGCTATTAGTCTGATGGGGTTTAACGAAGGGATTTTAATCGATCAAACTCATCCGGAATTTCCATTTAAAAAAGGTTACCATGATTATGTTGAAAAATGGAAACAACCTCATAATCCTAGTCTTTGGATGAAAAATAGTTGTTTGTGGTATTCACAAGTTTTAACAAAAAAACTTGGAATGGGTAAATTTAAAGAATATATCACGAAATTTAACTATGGAAGTCAAGATGTTTCAGGGGATAAAGGTAAAAACAATGGATTAACACGCTCATGGATGACAGGTAGTTCTTTGAATATTTCACCTGAAGAACAAACTATTTTTTTACAAAAATTTCTTGATCATAACCTAAAAGTAAACCATCAAACTTATGAAATGACAAAAAATATAATTTTTTTGGATGATTTGATAGATGGTTGGAAGCTTTACGGAAAAACTGGTACAGGTTATTTACCTATTAAAAATATAGATGGGACTCCTAATACAGATTGTGAAGATTGCGAAAATGGCTGTGGTTGGTTTGTTGGTTGGATTGAAAAAGACAAACGAGCAATTGTTTTTGCCAGTTATGTTGAGCAAAATATGCCGCGAGGTATTCCTGCTGGTGGACAAGCTAAGCGAATTGTAATAGAAAAATTGATAAAAATAATTCAAGTAAAATCATGATAAAAAATCTAGCACCAGATGTTATGCGACAACGGCTTTTGATTGAAGGTTTTTATTCTATTACAGTAGATCCAGATGTCATTGAAAAATATTTTAAGACAATTACAGAAAATCTTAATCTTAGGATGTACGGCAAACCGATTATTTTTTCTCCAGCAGGAGATGGAAAATCCGAAAACCAAGGTTACGACGCTTTTGTTCCTCTTATTGATTCTGGTATTTCTGTTTATATTTGGTCGAATAAAAAATTTTTCTCTGGTATTATATATACTTGTAAGTCTTTCGATGAACAAATGGCATTAGACACAACAAAAAAATTTTTTGGTATGTCTGAAATAGTAAAGTTTGCTTTTTAAATAGGTTTATCTTGTTTTACACAGTTTTTTCAATTATTCGTAGAAAAATACAAAAGCTATTAAGAATTTCAACTCTTGGAGTAAGGGCTATTGTATTAAATCAAGAAAATAAAATCTTATTAGTAAAACATTCTTACGGATCAGGATGGTTTTTGCCGGGCGGTGGTGTAGATAGAAATGAGTCAATACCAGCAGCAATTAAGCGGGAACTTATAGAAGAGGTGGGGATTTGTATTGAAGGTGAATTAAAATTATTTGGGTGTTATATAAATAGTATTTATGGAGCTATTGATTATGTATTTTTATTTGTTATTAGTAAATATAATCAAATTGAATCACATAGTTTTGAGATTGCCGAATATCAATGGTATAAATATGATGAAATTCCGGAAGAAACGTCTCCAGGGAGCAAAAGGAGACTAAAAGAATATTTTTGTAGTATTACTCCATCTGAAGAATGGTGAGAAATTAATTAAGAAGAATAAAATTGCAATCTTTTTGCTATAGCTTGATTAACATTCAAATTATTAAATTAACCTTTTTTTCAAGATAGTAATTTCGTGTTCTTCGGGAGCACCTTTAAGGTAAATATCTTTACTTAAAAATTCCCAACCACGTTTTTGACTTGAATACCATGCTGGCATATAAGAATCAGAAGTAAATAAAAAAAGCTCTTTAAAACTTAATATTACAGCTAATTCTGATGCTTTATTTACTAACTTGGTACCTATTCCTTGATTTTGGTATTGTTCTAATACTATTAAACTACCTAACCATGGTTTTTGGTCGTCGTATCCAACAATGGGGACTGATTCTTTTAGAGTAACCATACCAATAACACTGTTTTCAAGATTACTGATGGATTCGTTAAGAGCAATTATAGTTAAAGGAAGTTTATCTTTATTTAAAGCTCTTTCTTCAAAACGTTTTTTTGAACGCTCTATAGTTACAGCAGAGTCATATTTATGCCATGCATTATAATTCCATTCAGCAAGAATATTAATAATTACTTTACGCTCTTCTTGTGGAAGTTCTGCTAAAAGAATTATTTTTAGCTTCATTAAAATACCTGCTTATATATGTATGTTATTGATATTAGGTTATCATAAAAAATTATTAAAAACAAACATAATGTAGACATCTAACAATAATATTTTTTTGCAATCTTATTTATATTAATTATATTGTAATAGTGTATGAAATAGGAACTTAAATTTATGCGCGGAATTAAACCACGTTCTTTGGGGGAGCTAAAATTGATCATGGAACAAGATAAATTAAATGTAGCAAAAGAAAAATTAAAAGTTGATGTTGAAGTAGCCCAGATAGGAGCTAGAGCTACTAAATATGCTGCTAATGTTAGGGCTGCTGGGGTGGTTGGTGCAGGGTTGTTGTTTGCCTATACAGCTTATCAATATTTTAAGCCTACTAAAAACACAAATGAACTAGAGCAAAAAATTATGAAAGAACGCCGTAAATTGGATTGGGCTGAGAAATATAGTTTTTTGTTTTGATAGTTCAGAAAAAGTTTGTTAGTAAATCATAACTAAAGAATCTATAGGTATGGTATTAAATAATTCAATCATATCTGTTGAATTTAAATGTATACAACCAATGGTAGATGTGGTGCCAAGCTTCCATTCCATAGTGGTTGCATGGATATAAATTCCTCGATTAAAGCTATCTACGGTTTGGCCATAATTATTTTTGCCGTAATTAATTCCTGGTTCTAGGCCTTCTAAACGTAATATTCTTGTTACAATAAAATCTTTTTTATGGAGTTTATTTGAAGAAGGTTTTTTCCAGACAGTGTTTGTGAATTGGCGTTTACGAAAAATTCCATAAGGAGGTACATTATGGCCAATTTTTTCAACGATTTTATGTAAGCCTGCTGGAGTTTTACGGCTACCTATTAATTGTCCCAAGCCTTTTTTGCTAGTTGATACAATATATGATTTTAATAATACTCCAGATGGGTTGTATAAAGATAATTTTTGAGTTTTAGTATCAATAATAATTAAAAAATTTTGCGAGATAGTTAATTTTTTTTTATTTGTTAAATAATTTAAAGTAGATTTATATTCTGTAGTGATAATATGGCTATTTAGCCCAGTTGCTGCAATGGCGTTTATATTTACAATAAAGCATAATAAAATAATTAATGTTTTTCTTGAGATCATAATTTAACTTTGGTATTTTGTTTTTAACTATAATTTATGGTGACATACAAATTAACACCAGTCAAGTTTGTGTTATATGTTTAACTAAAATAAGTTTTTCGAATTACTAACATAAATTATAAAACAGTTGAAATTCAACGGCTAGCCTTATAGAATTGAGCCTTAAATTATTATTTACTCTCCTTGCCTTAAATATTATAAATTTTTAGGCTGATTAAACCGAAAGGGGTTATTACATGCGACATTATGAAATACTACTGTTAATACATCCAGATCAAAGCAATCAAGTGCCAGCTATGGTCGAACGTTATCGAGCTATTATAACAAAAGGTAACGGTAAAATTCATCGTCAGGAAGATTGGGGTAAATTACAATTAGCCTATCAAATTAATAAGTTACATAAAGCTCATTATGTATTATTAAACATTGAATGCGAAAAAACCGTTATTGTTGAATTAACTAATGCATTTAAGTTTAATGATGCAGTAATTCGTAATTTAATTACTAATTGTGATGAGGCCATAATAGAGCCTTCAGTATTCTTTAAGAATAAAGATAACAAAGATGTTGAAAAGACCAGTAAAGATAGCAATTACAACGGGTATTATGAGCCAAAACAAGAACCTGGAATAGCTGCTACTACTGCAAATTTAGATTCTGGTGATTTTGAATAGAGTTTAAAAATTATAAGGGTTAAAATAATATGACAACGTATAATAATAAAAGACGTAAAAAGTTTTGTAAGTTTACTAGGGATGGAGCTAAACAAATTGATTATAAAGATCATTGGATGTTGCGGGGTTTTATTACAGAAAGCGGTAAAATAGTTCCTAGCCGTATTACTGGGACTAATGCTCGTTTTCAAAGAATGTTAGCTAAATCGATCAAATTAGCTAGATTTGTAGGATTATTACCATATTGTGATTAAATAATAGAAGGTAGGTAGACAGTGGAATTAATACTTTTAGAAAATGTAAGAAATCTTGGAACTTTAGGTAAAAAAATTAAAGTTAAGCCAGGGTATGCTAGAAATTATTTGTTACCAAAGAAAAAAGCAGTATTAGCAACATCAGAAAATATTAAATATTTTGAAGAGCGTAAAGAAGAGTTGCATAAAAAAGAAATCGAACGAATTAAAAAATTAGAGCAACGTGCAGCCATTTTAAATGGAGTACGTATAGAACTAGCTGCTTTGGTGAGCGAGGAAGGTAAATTATATGGTTCTATAGGGGTTGCAGACATTGCTGACGCTATAGTTGCTGCAGGCTTTGATGTTAAAAAGCAAGAAGTACAGCTACCTCACGGCTCTATAAAAGAATTGGGCTCCTATGAAATAAAATTAGGTTTAAATCATGGAGAAATCCAGACCACAGTAGCTGTAACTATTATAGCTAAAAAGTAAATATTTATTATGCTATATGTAGCATAAAATCGGAATTTACATGGAAATTAGTTCAAAGCCAGAAAATTCTCCAGTAGATGCATTTTCTAATAATTCTATTGAAGATTCAGTTGTTCAGACTTTTAAAATCCCACCACACTCTATAGAAGCTGAACAAGCTGTATTGGGTGGTTTAATGTTAGATTCAGAAGCTTGGGATCAAATTGCCGATCGTATTGTTACTAATGATTTTTATAGACGCGATCATCAATTAATTTTTCAGGCTATATCTGGGTTAGTGGTACAAAATAAGCCGATAGATGTTATAACAGTGTCAGAAATATATACGGATTTAGCTTATTTAGGTGCCTTAGCTAAAAATACTCCTAGTGCTGCCAACATTATTGCATACGCAGATATTGTTAAAGAGAAATCTTTATTAAGAAAATTGATAGGGGTTGGAGAGGCTATTACGGAATTAGGTTTTAATTCTAAAGGTAAAATAGCTAAAGAATTGGTAGATGAGGCAGAGCGGAAAGTATTTGCTATTGCTGAGCATCAATCTCTTGGTCAACAAGGTATTAAAACTATTGCCGAGGTTTTAACTAATACTATTGCGCGAATAGAGTTGTTATCAGAATCTGATTCACCTATTACTGGGATTTCTTCGGGATTTGTAGATTTCGATAAACTTACTTCTGGATTGCAGCGTGCAGATTTAGTTATTATTGCTGGTCGTCCATCCATGGGGAAAACCACTTTTGCTATGAATATTGCTGAGTGGATTAGTATGAAAACTGATAAGCCAGTATTAATTTTTAGTATGGAAATGCCTGCTGAACAGTTAGCTATGAGGATGTTAGCATCATTAGCTAGAATTGAATTACAACGTATTCGTAGTGGGCAGTTACATGATGATGATTGGCCTAGACTATCTTCTGCTATTGCAATGATGGCTGCTAGAAAAATGTTTATTGATGATTCTGGTTCATTGAGCCCAATAGAAGTACGAGCTAGAGCACGACGCTTAATTCGTGAACAAGGCGAGTTAGGGATGATAGTAGTAGATTATTTACAATTAATGCGAGTGCCGGGTAATAGTGAACATCGTGCTGCAGAAATTTCCGAAATTTCTAGATCATTAAAAATTTTAGCTAGAGAATTAAATGTTCCAGTAGTTGCATTATCGCAATTAAACCGTAGTTTGGAACAGCGTACAGATCGGCGTCCTATAATGTCAGATTTACGTGAATCTGGGGCCATTGAACAAGATGCAGATTTGATCGCTTTTATTTATCGTGATGAAGTTTATAATAAAGAAAGTGCATACAAAGGTACGGCAGAAATTATTATTGCCAAGCAGAGAAATGGCCCAACGGGTATGATGCGTTTAACTTTTCTTGGACATTTTTCACGTTTTGAGAATTTTGTGCAGCAAACAGTAATATAAAAAATGTAAATGAATATTTTAAAAAAAATAAAAAATTTTATTAAAACTATAAAATTGTCCTTAAATTTAGAAAAATTAAATAATTATGTGCCAGTTATTATTACTCGTTCAGAACATAATATTTCACGTAAAAATATCAATAAAAATGTATTAAGAGTATTATATAAATTAAAAGATCATGGGTATAAATCTTATTTAGTTGGTGGTGGTGTTAGAGATTTATTGTTAGGCAGGCAACCAAAAGATTTTGATGTGGCAACCAATGCTTATCCTGAAAAAATTAAAAAATTATTCAAACATTGTTATATTGTTGGTAGAAGGTTTCAATTAGCACATGTTCATTTTGGATCAGATGTTGTAGAGGTTGCGACTTTTAGAGCTAGCCATTCTCACCGTAAACATCATTCTGAAGAGGGCATGATTTTACGAGATAATATTTATGGCAATATAGAGCAAGATGCGGTGCGGCGTGATTTTACTATTAATGCTTTATATTACAACATTATTAATTATACTTTAGTTGATTATGTTGATGGGCTTAAAGATTTATATGCTAAGCAATTATGTTTAATAGGAGATCCAACTACTAGGTATCGAGAAGATCCAGTTAGAATGTTGCGAGCAATACGGTTCGCTGCCAAATTAGAATTTTCTATTGCAGCTAACACTGCTCAACCTATTTTTTCTTTAAAAGAACTACTTTTAAATATAGCTCCAGCTAGACTTTATGATGAATATGTAAAATTGTTTTTTTATGGACATGCGTTAGAGTCTTTTAAATTATTAAAACAATATGGATTATTAGAAATTTTATTCCCACATTGGCAGAGTTCACTTAACAAACAAGTCAAGCAATTTAATAATAATTTTATAATCCAGGGATTAAAAGATATAGATGGTAAAATTATTAATCACGAACAGATTAATCCAGCTTGGCTGATTGCTATTTTGTTATGGAACGAGGTTCGTATAGTTGCAACAGAACATAAAGATAAAAATAAAGATAAAGAAAAGATTTCGGAATTTATAGCGTATAAATATGCAGCAGAAAAATTATTATCCGAGCAAAATAAAATCATAAGCTTATCTAAAAAATTAATGATTTTTATTAAAGATATTTGGACATTGCAAGTTAAATTAGCCAAAATTGCCGGTAAAACAGACAAAAGAGCAAATAAATTAAGTTCTTCTAGTAAATTTGGTATAGCTTTTGAGTTTTTATTGTTAAGAGCTACAACTGGTGATAAAAAAGCACAACGAACAGCCAGGTGGTGGCATAAATATTTAGCAGCTAGAAAACAAATTGACGATCAAGATAACAATGAAAACAATAATGATGAAAATATAGTAGCTTTAAATGAAGTTTAAATCCATCTAGAGTCTTATCTATCTAGTAAATTTGTGATTATAAATTAATTAAATATAGTCAACAATAAGCATAATAATGAATTGAGGAAATTATTAAAAGAGACTAATATTTTAGAATATAAACAAGCTATATTAAAATATTTATCTATAGCGGCTAATATTAGTAATAAACAAGAATTTTTTAAACAATTAAAAATGTACTCCCAAGAGATAGGGTATAATGGAGGTAAGTTTATGGGTACGTTAGCAGAATATTGGTTTGAAGATGGTATGCAAAAAGGTAAACAAGAATCGACTAAAGCCATAGCACAAAAAATGTTAAAAGCTAAAGTAGATATAAAAACCATTACTAAGTTTACTGGCTTAAAAGCTGTGGAATTAGAAAATTTAGTTTAAATTGATGATTTATCAATTATTTTAATAATTTTAAAATAGTAAAAAATGAAAATTAAAACAATATTGTTTACTTTTTTTATACTTTGTTGTCAGTTTGTTTATGCTAATGAAATAGCTATTACATTTGATGATTTACCTGGACAGCAAGATGAATCAGCGGAAAAACTACATAAAATTAATGAAAAAATTTTAAAAACATTGAATAAATTTAAGGTGCCAGCAATTGGTTTTGTTAATGAAGGTAAACTTTATATTAACCAGCAGATAACTGAAAAAATAGCGATTCTTAAATTATGGATTGATTATGGGCAAATTCTTGGTAATCATACTTATTCACATAACCGTTTGAGTAATGTTAAGTTAGATGAATTTGAGAAAGATGTTATTAAAGGCTCTATGATTTCTAAACACCTTATGGAAAATGTTAAAATTAAATATAATTATTTTAGACACCCGTATCTTGATACTGGTGCTACTTCAGAAATAAGATCTTCTTTCGAAAAATTTTTAAAAAAAGAAGGGTATATTGTTGCACCCGTTACTATTGATACAGATGATTGGAAGTTTAATAAACAGTTAATTGACAATCCACACAATAAAAAAAAGATTATTCAAAAATATCTTGAGCATACTCGAGCAAAATTTGCTTTTTATGAGGATGCATCTAAAAAAATTTTTAGTCGTAATATTAAGCACATATGGCTTTTACATATTAATTTAATAAATTCCTATATTATGGAAGATTTGTTAAAAATAGCTTGTGAGTTAGGTTATAAATTTGTGAATCTAAGTAGTGCTCTAGAGGATGAAGTTTACTTTGAACCAAATAATTATTACGCAGCTTTTGGTGTTTCGTGGCTTTATAGGTGGGATTTTACGCGAGGAAAGATTGTTGATTGGTCTAAAGAGCCAGAAGTATAAAAACATGAAAACTCTTTCTAGCCTCATGCCAATTAAAGATGTTATTAATTGTGCATACGAAGAAATTAATTGTGGTGATAATGAACGTTATGAATACGAAAAGATAATAACAGATTGTTTATCATCCGCTACTCTACAGGATAAACCATTATTAATTCATTTAGGAGGGATCCCTGGCGCTGGGAAAACCACTTTTTATAATAATAGAAACTGGCCAGATCACGTGCTGGTTCATTGCGATGGTATCATGGAGAAACTTTCAGCTTACCAAGAGACGCTAAAATTAGAAGGAAGTAAACAAGCGTTTAGAAAATTTGAAAATTTAGCTAGAATTGTTGCTTACGAACTTTTAGATCGTGCTATATATAATAAATTTAATATAATTATGGATCATGGAGGGTTATTCACAGCGCATGTTGATCTTCTTAAAAATATTAAAAATAAATACCAATATCAAACTGAAATGCATTTTATTTTATGTGATCTTAAAACTGCTATATCAAGAGTTGCAGCAAGGCAAAAAATTACTAGTCGTTACACGCCAAAATCAATAATTATAGAAAGACTTAAGAAAGTTAAGCAATTACTACCACAATATCAGGATATAGTTGATTGTTTTAAATTATATTGTCAAGATACAACTATTTTGTCAGAATAACTTAGATGTTAATAGGTATTTTAATATGAAATCAGTTATAATTATTCCGTCACGTTATGGCTCTACGCGTTTCCCTGGCAAACCACTCCATATAATTTCTGGAAAAAGTTTGTTACAACGAGTTTGTGAAACTGCCACAGTAGTTGCTAATAAATTAAAAAATGTAGAGGTATATGTTGCAACGGATGATCAGAAAATTTTTGATCACGCTATAAAACTTAAAATGAAAGTTATTTTAACTGATCCAACATGCCCAACGGGTAGCGATCGTGTTTTAAAAGCTGTTTCTTTCTTGGAAGAAATTCCTGATTTTGTTATTAATTTTCAAGGGGATGCCGCTTTGACTCCACCTCATATTTTAGAGGCAATTATCCGTACTGCGGAAAATAATGGTAGCGCTAATATTGTTGTTACTCCAGCAGTACAACTTAGTTGGGAAAAATTAGATCAATTTCGTGAAAGGAAAAAGAACAGTCCTTTTAGCGGAACTTCTGTAGTATTTGATAGTAATTATTTTGCTCATTGGTTTTCTAAAAATATTATTCCTGCTATTAGAAATGAACATGATTTAAGAAAAATTTCTAATTTGTCTCCAGTTTATCGTCATATTGGACTTTATGGTTACAGTATACCGATGTTAAAAAAATTTGTTGCAACCCCTATGTCAATTTACGAAAAATTAGAAAGTTTAGAACAATTAAGATTTTTAGAAAACAATATTCCAATTAAAATTGCTGTTGTTGAAGATTATATTTACTCCTCGATGTCTGGTATAGATTCTTTAGAAGATGCTATAGCTGCTGAAAACTTAATTAAACAACACGGGGAATTAATTTAATGAAAATATTTTTAATAAGACATGGAAACACCTTTGGAGATGATCAATCAGGCGGAAAACGAGTTTTTATGTGTGGTTCGAAAAACAATATCCCACTGGTTAATTCTGGTCGCAAACAGGCTCGATCCATGGCTAAATTTTTAGAGTCGAAAAATATTAAAGCTATATATTCTGGTTCATTAATTCGTACTTGGGAGCACGC
>Ga0182030_10026720_pt1 | contig 10428 bp, 13 predicted proteins | sample 812S3MmetaG_FD_121299 | JGI IMG/M metagenome (GOLD analysis project Ga0182030, IMG submission 121299) | Permafrost microbial communities from Stordalen Mire, Sweden - 812S3M metaG (Illumina Assembly) | ecosystem: Environmental > Terrestrial > Soil > Wetlands > Permafrost | place: Sweden... | reverse complement strand
GCACGAGGCCCAGGGATCGGTCCGGCACAAGGTGGTGATCCCCGACTCGGCCCACGGCACCAACCCGGCGTCGGTGACCCTGGGTGGCTACGAGGTGGTGACCGTGCCGAGTGACGAGCGGGGGTGCGTCGACATGGAGGCACTGGCCGGAGTACTCGACGAGGACGTGGCCGGCATCATGCTGACCAACCCCAACACCCTCGGGCTGTTCGAGGAGGACATCGCCGCCATCGCCGCCGCCGTGCACGAGGTCGGGGGCCTCCTGTACTACGACGGCGCCAATCTCAACGCCATCCTGGGTGTGGTCCGCCCGGGGGACATGGGCTTCGACATCGTGCACATGAACCTGCACAAGACGTTCGCCACGCCACACGGTGGTGGGGGCCCGGGCGCCGGTCCGGTGGCCGTGTCCGAACGGCTCGTGCCGTTCCTGCCCGGTCCCCGGCCGGTGCGGATCGAGTCGGACGACCGGTCCCCGGTCTACGAGTGGATGATGCCACCGCGCTCGATCGGGCGGATGCACACCTGGCACGGCAACGCCCTGGTGCTGGCCAGGGCCCTGGCCTACATCCTGGCCAACGGAGGGGACGGCCTGCGGCGGATCGCCGAGATGGCGGTCCTCAACGCCAACTGGATCCGCCAAAGGTTGACGGGCACCTACGACGTGCCCTTCGACCGGCCCTGCATGCACGAAGTGGTGCTGTCCGTCCGGACCATCAAGCAGGCCGCGGGGGTACGCGCCCTCGACGTCGCCAAGCGCCTGTTGGAGGAGGGCTTCCACGCCCCGACGGTGTACTTCCCGCTCATCGTGGACGAGGCCCTCATGATCGAGCCCACCGAGACCGAGAGCCCCCAGACCCTCGAGGCGTTGGCCGCCTCACTGGAGAGGATCGCCTACGAGGCCACCTCTCAGGACGAAGGATGGATGGCCGAGTTCCCCCACCGCACCCCGGTACGGAGGGTGGACGAGGCGCGGGCCGCCCGCACCCTGGTTCCGACCTTCGACGCGCGTGCCTGAGGAGCGAGAGCCTCGTCATGGACGGCATCTTCACCACCCGCTTCGTCGATCCCTATCTCCGGCTCCACAAGTACGTCTACGAGAGAACCGACGGGCGCATCGGCAAGCACAGCAACCGGGTGCCGGCACTGCTGTTGACCACCACCGGGCGGAGGTCCGGTGAGCGCCGCACCAACGGGTTGACCTACTGCCGCGACCGGGGCGACCTGATCGTGGTGGCCTCCAACGGGGGGAGCGACCGGCCCCCGGCCTGGCTGCTCAACCTCCAGGCCGACCCGAGGGTGGCCGTGCGGGTGGGTCGCCGGGTCATGGGGGCCACGGCCCGCGTCGCCGATCCCGAGGAGCGCGAGCAGCTCTGGCCGCTGGTCAACTACACGAACCGTGGGATGGCCCCCCTGTTCCACCCCGGCGCCCGCGGTCGCTACGACGTCTACCAGCGCCACACCCGGCGGGTCATCCCGGTCGTCATCATCACCGCTGACCGCGACCCGCTCTGACCCGGGTGGGTACAAGCCCGCTGCGGCCTACGGCTCTGACTACGGCCTTCAACTCTGGCTACGGCCAACGGTTGCGGCGCAGGCCGACCGCGGCCCGGGGCCTCAGTCGAGGAGGTCCGGCTGCTCCGCCACGATGCGATCGAACAGGGGCTGGAAGCTGAACCAGCCGGCCAGGTGGGAGCCGACCTGGCTCTCGGTCAGCCGGGCCATCTCCGGGTCGATGAGGACGGGCGTCCCGGCAGAGGAGGCCAGCAGTTGGGCCTGGCACGAGCGCTCCATGGTGATGAACCACCAGGCCGCCTCGTCGACCGAGTGGCCGACAGTGAGCAGCCCGTGGTTCCGCAGGATGGCCGCCTTGTTGTCCCCGAGAGCGTGGGCGATACGCTTGCCCTCCTCGAGGTCGAGCACGACCCCGGTGTAGTCGTCGAAGACGCCGTGGTCCCCGTAGAAGGCGCAGACGTCCTGGGTGATCGGATCGAGGGGCCGACCGAGGGCCGACCACGACTTCCCGTAGATCGAGTGGGCGTGGGCGGCCGCGACGACGTCGGGCCGGGCCGCGTGGATCTGGGAGTGGATGACGAACGCCGCGGTGTTCACCGGCTTGTCGCCCTCGACCACCTCACCCTGATGGTTGACGAGGATGAGGTCGGACACCCGTATGTGGCCGAAGTAGGTGGCGAAGGGATTGACCCAGAAATGGTCGAGGCGCTCTGGATCGCGGGCGGTGATGTGCCCGGCGACCCCCTCGTCGAAGCCGAATCTCGAGAACAGCCGGAACGCCGCCGCCAGCCGCTGCTTGCGGTACAACCGTTCCTGGTCCGGCGAGTCGAACTCCCGGTTGGGTGGAAGCTGCACGATCTCGGTCACCCCTACCTCCTCGGTCGGTGGTGCGCCGCCCCCCGGTACGACCGGCGGCGCCCCGCGTCCATCCTAGGCCGTCCCACCGTCAACGAGGAGATAGGGGGAATACACCGAGGAGATGGGGGAGCGGGCCCGGAGGGCATGTACGGCACGGTGGGCCGGACGGGGTCGAGGGGCGCCGGCTCCGGTCCGACAGGCCCGGGTGGTCACTCAGATCCCGAGCGGCTCCACCTGGCGCATCACAGCCCTCGATCGCTCGACCAGCTCCTCGCCCCGGGAGGCCCACCACCACGAATACGAGAGCTCATCGCCGTCGAACGCCATCTGTATGGCGAGCAGGTACGGCCCCGCCGGCTCCGGGTCCATGAAGAATCCGCCCGTCTGTTCTGTGAGCTGCACCGGCACCGACGCCTCGCTGTGCACCCCGAACATGGACAGCCGGCCCTCCGCGTCGCGTGCCAACACGGTGTGCTCCGCGTGTTGGAGGAGCTCGTCGTAACCGTAGGCCTCGTAGTCGATGGCCACCGCAGCTCCCGACGGAAGCACGGTGACCCGGAACCGTCCGATGAAGACACCACTCCCCACGCCGTCCCCACTCCCGACGTACAGGCCGGGGGAGTCGATGAGCCGATCCAAGAGGTCTGGCACGCTGGAAACCCTATCTGGCGATGAATTGATCGACCATTTCCGTCACTCTCGGCGGCGGGTCGCCTGACCTGGGTGTTCACTCAGCCGCCGCCGGCCGTTCTCCCACGTGTCCGAGTGGCTCGTCCGAGGCCCGTCGGCCGGACCGGGACCCGGCCCCGAGGCCCCGTGACATCGCCCACGGTACCCGACCGGATCAGGAACAGGACTGTGCCGACCGGCCGGATGCGTGCCGGTGGCCGAATGCCCGAGCACGCCGGCATCGGCTCCGGAGGCCCGCCGGGCTCTCGGGCGTCGGCTTCGTCGTCTCGAACAAGGGCCCGGCGCTTCCGACTCCACCCCCGGCCCCACCGGCGACGATCTCGGTCGACTCCGGTTCCGGCTACCACTCGACGGGTCCAGGCGGCACCGAGGGGTCAACGGGGCACCGACGGGTCAAGGCGGCACCGGCACGGGGGAGCCACGACCATCGCCGTCGGGCCGCAGAACCGCGCCCTTCTCAACTCCGCCCTGCCCAACGGGACCAAGCCCCGGACCATCGACCACGCGGATCGTCGGGACCGACACTTCGCCTCGAACGCCTGAGGCCGGCGTCGGTCCGCGGGTTGCCTCATGTCGTGCCGGGTGGCCGGCCCGGTTCCCGGTCGCTCGCCGCGACATCCCGTTGCCGACGAACGACAGAACCACCGGGCTGCAGACGCCGGCGCCCGTGCCGGACACGGAACGCCTCGACCTGTGCGATCCCGGACGCCCACGCCCTTTTGCCCATTACAGCAGCGCCCTTCCGCCTCCACGGGGGAGAAAAGAACCCCTCACCAGCGATTCTGGCTGACTTCGACTTCTGCTTTACTTGACATAATATACATTATCGGCGTTTTTGAGAGGGGCGGATCACTGCCGGACCGGTTCGACCACCAGGCCGACCAGGTCCCTCGCCGCCTCCAGCAGATGGTCGAGTGCCTCCCGGTAGGCCCGCGCGCCGGTGCGCTCACCGAGGTCGGCGTCGACGTCTTGGACGGCGGACTCGAGCCGGTACAGCCGGTCGTGCAGTCGCCGAAGATCCTCCTCGGCGACGATGGTCTGCCCGTGCGGGACCATCAGCGAGTCGGCCCGCCGACGGGCCTCGTAGTCCCGCTGCCGGTGGGACTGGCTACAGAACCTCCGTGGCCTCCCCGCTCCGCTCAATTGGGGTAGCGGTCGGTGACACCAGCCGCACCTAGGTGTATCCGATGATTTCGTCACGGTGACGATATTAGTCCCGAACGACGGACGCCGGGCCCAGACCGTCCCGCGACGACACCGGGCCGGGCGGAACCCCGTCGCGGTCTACCGCCGGTCGAGTGCCACGACCGGGATGACCCGGTCGGTCTTCGCTTCGTACTCGGCGAACCCGGGATAGCGACTCGCCTGCTCGGTGTAGACACGGTCCCGTTCGGAGCGGTCGACGACGGACGCCGTCATGGCGACGGTTTCCGTGCCCACCTCCACGGTCACGTCCGGATGGGCCACCAGGTTGTGGTACCAGTCGGGATTGGTGGGTGCCCCCGCCTTGGAGGCGAACACGTACAGACGGTCGCCCTCGTCCAGGTACATCATCGGGTTGACCCTGGGCTGGCCCGACCGGGCGCCGGTCGTGGTGAGCAGGAGCAGGGGTGCTCCCTCGAACTGGCCGCCGACCTTGCCGTCGTTACTCCGGAACTCGGCGATGATCTTGGTGTTCCAGTCGCTGGTGTCGGTCATGAGGTCTCTCCCGGTGTGTCGGCTCCACTCGGCCAGCTCGTGCCGGTTCCATGCAGGCTAGGCGACGCGCTGGCACCCCGCTCCCCCACCCCGTCCCCACCGCGGGCCCACTCCCCCGCCCCAAGCGGTGTCCCCCGGCGTGCTGCGGGTCCGGCCGGTGGGGGATATTGTCGCTGGGGAGCCGTTCCAATGGACTACGAACCCGACGACCTCGACTTCGACGACCTCTACGACGAGGAGCTGTTCTTTCGTACCTGCGGGAGATGCGGCGCCCGGACCGCTCCTCGATGGTCCGAGTCGGCGTGCCTCGAAGAGGCGCGGCGCTACGGATGGCGACGGGTCGCGGCGTCCGACCGGCCCGGGGCCCGGCGCATGGACCTGTGCGGCAACTGCGCCCACGACGACGGGCTGGGTCCGCCGTTGGCCCGGTGGGGCTGAGCCATGGCCCAGGCGGGCGATGTCGACTACGGGCGCCATGGGATCGGGTACGCCCACCACCGGCGGGAGGACGGACGGATCGCCGCCGTCGTCCATCGGGCACTCGGCACGGCCAGGACCGTGGTCAATGTCGGTGCGGGCGCCGGCTCCTACGAGCCCCCGGACAGGACGGTGGTCGCCGTCGAGCCGTCCGAAGCCATGATCGGCCAACGACGGCCCTCGCTCGGTCCCGTCGTCCGTGGGGTGGCCGGATCCCTCCCGTTCCGGGACGGGGCCTTCGACGCGGCGATGGCGACCGTCACCGTCCACCAGTGGCCCGACCCGGTTGCCGGGCTGCGAGAGCTGCGCCGGGTGGCCACCGGCGCGGTGGCCGTCCTCACGTTCGATCCCGACGCACTCGACCGCCTGTGGCTGGCCGAGTACGCCCCCGACCTCTACCTGGCCGAGCGGTCACGCTATCCGGCGATCCGGACGGCCCTCGCCGGGCTCGGCGGCTCACCATCGGTCATCGACGTGGCGATCCCCTTCGACTGCACGGACGGGTTCACCGAGGCCTACTTCGGTCGCCCCGAGGCCTTCCTCGACCCCGAGGTGCGCCGGGCACAGTCGGCGTGGAGCTTCGTGGACGATGCCGTGGAGGCCCGCTACGTCCGCACCCTGGCCGAGGACCTGGCATCGGGCCGGTGGGACGCCCGCCACGGGGAGCTTCGCAGCCGTGACCAGTTCCACGGAGCCCTCCGCCTGCTGGTCAGTAGGCCCGACTCCCCTGACCATCGATCACCGTGACCAGCCCGGTGAGGTCCACCGGTGCCGCGTCGGACTTCCGCTCGCTGACCGGGCCGGGTGAGCCGAGGTTGACCCAGCCGAGCAGTTGTTCGTCCTCCGAGAGGTCGAACAACGAGCGAACGGCACGGGACTCGAGGACCGGCGCGCTCTTCCAGACCGCCCCGTAGCCCAGCCCGGCGGCCGCGAGCACGATCGCATAGCCCGTGCACGCGGCTGAGGCCACCTGCTCCCACACCGGCACGTTCGAGACGGGATCGGTCGAGGCGATGAGCACCACCGCACAGGGGGCCGCGAAGGCCTTTCCCCGCATCTTGGCCACAGCCGCCTCGGGCACAGCGGGGCCACGAACCTCGTGGAGCCCGGCCACCAGTGCCTCGCCGAACCACTCCCGCCCGCTGCCGGCAACCACGGCGAAGCGCCACGGTCGCAGTCCGCCGTGATCGGGCACCGTGGTGGCCGACGCGATGATCCGCTCGAGCGCGTCAGCGTCCGGCGGACGGCCGTCCCGGGCCGGTTCCGGGCGTGGGGCGGTGAGGCCCTCGATCCATCCCGCCTCCGGCGGGATGCCGTCAGCCGCGATCACAGAAGCCCCCCTCCCCCGGTGTCGGGCCGACGGGCCGGTCGGCACGCCAGCTCGGCGAATTCGGCTCTGGTCATACCCCGATGGTAAACGGAGGTGGCCCCGAGGGCGGCCCCACGACCCGGCCCCCGGTCGAAGCCCTGCGACCCGGTCCGGTGGCGGCCCTGGGGCTGGGCCCGGCGGCGCGGCGGACGCAGCTCGATCCGGACGCTGACGGGCGTTCCCCGGGGCGGGTCGCCGTCGGCTGGGTGCCGGCTTCCGGAGCCGGCCGGGGGCACATCGGAACCAGGGGGTTCCCGAGCCCTCCCCGACCGCTGGACCAGGGTTTGCCCGTCACGGTCGAAGACGGCAGTAGCCTGTCGCCCGGAATGGCCCATCGAATCGAAGTCGAACTCACCAGTCGGACCGGGGACTCCACGTGGACGTGGCGCGCCGCCGGGGCCAAGCAGCCGCGAGGGACGCTCGACGCTGCGCTCGTCCCCGAGGGGTCGGGCGTGGGCTCGGTGCTCCGGGCCGAGGTCGAGACCACACTGGACGGCACCACCGTCACGGCTCTCCTGCCACCGAAGGCCAAGGGCGACGTGCGGGCGGCGGGGAGGATCGAGATCCTCGCCGCACCCCAGAAGGGCCCGGACGTGAACGTGACGTATGCCTCCAAGTCCAAACGCCGTCGCGACGACCGCGGCGACGGCCCACGCGACGATGGTGGACGTCGACCCTCCGACCGCCGGCCCCGTGGCGAATCCGATGGCAAAGGAGCGCGGGGTCAAGCCCGCACCGGGGGACGCTCGGACAGCGGTGCGCCGAACGGCGACGGCGGCCCCGGCCGCAAGCGAAGCGGTCCGGCCCGACCCGGAGGGCGGGAGGGCGGCGGCCGTGACAATCCGCGCCGGCTCGCCACGTCTTCCGTCTATCGCAACGCTGCGCTGGCCGAGCTCAAGCCCGAGCAGCTCCCGGTGGCCGAGCAGCTCCTGCGCGGGGGGATCCCCGCCGTGCGGCAGGCCATCGAGGAGCAGAACTCCCGCGCCCGCGCGGAGCACCGACCGGAGGTCACCCCCGGACCGCTGTTGGCCATGGCCGAGCAGCTGCTCCCGGCCATCAACCTGGCGGCGTGGAAGGACCGTGCCTCGGTGGCGCGCAACGCCGGAAAGGACGTGCCACTACGCGAGCTCCGTTCCATTGTTGCCTCCTCGTCGACGGTCACCCTCGACGAGGAGGGGACCGAACTGGCCGCCGCCCTGCGGGCAGCGCTCGACCAGCGGGTCACGGCGCTGCGGGACCGGTGGGTCGAGCGGATCTCCACCGCCCTCGACGACGGAAGGGTGACCGATGCGGTGCGTGCCTCCATCCGGCCCCCCGAGCCGGCCACCCGCCTCTCCTCCGAGCTGGCGGTCCGGCTGGCCGAACAGGCCGGACGGGCCATGTCGGTCGACACCCCGCCCGACCAGTGGCTCGCGCTCCTCGAGGTAGTCGTGGATTCCCCGGTGCGCCGCACGGTCAAGCCCGTCGGGCTGCCCACCGGTGCGGACGAGAGCCTGCTGGCGGCGGCCCGCAAGGCCTCCGGCTACGTCCCCGAGCTGGCCCGGCTGATGGGAATCCCCATCCCGCCACCGCCCGGTCCCCGCCGGCCGGTGCCCGCCCGGAGCTCCCAGGGCCGCCGCTCCTCCTGAGCCGGCCTCACCGGACCGGACGCTCCTGGTGCGGTGAGGCCGGCTCGAATTTCTCCGGGCCGGCCACACCGGAACTGCCGAGCCCGACAGCCCTCATCCCAGTTCGCGGTACATGGTGATGGCCCTGGCCTTGAACCCGGCCGCCTCGAAGAAGCTCTTGGCCGGTCGGTCACCCGGGAGGGCCAGGCCGTCGACCCCGGCACAGCCGCGGGCCTCGAGCCAGGCCAGCGCTCTTTCCACCAGCAGCTGACCGAGCCCGAGCCCGCGGGCCTCGGGCTCCACGTAGCAGACGTCGAGTACCCCATGGCGGCGGTCGACGCCCCGGTCCTCGTGGTGACAGACCGCCACCCCGGTGACCACGGAGTCGAGCGTCCCGACCAGCACGAGCCGACCGGGGTCCTCGCCGGGCGCCCCGGGCCACGGCATCGGATCCCCGGGACCGCCGCGGTCACGATCCGGGTCGACGAGCAGGCGTCCGCCCCGCTGGGAGACCACCCCGTCCAGGAATTCCTCGACCAGCTCGGCGATCCGGGCCTCGTCGGCGGGGACCGCCTCACGCACCGCTTCCATCCGCTCCCCTCCCCATGGGGCCCGCTTGGGGGCCGTAACGACTAGGAACGCTCGTCGAGCAACTGGTCGACGCGGCTGAGGATGGTGCGGCGTCCCCGCGTGGACGCCTCGTAGGCCCGCACCGATACCAGCTCCGACCGGTTCAGCCCGTCGAGCCGCTGCACCACCTGTGACGCGGACAGTGTGTCGAACCCGGGGATCGAGAGTGTGGATACCGGAGGGACGTGACCATTGGCCTGCGGCGGAACCGGTCGGACCGCTCGGTCGTCGCGGGTGACACCCGGGTGTGCCGCGGCCCTCGGCCCGGACCGTGTCGGCACGGCGGTGGGCCCGCGGGACGAGGGAGCGGTGCGGCCCGGCGGCGGGGTCGGCTGCCCGCCACGGTGCAGCAGCGAATCCGAGCGACGCCGGAATTCCTTCTGGCCGGCCCGGACCGCGAAATGACCGAGGGCCCGCGCCGAGGACACGCGAACACCGAGACGCTCCCTCCCCCGCTCGGCCAACCGGGGGAGCTCCTCTACCACCGCGACGGCGATGCCGGCAGGCACGTAGACGAACAGGTCCAACAGCCGCTCGTTCAGCGGAGGGTCGTCGGGAGTCTGGTTGTGTGGTTCGGCCATGGTCGACTCTCCGTCAGACGCAGTCGCGACAGAGCATCTTCTTCCGGTCAGCGAGTTGATTCGGGTGCTTGACGAGAAAGCACGACCGGCACACGAACTCGCCCGGCTGCTTCGGCAACACCCGCTCGACGCCGTCACCCGAGCGATCCTCGGGCTCGGGGGTCTCCTCGTCGTCCTCGACCTCCTCGACGACCAGGCGCTCCTTCAAGATGGTGTCGAGGCTCGCCTCGACGTCCTCGTCGTCCGGCTCCTCTTCGTCCTCCTCCTCCGACTCCTCGCCGGCCGCGGGCTTGGTAGCCGTCTTGGCGGCGGGGACGGGAACGACTACCTCGTCCTCCTCGATGACGACGACCGCGTCGACATCGGCAACTTCTTCGTCGTCGTCGTCGGACAATGCCAGAGCATCGTCGGCGATCAGGTCGTCGTCGTCGGCCAGCTCGTCGAGCTCGCCCTCGATCAGCTCTTCAGGTCCTTCGACTTCGTCCAGTTCTTGTGGCATCTCGGTCTTTCAATGGTGAGTTGGGCGGGAGCATAGACGGTTATGCGCATCCCTCGTTCGCATCATGCCGTCCACCATGTCACGGTCCTCCTACGGCCGCATGTCGTGGCCGTCCTCCGGTCGCCGGACACTCCTCCGGTCGCCCGACACTGCCTGGCCGGGCACGTTCTGGTCCGATGCTGCCTGGCCGGACACTGCCCCTTCGGACCTCGTCCTCCGACACGAGGGTACGTGACAACGGGACGCAGTGATCGGTTATTCCCAACTCGGCCACCGCCCAACACCGGATTGCCTGGAGGTCGTCTTGGTGGTCCGGCCTTCGGACGAAGGCGGTCGGACCCAGGGGTCTTTGGCACCACCCCCCCCGCCACCTCCGGAGTACACCGTCGGTTTCGGGGGAAGCGTTTTCTACTCGATCCCCTGGGCCTCCCTCCGCCTCTCACAGCATCCCTCCCCCCGGCCGAACCGAGCGATCGAAATCACTCGGGGTGCTGCCGGGGCGAG
>Ga0182030_10026718_pt1 | contig 10429 bp, 13 predicted proteins | sample 812S3MmetaG_FD_121299 | JGI IMG/M metagenome (GOLD analysis project Ga0182030, IMG submission 121299) | Permafrost microbial communities from Stordalen Mire, Sweden - 812S3M metaG (Illumina Assembly) | ecosystem: Environmental > Terrestrial > Soil > Wetlands > Permafrost | place: Sweden... | reverse complement strand
TTTCTATATAATTCTAAAAAAAGGTATTTATAAAAAGAAATATTATAATCAAATAGATAATTTATAGTTTGTTTTTATTTAATTTAGATAGAGTTTTTAAAGTAATATCAAATGTTTTTATTTAATTAACTATTTTAAGGATTACTAAGATAAAAATAGATTTTTATTATTAAAACTGTTACAGAGCTACGCGGCACGTCAGAGCTAGAGCCAGAGCTCGGGTCAGAAGCGGCATGTGCTGTGAAGGAGGTCATCAAGGGCAAGGGGAAGTGTGGTTGAAAGGGGAAGAGTACTGCGCAAGAGACAGATGAGCTAGAGCTAGAAGTAGTGCTGATAATTAATATACTAGTGCTATAGAGGGCACTAGTTGTGTAGATAATATAAGACTATTATACGAAAGAATAGAGAATCGTTTTGTGTTTTTTTTAGTTTGGATTTGGTTTTTAGAGGTAGGATATTGAATATAGTAATGTTTGTAGTATTCTTGGTATAATAGAAGAAGATGGAGTTATGGTTTGCCTATAAGTTATTAGTAAGTAGTCTTTATGTCAAGGCCAGCTCTTAACTTAAATCTTTGATACCAGTTCGCAGCTGCATGGTGGACGGGACCAAGCACTGTGGTCGTCTTGGAAAATCGGATGTTGTTGTGTTGTACTTGAAGGCGCAAGTACAATCCATGGGTACAAGGCATGTGGAGTCTGTGCAGTGCACAGCTGTCTCGTACAGGTGCAAGAAGTTTGACTTGCATTTACTCTCTGTAGGAAACTGCGTGAGTGGCTGGTACCTTGAAACATCTTTGTTAAGACTGCTGCTTCCGCTGCCTGACTTCATTGATACTGTACTGACCTAAAATAGTGTGGCTGTTCTTCCACTTGGTAATTCTGGCATATCTCGCAAGGGCTCTGAAGCCTTGATCCAAAATAGCTGAGAGAGGTTGACCCACTTGTCCTTGGAAGAAATCGAACGGATGATGACCGAACTCACAGCCCCTTACAACAAAGGCAACTCCATTCCAATTACTCGCCCGCCAGCGCCAGCGCCGACCACAGCTCTTCCGAAGCATTCAAGCGTGAGACAGGATACTCCATTCCAACTCACATAAGCCACTTCCGAGCTTCCCCAGAATGCCCACAACCAACCCCTTTATCGTGGCCACAGACCCTCGATATACAAAGAAACGATCTACAGAACCCAGCGGCTTCCCGCCTCGCAGACCCCATTACCTGGACACAAGAATGACAATTTACACACATCACAGAGTCTCGTAACGCCACTCCAACATCACAAGCCCCAGCGTCCTCTGCAGGCATTGATACTGATCCCCTCTTTGTGGCTGCCGTTTCTTCTTGTGTTTCTGTAGACGAGATTGACGGATTTGTGAGAGCAGGTTCTGAGATAAAAGAGCTAATAGTATTGAATAGTGTTACCGAGAGTACATTGTATACAAATATTAGATTCTAGATCGTAGTCGGAGTATTAGTTATAAATTTTTATTGAGAATATTTACTGTAATAATTCATTGTTTATTTGTGCTTTTGCGGTGAGGGAGATACGGATCTCAATACTGTACGTGGATGAAAGACTCGTATCCACAACTTTAAAGCCTTACGAGGAGGTAAATAACGGCTGTGTCGTTATATCGACAAGGAATGCTTTCGAGGCGGGGAGAGGTGAGCGCGAAAAAGTGTTTAATGACGAAGATTTCAATGCGCGGTACTGTAAGATACAGAAGTCAGCTCGGCTGACATAATCAGCCATAGCCACCTGGTGACCCACTAGCGGGGTAGCAAACCACTTTCATTTCGACTTTCTCAGTAGTTACTATGACTTGCAAAATCGGCTTCCTCTTTTGCGCAAGAGATTTGTTATCCCCGCACGGACCACCTACCATTACCCTCAGCCGTCTATTCTTAATTTAGTTTAGTAACTTATTATAGGACTCTAACAGGAGAGTTCGAAATCGGCTTCAGTTCCGGACACTCGATGATCTAATCTTTGGCCCATATTTTATGTGGAACTAACCTTCTATGGCTAGCCTAGCTCAAACCCATACGTGTACATTTGCTTAAATCCCTGCTCTAAATGTCACGTGGGCTTCTGCTGAGAATCTTGTCTGCCGCATCGCGCGTGAGAGCTGAACTTCTGCCTGAGGATTTTCATCGACCAGAATAGAATATTCTAGCAATCTGGCTCTGAATTACATTCCCAAGTTGTATTTCACAAAGGCTGCTACTTCGGGGCCGTAAAAATCGATATTATATTTCTACATGAACTAGGATACGACGATTAGACTGTAACTTCCTTCGGACATCGATTACTTGTGTTCCCTTGCGCAGTCAAACATCAACCGTTACGACTATGTCAAGTTCAGCCCAACTCTGTTTGGTTTGCTTGGATGCGTTCCATCGCATGTTAGTGCAGCATAAATCACACCCTCGATATCACCCAACCTTGTCGTCGTTACTGAGCTCGGTCTCAGAAGGCTGCCGGTTCTGTCTTCAAGTAAAAAGCAAGCTCAATGAAGCAGGCAAAGACCAACCTGAACATCTTGCAATGAACATGAGTCAGCCCCTCCGAGTATCTGGACAGTTCGCCTACCAGTTTAATATATACTATAACAGCGTTAATGAAACCGAGCTCAATGTCAACGAATCTCTTACAATGTACTTTGAATTGGTCCCATTTAAAGGTGAAGGCACCTATAATTTGAGGTACCTTGTCGACCAACGGGATTCCAGTAGGCGCCTCTGTCCCGTTGGGGCCCACCGGAGAGATTGGGACCTACACTAAGTCTCTGTCAAGTCAGCAACTCGCAGAATTTTGGACATCTTTCTGCATCAACAATCACCCGGAATGTAATACTACTAGAGGCTTATGGTATCCGACGCGACTGCTCGAAATTGATTCTTTGACTAAGGGGGGGATCTGTCGCCTTAAAATTACAAGCGAATCCCCCCCTGACGGACAATATGTTACCCTCAGTCATTGTTGGGGCTCTGTGCCATGTTTAATGCTCACCTCACTTACCCTCGCAAGTATGCAATCTGGAATACCAATAACAGAGTTCCCAAAAACCTTCCAGGAAGCATTCACAGTTGCTCAATGGATACGCGGTAACCACTCCTCTAATTATCTAATTTCAAATGAGACATTCAACTAAGATAGAGGCAGTCAAATACATATGGATTGATTCGTGTTGTATTATCCAAAACTCAACTACAGACTGGGAGATTGAGTCCTCTCTGATGGCACAAGTTTACAAATACGCAAAGTGCAACATTGCGGCAAACTGTGCAGAAAGTAGTAGGGATGGCTGCTTTACTCAAAGAGACCCTCTAATGACTACTCCCCTCTACTTTGACTTACCAGGATCCAATTATCATTTTTGCTTTCCGTTGACTTCAGAGCTACAAGCTGTTCTGAACAGGGGCCCATTGGCTACACGGGCTTGGGCATTACAAGAGCGACTCCTGGCTCCAAGAACTCTTCATTTCACAAGCCTTCAACTCGTCTGGGAATGCAAGCAAATGACGGCATGTGAAACATTTCCCGCCGGTTTGCTCGTGGGGCAAGACGAATATGGGCGACAATTACACAATGGAATTTCCCTCCCAGACTCTGACGAACCGAACTCAGCTGAGCAGTTATACCGACAGTGGACCCAGATTTGCCTCGACTACTCTGCGTGCTTTTTGACTAAAGAGGAGGATAAATTAGTAGCACTTTCTGGAATTGCCCAGGAATTTTCTCAATCACTATCATCGGATGTTTATTTGGCTGGTCTCTGGAAGAATAACCTTCCCCACAATCTTTTATGGAGAGTGAGGCACAAGGACGGGCTACCCATTCAATCTAATTCGGAACCAGCAAGGAAACCATGCGCCTACCGGGCTCCGTCTTGGTCTTGGCTGTCACTTGATGGCTCCATTTTCTACGAATGGGAGGCGGATGAAAAGGCATACCGCATTTTCGCCAATATTATATCTGCAAAAGTGGATTTAGTAACCAAGAACGTCACGGGGCAAATTAAAGGAGGTTACATTAAACTCCGGGGTTGCATTCGTTTGGCAAATTGGCATCGAGTTCCAAACAGCTACGGGAATGGTTATTCCATTAAACTAATCTTGGATGGGAGAACGAGCGAGCAAATATGTGAAGATCGGGGAGATTATTCAAGGCAGCAAGACTGGATTTATTGCTTCCAAGATATTGGGCTTGGCTTCGATAATGAGACTGTCTGCTGTCTCATAGTAGGTGGGAACAACACGCAAGATGGTCCAACACTCCATGGACTCTTGTTGATTCCTACAGACACACCAAAAACATATCAGAGGGTTGGAGTTTTCAGCATCCGTGGTGATGGCCCCTGTAATGCTCTGAAGTATCCGCTTCGCAAAGCAGATATAGCGGGGGCTTTTCCCTGGCGAAATCACTCACTGAAGAGGAAACGAAGTATTCCAAACGTGACTACTCGACTACAAGCATCTATCGATACGGTACCAAAGGAACACGGCCAAGGCGTCGGCGCCGCCGCCGATCTCGCGGGACATAGGAATCATTCGAAGGATCCAGGGAGTCCAGAGAACTTGTATCGGGATGCTTGGCCAGTCAATCGGCAAGTTTTCCAAAAGCTTGAAATACAGACAATCACTATTATCTGAGGAATCTCTCAAGTACAAATTCCTAGAACCAATCTCAGGCAACGCATCCACACCTCTATCTGATTCCGATCCCGGCCCCGCAGCCGCTGTCCAACTACTGTTCGATACCCGTATTTCGGTGCGGATCCGCGGTGTCTGCGACTGGGGCGGGTTGAGGGGGTGATGTGATGTGACGTTTTGAAGTCTTATATATAAGCGCTTGTGGTTTTTGTAGGGGCGAGATGGGAGGAGGGTGAGGGTGAGGGTGAGGGTGAGGGTGAGGGAGAAGGGGGGATGGGATGAGTGTTGCTGTGGTGTGGGAGGAGTGGGGAGTAAGCATTTATGTGAGGATGACGATAAAGTGGGAGGAGATTTGGGGTGTGAGATGTTTGTGCTGGCTGGGAATCATAAGGGGCATAGATATAACCCCGAAGCTTTTGCGGTGGATTTCGACGATTTTGAGGGAGTTGGAGGAGTGCGAGAGAGGATGGGTAGATAATCCTTACAATTAATCCGCTCAAATTTACTATTCATAAACAGCGAAATTATCCCCCGCCGAGCCTCGGCTCTGAGGTATCCAAGCCCTGGGCCTCCATGAGAGAGAGTGTGAAAAGTTATTAGATTAAACACCACCACACCAATCATAAGGAATGTATTCAAAATCGCCCCCAGAAAATGAAATCCCACCCCCCTCTTGCCCGATCCCTCCACAGACTCCCATTCGTCACGCAATATATTCCAGATAGATGCCGGTCACGCCACTGTACCCCGCAATTTAGGAGATATCTCCCGTGTCCCACCATTGCCTATCATTGGCTCGAAGCATAAATTCAATGCATGGAGGGGGCAGGGATGAGATCATGGTAACTTAGCCGCGCATAAATTACCTCTGAAATATCCACGCGAGATACTCAGGGTCAGGGATTGGGGGTTAGGGGAGTGGAAGAGGATGTAACGACCGTCGCGATTCGAATACTAAATGGAAAGTAACTATGTACGGATGTAGAAGCGTATGTACAGTTTTTTCTTTTCGTCACCATATGTACCCGCCATTTCTGTAAAATCAAAGAATGGAAAACCTCAAAATCAAAGAAAGAACCCCCGTTCTCATCCCTCCTCCTTTCCGCTATCCAAGGAGCCGACGGCAGCAGCGTCGTGAACCCTTGATCGGGCTGCTTTATCAACTAGCAGTGTATGTTGAGTTGATGGGTCCGAATTTGATATTGCTGTATGTGACGCTTGCGCTTGCGGAATTGGCTTCGACGTCGGCTGGGACACCGCTGTTTATTGACATTCATTAGCATTTCTTTTCCTAAACCAAGGCCAAGAAAGAATTCCAGAAGCACATACCTAGTAACAGCACAGGTCCCTCTTGGCCCGCCCGGCGCCGTCTTCGTTGTCGGATATGTACTATCCAACCAAAGCATATTTGCGTAATGATCGTCCCACACACTCATAACAAGGGTCATGCCTCCACTCATAGCAGATGACATGGAGCTGAAGCCACCGTGTTGTTTGAAGGTGTAGGTGTCGTTGAAAGCGGCTTTTTGGGCATTACAGAAGGCGGTTGTGAGGGAGTTACCTGTCACCTATTCCATGAACTCTATTAGCACGGGCTTAGGGGGGATTGGAGGGGGGTGGGGAGAGGAGAAGGGAAAGAGGGAAGGGGAATTTGATGGGAACTCTGGGATGGGAGGAGGGAAACGTACGCCTGAAATAGTGGATTGAGAGTTAGGAATCAATTTCCCGCCTTGCACATAAAAGCGCCTTATTTCCGTGAGTGGATTGCCGATGAATTGGGTGACGACTGTGAAGACGGAGCTGGTGTCGACGGTGAGACCTTTTCCATAGAAGGTGGTGTCGCCCATGCGGTAGGAGTTGAAGTCGCAGCCATCAGGATCGCATGTCCCTGTTCAAAATAAAATATATTAATCTTGTGATGTGTGTTTTGGAGCAGGATTTGGGATGAAATAAAGGGGAAAGTTGTGAGAGAAAAGGGGGGAGCTTACCGGCATAACGAGTAGAAGAGTAAGTGCCTCCGCAAGCATCTGATTGACACTCGGTCTGAGTGACCGTATCACAAGAATGGGGTGTCACGGCCGCAGACACGGAGTTCGCTTCCCAAACATCCATTTCTGCGCAGCAGGAGCCGTGGTTACCGACGCCGGCATTTTTGTCGTTTGAGGACGGTTTCCAGCCATCGACGTTGCCCTGTGTGGGATGTTAGCTTGGGGTTTGGATTGATGGGGTAGGGTGTATGAGCTTAGTATTGAGCAAGATAGAATGATTGGGGCGGCGAGGTCAACGGGATGGGAAGGTTAACATACTTGACCGTTGATAAATTTGAGATCGCGGGGGCATTGAGAGTCACAATATCCAGTACCGAATTTTGCTCCGGCTTTGTTGGCGGGATATCTAGACATTCCACCGTCCTTGTCCATGGATACGAAGTAGAGTGCACCGTTCAAGCCCTGATGACAAAAGTTAGTAATTTTCAGAATCAGCAGAGGATAGTAAAAGCGGATATCAGATCGATCTAGCTCTTTGGAGAGTTGCAATCCATAATATAGGGCAGGGACTTACGCAAGGCAAATTCGATACATCCACATCAAACGTAAACTCATTATTCAACAGATCAAACTGTTGATAACTCGTATCGGTATCCATCAAATAAAGTCTGGACCCTATATTCGTGGCATACGTTCCCACCGTCACAAAGGTCAGCTTTAAACTATTCCCACCAGCCGTGGCCCCATAAGTAGATTGGTAATCAGCACCTTCCAATGCACAGTTAGTAGCGCACGTAGCGTCATTTGGACAGAGCGTTGCGTTCCATGTATTGCCTGTGTAGCAATTGGTATAGGAACCCGAGGTTTTGTCGTGCACCCAGCGCCAATTGGCGTCAATGACTACTTTGCCAGATTGGGAGGTACAGCTACCAGCGGAAGTACATTTCTCCCAGGTTAAGGAGGGGTGAGTCTCGGTTTGGAGGGTCCCGGCTTGTTGGCTGGATACCAGCCTGCTAAGGAGAGCGCTTGCTAGGAGAACGGTTCGATACATAATTACTGTAGAAAATGTATGCTCAAAGGAATGAAAATCTCATGGATGCAGAAAGAAAATCTTTGTGGGAAGTTCTAGTTCTTTTGAATGGCATGAGATGAGAAGACGTGAACGGAACGAGAGGAGTGGCAAGGAAAAAAGCCGGCACGATCGGAGCACCGCGTTCCTCAGCCGTCGTAAATAATCTATCTGAGATGAGGAGAGTACTTGTGACCTTCACTGATGCTATACTGCGCACCTAAGTCTAGGTGCCGGCGAGAATAATATATGATCATCTGTCTTGGTTAGAGCCTATAAGCGTTTCAAGTAACTGAACCGCCATCCTGTATCGATCTCAATACTAGGCGTAAGGATTGGTATCCAGCTGACTTCAAGGATAAAAGGGGATCTCGGAAGATGGAGTAAGATTCAGGCACAGGAACGACGGCGCGACCTGACTGAAGTCTGGGGGAGTGAGTGGCCATGTTTAAGATGTGTATTACGCAACGCGTAAACAGAGATATGAAAATGCGGGGAAGATGGAAACGTTGCACCGCAGAAGCCTATCTCTTCATTCCGTTTGGTTTCAGAAATCTGGGAAACCCGGAAGATCCGAAAATGGCATCTGGAAAATCACCAGGCATTGATCGGTCCTTCATACATCCCATATTCGCAGGTCTGGCTGAACGGTGCAGCAAGCCGGCAAGCCATCGTTGATAAGGCGGGTAATTTTGGGTACGCGGAGGTATTACGGTTTATTTCTATTCGAAGAGTGAATATTGTTGGGCGTTTTGTGGAGGGTATAGGTGGAGTGACGAGTTTCGAATGCCGGTGTTTTGTGTAACCCCGGAAGGAAAGTATTGGTTTGGAGAAAATGTGAGGAGAATCGGCAAATTTCCAGAAGGAAACACAACAGAACGCCAACTTCCATCTTGGGCGAGTCATGCCTTCCACTTGAAAGGTTAACATTCGGGGTCAGCTGAGTAGGCATTGGTAGTTTGATACGGATGGGGGCGCCGTGCGACTGAGAGTAGTCGTCGCAAGGGTTGATATGGCAATACGCAAGGTGGCAATTGAAGTAACATTCCGTTGTAAAATAGAAACTTGAAAGGAACCTCGAGTACTTGATGCGCCCGACTCTCATTGTGCTCCTCGCGAGGTATTGATACAATCGCAGTCGTTCATCGGTGGCGCGTTGGGATGACTTGGAACATTGAAATTGTCCGTTCAGGGCTGTGCATAGCCTGCAAACAGGAATGCGTCTGATTCTACTGAGCAATTCTCTACTAAGAGCTGATCAAGAAGATATCTGTTAGTTGTTCGATGTCGAGGTCTTGTCGGTCGTTGAATTAAGAGATCAAGTATAGAAGCGAAACGGCAACCAAAGTATGGAGACGATCCCCACCTGCAGATCTGTTCTAGACTTCATCTATGGTAGTCACGTGAGCCACTCCCATCTCCCTACTGCCGTTATTCTATTTCCCAGTCTCAATAGACGATCAGACGAACTTATTTCAATGTGTGAAAGAACTTCAAAAGTCGAAGAAGGACAAATTTCATGAGTCGATATATGTTTACGCAACATCGTAACAGTAATTCACGGGTGCAACGTCCCCGGAAAAGCCGAACACCACTGAACTGCCCTAATCATACATTCCCAGCGCCTAAATTAAAATTCCCCAGCATATAGCTGATTCCCCGCATTGCAACCTTGATACGCCTGATTTTGGGTTGTATTGATTTATGCTGCACTACCACACCGATTATTTTCATTCGACGACGGAGAATTTCTTCCTAGTCCAATCGCAGGCAGTATGAAGATGCTGGACGATGGCATGTTATTTCTGGTGAGGACGGATGGGGCATGGACCTTTATATGGAAGGAGATTTGTGGATGACATTTTGATGAGATCGGGGAGGTTACGTTTGAGATTTCGTTGAAAGAGTACCTGCGAATAAATCTCGAAGAGTTCTAAATGCTTCTAGCATTAAACATGACCGGACTTGATGAGACCTGCCAAGCAAAGGGTATGTTGACAGAGGAGAATATAGATGAGAACGAGGGACCGAAGACGCCTTTGCGCATCTTGACTCATGACCTTGGCTGGCAACAAGACTCCCCTCTTATGATCCTCGCCACGCGCGCCTTCCAAGAATGGCAGAAACGAGCCTCCGTCACCGACGCTCTAATCTGGGGAGCCACTCTCACTAAACTCATCAAGTCTCATAAGGAATACATGGCTCTCCTCTCAACTCAGGGTCTGCAAAGACTAGTCGTCGTCTCTGCTGGTCGACCTCAATTCAAACTAGTGCATCGATCGATCACCATTCCGAAAAGGATGGTTGCTAAGTATAGGATTGGAGCGGGTCCTATTAGGGTGAAGTTGTATGTAAAGGGGAGAGGAGAGACGTGGGATAGTCCGGAAAGAGACCAGTGTTTTACTGCAAGCTGGTTTGACCTGCCGCAGAAGTATAGGATTTGTTTGAGTGCGGAGCATGAGATAAATGGGAGGCCGAAGTGGATGTTTTGGTATAGACCAGTGCAGGCGGGGTCTAAAGCGAAGAAGGCGGCGGCTGAGTTGGCAAGAGGTTTGGATGAATTGATCAATGCGAATCGAGATGTAGATTTGATGGATATCGCGACGAAGTATTTGAAGGAGTAGGATTGGGGTAGTGATAGTGTGGTGGCGGTGTGTGGAGCGAAGTTATCGGCGCGCATGCGCCATAAAGGAACCGCTACCTCCACTGTT
>Ga0182030_10026717_pt1 | contig 10429 bp, 8 predicted proteins | sample 812S3MmetaG_FD_121299 | JGI IMG/M metagenome (GOLD analysis project Ga0182030, IMG submission 121299) | Permafrost microbial communities from Stordalen Mire, Sweden - 812S3M metaG (Illumina Assembly) | ecosystem: Environmental > Terrestrial > Soil > Wetlands > Permafrost | place: Sweden... | reverse complement strand
CGAAACGAGAGAGTAGTTTGTTTTTTGTATCAAGAAGCTCGTCTTTAACTAGCATTGCAACCACAACTCTCAACGCAGCCTCTTTAGAAGCACTTTATACTTTTGTTCAATTCAATAGCAATTTCGTCCTGTATTATCTCCATTGAGGGGAGTGAGCGCCTTTGATCGTCGCTAGACCAATCCTAATCCTCGTTCGAACGACCTTAAGAGGCATAACCTAACAACCCCCCTGGCGCGTTCATAGGGTTCCGTTCGAAATATTCACATTATAGTTTCCAGCGACTCATTGCTCGCCTGTTTGTTTCTTAGTGCTTGATCTGACCTTGAGACAAACGCAACTATTGCAATGGTATCTTCCTCCAGGCACACAAAAGCTCGACCTGGTAAGCGCAACCATAACCCACTGCAACCGGGCCCCATTCTCCTTCCCGTATTAGCTTGCTTGCTAAGAATAAACTTTTTGATAGCCACTACTCGCCGTGTGGTAGCGCAGCAACATAGAATTTCATGCCCTGATCCTGCGAGCTCGAGCTACAGCCACATCAAGATTCAACGAGCCTCTGATAGCATCATCGCAGAAGAGCTGGACGCAAGCTCAAGTCAAACCGGGGAACACTTTATTCGAAAAGATTCATTACAAACGGAAATACAGGATCAGTTGGACTACGTCGGAAAATTGAGCACGAATCTTCAAGAAACATCTCCACCGCGGCCTCTAACATTTGCAGAGGCAACTATGTCCACTCGAAAGGGCAAAGGACGTCGCAACAGCGGCAAAGATGATGATGGCTCTGATGCTACTCTTTCTGGTCCTGTGAGTTTGGAATCCCTTGGACCTTTCAAGTATACGTTCAAGAAAAAGAAGAAGGCCTCGAAGTGGTCTCCCTTGGATCTTTCTGCCACAGAAAGCGCAAGCGAATTTGGTAGCAATTCCGAATTTGGAAGTTCGAGGGCAGTTTCGCCAAGCCCACAAAACTTCAATCCAACCTCTTCCCCTACAACTCTCGAATTCGAAAAGGCGGCATCGGTAATCACACCACCGAAGGTGAATGATCAAGCTCTAGATGGTAATGATAATTTTGAGTTTGATATAGATCCCACTCCGACCCAGGAACGTTTCGATCTGTCTACGAGAGTCTTTGACTGCCAGTCTGGGTTAGATCATATCGAATCTGATAAATCGGACACCCAATCCACCAAGGATCGAGAAGAAGCCATCATGGCAGGGCTCTCGGAATCCTTTGGCAGCAAGGCCAATGTTGGTCAAGATGCTTTTGATTCTTTGGATTGGGACCCTGATCTACCAACAGCTTCTGCTCTCGATGGATCACCAGAACCGGTCGTAGCAACTCCAAAGCCTGTCGCATACACTACCGTCGGCTCCCTTGTCGACCCTACCGTGGTTCCTCAATTTACAGCACCCAATCGTATCCAGCGTGAAGGTTCTGGTCGAAGACCTATGATGTCAATGATGCCAACCCGTCATCACGACTCGTACTATCAACCCCGTGGTCCTCCGCCTCCTTTGAATATGCAGAATTCCATGCATTATACTCAGCAGCTCGCACAAAGCCCAGTCGGTTTCAATTTCGGCCACACGCCTCCGCCCAAGTCTGCCAATTCTTCTCGATCGTCGCGATTGAGTCTACCAAGTACATTGACAGAGCAGGAGCGTCAAGTTTTGGCGAGAATGCATGGCTCTGGCGGTCCACAAATAATAGCGGGTAATGGTTTCGCTGGCGCTGGTAATGGGTCTACTGGCTCTGGTAATGGATTCGCGGGGTCTGGTCATACGTTCGCCGGCTCTGGTGCTTCAGTGGTCTCTCAATCGTTCTCGGAGAAGCAGGAAATTGGACACAATGTGAGAGAAGTCATGGACGAGGAGGATTCTGGTCGTTCCCAAGCTGCAATCCAGAAACTCAAGATGCAGACGTTGCAAAGACTCTCGAAATTCGAAAACCCTCTCCAAGACAAAGCTCGACACTTTTTGTCCGAATTCTCAGTCTCAAAGTCCAATCCCACGGCGATATTAGAGGCGTTGATTCGCAATAAGGAATCATCTAGAAATCCCAACAACCAAGGAGAATTGGATCGAGGATATCAATTTCCCCCACCAGGACTTGCGGGACCGACAACCACACAGTCAAATCCATTGTATGGAGCTTATCCTGCCTTGAATGATCCGGCTCCCAAAGACCATATACCAACTCGCCCTCCAGGATATCCGCAACCCCTTACTGCGGGACCACCAGGTCAACGACAACATCAAGTAGCCAGCAAGGCTAATCAAGCTCCGGAACAAATTTGGTCTAATGAGCATCAAGCTCCCGCTTTCGATATTTATGCTCCTCAGCCTTACTCTCCTTGGAACAATAGTAATACTCCTTGGGCTACCCAGCCTGTCAAGCCCCAGGGTGGTCCAATGGTAGATGGTTTCGAGACTACTGCTGAAGAATATACTGCGCCCATTGATACTCTTCCTCTACCAATCATCTCCAAATACTACCCCCGCGGCTTCCCAGGCGATATGACTGGAAATGTCCGTGACATGCAATACAAGACGCGTATCAGAATGGGTGAGATTATCGGAGAGCCACCTCTACCAACCAAGGATGAAATAAATGCTAAGGTAATGAAGGAAATAGATGATGCGTTCTATATGGGAGCTCGACGATGGGGCATGACATCGGACGACCATATTACTGAGCAGGAAGAGCGTCAAAACAAACTTGTCAAGGATTTCGGACCAATTGGACCTCCAAAAAAATCAACTGCTAAGGATGGTACCACAGTCGATGATAAGGATATGACTACTGCGGATGCTGCACGCCCCGTAAGTCATTCCGCAGTGGGAATTAGATCTTGTATTGACTCCACTCCAGCTTCTCGACGCAGCATTCGGTACTCTCCTCAGATATCAATCTTCAAGTGGACTCACCTCAGAGAAGGCATTGAGCAAGTTCGGACCGGTTCAGCCTTGGCAAGTCGATAATAGCGAGGAGGGCAATATATCCTTCTTTGGGGAGGATTGGGGACCGCCACCTAAGAGAATTGGTCGCGATCCAAGATACCAAGGCAGTTTCCATGATCCTCGCAACACGCACTGGGAGGATTAGGGGAAAGTTTACAGTTCTTTCTTCGCAACGGAATTGATACTGGAATTGACTTGCCGGCTGGGCGTGCGGCGTGGATGGAAGACCCTTCATTCTTCACAGTGAAGTAAGTCCACGCTGGCTTGGCTTGCATACACGCTGAGCAGTAAAATTGGCGCGGTATTACATTCGAGAGATTATCATTGTCTTTGCTTTTCATGCGCAAACTTGTAGGAATAGATAGCATCATAACTTGCGCGCTGGCCTTTTTAGCAGCTCGCTAGCCACCGCATCATAGAGCATCGGAAATCAGAACATCCATCAAATGAACACATCCTATTATTTTATTTGGTATGCTCCAAGACTTGACGCCTCGTTCCCAGCCACGCGATGATCACGCTTGGCAGTAATCCTAAACTTTCAGCTACTTGGCATAGCCGCTGGGGAATTTCCTCACAAGCATAGTTTGTACGCTACAGACTCTATATTCAATCCATTTTCTTGAAACTCAACAAAATATTATCCCAACAACGCCGTTATCAGGTTTCTAGCAACCACAACGTCCAATTTCGTGTTCATGTTTCCCTCGCTGACAGTGCCAAGTGCCAAGTGCCGAGAAGAAGGATTCCAACGCCAAGCATCAAGCCGTCAGACTAATCTAACGTAAGGTATGTTTCGACCCGCAACCTTGACTCCAGATGGCGCAGCGGCCACCCTTACATGACCCCAAGGAATCCACCTCTCGGCTCAGCCTTAAGGATCTTGCTCCCTTCTTGGCACCCACACCAACTCTTATGGCGTATAATGCTCCTCAACCCCGCTTGGTCAATGTTTCACCAGCAGTGAGCGATGGAAGTACGGTATTTCATTGCCTCGATCCTTACGATTAGTATTGTCCGATTCAGGCTTATGTTGGACAGATCGCAGGCGAGAGGATTGAGGGATGGTGCAAGCCACTATTGGCACATACACACAGGTGGATATAACCCCCCCCAATTTCCCATCGGAACATTTCTTTATCCTCATTACATCGATCTTCACATCTCCCTACAACAGCTCGCTTACCTCAGAACCCAACAAGCAAGTATCCATTCCAATACATTTCCCAATCTCTCCAACAACTTCGAGACAAGTGTTCTCACCGCATCCCATCAAAATGCACTTCTCATCCCTCTTCATCGTCCTCGCTCTCTCATTCCTCACAAACGCAGCACCTTTCCCGGCTAACAATGATATTGCGCTTACACGAGGTGATCGTGCCGGTTCCCTCGATACCTATAACCAGGGTTCTGCTTCTGCGACGGAGACAAGCCACGATCTCGAGAAGCGTAAGGGTAGTTTCTCGTTTGGGAAGGGAGGAAGCAAGGAAAGTGGCAAGAGTGAGAGTACGAAGAGTGAGAGTGGGAGTGGAGGAAGTTGGTGGAATAGCAAGAAAGATAAGGATAAGGGGAAGGATAAGGGGGCGGAAACGCAAACTGCGGGACAGGATGGAAAGGGGAATAAGAAGAGTTGGAAATTTTGGGAGAAGAATAAGGAACAGCAGAAAGATGAGACGAAGGAGACGAAGGAGGCAGAAAAGGGGAAGGGAGAAAAAGATTTGAAGTCTGAGCAGAAGAATAAGGGAGAGCAGGGAGAGCATGGAGGAAAGGGAACGCAGGGAGGACCGGGAGGCCAGGAAGTCCAGGAGAAGCAGGTGAGCGAGGGACCTGGTGCAACAAATACTGGTTCAGGGGGCCTTCAAACGCTGGGCAATTCCGTCGGTGAAGGCATTGCGACACACAAGGCGAATACAGCACAATCACAAGGAGGAGCGGCTGAGGAGGGCCCTGACGCTTCGAATCCCGAAACTGAGAGCGAAGGTAGTGCTCCTACCACAGAGTACGAGTGATGGCTTTCGCCTTCGGAGAGATTAAAAGTGCCTAGATTTGTTTGATCTGAAGTTTGGAGTTTAAAATTTGGAATTAAAATACATTGATTGAAATACTCCTTTTTCTCCAATTGTCCAATGTTCTTCTTGATCTCGCCCAATCGTTTCGTTGACTCAGGGTTCCTATGTTTGACCACACAGCTGAATATCCGCCGCAATATATGAGACCATTCTTGGATTCGTGAAATAGAACCATCTAGTTAGATGCGCACAAGAGGTTGTTCATGGATGCAAATAAAAGAATCTTCGGTTGCAGATGTCTTTTGAATTATCCAATTATATTAACAGACCTCTCTTAAGTACAACATCACCATTGATCCAGACATAAATAGCATGTACAAATATTATGTTCGTGCGGTTTGGTGGAGTTCCCGCGTTTGCAGCTCGCCAGAGAAAAGACACAACAGAATTCCAACATCACTCCTTTTGATCGCATCCGATGATTTCTTCCCACACTACACCAAGAAACTCCCACCTCCTCTCACAGAACCCCTGAAACCCATCCAAAATAACTCCCAAAAATCCAGCGTGACACGTTACATGATCCTTCGCCGCGCCAGCCCCCCTGGGAAGCTCGGCAGTGGCGCCGTCGTAGGCTGTGTACGCGCATCGCAGTATCCCGGCTAGGCGGGGTGATGAAAAGCCATAACCGTGTGACAACATGGATCCCTGGCGATCTGGCGATCTGGCGCTTTTGCTTTTGTGTCGTCGGTATTTCCGTAGAGGGTTCGGAGGTATTGGGTCGGTGGAGGTGCGGGAATTGGTGGGTTTATGGGTTGTTGAGGTAGAGGAAAGATTAATGGGCGAGAGCGAGGGATGGGCGATTGGTGATGCGCAGGCCTTATTGATCCATGAGAGGTAGGTAGGTCGGCGAGTTTGGATTTCGTGTTATCGTGGACAGGTTTCACTACGTCTACCAGACCTTTGCCCGTCCGGAAAATGGTAGATTAGGACTCTGACGATAATTGTAATTCTACCCGACGCCCCCTTTCTTTCGTTCTTTTTATCGTATCTACGATTTCTTAGACATTCCATTCCCTTCTGGTCGAAGTTCGACCGATCAAAAGGCACACCACACGCAACCGTGGCCCCAGCATCACACTACAAACACGCTCCTTGGCGGCAATCACTTCTCGTTCCCCTCTGGTGTGTTCATTGTTTTCCGCAGGCCGTACATCGTGATTTTGGTTCCCGGGAAAGGAGGTTGGGTAGGGTGGCCAAGCGCCGGACTGCTTCTTGGTGACGATGGCAATACGTACTATGGTTTGACGCGAGGCAAGATGTGAGTCTTCTTTCAGACGCAAAAACGCCCTCACGTTGTTCGATCGAATGGGAAATGAGTGCTGATTATGGTGCGTGAGAAAAGATGAGTAGCAATATGGATTGCGATGATTCGTAATGTTTCTTCTTCACCATAGCTGAAAATGTCCTGCTGGCGAGACAGAAATTACGACCTCTTGCGTTCTTGATTATGAATGCGGATAAAGCCGGGGATTTGGCTCATTCTTCTGCTTTGGAATCTTGTTTCAATTTATTTTACTAGTACATGCTTCTTTACTAGCATCATGATCTTAATTGGCTTGCTGCTCTTGTATATTTCCCGCCTGGCCGGTATTCCTAGCTGTTCCCCCTGGCCGCTCGCTCTGGATAACCGCAGATTTAAAGAAATCATAGATTAGCATGCTAGAGGCTCCTAGTATATGGTGTATGATCTATCATAATTTCCGCACGAAATCGCAAACTATATCAAGAAGTCTATGACCCTACGTCCATCGAATTCGGGTTGGATTGCTTTGTGGAGGTGGCAGATAATCTGAAGAGCCCTTGATAGATTATTAGAATATTTGATAGCTATTCCGAGGGCCCATACTCACTGTAATCGCACGAGGTAAAGCAGCCCTGTAGACAGTTTCTCAGAGACCGTCGAAGAAGACAAGGTGGTCTGTAAACTGATGTTATGAGAAATCTACAGAGCGGATAGACTCAGCAGCTTCGTGGAGCACGAGCGCGTGCTAGGTCTGCTATAGTGTATCAACCGAGACCTAGAGAGAGGATTCAATGATACAGTCGCTAACGAAATCGGCTTCCTCTCAAACTCACTTCCAAAGTTTCAATTCCGCTCGCTAGACAGGGATACGTGCAATCACCTTGCCAGAAGAGGCTACACGCCATTCAAGGTCCTTACCAAGTTATATAAAGCTTCTGAAATATAAGTCAGTAAGTATACAAAAGACAACTCTTAAGACGGAATATAGAAGATATACATATTCGACGATTCTAAGCTAAAGAGAAAAGTCTTTAGTCTATAAGAACATGAACCTTATTAAAGTGTTATGTAAAGTGTAATTTTATTACTCAGTATCCCCATCAATAACATTCAAAACTGTGTAGCTATAGTATCCAGCCATTATGTATACCTTCTTTCCCCCGCTAAGACTTGTAGTATTTCCTTCAAGGCCTTTCTGGCCCAGGATCCTTGTCATTGTGATAGAAGTACTAGAATACTTTCCAAGATCTCGGAAATCGACTAACAAATTTATATAATTCACCTCTCCCAAACCTCTCTTTATCAAAGTTTAAGAATACATAAAGAATAAGAATTACTTAATAACATTGGCGTGACTGTTAGCAGTCGCTACATCGGCCATTTTCTTGAGTAGCAGCCGCAATATAGCCTCATTACCAATCCGAGTTGCGTAAAGTAGCACCGTCTCTCCTGAACTTCTCTTCACCTTGATATCCGCCCCCTTTTGTAGTAATAGCTCCACTATGGCCGAATTGCCTCTTCGAACTGCCCAGATCAGCGCTGTATGTCCTGTACTGTCCCTTACCTCGGTATCCGCCCCGTTCTCTAGCAGCAGCTGCACTAGGGCCTCGTGCCCTTGTGAGATCGCGCAAAGCAGCGCACTGTTTCCATACTTGTCCTTCACCTCGATATCCGCACCCTTTTCTAGTAGCAGCCGCACTAGGGCCTCGTTGCCACTCATAGCTACCTTTATCAGCACAGGGATTCCTAAAATGTCCCTCGCCTCGATATCCGCTCCCTTCTCTAGCAGCAGGTGCACTAAGGCCACATCGCCTTGCAGAGCTACCCAGAACAGTGCAGTGCCTCCTACATTGTTCTTCGCCTCGATATCCGCCCCCTTCTGTAGTAGTAGCTCCACTATGGCCGAGTTGCCTCTCTGAGCTGCCAAGATCAGCGCCGTGTTTCCTGCACTGCTCCTCACCTCGATATCTGCCCCATTCTCTAGCAGCAGCTGCACTATAGGCTCGTGCCCCTTTAGAGCTGCCCAAGTCAGTGCGGTCCATTCTTCATTATCTTTTTTATTTAAATAAAGCAAGCGCTGTGCCTTTTCTGTTGAGACATTATTGAAAAGAACACTCTTAGCAAGTGGCAGGATATCGATATATGAAGCTAAGTGCAATAGCGTGTAAGATTTGGGAGGTCTGCCACGTTGTGCTATAGCCCAATATGTCTCCAACCAAGACTCGCGGATCCAAGAATTCTCATGGTAAAAGGGGAGGGATAGGTCAAAAATGTCTTCTGAATAAGCTAGCGTTCTTGCATGTTCGGGCCAGTGAAGCACCGCATAAGAAAGAAACGGGAAGGCTTTCGAATGTGAGATGTCTGTCTTCAGATTGGCTCCACCAGCTGGAAGAGCATCATTTTGTAGGTAGTGGAGACATCTTCTTGCAATCTCAAGATTCCTAGATTCCTTTTGAATACGGAATGCCTCCAGCTCAGGATTCGAATCAGGCGTTTCCCGTAAAAGATAATCCTTAGCTGATTGATGGATAAGACTAACTTCGTCGTTATCTTTGAGCGTCAAGAAATATCCGCAGTACGACACTTGGTCGCGCATCACTTCATCAGGGCTAAAGAAAGCAGAGGGTCTATCTCCTATCGCAGCACTAAGCTCCGAAATAGTTAAGGGGCGAACAGCCATAACAACCCAGCGCAATATCCTTGCAGCAGTGTCTCGTCGATTGTCCCTAATTTGAAGTAGCATACGGGCGTACAACTCTCCTAGCCCCGACGGGAAATAGCTCAAGACTCTTTCGACTTCGATCGCTAGATAATTTTCCAGTTCTTTCGCCACAATTCCTACCCAAAGGAATGTGCCTTTCGCCCGGTCCAGGAAAACTCCTTTCACATGGTCACGCAATGCCTTTGGATATTTTTTGTCTGTGGAAAGCCTGTCAACCTTAGAATCGATAAATTGGTGAATGTCATAGTTGACATTACTATTCAGGTCTGGATCTAACCGAATGCGAGGGAAGCCTGAAAGTATCTTTGGTATAAATTCTGGAAGATCTCGGCTAACAACTATTAAGTTGAAATGGTAGGCTAAAGATTTACCAAATTCCGTGGAGAATAAAGCCTTGAGTTTTCTTAGAAGCACTTCTAATGAAGCTTCATGGCATTCGTCGAGACCATCAAGGACGCAATACACAGTACCTAGGGTAGGATCACGAAGTATAGTTTCAAAGATGGTCCAAAGCGTTTCGAATGACGGACTGGCGAATAGAGATTGCTTCTGGATCTGGAAGCTTGGTAAGATATGATCGATAAATTTTGGCCGAAGGAGTAAAAGCTGGAACATCAACCCTCTAATAATAGCAACGGCTGTATTGCGCTTTTCATCCTTATTGTCGCAGAAGTATTGTAAGAACAATACGTCTTGCGAGTCCTTTGCGGTCCGCTCGAGCTCTTCAGCGAGAAAGATCGAAAGCATAGTTTTGCCTTTGCCAGGGCCGCCAGATAACCATAGCAATTGCGAATCGGAGGAACACCATGATGTGTAGCGCTCATCCGTCTTAATCCATTCGCATGTGCCCTTGACTCTTGAGCCTTTCGCTTGTTTGAGCTTCTCTCGGTCAGCCCTTGGGTCGGTCAGGAATAGTGCAGTCAAGCAAGCCTGAGCTTCATCTTTTTGGGGAATTTCTACTCATACATGCTCTTAATTAGTATCTTTCTAATGATATACTAAAGAAACAATATGTGAGAAGCTCTGGCACTTAATTAATAGGCACTTACGCAAAAGGTCAATTTTTAGAATACCGTTGATAATCGTTTGCACTATGATATATTTGTCAAAGAGGAAACCTACATCATATCCATGATTTAACTCTTACCCTCATTGATGGTCTGTTGACCACCAGCATTGTACTGCCTTGCAGAGTCCCGAAGGTTGTTTTGTACCGAATGCCCCTCAACGATGTACTGATCCCTACCGACATTGTTGTTTGTGTTAGTCCCCTCTTGAAATACATTGTCAGGAACTGAGGCTGGCCAAGCCGCCACATCCGTGAGAGCTTTGGCAACGTTGTCTTCTTGCACAACCGTGGCCGTCTTGATAACCTTCTCTACATTTGTCGTCGTCATAGTCTTGATAGTGCCCAAGAGTTG
>Ga0182030_10026716_pt1 | contig 10430 bp, 2 predicted proteins | sample 812S3MmetaG_FD_121299 | JGI IMG/M metagenome (GOLD analysis project Ga0182030, IMG submission 121299) | Permafrost microbial communities from Stordalen Mire, Sweden - 812S3M metaG (Illumina Assembly) | ecosystem: Environmental > Terrestrial > Soil > Wetlands > Permafrost | place: Sweden... | reverse complement strand
TGGGTCATCCAGCAATCGCGAGATCGTCATCGCATCGCGAAAGCCGACCTTTTGCAACTCCTCTACCGCGCCGCGCGTTGGCGCAACCGCCAATACTTCCCGGCCAGCCTCGCGTAAACCACGGGCGATTTCCGTGAGCGTAGCGGTCTTGCCGGTTCCGGCGGCTCCACGCAGATTGACGGCGAAATCCTGCGAGTCCAGTATCTGATGAACGGCCCGCAGTTGTTCCTCTCGCAGCCTTTCCGAAGCGCTGAACTCGCGCTTCCCGCCCAGACGTTCATACCGTCCGATGCCGCCATCTATCGCTGCAATCATGCGCCGTTCGCGTTCAAGGCTTTCGCGCGTGGCCAGATTGTTCCCGGCCCGGATAAGAAAACCCTGCGACTGTTCCAACTCCAGGGCACCGCGCAGTTGACGGCGATCAATCTTTCCGCGCCCGTGCCGCAGGGCCTCCGTCATCAACTCGTGTTCGCACACTACTGAGCTACGCTCAAAGAGATGCTCTTTCGCGTGTTGAAGCGACTCCGCTGCTTGTAAGAGTTCATGCGGAATCACTTCGGCACGATCAACAGACTCTTCATGCAGATGCTTCAGCGTGTGGCGTTCTTCAGGCAACAACCTCGCCTGCTGCTGTGTCCGCAATCTCTCCGTGGAGATTTCCGCCAGTTTGTCGGCGCGGGATTCACGGACCAACACCGCGACTTCATTATTGGTAGGCTTGCGGCCATGCTCCACCGTGAATCGTTCGATGGCGGCGTCCCGCTGCGCGCTGCGCACGCTGTACTTTTCGAGCAATACATCGGAGACGCCGCGAATCTCGAAGCCGTGATCTCTGCCCTTGGAATCGCGGCGCTGTTCAATCTCATATCCCAGGCTATAGACTTCACGCGCCAGTGCGTTCCGGTAAACCTCCGTCAGATAGGCACGGCGCTCATACAGTCCCGATGCTTGCAATGCCTTCCAGCGGCCCTCTACGCCGTCATAGGTCAAATTGGCCGTGACAGCATGGGTGTGCAGTTGCGGATCGAGTTCACGGCTGGCATCGTGCCGGTATGCGGCCACAATCCAGTTTGCAGTTGCCCGATCATCGTTCGCACCATTCAGCCGGACACGCGCGGCAGCATAGTTCTCTGCCTCAGCGAGCGCCTCCCGAACAGCTTTGTCATGGGCCGCAATCAACCGCTCATCCCCGCCGACGAGTGCCTGAACCGAAATCGACTTCGGCGCGGAAAAGGTCAGATCGTACAGGGACCGGCCTTTGCTCTGTTCGCTTCCATTTGCATCAAGGCGGTCAGCACTGTGGCGAGGGCGGAGGAATTCTCCCGTATCTGGATGCAACCCCTCTCGAACTGCTTCAAATTGCTCCCGCGTTACCTCTCCACGCAGACCCAGCAACTCCGCACCCTGGCCATGCCATTCACCTTGAACACGACGGCCTTCATCGTAGTAGTCGCTGTGTTCCAGATGCCGTTGAGCATATCCAGCACCACCCGTCATGGCCCGCAATGTCAGCACAACTCGACGCTAACCCTGTTCGAAATCCGAATGCAACAGGCTGTGTCTCGATACCCTGCTGTGGAAGACCCAGAGGCAAGCACTCGGAGAGCGCATCCTACAATTCCTCATGCACTCGGGCCGTATACGGAGATGCAGTAAAGGCCAATTTAATATCGTGTTCTTCCAATGCCGCCAGATTCTGCGAGCGTCATTTTGAGGAAACACCTAGAAAACCATTCTCGCTGCGCTCGCTTTGAAGGAAGACACCATCCCTAAGCCTGACGGCTTAGGGACGGTGACGTAATCCACAAAGATCGAACGGCATTCGGACAACGTCGAACAGTGTTCGAAGATGATCGAAGATTGTTCGCAATGCGTTCGAGAATCAATTTTGCCCGCTGGAAGGGCTTCCGACGGCTCAATCTTTCAGCACGGCGACGATTTTCCGCACCTACGCCGCGCGTACCTAAGCACCGGCATTCGGGTACAAATGCAGCTCGAAAGCACCAGCGCCATCTCGCGAGGAAGATGCGCAAAAAGGACTATGCGGGAGTCGTCTGTGTTTGATTCTTTAATTTATGGACGAAGGCATAGTAGGCCACCATCACGCGAAATGCCTTGGAACGATTCACCCCGCCGAGAATCTCTCCGCCAACTCTTTCCAGCTCATCGGCAATCTCGAACGTCAAAGGAAACACGAAAGCGGTGTCGATACTCTGAAATGGAATGTTCAGCCACTGGTTGTTGTAGAACGCAACAAGCTGCGCCTGCGCGGCCTTGGTTTTGAAACTCATGATGATGTGTTCAGCCAGGGCATTCTTTCGCCGGATTTTGAGTACGGCAAAAAGTTGGTTGAAATGGCTCTTCGTGAATTTGGAATCCACGGTAAGCCGGAGTTGAGTGCGCTCCTCTGCGGGAGAAACGATTCTGCGCTTCGGTCGGGTTGTGGCCTTCTTCGCGGCAGGCATATGGTTTTCCTTGTCGATATGTATCTTACAGCATTAGTATATGAGCGTGGAAGACTACGCCGCAAACGATTGTTTCAAAAAGAGTTCACACGAAGGATGCGCCGGGGGGAGTAATGGGTTGATTGCATGAAGAGACGAGCGATTCAAGTCGAACAAACTCCAACAAGTCTAACCGTGGAGGAAGAGGGAGAAAAGGAATTGAATCGGGACTGCATCGTGCTCTGGGCCTAAGCACCGAACACCCAGGTTCCAGTCAGGCTTGTGGGAAAGAACCAGGGCTTGACGCTGGTGTGTCGGACTGCTGATCGCGGATGAACTGGATTACGTGCTGCTGTCGAAGACCGGCACCGAGCGGCTCTTCGAGATCAACAGCCGACGCTACGAACTTGACTCAACGCTGGTTACAAGCAAACTTCCCTTCGACAAATGAACCGAGATCTTCGGCTTCGAGCAGCTCACTGGCGCCCTACTGGACCGCATTATCCACCACGTCCACATTCTGGAGATGAGCGCCGACTCCTACCGCATCAAGCAAAGCTGCCGAAAACAATCCCCTCAAGAAATCCGCTAACCCCGCGGCCAAACGCGCCACGGGGGAGGAGGGCCGCTTCCGTTACGCTCCAGCGCTTCCCCCCCGAAACCCTGCTCTTAGCCGACTACTGGCTCCCGTTTACTCCGCCCCAGTGGTCCCTCCTTCACGACGACCTTGACAGCTTCTGTTGAACTGGCGACTTTCAGGCGGTGGTAGGTGAGCCATCAAGTATTTCGAGTAAACCGCGGCGATCCAACAATCCTGTTGCATAAGCCTCTTGGCTTTCTTGGGTCAACAAGCATCGTAGACACGCATCACGGCAATTACTGTCATGAGGAGAACCTCGCTGCAGGACTCTTAGAAGAGCATCTCCAAGTTCTGCCTCCCTCGCGATCAATTCGGCTACGTGCCCAGAGCCGCCAGCATCGCTATCGTAGAGGTGGAAACGCCATGAATTTCCCTGGCGAAGATCTTCAGTCGACAGGCTTATTTCACGGACATCGACTTCAAGAAGCTCTGCAGCCGCAAGATGGACTGTATGCGCAAATGTTACGGCCATAGCAGGCGTGCGTAGTGAATTGGCGCGTTCAAGGTCGAGTTGCAGCAAATCCGTGTTGTGTTCCGCAGCAAAATGCAGGTGGCGGATGACCAACTCGTCCTCACCATGCCTCCAGCAGGGACGATTGTTACTACTCTTGCCCGTGATTGGCAAATGCTCGCGGAATGGAACGCCGTCGAGACTGGGAAGATCATCAGTTGCGCTGTGCATGCTGTCGGCAAAGCCACAGCGGGTACATAGGGCGAAACCAAATTCGTATTGGCCTGCGTTCATCGCTAGTAGATCGGCATTCTCGAACAACTGCACACACACACCGGCTATACCCGCGAAGTCCTCAGCCGTGCGCACCGGGGTTGCGGAAAGCAACATTGAGGCCAGAACCTGCGTTACTCCTACCCGCTCTTGACCTGTTTCCCACGTCGGTTCATCCCATATCGCCGTGGAATATCCGAAGCGCGGCAACAGAAGGTCATTCTTCGAGTGCGCCAACGGTGCATGGCAGCGCGGGCAAACCTCCATTGCCAACGGTTGAAGTTCCGTCCACTGATGTCCGTTTATGCAATGGTACAGATACTTGCGGAGACCGAAGCTCCTATTAGCGGTTTCTGACCAGAAGCTCAATACGCCATGCGACGAGTAGCTTTTTCCGCCGCCAAGCAATACAGAGCCTGGCACATATTCACTTAGCGCCAGGGTTGAGCTTCTCTGGAACTGAACGGGCTCATCCCCGCTCTCTGATTGCACAGTGAGCGCCTGCACGCTTATGGGGAAGCCATAGCGTGGCAGGAATCTCTTCTCTGCCAAGGCTGCGATCGTCTCCGTCTTCCACAGAGCCTTTGCCTGGTAGTGGATTGCATTCAGTACCGAATTCTTAGCATCTGATGCGACTGCTGTGAGCCATGCATCTTTCAGCCTCGCATAGTCGTTCTTCCATGTTGCACAGGCTTCGGCAAAGCTCACACGAGCGTATGCAATAACAGCATCTGTGCATCCTTCGAGCGGAGTTCGTTCGAGTAGTCGCGACATATCTATTTTTATTCCCTCATCGATTCCGATCAGGTAATTCAAAAAATGGTCGAACTGCTCGAACGGAGCATTTCCAGGTACAAACCACGGATGATTATCGTTGAGTGTGCAGTACTGCGAGGTTTCGAGGGCCTCGATGCGCGCTTGATCCGGGATCTGCCTCGGTACCCGCGGCTCGTCGCACAGCCAGCCCATTTGGTTATATGCGGTCATTGTGCCAGTCGATTTTCCTGCCGGGTAGATACGGCGAAAGAATTCCCCTAGAAGCAGCGCATGCGCGTGCTTCCGCCCGAAACGCTCGCGCTCCAATCGCACCACCGGCCTGCGTAGCGGCTTGCTGTAGAAATGATTGAATGCCGTAAACACTGCAAGATCGAATGGCCGGTGGTGCGCATACGTGCATACCAATGATGAGCCATCGGCCCGTCGGCCAGCACGTCCGCCGCGCTGCTGGTAATTCGCGCGAGAGGGTGGAACATTTCCCAGCAAGACTGCTGAGAGCCCACCAATATCAATGCCTACTTCGAGTGTCGTTGTTGCCGAGAGCACATTGCGGGCACCGTTTGCGAACAGGTGCTGCAGTCGCTGATTCTCTTCTGCCTTGAGCTGCGCTGAGTGCTCATCGGACCAGTTCCCCATGCGGAAGATTTCGGAATTTCGAAATTCCTCTCGTGCCCGTGCAAAACGCGAGTCGCGGTCGGCATCCTCGTGTGTGATCGGTCGCAAGTCGCAGTCGCCATCGTAGGGAACGGTCGAAAGACCTGCGAGCGAACGTGGCCAAAGTTCTCCAGTTATCTTGCATCGGAACAATTGCAATGGCCGACGCACACGAAGCCCTTCGAGCTTCAGCCGGAAGGCATACCGCACACCAAACCCAGCATCGCGGTCTTCGGCTTCCACCCATGAGGCGAACTCACCATGCGCGCGCTCTACGATTTGCTGGAAAATGGTCTCCAGTATCCGCCCCACCAACTCATCCTGATCGCCGCCCAACCCCAATCGCTCAAGCAGTCGTCGCACAAGTTGCGGCCGGCGCGACTTGCTGTCCGCCGTTGATCCCGCAAACGGAACAAGTGATGTGTTCGCCCGCGCCTGCAATGCAACCCATTTGCCTAGCGGAGTTGCATACTCATAACGATCACGTTCATACGAACCAAGCGTGATCGCACGATCTTTGCGTACGATATCCAGCAAAGCAGCGATCATTTGTGGCCAGATGGTTGCCAGTTCCGCCGTGAATGATGCTGTAAAGCCTAACCCTAGTGGCGGTTTCAGCACCTCCGTACCTGGGTATACAATCTCGGCTAATCCGCACGACTCCAGCGTGATCCGCTCCCAGGTAGGCACGGTCAACTCGCGTGCAACAATTCTCGGCACCTCCTTCGCCATCAGGCTCCCGTTCAGATCCCAGAGAGCTTGGCCCTTTTTAAGCCACTGCGAAGCCGTCTGCTTGCCCGCACTGGATCGCGCATAGAACTCACGGAGCATGGGCTCCCGTGCAATTCGTTCTTCCAGCGAGGCGACAGTCAAGCCCAAGCCAGCTGCCGCCAATTCACTTTGCGCGCGGCGCAACTCGGCCTCCAACTCTTCGCGTGCGGAACCTGTCCACTGCGGATTAGCAAGCTGCTGCTTTAGTTGCTCCACCCTATGTTCTCGCAGTCGCACAACTCCAGAGCCTCCGCCAGCCTTGGCGAGCACAAGCTCGGTAACTGCGCGCCCCATCTGGACCTCGTGGCTACGCGTCAGCATAGGCCCGAGCCGCGCGGCACGCGAGCGGCTATCGCTGAACGCCAGCAAACGACGTCCACCCGCCGGCAGCCATCCACGTTGGGGCGCAGGCATCACCGGAAGCGCTGCCAGCAGTGTTTCCGCAACTACCGGAAGCACCAATCCATCAGACAATTGCATTGTCCGGAAGTGTTCGTCCTCTGCTCCACAGTTCGGACAAGTATCCACGGGCTGCAGCGCCACCGTTGTGTTTGAAGGATCGAACTCCAGCTCGCCTGTGCGCACATCAAAAAAAAGCGTACCTTCCTTGCTTACATGAAAAAAACGCGGATCATTGATCTGTGAACGACTCGCATTGTTTCGGCGGAGATTCCTTACTTGCCCCACCGAATACAGTTCGCTCTTCCGCATCACTCCCGCGATTAGATCCTCACCGCAGCGGCTGCAGCGTGCTAACGTGAGAAGGCGACCGTCGCAATATGCGCATCGCTGCCCGCCATCGAGGACCAATGCACCGTGTCCGGGCATCCGCGGTCCATCACCTAAGCAACCGGAGTTCAGACATATCGATACCTCCCCTGGTGCGCGCACCAGAAGATGTAGCTTGTGCGGAAGTACAGGCAGCTCCTCGAAGCGATCACGGCCTTGTGCCCCCAACTGCAACAGCGCAATCGTTGCCCGCATTCTTTCTGCACTCTGATGGCCCCAAAGCCTTTCCGCAACCATCGTCAATGGAATCACTGCGCGCGATAAGTGGTTCTCCCAAAAAAGTTCATCAATCTCGCGGAGTTCTGGCATCTGGCGTAACAAACTGGCGAGTAGCCGAGCCGGCTTTGTTTCCTGAACATCTAAGGGCTGCAAATTCTCAACAAGCTTTGCTGCATATTCGCAAACCAGCGCGCACAACTTCGTGTCTTCGAGCAACGAGCGGTGGTCTAGCATGGGCTGCAACCGCAGTGCATCCACAAATTCGACCAGCAAATTCGGGTCTAATGGTCGCGCACGTTCATTTACCCGAGGCAACTCACGCTGTGTTGTTTTGCCATCGATGTGAACTGTCAGTGCGCGATCTTTGGAAAACACGTCGCTAGCGAAAGTAATCAGGTCCGTGTCTGATCCTCCCAGTGTCGCTGAGGTTGCAATCTGGAGGACGTTCTCAGGGTGTACACAGCACCGCAGCATTACTCGTCGCAGCAGAAGTGCGATCTCAGCAGCCAGACTACCATTGTACAAGTGTGCCTCATCGAGCACTATTGTTCGCAGCGCCTTGCCAAACAGAGGCGCGTCTTGGGGGCGGCACAGTAAGTACTCGAGCATTGAGTAGTTCGTTACCAGAATGTCAGGTGGGTTGCGCTGCGCTTCTAAGCGCGTTAGAAGCCGACAAGGATCTCGCTGCGCTTCTAACTCACCCGCACTCTCTCGGGGGGTCTCGCCTGTGTAGTGTACAAAGGTCACCTCGCTTTGACCATGCAACCATGCAAACAGACGCTCCACTTGATCGTTCACGAGTGCGTTCAGCGGGTACAACAGAATCGCACGCACTCCCCTCTCACCCTCTTGACGGGGGCGCGCAAACAGATCATTGAGCATTGGCAGCAAAAATGCCTCAGTTTTACCTGCTCCGGTTGGTGCGGTAACGATAAGTGCTGGCCTCACACCATTTGACCGAGACTCGATCTCCGCGCTCAGCGCCCGAGCTTGATGGAGATATAGCTTACGATCAGGCGGCATCGCGTCTGTGAGACGAAGCTGCTCCACCAGTGAGGAAGAAACCCCTCTCATGTTGGCGAGTGTGTAGTCCGACGACTCTGCGGGAAACAGTGGTTCGACCCACAGTTCGCTCATCAGACCCAGTGAGTTGCTGTCTGCCAACCATAGTGCTTCACATGCGTGCCGCAGCTCTGGACGTCGCAAATACGCTTCGTCCCGCGCCAGTCCAGTAAGCCGCTCTCGCAATATGGTTTGCGCTTCCAGTGCATCGAGATGAAGAGTCTCTTGTGTTGGCATTTTCAGTTTTCAGTTCCTTCCTGCCATTGATCAAATACGTCACGCAGGAGCGCGACGCTGATTAGTTCCCGTAGTCCGGCCTGGTGAAACGCAATCCGCAAGTTGTGTATCTCCTGCGTTTCTCCACGCAATAAGGCGCGCGCTGTGCCAATCAGGCTAGTCATAATAAAGCGTCCATCCAGTCTGCTTTCGGCTTTAGCGTAACGCTCGCACAATTCATCCAACCGGAATTCGATATCGGCGGCATTGGGATTAAGCGTTTCAAGCACCCTTCCAAGAAGCACGGCTAACTGTGGTTTCGGGTATTTATACAGCTCGGGCAGTGCCTGTGTAATTACATCAGCCAGGAGAATTGGGTTCATTCGCGCCAGCAACCCCACGGCTTCGAGGGATGGCGGCTTTTGACTGTCATACTCGATAAAGCCCGTCCAGATACCTACTACCTTTACAAGTTCAGCTGCCTGGTTCGGATTCGGTCGCCATCCCCATAGATACTCTCGCGCTGCGGCACTCCACCCCTCTTCCCGAAGTTCGTCAAACATTATGCCCGAACTTTGTTCCGCAGGCAGAAGCCAAGCGATTATCGTTTCCACCGGGTACTTACGCACCTGTTTGGCCACAATGTTCCGCACATCGGCGTGAAGTACAGGCGCATGCCACCAACGCAGCCATATCGCCGCTTCACACCAGGGTGTGCCCATTAAATTCTGCATCATCTTGCCCAAACTATCAGGACGGACGATCGAACCAATACGTGCGCCATCAACCGAAAATGCCCAGCCAAACACAGGTGCTTCTGTGGCGCTACTCCATCGTAGCGTGAAGCTGTTCTTTTCCATCAGCTCCCTTGGCAACTTGCGGGGAAGGGGCGAGTCCTCTGCCCATATCCACAACGAGTGCCCCTCTTCGAGAGGCCCCTCGAAGGGCAGGTGCGCGCACCATCTTCCATCGCTCTCGATTTGCACGGATCGCAAGAAACCGCCATCCATCACTGCGCGCGCAGCCGTTACTTCAATTTCTGAGCTATTGTATGTTCCATGCACTACGTTCAGGCACTCGCCCAATCCATGCGTGCCGGCCAGAAATGTTCCGATACTACGCAAGCCAGCTAGCGCCCGGCTACCCTCCATCCAACACAGATCCTTGTCTGCTCCGAGAGGACCCTTCACTTTTGCAATTAAGCGATGAGTTCGCAATGTTGCAGCATCCAGAGTCGCAGACCCATCAAGAGGCTGCCACTTTCCATCCACTTCGAGTGCGGCTCCGAAGTCCACGCCGAGTTGGTGTAACTTTATCCTCGCGGAGTGCATATGTGTGCCAGATGATCCTAATAGGCGCCCCATCTGCGCCCGTCCTAGACCTGGAGATTCCGATAACCATGTACGGCTGTTGGTGCGAGAGATAGGAAGCACTTCCCCACTGTTTAGCCGTAAACGCTCTGCAATGAACGGTAGTTCCGGCAATGTCACATCCACTGCTGTACCCCACTTACCGCTGCGCACGGCCATCAGCGGTATTTCTTCGCCCGATGAAGGAGCATCCGACAAGGGTAAACTCCATAGAGTTGTGCCATCGGTCTCTTTCAGTCTGACCTGCGCGACCGCACCAACTGGCAGGCGCGTCAACCGATACGCGCCGCGTAGAACCACGCGGAAAACAGGAGGAGCATTGAGACCGTATACCTGGATCGCCGCACTGTGCAGCAGTACAAGTTCCTCGCCTTGTGGAACGTCGTCTACGGACGGGACCATCGCACCCGACGCACGAAAAAATGTAAAAAGCGTTTCATTCGGCAGACCAATATGCTTCCAACCTGCAAATACTTCTTCGTTTCCCTGTATCAGCTTGAAGCGGAAGCCAGTCTCATCCCGCAGCGTGAGTGGCACACGCACGGGGCCACCTGGCAATTGCCAGTGATCATTCTCAATCGGAACACGTTCTTTCCGGAAGGGATCCTCGCAACAAAAAACGAATGCCGCGCTTTCGCGCCAAGTCTTTTCCAATTGAAGGATGAGCCTGAAGGGAGCGAAGGTCGGGCGAACTGGGGAAGGTCCTTTCGGGTTTTGATTTTGAGTCAGCTTAGCAGTCGTGGCCGGGGCGGAGGGAATGTGGG
>Ga0182030_10026715_pt1 | contig 10431 bp, 11 predicted proteins | sample 812S3MmetaG_FD_121299 | JGI IMG/M metagenome (GOLD analysis project Ga0182030, IMG submission 121299) | Permafrost microbial communities from Stordalen Mire, Sweden - 812S3M metaG (Illumina Assembly) | ecosystem: Environmental > Terrestrial > Soil > Wetlands > Permafrost | place: Sweden... | reverse complement strand
GCGACGGGTCGTGTCATCCGCTTCGGTGCTGATTCTTCTGCATCACCATCATAGCTTCGTTTCCGTGAATGCCGCAAATGCAGTTCTGGCATGGGAGGTAGGGGAGAAGTCAGTGTAGACCCATAGTGGTTCGCAGACCAGCTCTGTGCGAGAGGGCCCGAACTTGAAGGATGTAAATTCGTTACAGACGGAGGGGAGGCTTGCATGGAGTTCGGAGGGGACGGCAAATTCGGATGGTTGGCAGGAACCGTATGAGATATTTGCGAGAAAGGCACTTTGGAGGCTGCGTCGCAGTATACCCAAAATTTCCCCAGCTTCTCCTGCCATTCCCGCCATTGTTTTTTAGACGCGAGGAGACTATATCTCATGTTGCTCAAAAATTCAACTTCCATTACATGAATCTCCGTGACAGATATTCCTGACACCTCTGCCCATGTTTTATTCGTGTATGTGTTATCGTCGAGAACTATGGTATGTCAATTACTTCATCGTTATAAAAGAATCATGTCAATTACATTTGTTCCCAAGCATCAATGCCACCGTCAACAATCTATATTCGCTTCCACTCCTTCCCTTGACAGCTGGATTAATCTTCTTGAGCCGATAAATGAACAGCAATGCCAACAAGATGACATTTTGTGTCACTTGTGTTGTAGAAAGAATTGTCACAACCCACTTCCTAAAACCACTAGAAGGGACTGCATCTTCTCGAAGTCGTTTTACTGGGGATAGGGATGGTGAAAATTTCTCTGCCTTGTGTAAAGTATCTGTCGACTCAAACCAGAACAAACAGGTGATCTCCTCAAAGTTAGTTAGGCTTTCGAGATGCGTACATTCTTTGCACATACCTGGGCCGCAAATTCAGCCAAACTACCGCCACTATTGTTGATCGAAGCTGGAATCTGCAGATTTGGCAGGATCGTATCACTGCTGGTACTTTTCCGTCGCGGTAGCCCTTCAGGGGGTGCCAGAGTATTTACGTCATTTGCGGGTTGGGGGCTTGTTGGGCGTTGATAGACAGGTTGGGACGGCTGCACCTCATTTCGGAGAGCTGAAGCCGACACTGGCGGTTGACCCAAGGAGGAATATTGCCTTGCCAGAGCATGTGCTCCTGAATATGTGCCAGTATAACCGCTTTCAGCAGTCACTCTATTAGGGTATGCATTATCTTGCCGACCAGCGTAGTTATTGTATTGTGAGTGTTGGTATGTGGCACTCATATCGTCTGCAGGAGGGGTCCGAAGCCCGTCTCGAATGGGTGCTTCGAAATATCCTGGTGCAAGGTGATTAAGAGTATGAGTGAGCCCAATATCCTTCCGACGATCAATATTGTAGGTGGTGGAATGTGGAGGTAAAAGAAAATCGAGAGGCGCCGGTCTTGCTGAAGTTCGATGCATGGAGAGTGACTGCGAAGGGTGAATCTCCTCGAAATTGTGACGTGTTTGGATTCGCGGGAAAGTGAGAATGCCCAAGTGAATACCAGCAGCGCCTCAGCTGCCTGACTGCTAGGTTGAATATAATGTTGCTCCTCGAGCTACCAGAACTCGTAGTTATTCACACCGTGGGGGGGGGGGGTTTGCGAGTGAGATCGCCTGACGTCAATTCATATCACCGGGAAGCCATGAATCTCGACGTTGCTGGAAGTGAACCAGCTGGGACCGAACTGTACCGCAGATTCGAGAACCGTGGGCGTGAACGATAGCTGGAGAGAGAGGGTGAACGGAGGGAGAAGCCTAGAGAGATAACAATGCTAGAGAGGAGGTGATTGTTAACGTATTTGGAGGGTTGTTGGAGGATGGGAAAGATATTAAAGATATGTTCTAAAATAACGACTTTCTCGGCTAGAGCCAAAAGGTAACAAGAGAAACGACGTTCTTGAGAGAATGAAGCGAACAAGGAACGAGGAATGACGAATAATGTCTATGGTGTGGCTTCTGGAAATTGGTCTTCCAGACACGAGTAGAAGATGAATTGTGAGTGAAAACAGTAGTCTTGAAAGAGTGGAGGCTGATCTGAAAGAAGTCGTCAAAGACTCTCTCAAGGCCCGGTTGATGTCACAGGCCGACGACGAAAGGATGGCCAGTGTCCAGTAGGATGTGGAGATTCTAGCAGGGATGAGGGTAAGTTAGGGAAAGGGGAGCACGAAGGAATAGAATAATAATAAACTGTACTGTACCAGGGTGGGAAAGTACTCCTGTACTATCAAGGTATGAGAATGATAGTCCGCAGCCGTGTTTGGAAGGCCAGACACAGTTGATAACTACGCCCCATTCCTTCTTCCCCCCTAAATTCAGCCAGCTTACCCTGTCGCGCGAGCCAATAGAGTTGGGCCGCCGACCGAAACGAAAAGGCAATCCAACGCCGCGTGCCGTGCGTGAACAAATCTCATAATAGCATGCTAAGCCAGCATGCTAAGGAGCAAGCACTGGCATCAAGCGCAGGGAAGGGAAGGCGAGAGATTGAGGTGAGGGACTGTGTGCGCGACGGGGGTGGGGGATGGTTGGCGGTCCAGTCGCAGCGTAGTGTAATCTCATGGTGGAGCGCGTGGAACGGTGGGAATTGAAGGGCAAAATTTTAATTGAGAAATGGATGCGCGTTCCGTTTAGAAAGTCCTTGGGGTTTGGGAACGGGTCTTGCCTGGTCTTGGAAAGCAAGTGGCTGGTCTGCTTCGCTGGCTGGATGTGCTAGAGTGACACGGACATGCGTGGGTGGAAACAGCGAATCGCGACAGCGCTTGTCGTCTTCCTTTGGTCAGCGATCAAGGCTTTTGGTTCACTGGTGGCTCACACGAAGCCTGGCGCACAATTAATGCAGAAGCATGATGGTCGCATGGAGGTGTCGCGGGCGGAAGTCACTTGCCCTGTTCGTGTCTGATTGGATACGAGATGAGACTTTTCAGTAAGGGTATGGAGTGGGTGACACCGAGTGAAATCCCGCCTAGTTCAAGGGTGGTATTATTGATATTTGGATGAGATGGTATGGTTATTGCTTTGATCTTGGTTTGACTATCTTCTTTGCTGGGTTTCCTGCGGAGTACTACTGATCCTGGGACACGGTGAACGACTAATGTCTGATCCCTTTCGAGCTGCCTGCTCCTCACGATCCTGAGGGAAAGCCTTGGCAAGCGTTGAGGAAAGGCTGAACCTTCGGAGGCTCGGATGCCTGTCCCTCCATTCAGGGGGGTGGAGAAGGCTGCAAAACCACCTCGAGGCTTACTGTCTAGGAAATTTATATTGGAGTTTACTCAACTTTCTTCAGGTCTGCCAGAAGATTTCAGGATATGTACCGTCCACCCAGCGTAATATGATCACGTCTGTGCTGCCGTTATGTTGAGTGACTAATGCGTCCCTGTTCGACTGCGCTTCCAGGCTGACTGCCTACTTACTTTGCCAATGATTGCATGCTTGACTGATGTGTTTGACTGACGACGATCTTTTCAATGAACGCCTCCTCACACCTCGCAGCAGCAGGGGGACGCAATTTCTAGCGGAGAATGTAAATCCTAATTCCGGCGATGCAGTCGAGAGCGCATGGTTTGATTATTGATTGAAAGACACTTTGATATCTAGACTTCGGAGAAAGCTTGCTAAGATAGGTCGTATTTTTGGTTGGGGGTCAGACTTTGTGTCGTGCTCTAGCTTTTAGCCGTCGGTCAGTGGGAATTGAAAGCAAATCACAGCTCAGATGGTTTGGATCTTCAGCGCCGCGAAATCATGATAGACCGATCCTCAAATCATCACTGTTCAAACTTCTGCCGGCTAGTAAGCATCACCGGCCGGGTCTTGACGGTAACTCGTGATTTCCTTGACGGCTTGCAGATGAAGAGGGGGGGACACACTAGCCAAGACTTGGTGGAATAATTGGAAATATCCCCTTTCCGCCTGGTGGTTCTCTGAGCAAAAAGGACTTTCTAGATCCATGGAAGACGACTGTAGGGGGTTACGTACTTCAGCAGACCAGTCTAGCTGAGCGCCAGGTTCTGCTGGTGGAAGTTTGGGAACAACAAACAGTTCCGAATGATCCATTCCATTAGGAACTCGGTGGCGTTTCTGTTTGAGAGTCCTCAACCCAACCCGACGCGTGATATGATGGAGATAGGATGGATACTGCATGAATCATGACCTGGAGATCTACTACGATAGCGTTTAGTGGTTTTGGCACAACAAGGCAGATGGCATAACAATCTGGCCACCGAAAGTTTTGCTTTCCCGGACTCCTCTTGTTTCGTACCCAAGCGGGAGGGGGGGGCATGGTGGATGGTGCGGTTGATAGATTGACACCCTCGATGGTGTGTTGACGAGCATCCGAGGTCTTTCTTTTTTTTGGTTTTCTGCCGTTCATTGATTTTGATGGAGATTTTTGGTAGCATCCTTCCAACCGCGATGATTTTCAACCCCGATTGAGACATAGCACTGAGTTGTCTTACAATCCGTGATACGCCTCATGTAGTGCTGATTCTGGGACTTTCAATAAGGCATTCGGTCCTCACCTTCGCCCCCCCCCTCTCTATAACTCCCAAGATAAATTTTCCTTCCCGAGTTCCAGACATTTGTCGCCCTCGTTCTAGACAAGGCGGTGAAGCCGCCGGGTGCTGCAGAAGTATTGATAACAGCAAGCTGTTATTTCTTCTCCTTCCTTCGCTAACGAAAGTCGCCTGCCTCATCAGCGATTCAGTATTCAGTATCACATCAAATCCTGGACAAACCTGTTCTTTACCGCGCCAGCCTTCATCTGAGTCAGAAGGGCTCCAGTAATTTTAGTTCCTTCATTGGAGAGTTTTGTGGGAGATGCATGCAATTGCTGAAAGAGCAAATAGCTGCCGTCTTCTTTCCATTACGACAGCTTCTTCGTGGATCGTGTCATGATGACTTGTATTTCCAGGCAGTCTTCCGCCTAGTCCGTCGTCGTGCCGTTGGTTCGGGTTTCTGTGCGGAGGAAGCAATGAGCAATAACTAATAAGGTGCAACGATAATTTTCTAAGCACCGACCCTAGTAGTGATTTGGGTTGGTTTGATTTGATCGTCAACCATCACTCATCAGTTCCATACAGCTCATCAAATCATCATGCGACTGTCAGGGATTTCATGGTTTCCCGTATTTCAGCTGGGAAAAGATTCAGCGACTTGACAACCCCCCTGTGGGGAGGCTCAGTTAAAAAGCCACAACGCATACAATCACACTTCGCCAGCTAAGCTTGCAAAAGCTCAAGTTCCAACATCCGCTTGAAAGTGCCCATTATTACGGCACAGCATATAGTCAGCTACCGCTGATCCTATGGGTCAGGGTTCAAGCCAATTTGGTTTCGGCTTTACCTGCATCTGGATATGGGATGGTATGGTTCAAGTGGGCAAATCCTTTTCAAAATCTGTCTTAGAAGCAGAGATCTAGACAGATGATCACACGAACCAAACTCTCGACCGGTAGGGGCGTGCAGCTGGGGGCGAGCCCGGTATACGAGGCTCATTTATTATCTGGAATACAAGAACGACGCGAAGCTAAATAAATGCAGTCCATCCTCCCACGCAAGCGCATTGTATGAGCCACAAGTCCCTTCCTCGTTGCGCTACGTGTGGGATTTGTGGTAGGATAGGCTTAAAGGGAAACAAATGAGAAATCATGGTTCCGTTCACAACCTTAACACGCAGGTTTGGGTTGCCAGAGGCGAAGTGAACGGCTGAGTAAATTCCAATGATGGTTCTTGATCAAGAATTATAACCCGTTTGAGCCCCATTTGGAAAGGTTCGTTACTAGTAAGTTTAATAGAAAGAAGAGCCCCTCCTTTCTGGCCTTTTCTGCCCCTCTTTTTCAAATGTCCCAAAGGATTCCAAGGGTGACGAGATCTTCGTTATTGTCGAGATAAGAATAGCTCATACTGTCATCCTGAAAGCACAATAATGGATCTAAAACACCTCACGCTCTATTCAAAGCGCGGCAAGCAAAACGGGTACGCCTAATTTCTGGGACCAGGCTGAGGGGGCGAAGAATCCTATTCTGTCGGTCTCGGACATCATCATGCACTCAGCAGCCGGCAAAACTCAATGACCACCACGAGGTTCTTGACATACGAGAATCCATTGCTCAGCCAATGCTTGTCTGATATTCGGTGGCTTGTATGATACGTAGGCAAAGTTGCGAGTTATAGTATTGTACAGCTTCCTTGGAGGCACGAAATGATATTGTCAGCCCGTCATCGTTCAACGTCGTAATGCAGGCATTTCCGTTCCACCCGACAAATCCCTCAACGACGACCTATTCGTCGATCGGCTTTGTGTGCTTTTTCCCTTCTGGTGGTCAACGACCGACCGGCTTTTTGAAGGCGTTAAACTAATTATGCTTCTCCATTTGGTCTGTCCCCGCCCCCGAATCCAACAAACCATGCTGAAACATCCGGCCCATACCCAACACATTACAAACCACCAGAACAAGCCATGATGCTGAATCGATCGATGCGGCCTTGGCTGATCAACATTTCAAGAACGCACAGTAATAATGCGACATAAGGAGGAGACACAACCTAGCAGATGACTGCAGCTTGGTCCCTTGTCGATATTACATCTAATGGATGCAGTCGCCCGCCGGTTTCTAACCACCATCCTCGAAGACATGAAAGATGCCACCAAGGCAATTATAAATAATGACTTCCATCATTTGACTAAGCGCGGTCACCGAGCATCAAATGCAGTCAAATTTTACCTCTTGGACAGCCTGGTGCATTTGCCGCACCTTGGTTGGTTGATCTTTGTGTCAAATTCCCTTGCCCTCCCAGTGCACGAGTTTCGCTCATCTCAAGCAATATAGCAGGGCAAAGATGCGGCTTGGTACAGTGATCCCTTCGTCGTTTTGACAATGTCATACTTTCTGCTTGTGAATGCGAGATTCAAGCAATGACTACCATTATTCCCCACCCTAGAGCAACCTTGCCTGACAACACATTTCTCTCAATGTCTTAGTAGGCTTTGGACTCGTCGGATCTTTCCCCCCAATATTATTACATACTTCGGAAGCCGCTTCTCTGAAGACTCAGAGCCATGAGGTCCAAGGAGCGCTTCCTTAATTAAGATTGGACAAAGCCGCCCCATCTGTGTCTTCCTAGCACTCGCCCGGGTGCCATTATGTTCTTTCAACGGAGGTATTGAAGATACTCGGCTGTCAAATGAGATCTTGCATGTTCTGTTGTATAACTTGAGATGGTAATCCCCCCGGTCGAGTCGTTAAAATGCCTTGCCTAAGATGTTTTGTCAAACTCCAAGGACAGTATTTCAATCTGATATCCGGTATGAGATCTTTCAATGTACTGTAAAAGTATTTCACGCACTTTCTCCACGACTTAATTTCATTGAGATAGGTATACACTGTGAGCCCTATGGACGTGTGAGAGCCCAGAGTAGAGGGTACAAGGCCTGTAAGTCTTAACATTGACTAAAGAATAAATGCAAATACACTCTCAAGGCTCTTCTCAATGCTATAGACAATGCAAGATCGAGTTGTCTGAAAGAAGATCTTCAAATTATAGCTTGCTGTGTCCAGTAGAAAAATCACGTGTCAGGTACTCGAATGAATTCAAACGCTAAAAGGCTCCGTTGAGGCGCCAACGACGCCACGCAAATTGAGTACGAGGGCATCACGAATGTTTGGACATCCCTTTTTGCAACAACGACTTGCTCCCCTGCTTCCCTCACCCCCATTGAAACCTTCATCAATTTTGACAGAAGGATTCGCACGATCGCTACTTCCTCTAGCACCACCTTCGCTTCTAAAATATATTTACGGGCTTCGTTTCGCATTCCTTCCAACTTTTCCAGGCTCAGCCACTCCACATATTCATACAACAGTGTTACAGTAAAGGGATTATCGTGGACAAGATGGGTTTCGGCGACTTCGAGGAGATATGTACCAGAGCGTCTATACCATTATGCTCTGTTGTGGGCACTGTGTCGACAATCTCGGGTTCATTTGGTATTGAAGCAGATTGCTATGCGCGGAACATTGAGCTGGCCAACACGATCATTTTTCAGGGCGCAGCATCCTTCGCACACATCTCAGCGTTGATTATGACGGTCATTATGATCTTGCATGTCAGGAGTAAATTTACTGCCGTTGGTGAGTCTCGGATTGTTCTTCAAATCGATGTTGCAGATTGTTGATGTTGATGTTTATATAAATAGGTCGGAAAGAAATCACTGCCTTCTTCTACATTTACATGATATTATCCTTCGTGTCGCTCATACTTGACTCCGGCGTCGTCCCTCCTGGAAACGGTGCATACCCATACTTCGCTGCTGTTCAAAATGGCCTGACTTCCGCCCTCACCGTGTGCTTGCTTATCAATGGATTCGTTGGCTTTCAATTATACGAAGATGGGACGACATTGTCTGTTTGGCTCCTGCGCAGCGTGAGCTTCGCCATGTTCATTATTACATTCCTAGTTTCGATAGCAACGTTCAAAGCATGGGCGGGTCTGGGACCAACGAAGACTGTCGGTCTCTTCATTGTATTGTATCTGGTGTCGGGGATCGAGTTACTGATCTACGTGATCATGCAAGTAATTCTGGTTGTCAACACGCTTCAGGACCGCTGGCCATTGGGAGACATTGCTTTTGGAGCAGTTTTCTTCATCATTGGTCAAGTCATCCTTTATGTGTTCAGCATTACGATATGCAATGCTATTGCACACTATCTAGATGGGCTGTTCTTTGCCACCGTATGCAATCTATTGGCGGTCATGATGGTCTACAAGGTTTGTTCCCCTCAAGATCCTCACTTTGTTCAAAAGACTAATTCCAAAATCCAGTACTGGGATTCCATCACGCGAGAAGATCTTGAATTTTCCGTTGGAACGAAACAAAATAACTGGGAAGTTAAGGAATTGCTCCCCGAAGATGATCGCCGAAATACAGTCTACCAAGATACCGAATACTCCAGTACGATGTACAACAACCCTCATCAAGGAAGGAACTCGAATTATGGGGGCTTTGCATACTGAATTAATTCGTTGGATGAAAACTGAAAGAGCTTGGAGAGAAAAATTGGATGACTATATGCATAGCGTTGGGGGTCGAATTGCTTGGGATGGCGTTACGATTGGATCAGTGTGTAGATATAGTTAAGGGAAGAAGGCGTTGAACTGCTTGAGCAGGCATGTATCTAAGTAACAACCCCATGGTTGCACTAGTTAATCAATAATAACCAAGAATATCACGACCGTAGCTTTACAGGGTTTGCAATTCCCCATTTGTGTCTAAAATAAACGCATGAAAGATGAGCATTCTGCTCGGTGTCCCTTTCTAAGTAATAGCACGCCCAGGACCAATTCGGAATTATAATCTTCCCTGCTTGAATCAACTCAAAGTCTCGCCCTCACGTCTCCCCTCCAGCCCGCCTCGATAGCAATCAGCTCCGCCGCCCTCTCCCCAATCGCCAAAACCGTCAACATAGGATTAATAGTCGTCATCGTAGGAAATACCCCCGCATCCGCAATCCTCACGCCCTTCAAGCCCCTAACCTTCAACTCGGAATCCACGACTGCCCACTCGTCATCCTCAGCACCCATCTTCGTGGTCCCAGCCGGATGATACACCGTATGAGCCACCTTCCTCCCATACTCAGACAGCTCCTCATCTGTCTGAATCTTTGGACCAGGAGCTACTTCTCGCTTGAGCCATTTGGAGAAAGGGGCTTGTTTAGCAATTTCCCGCGCGGCTTTGAAACCTGCTACTATGGTTGCGGCATCATAGCCATCGGGGTCAGTAAAGTAGCGGAAATCGAGGGCGGGTTTGACCATCGGATTGGCGCTGATGAGGTAAATTCGACCGCGGGATCGGGGGCGTGGGATATTAGGTGTCATGCAGAAGGCGTTTAAGGGCGCGTCGTAGCCAAGACGGACAGTATTAAGGCAGAATGGGATCTGGTAGCAGTGCATCATTATGTCTGCTATTGTGCCGTCGGGGATGCGTTTAGGGTTGAGGAAGGGATCGGTATTGGAGGTTGCGGCGTCTTTGATCTCCCGGCGGAGGAAAATGCCTGCGTCGCTGTCCATGGTGGTTTGTGGTGGGACAGGCGCATTGAGTTCCCACATTATGATGGATTCGGGGTGGTCGAGGAGGTTTTCTCCTACACCGGGTAGGTCGTGGCGAACGGGGATAGAAAGGTCGTTAAGTTGTTGCTTGGGGCCTATGCCAGAAAGGAGCATGAGACGGCAGGTGTCGACCGCTCCGGCGCAGAGAATGGTCTCCGTCTTAGGGGTTACAGTGAGTTGTGTACCGGATTTCAGGGTGATATTCACGCTTCTCATGGTCTTGGATCTGATGTTGAGTTTGCTGACCCAAGCATTGGTTAGAATTGTCAGATTTGGGCGCTTCTCTTCCCCTCGCAGAATGGGGTGGATATATGCTACAGAAGCGGAGCTTCGTCGTCCATCATCTGGGTCATAAG
>Ga0182030_10026712_pt1 | contig 10432 bp, 8 predicted proteins | sample 812S3MmetaG_FD_121299 | JGI IMG/M metagenome (GOLD analysis project Ga0182030, IMG submission 121299) | Permafrost microbial communities from Stordalen Mire, Sweden - 812S3M metaG (Illumina Assembly) | ecosystem: Environmental > Terrestrial > Soil > Wetlands > Permafrost | place: Sweden... | reverse complement strand
GTGGCGTACGGAGTGGGCGTATGGCGTGGTTGCCTACAGGCTCGCTCACTCCGACCGCTGATTCCCCGCATTCACATTCGATCGCGGGTGTGGTCTTCCAGCTCGTTACGCCAACAACTCAAGGCGTCGGAGACCACGACGCGCCGTGACGGGTCCGCCTAAGCAGCGACCAAGGTTCGAGCGTTCGCGGTGCTGCGTACTTTCTTCGCGAAGGAGGACACGGCGGTCACAAGCTGCCGGAACTCAGCCCGATTACCGACGTACACCTCAACTTTGGTGAGGGCGGTGACCGAAGCGTTGCGCAAACCCTGGCCACTCTCGGCCAACAACGCCATTTCGCCCACCACGTCGCCGCGACCGACCTTGGCAATGACATCGCCGCCCTGACTGACTTCAGCCTCACCATCGACGAGCACCATGAATTCCCGGCCTGGTTCGCCTTCGTGCACCAGCACGGTTCCGGCCGGAAGGGTGAGTCGGGTCAATTTTTGGTTGATGGTGGCCAGTTCTGAGCGACTGGCGTCTGAGAAGAGAGGGAGTTCTGTGAGTTCACTGTTGCGCTTGCGCATGATGCCTCCGATTGCGGTTTCGACATCCAGAGTGCCTCCCTGGCAGCGATCTGTCAAGGTGCTAGTACCGATACTTCATATCTCCTATACAGATATCTACATCCGGATCGGTCAGCGAGCCATCCGATGGGGAAGGAGCGCACCACTTTGTGAGCCTGACCTGCCATTTTTCCGATTGACCTGGACGAACGCCAAAGTGACCGCCACCACGCCAAGCAGTATGGAGCCGAGACCGAACCAAGCGGCCGTCGAGAGGAGCAGGTGGGTCGGTGCAGTGGCGAAACAGGCGACGGCACTCACCACGAGGACCAAGCGCCTGGCCCACCGATCCACCACGAAGGCCAGGAAGACAATCCCCCAGGCCTCGTACCAAGGCCACACGATGGGTCCCAAGATCACGATGGCCAACAAGCTGAGTCCGAGTGCCTTGGGCAGTCCATAGCGATCCGACCTGATCATCATGATCACCGTGAAGAGGCCAGCCGCCACCAATCCAACAGCCCGTGTGGCGACGATGACCGGGTGGACGTGGTGTGCCACGCCCACGGCTCCCAAGACATGCGAGGTGGCCAGACCGAGAGCCGTCGCCGGGTCGAGCCAGGATATGACCGTGCCCGGATCGGAGAGACTGGACAGCCACCCCCAACCCAGTCCGGAGAGTTCGCTGATCACTGCCATGGTCACGCCAGCGATGAGGATCGCACCAACGAGGTATTTGCATCGACGCGCATACGACGAGCCCTGACCACCCCAGGTCCAACCGATGAAGACCACTCCGATCAATCCCGGAATCTTCACCTCGGCCGCCAGAGCGCAGACCACAATGCCGAATGCCGGCAGACCCTGAATTGACACGGCGACTCCGGCCACCAAGAGGCCCAGCATGAGTGCATCGTTGTGGGCGCCTCCCACGAGATAGAGGAGGACCATGGGATTGAGTACAGCCAAGATAAACGCAGCCGACGGTTGTCTCCCGGTAGAGCGGGCAAGAACGGGGACCGAGACAGCAATGAGCAAGAGCCCCACCAGCGATACCAGTCGATAGGACTCAATCGTGGTCACCACGGATTGACCAGCCAGCGTCGAGATACCTCGTCCGAGATCCATGAAGAGGGGGCCATATGGCGCATGGGCGTGGCGCCACAAGGGATCAACAAAGCGCAGATATGAAGGTGCGCGCAGCGATGCCGGGCTGTACGTGTACGGATTGGAGCCACGCGAGGTGAGCTGGCCCAACGCGGCGTACGCGTAGACATCGCGGCTGAACAAGGGCGGCATGGCGAAGAGCGGGACACACCAGGCGGCCAGAACTACGTAGAGATGGTGCAGCGGACGCTCGGCCGAACTGATGCCCATCAAGTACCAGGCGGCCAAAAGGACCACAATCCCCGAATAGACCAACAAGGTGCCGCCACCTTGGCCGACGGAGGAAACGGAGAAGTGAAATGGCCAGGACCCGGGGACGGCTGAGGTGAAGGGCGATTTCGGCTGCAAGGCGCCGAGTGCGATGAGGGCCAGACCCACAAATCCCATCACGGCACTCCCCACAAACATCCGATCCGATGATGGGCGTTCGCCTCTCGCGCGATCGGCGGACATCTCAATCTGAGAGAGCGAGTCGCCGGACATAGAGACCCGAATTATGTGGTCGGTGAAACCGGCTCCGAAGTTTCCAGATAGCCGCGAGCGGACAGAAAGGACAAGAGTTCGTCAGCCGCCTCTTCGGGAGGCGCCACCACCACCCTTGGTGGATCAAACACCGTCAGAGCTCCCGACAAGGTGAGGAGACGCTCGCGAGGGGGCGAGTGGGGGTCGGGGCCATTGAGGACTCGAGGTCGTGGCCGATAGGCCACGATGCGCCCCTGCTCGGGTTCCGATGGCGAGTGGGCCACGACGGGGATCTCGGTCTGCGTGCTCTGCAGCACCTGAGGCAAGGCCGACCGCCGTAACGGCACCAAGCCGCCGTCGACCGAAACCAAGGCTGGAGGCGCCACCGTCACTCGTTCCCGCCGTCCGCGATCGAGTCGGCGCTCAAGGTGCAACGCTCCCTCGTCCCATCGCACCGCTGCCGCGCCAAGTACTTGGGCCATCTTCAGTTGCCCGGCCACGAAGGCGGGCACCGACCCGGTACCCCGGTCGAGGCTGTAGTCGCCGCAGAAGATGAACTTGGCCTCACTCACGTGCGGAGCTATGGCGGCGGCCACCTCGGCGCTGGGAGCATCCGGATGCATGTCGATCCGAACTACCTCGGATGCCCCAGTCTCAAGAGCCAGGCGCAGGACGGCATCGCTGTGTGCACCACCTGCGGTCACCGCCCGAACACCCAACCGTTCATGCTCGGCCACTTGCAGTGCCAATTCGAGTGCGCACCGATCACTGGCCGACAGCCCGCCATGGGGGTCATGCGTGATGACACCGGTCAACGGATCGGCGGACGGCCGCAGATCGACCCGCTTGAGAAGTACTGCAATATACGAACCGGCAGCCACGCTACGAACTCCGCATGACGACGCCGTGACCCCCTAGGGGATAGCTCCAGCTAATGGCCCCTTCTTTGTTGCACACCATGTAGCACGTGCCGCATTCGAAGCACTCTTCGTAATTGAACAAAATTCCGCCCTCGGAGGTGGGCACAAAGAGACGAGCCGGACACGCGGTGACGCATTCTTGAGTGGTGCAGCTCTTGCACACATCGTTGTCCACCACAATGTGCGCTTCGGTGTCCACGCGGAATTCCACGGTGGCCATGCGATCCTCGAATGATGGGTTCATCCGAACGTCCTTAAGGAAGTGATGCCGTCGCGTACCAAGGCACGCAGCCGTACGCCGCGCCGCTTGCGCTCCTGCCGCAGGATCGCCCGCAGCCCCGGTTTCGGTGTGGGATTCGAAACGGTGAACAATCCTTGCGCCACATCACAGATCAGCTCGGCGTACTGCGTCTGCATGCGATCGGACAGCACGAGTTCAGGGGCGCGACGCATCTTCTTGTGATCGGCCATGACGAAGGACTGGTTGATCTTTCGCCGGTAATCGGCCAGACCAGACTTCGTGGTGTTGCCAATGGCAATGGCGGCAGCAGCCGTTTCGGCCGCCGCCCGGCCTGATCCAATGGCAAAGTTCACGCCTTCAAGAAAGAGGCCAGCCGCCAGGCAAAACCCACCGGCATCTCCGGCCACCAGCATGCCGTCGGCGACCAGTTCAGGCATGGAGTTGTACCCGCCTTCGGGAATGAGGTGCGCGCTGTACTCGTGCAATTCTGCGCCACGTAGGTACGGCGCAATGGAGGGATGCTCCTTGACCCCGGCGATCAACTCCTCGGGCCGAAACTTGGACTTCCCGAGGGACTCCACATTGACCACCACACCGACGGCCACCGTGTCGAGGTTCGTATAGAGGAAGCCACCGCCCGGAACCCCCTGGGTCACCCCGACCATCTCAATGTCGATGCCTTGGCGATCCACCAGCCCAAATCGCTTATCAATTTCCTCTTTGCCGAGCGTGAGAACTTCCTTAGCTCCTAGCGTGAAGTGCTCGCTCGAGAAGTTGGCGTAGAGGCCCGCCTCCTTGGCCAAGAAGGAGTTGACCCCGTCGCAGGCGATGACCACCTGGGCCACCAAGTCCCCATCGGGTCGATCCGTGCGAACGCCCACCACGGCACCGCGTTCGTTGCGGAGCAATCCGATGGCAGTGGTACTGGTGACCAGAGTGGCGCCGGCCTCCACCGCTTTATTGGCCAGCCACGCATCGAACTCCGACCGGTAGGTGGTGGCGCCGTTGTAGGGGGGCTTCGACCAGTCGCCGGCGCGTACGTCGACCGTCACCGCTTGGGTACCGGTGGCGATCATGGTGGAGCGCCGGGTGATCCACCGCTGCACCGGTGCTTCTTCCCACCAACTCGGGATGAGGTCATCGAGAATCCGGGCGTAGGTCACGCCGCCATACATGTTCTTCGCACCCGGGAAGGGTCCTCGTTCGAGCAGACACACCGAGAGTCCGGCTCGTGCTGCGACCAAGGCCGCCGCCGAGCCAGCCGGGCCCGCGCCCACCACCACGACGTCGAAATTCGCCGCCATCACCCACGCTCCGAATTATCGGGCACGCCGAGGCGTTCGGCCAGCACAGTGACGAGTGCGACGGCGTCGGTGACCAGGGCCAGGTCGGCCATCAACATCATCGGTGCACTTGGATCGAGATTGATCGACACGACATCTTTCGGTTGGCCGATGCCGCTCACGTGCTGCACCGCGCCCGAAATGCCTACCGCGATATAGAGGTCGGGGTCGACCACTTGCCCGGTGGTACCGATCTGGCGGGCGAACGGCGCCCAGCCGGCATCGGTCACCACTCGGGTGGCGCCGGTGGCACAGCCCAGCGCGGTTGCCACTTGGCCCAGAAGATCCATCATCTCGGGGGATCCCAGTCCAGCCCCGCCGGCCACGATTCGGGTGGCATCACTCAGTTCCATGGTGGCCGGATCGGCCGGCAACAAGCCCAAGGAGTCGGCATCGAACACATTCGGAACCTGGGGAGAAATGGTTCGGACCTTGGCTCCGTGGTCGCTTCGGGCATCGGTGCCTCGGCTCCCCGGCACCAGTGTCGCCACTACGGGACCGACAAAATCCACCTCAAGCAACGTAAGTCCCCCACCGCGCAAGAGCGTGGCACCTGAGCGATCCACCTTGATGGCTCCGGCGTGCAACGCACGCCCGAGAGCCAGCGCCAATCGAGGTGCCAAGTCACGACCATCGGCCGAGGCGGGGAGGAGAATCACGTCTTCTTCTCGAAGCTCGTCGGTCAGCGCGCCTGCCCACGCTCCCGGCCGGAACGCGCCGGCCTCCCAGGCAATGACTTCGGCGGTTGCACCGTTGAGTTCCACCGCGGCCTGCTCGGTCCCCGACCCGACAAGGAGGACTCGACCGACGGCCTCATTGATGGTCTCTTCGGCCCCGAGCGGCAGAGCGCCGTCACGCACCACCACCACCGCAATCACAAGGCCGCTCCCACTCGTTCTCCCTCGATGACCGCAGCATGGGCTCGCCGAGGCGCCACGCAATCGCCCACCCGGTGCACTTCGGCCGTGTTCGATAGGCGCAGCGACTTCCACAGCTCGTCGACTGGGCGCTGCGGCGTGGCGCAGACTACCCAGTCCACCTGGCGTTGCGAATCCAATCCGGTGGTGTGTTGTTGCAAGGACACTGTGACGCCGTCGCCGTCGCTCTCGGAGGTGGCGGTCACCATGGTGTCGGTGGTTTGGACGATGCCTTTGGCGGTTGCTTTCATCCACCAGGTCTCCATGTCGAGCGTGATGCCCAAGTCCTGTCCGACCACCATGCCCGGCGTCACAATTTCGACCTCACAGCCGCGGTCAGCCAACAATTCGGCCGTGCTGGTGGCTTGGTGAAAACCCAACTCATCGACGAGCAGCACCCGTCCGTCCGGCTTGACCTTTTCCTCCAGGACGTCGCGGACGTCGACGACCTTCCGATGATCACCGGCCCACCACGGGCGTAAGGGCGCGGCTCCGGTGGCCACCACCACGACATCGGGTGCAAGGGACGCCACCAATTGTTCGTCGACGGTGGTACCGAAGTGAAAGACCACGCCAGCCCCTTGTGCCTCGGCCAACTGATTGCGGGTGAGGTCGGCGAATTCGGCCCGGCTGGGCACTGCGGCGGCAATGCGCACCTGCCCACCCGGCACCTCATCTGACTCATAAACATCGACCTGGTGGCCCACTCGTGCCGCTGCGATGGCGGCTTGCATCCCACCGGCACCCGCGCCAATCACCATGACGCGACGGGGCTTGCTGGCTCGACGATGGACCACGATCGCTTCTCGGCCCGTACTCGGGCTTTCGATACAGCCCAACCACCGATTGAGTCCCATACGCCCAACGCACTCTTGGTTACACGACAAGCAATTGCGAATGGAGGCGGCTTCACCGGCGTAGGCCTTCTTGGCAAAGTCGGCGTCGGCGATCTGTCCGCGCACCACACCAATGAGATCGGCGTGTCCCTCGCTGAGGGCTCGGTCAGCCTGGAGGGGATCTTTGAAGCGGCCGACTCCGACCACGGGCAGGTTCACCGCCTTGCGAATGGCACTCGATATCCACAGCGCATAGCCGGGCGGCACCTGCATGGAGGCCTCAATCATGTACAACGTGGCCGTAGCCACCCCGATCGAGGTGTTGATGTAGTCGACGTGACCGGATTGTTCGACCGCTTGGGCCACCGCTACGGCATCGTCAATCGTCGTACCGCCCTCAATGAGCTCGTCACCACAGAGTCGGACACCAAGGGCCATATCCGGGCCAATTGATTCGCGCACCGCCGCCACGATCTCCAACAGCAGGCGCATCCGATTTTCGAGGGAGCCTCCGTATTCGTCGGTTCGCCGATTGGTAGCCGGAGAGAGAAAGCCGCGGACTATGGACGAGTGCGAGCATTGCAATTCCACCCCGTCAAAACCACCCTCGGCGCAGTGGGCGGCCACCTTGGCGTAGCCGTCGACGATCTCTCGGATCTCGTGGCGATCGACTGACTTGGGAACTTCGCGGAACAGAGGATCGGCCACGGCAGATGGGGCCCAGGCCGGCAGACGGCTGTACATGCCCGAGCCCTGACCGCCATTGTGATTGATCTGAGCGAAGATCGGTGTGTCGTAGCGATGGGAGGCCTCGGTGATCTGGCGGTAGCCCGGAATGGCCGAGCGGTGAAAGCCATGGATGAGTTTCTCGTAGGGCCAGTCGGTCGGATGGGTCGAATGTTCTTCGGTGATGATGAGGCCAGCTCCCCCGGCCGCCCGAGCGCCGTAATAGGCCGCATGCTGTGGACTGGGCAGCCCCTCTTCGGCGTAATTGGTCAGATGGGCCGAGAAGACGATGCGGTTGCGCACCACGATCGGTCCCAGCCGCAAGGGACGGAAGAGAAATCGGTAACGCCCTCCGGCACTCATTGGAGATGTTCCAATGCCAAGGCGGCTCGCCGTCCTTCGAGAATCGCCTCGTAGACCGTGCGAGGGGCCACGGCGTCGCCGGCTCGGATCATGTGCGAGTCGTCGTTCCAGAGCGTCTCGTCCGGTACACCGAAGGTGACTTCGACCACGAGAGTCGCCGGAACGTCTTCCTTCTCCCCGGTGTAAGTATTTTCCACGTGCGCCACGTGATCATCCAGCTGGCGAACGACCGATCCCTTGGCGACGCGGACGCCCGCTCGAGCGAGTCGGGCATTAGCCGGAGCCAGGTCACCGCTGCGGGACAGCTGGACTCCGGCAATGAGATCCCCCGTCACCAGCACCACCTCGTGACCGATGGCGGCCAAGAGTTCGCTCACCGCAACGCCCACCGAGTCACCCACCGGATCCGACACCACAATGGGCCCCGAAGGTAGGGCATCGAGTGCGCCCCGTTGCGCCGCGCTGAGCACCGCCGCTGCCGTCATCACTTGCACGGTGTCGTCTCCGACGCTCACCGACGGCGCATGCGTCGCTCCCGTGCACAACGCGACCCGCTGGCCGGCGCGCAATCGTTCTTGCAAGTCCTCCGAACCGATAGTGGTGCCGGTGGTGATCGACACATCCAAGCGGTCGCACTCGGCGACCAGCCAGTCGCTCAAGCCGGCCATGTGCCCTCGACCAACGCCGGCGGCGGCCGTCACGAGCATCCCTCCGGGTCGACTCTCGCGCTCAATGATCTCGACCCGGTGACCACGACCGGCGGCGACGCGGGCCGCTTCGAGTCCGGCCGGGCCGGCCCCAATCACCAGCACGTCGTGGGCGACTGCTGTAGTTCCGGTCGGCACCTGTTCTTGCCCTTCGTAGCCTGAGTACGGCTCACCGATGCAACTCACCAGTGGGTTGCGAGCGTCGCGCACCTGACAGCGCTGATTGCAGAGCACACAAGGTCGGATCTGGGCCGAAACGCCGTCGGCCAACTTGGCAGCCAGGTCCGGATCGGCGATCTGAGCCCTGGTCATCTCAACCAGATCGGCCGAGCCGCTCAACAGCACCTCTTCGGCCATGGCCGGATCGACAATGGACCCCTGGGCGACCACCGGCAGGTCAACGGGGAGCGCGACCCGGAGTGCGGCGGCGAGTGGCACCGCGAATCCGGGCTCGGTATGCCCGTCCGGCCTGGTGCCCCCGACATCAAAGGCCGGCGCTCGCACGGCCACGATGTAGTCGACGGCGGAGGCCAATTGCTGGGCCGCTTCTTGTGCCGCCTCGGGCGTGATGCCGGCCCAGGGAGCCAGTTCGTCGCAGCCCAAACGCAAGCCCACAATCGGACCAACGCCGACGGCCTCTCGGACTGCCGCCAGCACCTGACGAGCCAAGAGCAGCTTGTCGGTGCCGTACGCATCGCCCCGGGCGTTAGTCAGGCCGGAGAGAAATTGGCGGATCAGGCTGCACTGGCCAGCGTTGACCTCCACGCCAGCCAGTCCTGACGACACAGCTACACGGGCCGCGTCAGCAAAACCAGCGACGACGGCTGCGATGTCGTCGTGCTCCATTTCTTGCGGCACTTCCCGGGTGGCCGGATCGGGAAATTGCGAAGGTCCGAATAGCGCCCGCTGGCTATAGGCACTTGAACCCTGACCGCCGCTGTGCCCCAAAGAAGCGAGCACCAGGGTGCCGTCATTTCCCTCGCGCACTCCCGCGGCAATGGCGGCCCAACCAGCACCGCATTCGGCCGCCCGCGGGGCGCGCTCGTAAGGCCAATCGCTGTCGTGCACTGACGCCGTTTCGGTGACGATGAGGCCGCAGCCCCCGACGGCGCGGCGACGGTAGTAGGCCACCGAACGATCCGAGAACGACCGGCCGCGACAGAGATTGGTTTCGTGCGGGCCGAACAACAGCCTGTTGGGCGCGACTGTCCGCCCGAGCGTGATGGGTTGCAGCAGAGGGTGGGTCAAATGGTCACAGCCGTACTGAGGGAGCGGAGCGGAGCCGCACCCTTCAGGTCATGCGTCGAACTTGACGACACCACGAATGATGGTTCCGGCAGCCTGATCGTCGTAGCCCTGCTGCACTTGGTCGAGCGTGTACTCCTGCGTGATGATCTCGTCAATCTTCAGTTGGCCGGCCTCGAACAGGTTGAGCAAGTTCGGCACTTGGACCCGCGGGCTGGCCGAACCGAAGACGGTGCCCAAGAGGGCCTGGTTGAACATGGCGAAGTTGAAGAGGTTCAGTTGCACATCCATGGCGTGGAAGGGCGAGATGGACGTGACAACAATGCGCGAGTCCTTCGAACCGAGTCCACAGGCGGCAGCGATCATGTCGCCGTGAAGCACTCCCGGGGTCAAGATGACTGCGTCGGCGTTGCGGCCCATGGTCAGCTCCGGCAGCAGGAACTGCGCGTCCAGAATGCTGGCCGCGGTGTGGGTCGCTCCGACCTCCTTGGCCTTCTCCAACTTGAAGGGCACCGGGTCGACGGCGATGATCGTGCGGGCGCCGGCAATACGGGCACCTTGGATGGCACCCGAACCGACACCACCGCAACCAATCACGACGACGGTCTCGCCCGGCTTCACCTTGGCTCTGTCCACGGCGGATCCGAATCCGGTGGAGATGCCGCAACTGATGAGGGCGGCCGCCTTCATGTTCGACCACGGCTCAATGCGCACGACCGAATTCTCATGGCAGACCATCTCATCGGCGAACGTCCCCAGCTGCGCCATGCGATTGAGATTCTCGCCACCGAGGTGGTAGCGGTAGGTGTTGTCGCTGATCATGCCGCCGGCCAAGGTGCCAATGCCGAGATCGCACAGGTTCTGGCGGCCCGAGGCACACCAAAAGCACGTGCCGCACGACGGAATGAACGAAACCGCCACATGATCCCCCAACGCGACCTGGGTCACGTTGGTCCC
>Ga0182030_10026711_pt1 | contig 10432 bp, 8 predicted proteins | sample 812S3MmetaG_FD_121299 | JGI IMG/M metagenome (GOLD analysis project Ga0182030, IMG submission 121299) | Permafrost microbial communities from Stordalen Mire, Sweden - 812S3M metaG (Illumina Assembly) | ecosystem: Environmental > Terrestrial > Soil > Wetlands > Permafrost | place: Sweden... | reverse complement strand
TATCCGTGGGTTTCACCCACAACTAATGACATTGGACCTCTTCGAGGTCCCCCGGGTAAATGTCTCTTTGATTGCACCTTGGTATAAAAGGCGGGCCGCCTTGGAGGAGGCCGGCTTCACAGGCTGCGGAAAAACAACCCACCGCGAACAACCACCCCGGCGCTCGGCGCGCCACCCCTCCTCATCTGAGGAGGGGAGCGTTTTCAACAACTCCCCTCCTGATTCAGGAGGGGTGGCGCCTTGGGCGCCAGGGTGGTTGTATGCCAAGGACAGTTTTTCCGCAGCCTGTAAAGGCAGGCCCTTCCGGCAACCCCTACCAGGGCTATCGCGTGCGGGTCTTTAATCCTCGCGCCAGACGACATAAACGGCGAAGACCATCAAGGTGAGAAAGGCGGCGGCGCTGGCGGCCAGCAGAAAGGCCGGCGTTTGGCTAGGCCAAGCATGCGCGAGCCGATGGAGCCACTCGCCGCCGGAAGAATACTCGGTCATCGCCGGGAAGCGAGTTATGGGTGCCGGCGTCTGCGGGTGATGCAGCCAGCCCGCGATCCGTGGCCACTGCCAGACGCCCAGTCCCAGCGACGTGAGCGCTCCCAGGGCATAAGCGACGCGCTCAACCAGCACCATGGGCTCAGCGGCGCGCTGCTCGGCGGCGCGGCGGGCCGCGAGCTGCGCCTTCCACCAAACAAGCCCGGCCGAGGGCAGGCCGGCACCCGGTTGCCGAAGTTCGATCCGCGCCAACTCCTCTTCCCGCTGAAACTCCTGGGCGACATAGGCCACCTCCGCGCATACCGCACAAACCGCCACATGCTGCCGGAGGTCCTCGCCCCACGCGCTCGCCCAGCGCCCGGACCGTAGCGCGCCCACCACCTCTTGTTCCCGATCACAATGTGGAAGCTTCATGCGCGTGCTCAACTCTCATCAGGATTACTCGTGTCGCCCTGGGATTTCGTCGCCCGCCCGGGCCGGCGCAGCAATTCCAGCAACTTCTGCCGTGCTCGAAACAACAGCAGACGGACGCTCGCCGCTCTGAGGCCCAGCACTTCCGCGATCTCCTTGTGGCTGGAGCCCTCCACGTAGGCGAGCCACATGAGCTCGCGTTCACGGGGTTTCAGGCGTCCCATGACGCGCCCCAGGTCCGAGCGCTGCTGCACACGCTCAGCGGTGCGATCATCCGCGGGGACTTGCTCGGGATCGGCGGCCTCCCCTTGTTCCTGGCGCGGCAAGCGGCGCCAGTGGTCGCGCGCCAGATTGGTGGCAATCCGGAAGAGGTAGGCTTTTTGATAGGCCGCATCCTCCGATTTCAGGGCGGCGCGCAGGAAGCGGTAGTAGCTTTCCTGGACAAGATCGTCAGCGAGCGTCGCATTGCCCAAGATCCGGGAGAGATAGGACCACAGCGGGCGCGCCGTGCTGTCATAGAAAACCCGGAAGGTCTGTTCGTCCATGTGGAAAGCTAGCTCGGCTGCCTCTGCTCCGACCTTCGTACCTTCCAGTTCCGCCACGGTGATTTCCCGGATAAACATGCTTAGATTCTGCCACGAAACGGGGCCGGCGTTCGGAATTTATCGTGGTGTTATTTGGATCGGATATTTTTCGAAACCCCGGTCATTCCCGCGAACCGACCCCTCGCCCACCGCCTTGCGGTCCCCCCTCTCCCCAGGGGAGAGGGTGCCCGACGGAGGAGGGCAGGTGAGGGGTCTTTTGGAAGCCCATCGGATTTTGACGGAACCCTGACGCCTGGTTCTCGCGAATGACACCGCTATCGAATTCATGAGCCGGCCGGACGTTAGCGCTTCACCCTCGCGTCACTTCCCTGCACTGCCCCGCCGATCAACCCGAGGTGTTTGGAGAGGCCAAAGGAAACCAACGCCGAAAGTATAAATCCGGCGCCCAGGGTCACGCCCAGGGTTCCAAACACCAGCATGACAGAGGTGTCGCTCGCGGCCATATGGTCACGGATCAGGAGCAGGCCGAGACCCACCAGGAATAGGACCAGCCCGGCTTGAATCGACCAGAGGATCCGGCTGATGGGGTTGGGCAGGCCGCCCGAGGCGGTGTCCAGTGCGGGCGGAGTCCACTCCAATAGTCGACGGCCGGCGTCGGATTGCATATAAGCGCTCAAATCCTGGCCGGAACCAAACTTCTCTATCAGCTTGGTGTGAACCTCCTCATGCACCTTGAAGCTCCGGTTCCAGCGGCGATTCTCGAGCAAGGTGCGGAGCACCCAGAGGACCGCCAGCAGGCAGGCGACGAACACCGAGAAAGGAACCAAATAGCCTAAGAACATATCGAAGTCCGACCGGCGGGACTCGTACCTCCATCTCCCCGGGCTGAGGAAGGCGCGCGGGTCGGCCTTCACCAGCGCGTGGCTATCCAGGAAAGCTTGCAGTTCCGGATGTTCGTTCAGGTATTTCGGATCGCTGATCGTGCCCGGACGCCCAACCACATCGTTCTCTATCTCCGGATGCGCGTCCAGAAAACGGTCCAGGGCGCCGCGCTGCGCGTCAATAATCGAGATGTCCTGGTCCGACGGGCTGGCGGCGCTCGCAACGGCCGGGGACTTCTGGGCATAAGCGGGTACGGGCCCAGCCCCCACGGCTCCCCCAAAGGCCCCCGCCAAAACGACTGCCCAAAGCGTACAGCGCCGTTTAGTATTTGTCTCCATTGCTATTCCTCCCTCTTGATTCCTCCGGCCCTCGAACCCACAGCGGCCCGGATGTTTTCATGTTGTCTTCACCGGGTATAACGCGGGCAGAGGGATTTGGTTAACAGCTATTGTCCGGCGTTCTCGCCATGCTTGGACGCTTCTATGAAGCTGTCGAAAGGGCGGAGGACTGCCCATACCCGATCCCCGAAGGGGATCTATTAAGTAGCCGGGGGGAACGCCCCCGGGGGGGGATGGCGCCCCCAACCGAACCCGACCCTGCAAAGGGTCGAATCTGGGTGATCTCGCACCAAAATTGCATCCTCCGGCGGCGGGTTGTGCGGCCCCTTCAGGATCGAGAAACCTGCTGACGCTTTCCGGGGGCGTTGCCCCGGCTATTAACCTGTGCCCTTCCAGGGCACGAAAAACCCTCCACCGCGGATAACCACCCCGGCGCTCAAGGCGCCACCCCTCCTGAATCAGGAGGGGAGTTGTTTATAACGCTCCCCTCCTCAGATGAGGAGGGGTGGCGCGCCGAGCGACGGGGTGGTCTGAGCAGGAGATTAAGGGGTGGCCTTGATAATGACAGCACCAACGCGTTTTTCCGCAGCCTGTAAAGCCCCGCCCTTCCGGGACTCATAAATAATCGTGCTTATTAATGCAATTGGGCGCAAGCCCACCCACGCTTGCAGGGGCCCGCCGGTTGACGGAATGACCGGCTTCCGACACAAACCTCTTCATGGGTATGGATTCCGCAACGCGTTTCGAGTAGAATCCCTGAGTTCGTGGTTTCTATGTTCAGGCTCCTGAAAAATCAAGGGTGACACCAGGCGACTCTTCGCGCGAGGCATATGCATGCTCAAAGGGTGGTTCCGTGGTAACGGTCATTCCAATGGCGATGGCAGGCAAGCCCGTGGTGGCGGCACGGTTGCTACGCCGTACGTGCCACCTGCGGACGGCGGCAAGCTCATCGTCCTGACGGCTCCGCTGACGGAGACCATCGATCACGCCGGCTATTTCATTCAAATGGCGCTCGCCTCCCTGCCCATCTGGATGGAGTTCACCATCAACAGCAAATATCCCACCTGGCGCAAGGTGGAGCACAACCCCGATGGGACGGCAAGCTACATGCCAGCGGGCACGCGCCTGGTGGAAAAATCCCTGCTGCGGGAATTCCCCGCGGACGACATGGCGGTCTGCTATCCCGACGATCTGGACAAATTCCTTGGCCCCCGAACGCGCGTCGTCGGCGTCTCAACCCACAACCCACTGGGCGTGACGTTTGCCGCGGGCGTCTACACATCCATGTTCGGGTCGTCCAAGGAGCCGATCAATTCCCACTATGCCAAGCTGATGTTCGCGAAGATCAAGGCCAACCCCTTCCGGCAGAACTTCAAAGTCATCGTGGGGGGATCGGGCGGCTGGCAAATTACCCAGACCGGCAGCTTTGAGGCCTTGAGCGTGGATTGCGTGGTGGAAGGGCGCAGCGAATCGGCTGACGTCCTGAGCCTGTTCCATAAAGCCGTTCAGGGTGAGGCCCTGCCGCGCGAGGTCAACGTCGTGCATCCCACGGACCGCGCGGGCATCCTGGTGCCGGAAAAACGCACGACGTTTGGCGTCGTGGAAATGACCACCGGCTGCGGGCGGCGTTGCCAGTTCTGCGTTCCCGACCTGAATCCCCAAATCGATGTGCCCAAGGACAAGATCATGGCAGCCGTGCGCGCCAATGTCCGCGAGGGCAACAATCAGGTTTCTCTGGCGACGGAAGATATGTTCATCTGGGGCCAGGTCCGCACCGGGACACCCTTTTTCTTCCCCAACCGCGAGGCGCTGCTCTCTCTCTACACCGACATTGTGGAAACCCCGGGGGTGAAGAACCACCTGCTTAGCCATTGCACCATGGCGCCCTTTGTGGTTGACCCCCTGCTGATCAAGAAGCTCTCCGCAAAACTTTTGGACAAGAGCCCCGTGCGCATTCGCTTGAGCTCGCACCCGGAGAAGCGCGCGCTCTCACCGCTGATCGGATTTGAGACCGGGTCGGTGCGCATGGCAAAGCAGATCATGCCCAGCAAGGGCGTGCCCTTCTCCATTGAAGACTGGCCTAGTGTGATTCTGGAAGGCCTGCGCATCGCCAACCAGAACAACTGGTTTCCCGTCATGACCCTCATGGTGGGCAATCCCGGCGAGACCGACGAGGATTCCCGGGCCACGCTCGACCTGCTCTATGAAATCGAGCGCCGCGGCCTTTTCGCCATCATGGTCCCCTCCATCTTTACGCCCCTGCACGACACGCGCATGGAACACCAGCGCGGCGTTAGCGAGACGCGGCAGCTTACGCCATTGCAGTGGCAGATCATCATGAAGTGTTGGAAAATGATTTTGCGCCCGACCTTCAATACCTGGTGGTCGCCCCTGGTGTGGAAATTCGGCTCACTCATCGTCTGGCTGCTCAAGCTGCGGCACACCAATGGCCCCAACTTCAAATGGCCGCTCGTCATGTTCTCAAGCGCGGTCCCGGAGAAGCTCATGGCGCGCATGGGAAAAATCTATGTCGGCCGCCCGCTCAAAACCAAGACCCGGCGCGAATTGATCGCCGCCCTCAAGCCGCATTACTGGCAATACTTGCGCGCCGACAACGGGGATTTACCGGAAGGCTATACGCCGCCCTCGCACCCGGGGGCGCAATCGCCGGAAGAGGACCTGCGCGTCACGGTCTGAAATCCGGCGCGGCCTCGCTGCGAACGGGCGTCTTGGTAGCGGCCATCATCAGGAAACCGATGGCGGCGGCGACCAGCATGGTGAACATCGTGCGGTCAGGGGGGTAATTGGCGAGAAAACCGGCCAGCGGACCTCCCACCGCGCTGCCGAGAAACTGCACAGTATTGTAAAAGCCCAGGGCTGTTCCATAGGATGCCCCCGGCGCGGCTTCGCTGACCAGGCTGGGAAGAATGGGCTCAAGTCCGGTGAAGCCGATATAGAAAAGTGTACCCGCCAGGATTACCGGAAACAAACGCTTGGGATCCTGGGCCAGCCATGCCGGTTCGAAGAGCAGCAGGAAACTGGGAATAAACAGCAAATAGGCAAAGGCGGAGAGAGGTCGCCCCCAACCCTTGTCTGCGCCTCGGGAAAAACCGAACATAGTGATGGCGCTGATCACCATCATGGGCAGCAGCAGCGTGTAATATTGGGTCATTTTCAGGTGGTGCTGGCCGGTGGCAATCAGGGGAAAGTGGAAGAAAAATGTAGACGAGAAAAAATTGATCAGGAACCCGCCGCCGGCGTAGGCGACGAGCGACAGATGGGAAAAGACATGGGCCAAGGGCGCGGGAGGCTTCTGCGGAGGGACCTCGTCTTTCAGGTAGCGCACCAGGAGGAAATCCGTCGCCAGTCCCAGGAAACCCGTCAGCCAGAACAGGAATGCCGTGCCGAACCATCCGGCCAGGATGGGCCCGACGATAATTCCCACCGCAAACGATACGCCGATGGGGATGCCGAGCATCGCCATGGCGGTGGAGCGCTGCTCGGGTTCAATGTAATCGGCCACGGTGGCAAAGGCCACGGAGATGATCGCCCCCCCGCCCTGGACCAGCCGCCCGAAAATCAATTCCCAAATTTGCCACGAGTGCGGAAATAGAGGAGGAAGGGCACAGAGGAACGATCCCACACTGAACAGCGTCATGCCCATCACCAGCACCCGGCGGCGGCCGATGCGGTCCGACAGTCTGCCCAGAGGAATTTGCAGGATCGCCATGACCAGCGCGTAGGCGCCAAAAGCGAAGCCTACCAAGAACTTCGAGGAAGTGAACTGGAGTCCGTAGAGGGTGAAGACGGGCAGCACGAGAAATAAACCCAGCATCCGCATCCCCACCATGCTGGCGAGCGCGAACAGCATTTTCTTTTGTGCCGCGGTGTAAGTGATGCGTCGGCGAACAGTGTTGGTCGGCATGGGAATGGGGTGTGGCGTTACTTATTCGCTGTCCGTGGTCCGTAGTCTGTTGCGCTTCCAGGCCGCGTGTTTTCCGCGGAAACTATGCCGAGGGAAAACTACCAACTCCAGGCGGCGGTAGCTGAATACCCATGTCTTACTTTCTATCCGATTTCTCCTACTGGAAGCCTATGGCGCGGCTCTCGATGATAGCGGACCACGGACAACTGACAACGGACCAGGGACAGCTCTTCTACAATTCGACGAATTCCGCTTGCACCTGCTTGGGCAGCAAGCCTTTTTCGAACCCGCGGTCGAGCAGCGTCTGCACCGCCTGGCGGCCGCGCTCACCGTAATCAAGCGTCCAATCGTTTACGTACATGGCGACGAAACGGTCCGCCGTGGAAGAATCGAGACCGCGCCCGAATTGCAAGGCGTAGTTCAGGGCCTCCTCACGATGGTCGAGCGCGTACTGGATGCTCGCCTTTAGCACTTTCGCTACCGCGCGCTGCGTGCGGCGGTCGAGCGAGCGCAGGATGAGGTTGCCCCCCAGGGGGAGCGGCAGAGAAGTTTCCTTGTGCCACCATTCACCCAAATCCACAATCTTTTTCAACCCCGATTCGGCGTAAGTCAACTGGCCTTCGTGGATCACCACGCCGGCGTCTGCCCCGCCCTTGCTCACCGTTTCCAGAATCCGGTCAAAGGGGGTAAAGACCGGCTGAAATTCGGGTTCGTAGAGTTGCAGCACCAGATAGGCGGTGGTCATTTTGCCGGGTACGGCAATGCGCTTGCCACGCAAACCCTCCGTACCGGGAGTGGAGCGCGCCACCACGATGGGTCCGTACCGCTCACCGAAACTTGCGCCTGACGGCAGCAGGAGGTAACGTTCCGCCAAAAAGGGGTAGGCGTGAAACGATGCAGCGGTGATGTCGTAAATCCCCTGCAACGCTTTCTGATTCAGCGACTCGATATCTTCGAGAAGGTGCTTGAACGTCAAGCCATGAGTCGGGAGCTTCTTGGTCGCCAGCGCGTAGAACATGAAAGCATCGTCGGAGTCCGGGCTGTGCGCCAGGTTCAGCTCCACTCCGCGCGCCTTGGGTTCGCCGGCCTTGTCTGTAATCAAGGATGACATGCCTGATCTCAGTGCAAAAGTTTGGGTTAATGAAAACGCTTCATTCTATCACAGGTGCCAGGAAGCTACACCACCGCGACGCAATATTATAAAGTCATATCGTGCCCAAACAGGAAAGTTATCTATTTATGAATAATCCATTTTAGGACATTGGAACCCGGGTCACCTTACGCGCCTCACCGGAGAGGGAGGTGCAGGGAGTTCGCTTTCAGGACTTCGCTCCTGCCGGCGCATCCAGGCGGGCGTGAATGGCTCGCTTGGCCCGCAGCGCCGCGGCCGCCACGTCGTTGTCAGGATCGTGCCCGAGCCGGTCGAGTTGTTCCAGGCTGCCCTGATCTCCACTATACATCAGCACCACGCACAAGCGCTTCCGAATGCCGGAGTCCGGACTCTGCAAATAAGGGTAAAGCTTGGGCAGGAAGGCCGGGTTGCGGGAAAGTTCGGTCAAATAAGCGACGGCCACATCACCCCGTATCTTGGAGCTCAGCTCGCTTACCACGTCGCTTAAGGCATCCTCTTTGCCCAAGGCGGTGAGGGCGAATTGCATCGCCAGTTTGGGACTGGCGTCCTTTTCCGCGGTGACAGCTTTTTCCAGCTCGCCCAGGCTTTGGGGATCAGCGGCGCGCGCCAACCCTTCGCCCGCCCCCTGGCGAATGTCCTTGTTATCATTCCACAAAGCTTTGGTAAACAGCGGCACGGAAACCTTGTCACCCAGATAAGCCAAACCCTGCATCGCGGCTACCTTGGTTTTTTCATCCGGGTCATTCTCAAAGATGGACTGCAATTTGGGCAACGCTTCGTGTGTCCGCAGGATGCCAAGGGTGACGCAGGCATCACGTTTAACGTCTTTGTTGGGAGAGTCGAGCAGGTCAACAAGCTTGGGGCCAGCTTCCTTGTCCTTGATTTTGGAGAGAGAATTAAGCCCTTCGCGGGCGAGGTCCGAGTCGGAAGAGTGCGCCGCGGCCACCAAGTCCGGAACCGCCTCTTTGGCCAACAGGATCCCCAGCCCCTTGGCGGCTTCCCGCGAGGCCTCGTTTGAGCGGACGTCCTTCATCGCCGCGATCAGTGCGGTGATGACGGTGGGGTCAACGATGATTCCCGGGTCAATTTTGGTATCGTCCGGCTGGAAATGGCTGGTGGCGCGCTGCCAGTTCTTCTTCATAAATCCCGTCAAGCCGGACTTCGGCAGGACGCCCGAGTAATACCCCACCAGGCATTGCAAGGCGGCAATGCGCACGCCGTCGCCTACGTCCTTGGCGGCCTGCTCCAGGGGCGGCAAAACCTGTGTCTGATGGAATTGCGCCAGCGCCAACACCACTTCGCGCCGCACCTTGGAACTGGGATCGCTCAACGCTTCCGCCAGCGCCGGGATGGTGGAGATATCACCCTGCTTCCCCAAATCCTGCGCTGCCTTGGCGCGCACGCTGTCAGTGTGCCCCTGCTTCAGGAGCATGACCGTCGGGTTGTTGCTGGCGGCGGGCGCAGCAGGAGCGGTAGCGGGTGCGGCAGCCTGCCCCCAAAGGGCGGGAACCGGTGTCGAGGATAGGAGCAAAACGAGAATCGCCGTTAAGGAGGGACCGTGCTTCATGATGATTAACCTCGTGATTTTTAACCGGGCCAGGTTGCACGCGCAACTCCCCCCTCGCGAGATGCTCTTATGGCAAATCTGCGCCTTTGACCCGCGGTGGGGACCCAGCCGCAAGGTTCCTGCGGCCGGGCTGAGCCCGGGGCCTCTCTATTTTCCGATGCGCGTAATACTGAGCTTGGTTTTCCCGGAGGCCTGGTCGTGGGCAATAGTGATGCTGAGAATACCATTCGGTCCCCCGAGTTGCACCAGGGCCTGGTTATTGGTTTCCTGCACCAGGGCTTTGGGCCCCAGCTTGTCTTTGTAAAAGCTCAGAACTTTATCCACCGAGTCGTCAGTAACGTACTGCTGCACCTGGAACCCTCCCATCGCCACTGAAGCTCCCTCTTTCGCGATGGCGCCGGGATAGATCAGAGTCGCCGGATCGATGGGGGTAGCCAACTCTTGGGGCGAAGGCTGCGCCGTTGCGCCTGGCTGGGTGGGCGCTTGCGGCGTCGGCACGGGGAAGGTCGTCTGAACCTGCTTCTCAAACTGACTCATCCTCTGTTTGGCACGATAAACCATGTATACGCAGGCCCCGGCACTCAACAAGCCCAGGAATATCAGCACTGCCACCACGATCAGAACGATCTTAACCACCGGGCTGCCCGAAGAGGTGGCGGGAACCGCCGCCGCAGGCGCGGCCGGAGCAATGTAGGGCGCAGCCGGGCGCGGGGTTTGCGCCAAGGGTGCGACCGGAGCGGGCGCTGCCGGAGCTTGGGCCGCGGGAGCAGAAGGCCCACCTAAAGTCGCTCCACAGCCCGTGCAGAATTGCAATCCTTCCGTTAGAGGGGTGCCACATTTTGTGCAGAATTGAGCCATCAGATGTTCCTCCTCCTCTTATGATAAGCGCTCCGTGGAAACCGCATTTGCAACCCGCGTCGCCGGATACTGGGTGCGCCAAGCGGGTTCGGGCACAGAGAAATGATTCCCGGATAGTGGCGGAGCATAACACTTTTCTTCGTCGGAGTCGAGACGGGGCATAGCTTGTGTCGTTAGTATGTCATCTGTCCGGTTCAATTAGCACGTGATCTGTCCGCTGAAGGCGGCGGGGAGTTGAGGCATCCAAGAGGCCGGAGGCAGGATGCCAAAATACTCAGCGGTCGCCTG
>Ga0182030_10026710_pt1 | contig 10432 bp, 9 predicted proteins | sample 812S3MmetaG_FD_121299 | JGI IMG/M metagenome (GOLD analysis project Ga0182030, IMG submission 121299) | Permafrost microbial communities from Stordalen Mire, Sweden - 812S3M metaG (Illumina Assembly) | ecosystem: Environmental > Terrestrial > Soil > Wetlands > Permafrost | place: Sweden... | reverse complement strand
CTTGCCGACGCGATCGCCTTCAGCTGCACGTAGGCGGCCTCCGGGAAGAACGCGGGTAGCGCGCGTCTGCTCGAGTCGGTGACGACACCGGCCCACAGTGCTGACATGAGCGAGCGGAAGTAGACGCTCGTTCCGGACGGGTAGGCATGGGTTTGCGGCAGCGAGCCTGGCGCCGGCGCGGCGCTCACCCTGACGCCCGGCTTGACTGTCGGATGTGCAGCGTGCGGGCGCGCACCGTGCGCGTGTGTGCTGCGTGGCGGGACGCGACGTTGGCTCTGCGGCGAGGAGGCCACGATGGTCGCGGCGACAACTGCGGTGAGCAACGCGGACACAAGTAACACCAAGCGGCGGCGCCGCGCGACGGCGCGCCGCCTTGCCTCGATCCGGCGAGCCCGGCGCCCGTCGGTCCCGGCCCTCGCCACGCGTGCGACCGTGTGATCGTGACTCCGCTGCACTGCCACCAACCTTACTGGCCGAACTTCATCACCGGACCGCGTCGAGGACGGCCGGCGCCGGGCTGCACGTCTTGGCTACGGGCGTGCCGGCGGTGGGCAGCTTCTCCGAAATTGGGCAGCCGCGAGTCCTCAGTCCCACCTGACGAGCAGGCGAAATCATGAGAGGCTTCTCATCGCCGGGCGCCCCCGTTATTAACCCTGGCATGCGAGATTGCGGCCACTATGGCGTGGGGTGGTGTCGAAGAACTCGACGTGCGGGACAAGGCGCGCGTGCGCCATGGCCGCCCGGGTGATCGGCGCCCGCGCAAGCGTGCTACGCGTCGCGACGTGCGCCGGCGCCGTCTCGCAACTGTCGTCGCGCTCGGGCTTCTCGCCGGCGGTGCCGTCCTCGTCACGACGGGTGGCTCAGACTCGCCGCAGGCGACTCCACCGGCGTCAGCGGCCGTGGCCGCGCGGGCGGCGCGCAGCGCCGGGGCTCGCCGACCGGTGCTCCACGCGGCGGCGGCCCGCCACGTCAGAGTCACGGCACCCAGCGGCGGGTCGACGAGCTGGACGACCGTCGCCTGGGTCCACGGCCGGCCGGCGGCCTGGATCGCACAACGCTCCGCAGTCACCCTGATGCGATTTGACCAGGATCTCGTGCACCTGACGCTGCACGCAGGCTCGACCGACGGTGGCGTCGTCGGCTGGACCTACGGGGATCAGATCAGCCGGCGCGAGATCCACCTCGTGGTCGCCGCGTTCAACGGTGCATTCAGGCTGACCTACCAGAACGTCGGCTTCATGTCCGGTGGCCACTACGCGGTTGCGCTGAAGGCGGGCCTGGCGTCCCTAGTCACCTACGCGAATGGCAGGTCCGACATCGGGGCCTGGCAGGACGGCGTTCCAGGGCCGGGCGCGAAAGTGTTCTCGGTGCTGCAGAACCAGCAGCTGCTCGTCGACCACGGCGTTGCCGCCGGCACGGTCAACGGCTGTGTGATCGCGTGCTGGGGCGAGACGATCCAGGGGTTGACCGCCGTCGCACGCTCCGGCCTGGGGATCACGGCGAGCGGCCAGCTGGTCTGGGCGGCCGGGGAGGCGCTGTCACCAAGCGGGCTCGCCGGCGCCCTCATCGGTGCAGGCGTGGTGCGAGCGCTGGAGCTGGACATCAACCCCGATTGGGTCGCTGGGTACCTCTACGTCCACCACGCCAGCGGGCCGGCCGCGGTCCCCGTCATCCCCGGCCAGCTCGGCATCGCAGGGCAGCTGCTCGCTCCCTACAGTCGCGACTTCCTTGCGGTCGTCGCGAACTGACACACCTGCCGGCGCGCGTTGCGATGACAACCTGAACGAGTGTGTCGAGCGAGTGGCGGCCGGAATGCCGAACGCGAGCGGTCCGCGCATCGATCGGCAGCGAAAGCCGGCGCCCGACACGCGTTGCGCGCGGCGGCGGGCAAGTAGAGCCGTCGAGAGCGCCGCGCCGCGACCCGGCTCCGGCGGCCGGATGAGTGGACTCTCAGGACGAAGTTAGGTTGCGGTAAACGTCGGGCGGTGGAGTACCCGGCGATGGATCGCGCGCTCAACACCGCCGAAGTGCTCGGCAGACCGGCTCGAAGCGGCGAGGCCGCCGTGGGCGGTCCGGGCGAGCGCACATTCTGGCTGGCCGCGGCGTTGTCAGCGGTGCTCGTTGGCAATGCGGTTGCGATCGTTTGGCTGTGGCTGCACGGTGGCGGTGTCGGCGCCGTGCAGACTTCGGCCGACCTGTGGACGAGTATCGGGCGCATCACCGGACTGTTCGCGGTGTACCTCGCTCTGCTGCAGATCGTGCTGCTGAGCCGCCTGCCGCCGCTCGAGCGCCTGGTCGGCTTCGACAAGCTCACCGTGTGGCACCGCCGTAACGGGATGGCATGCATCGCACTCGTGATTGCACATGTCGTTTTCATCACGGTCGGCTACGCAGGGTCGGACCAGGTGCGCATCCCGACCGAGATCACACGGCTGCTCGGCAGCTACCCGGGCATGGTCGCCGCGACGGTTGGCACCGCGATCATGCTGGCGGTCGTCGGCGCTTCGTTCGTGATCGTTCGCCGACGGCTCCCCTACGAGGCGTGGTACGCAGTGCACCTGACCGTCTACGGCGGCATCGTCCTGGCCTACCTCCACCAACTCCCGACCGGCAACGAGTTCGCCGCAAACCTGGCGCAGGCCGACTATTGGATCGCGCTGAACGTCGCGGTGCTCGCGCTGCTCGTGACCTTCCGCCTCGCACGCCCGGCCCTCCACGCGTGGCGCCACCGTCTGCGCGTCGCGGCGGTCGTCCCGGAGGGCCCCGGCGTGGTGTCGATCTATATCACCGGGCGCCGCCTCGACCATCTGGCGCCGCGAGGCGGGCAGTTCATGATCTGGCGCTTCCTCACCGCCGGTCGCTGGTGGCAGGCACACCCATTCTCGCTCTCGCAAGCCCCCGACGGGCGAACTCTGCGGATCACCGTCAAGGCTGTGGGGCGCTACTCGCGCGAACTGGCGACTGTGCCGATCGGGACGAGGGTGCTCGCTGAGGGTCCGTTCGGACGATTCACCCTCGCTGCGCGCCGCCGCGACGGCACCGTTCTGATCGGCGGCGGCATCGGAGTCACACCATTGCGGTGCCTACTGGAAGAACTCGACCCCGCCGGAGACATCCACTTCATCCAGCGGGCGATCGACGAGGTCGATCTCGTGCTCGGCGAGGAGATCGGCGAGTTGGCGGCGGCCAAGCACGCGACGGTTCACGCGCTCCTGGGCGATCACCGCCAGCCAGGCAGCGAGCACCTGCTCAGCCCCGAGAACCTGCTCGAGCTGGTTCCGAGCATCGCCGCAAGCGACGTATTCCTCTGTGGGCCACCGCAGATGATGGAGCTGACCACAACCAGCCTGCGGGCCCTCGGAGTCCCGGCCAGCCAAATCCACAGCGAGCGCTTTGCGCTCGCCGCCTAAGAAGGAGCTACCAGCAATGCCCAGCCGTCCGATCACCATCGCCGTACTCGCCGGGTCCGCGCTCGCTCCGATCACCGCCGCGACGGCGCCGATCGCGATCGCTGCTTCGACATCGACCTACCGTGGACCATCGGAGACGATGCGATGGGGCAACGTGTCGGTGACGATCACGGTCGCCAACCACAAGGTCGTATCCCTCAACACCACGTATCCCACCGAGCGTCCGCGCTCGGCGTTCATCAACTCGATCGCTGTTCCGCAGCTGCGCCGCGAGGTGCTGGCGGCGCAGAGCGCCTCGATCAACACGGTCTCAGGCGCAACGCTCACCAGCCGGGCGTTCATCAGCTCGCTGACGGCGGCACTCAAAGCCGGCCATGTCTGAGTCCCCCGCGGTCAGCTGCGCGGGCCTGGCGCGGATCGCCCGGGTCGAGGCGGTGATGGGCATGCCGGTGATCGTCGAGGTCTGCGACGGCGGATTCGACGAGGCGGCGGTCCAGCGTGTCTATCGCTGGCTGCACTACGTGGATCAAACGTTCAGCACGTACAACAGCGCCAGCGAGATCTCGCGCCTGAACCGCGGCGAGATCGACCTCGCCGACACGAGCCTCGCGGTTCGTTCGGTTATCCACCGCTGCGCTGCGCTGCGCGGGCAGACCGATGGCTTCTTTGACATCCACGCGGCCTCAACCGGAGGTGGCGTCGATCCGTCGGGCTTCGTCAAGGGATGGGCTGTGCTCGGCGGCGCCCGCCTGCTCGAGCGCGCCGGTGCCGCCAACTTTTGCATCGACGCGGGCGGCGACATCATCGTGCGCGGCGAAGCGCCGCAGGGGGGCCCGTGGCGCGTCGGTATTGCACACCCGCTCACGCCCGACGCGATCCTCGGCGCGGTCGCACTCAGGGACTGTGCGATTGCGACCTCAGGTACCTACGCTCGAGGGCACCACATCACAGACCCACGCACGGGCTGCGCCGCGAGCGGTCTGCTGTCGGTGACGGTCATCGGCCCAGACCTCCCTCTCGCCGACGCGTTCGCCACCGCCGCGTTCGCGATGGGGCACGCTGCGCTCGAATGGTGCCGGCGCCAGCGCGGCTGCGAGTTCCTGATCGTCACCGACGCGCAGGAGGTGTTCAGCACTCCCGGCTTCGAACGCTACCGCCTGCGTGAAGACGCCGCCTAGCACCGCACCACGAGGCCGTCGCACGACCCTCGGACGGCGGCCGTGCGCGTCAAGCCGTCACGCCACCGCGTCCGGCCGTGTGCGCGGGCCCGTTCAGTGGAAGTGAAGGTGCTGGTGGAGGCTCGTCCAAGCGCTGAACTTCCCTTCGACGAGCAACGCGAGAACCAGCCCACCGACGAGCGCTCCTGCCAGCGTGATGGCGCGGGCCCCGCTGCCGCTGCCATGGTCGTTCCACGGGCGAGAAGTGCGACGGTCCGCGTGCAGCGCCCTGGGCAGATCGCTGAGGTGCCCGAGGACGTGGAATGCGGTGAACGCGAGCCAGACGAAGAAGCTGGCCTTGTGGATCGGCAACCATGTGCTCCGCGCGCTCGGCCCGACGGCCAGCAGAACCACGCCACTCGCGAAGACCACAACAGTCGAGATCACGACAAACGGCGCGATGAGCCGCATCTCGATCGCCGGCGGGCCCTTGCGGCGGTACGGTGGATCCGCCGTGTAATAGCGGACGAATCGGTAGCCGGTACTGCCCATCTTCAGCGCCACGGGACCTATCAGCAACATCCCCAGGAACAGATGGACGTTCAGGAGCTGCCCGATCCTCAAGATCGTCACACCGAGGGCCGCAAGCAGGCCCAGGAGCACGACCCCGGTCGCTGCGGTCAGCTGCTCATTACCCGGCGGCCCACCGGCGAGTAGACGACTGGCTCGCGACCGGGGTGCCACCCCGTCGCGGATCGAGGTGTCATTCTCCACGACCCTTTAGTCTCAGTGAGAAATTAACGCCACTGTGTGCCGCACATGAGAAACACCTTATGTTGGGCGTCCGTGGCTGATTGCTATCGTCGGCGGCGTCCCGTCTAAGGAGGCATCCGCTACGTGAGCGCCGCTCGCCATTACCGCCGGTCTTCGCCGGGGCCCGAGGGGCGGGCCGAGCTTGGCGACGGCCAACTCCGATGGGTCGGCCGGATCTTTCCCGCTCCGCTCGCCGCGAAGGTCCCGGAGGTCATCCTCCTCTTCTGGGTGGTGAAGATTCTGACGACCGCGGGCGGGGAGGCCACGTCGGACTACCTCAAGACCTACGGCAACATCCAGGGTGGCGGCGCCGAGATACTCGTGATCGTCCTGGGGCTGGCGCTGCAATTCGGCACCCGTCGCTATCGCGCCTTCGCGTACTGGTTCCTGGCCTACGCCATCGCGATCACGGGGACTGGTGTGGCCGATTTCCTGCATCTGGACGTCCATATCCCCTACGCCGGGACGACCCTGCTGTGGGCGGTGATCCTCGCGACAATCTTCTGGCTGTGGCAGCGCAGCGAGGGCACGCTGTCCATCCACAGCATCACGACGCAGCGACGGGACGCGTTCTACTGGGCAACGGTATTCGCGACCTTCGCCCTCGGCACCGCGCTCGGAGACTTCACCGCGACCTCCCTCAACATGGGATACCTGACTTCGGGCATCCTCTTCGGCGGCGTCATCCTGATTCCCGCCCTCGCACGATGGCGGCTCGGTCTGAACGGCATCGCCGCATTTTGGATGTCATACGTCGTCACGCGGCCGCTCGGTGCGTCTTTCGCCGACTACATCAGCAAACCCCACAGCCTCAGCGGGATCGCCTTCGGCGACGGCCCCACGGCAATCGTGTTCGCAGTCGCCGTCTTCGTCCTCGTCTCCTACTTGGCCGTCACCCGCCCGGACATCCAGAAGCCGCTCGGAGCCGCGGCGCCACCCACGCACTCGAGGACTCCGAACCCGAGTCTTGCCGCACGGCCGGACCCGAACTAGCCGACCGAAGGGCCCGCGCCGCGCTCGCAAAGATGGAGGAACGCGACGACAGGGAAACCGTCAACGTGACGTTCCACCCACCCGACAAGCAGGAACCAGCCGACCCCGCGCGACCCGCTCTACAGCATTGAGGGAGGCTAGAGCGACGGGAGTGAGGCTTCGTGAGTGTGCGCGGTCAGGCGCTCCGGGTTCTCTCGTGTCGTGGCACGCGCCGGCCGACAATCAGGCGCTCGCGGTCGAGCATCGTCGCGGCGCCCCAGCAGGCGAGGCCGTCGAGCACGACGAAGGCAAGGCCGATCGCGACGGCCGAGAGCACCGTCGGCGCGATCACTCGGAACGTGATCAGGACCGCCAGCCCGACCGGCGGCAAGCTCGCGAGTGTCGAGAGTTGCTGGGCCACGCGCACGTCGGTTGACCGAACCGAGACCGCCATGCCGACGCAGACCGACCAGGTGGCGAGCAGCGGCGTGAACAGCAGCTCCACGAGGATCGGCGGGACCTGCCATAGGTCGGAGAACACGGCGTGGGCCGCCCAGAGGCGCACGGCGACGACAAAGGCCGCATACAGCACGTAGGTGACCGCGACCGCGGGCAGCACGGCAGCGAGGCCTTTGCCGAGCATCAGCTCACCGCGGCGGACGGGAGTGGTGAGAAGCGGCTCGAGCGTCCCCTGGTCGCGTTCGCCGACGACCGAGTAGGAGGAGATCGCGGCGGGGAGGATGACGGGCACGATCAGCATCAGCAAGAGGGCCGAGCCGACGACGCCGCGCACGGCCGAGGTGCTCGCGGAGGCGCTCAGCGAGAAGATGCTGATCATCGGGCCGGTCAGGAACAGCAGCGGCAGGATTCCCATCGTCACCACGATCGCTCGGTTGCGCCGGAACTGGCGCACCTCCTTGCGAAAGACGGCCCGCACGCGACCCCGATCGATGTTCACGGGCGCTTCGCCTCCACGTCCTCGTCGATCAGCTCCAGGTAGACGTCTTCAAGCGAGTGTCTGCGCTCGCTGATCGAGAGCACGTCGACGCCCGCTGCGACCAGCGCCCTGGTCAGCTCGGGCGCGGCGGCACGCGGGTCGGAGACCGTCAGCTCGTAGCCGTCGGCACCGTCCGGGTGCCAACCGGCGAAGCCGGGGACGGCCGCGAACAAGCGCTCGGGGGCCTCCAGCGGCGCGAGTGTGGTGACCGCGAGAGAGCGCGCGAACAGACGCTCGCGTAGTTCGTCTGGCCGGCCCACGGTTCGCAGTCTCGTGTTGAGGATCGCAACGCGGTCGCACATCCGCTCGGCCTCCTCGAGGCGGTGGGTCGTGAGGAAGATCGTCACGCCACGCTGTCGTAGGGCGGTGATCAGCTCGTGCACCTCGCGAGAGGCGACCGGGTCGAGCCCCGAGGTCGGTTCGTCGAGGAAGAGGACCCGCGGGTCGCTCAGCAGCGCCCGCGCGATCGCGACGCGCTGCTTGAGGCCCTTCGACAGGCTGCCGCACGGGTCGCCTGCGCGCTCCACGAGGTTGACGGTGGCGAGCGCCTGCTCGATCCGCGGGCGAACGTCCGCAAGCCCGTAGAGGCCGGCGAAGAACTCCAGGTTCTCGGCCACCGTGAGCCGCGGATACAGGCCCGGAGCCTCCGGCATGATCGCGATGGCGCTGCGGATCGCGACAGCGTTCTCGGGGCTCAGCGCGAAACCGGCAACAACGGCCGAACCCTCGCTCGGTGCGATCAGCGTGCCGAGCGTCCGCACGGTCGTGGTCTTGCCCGCGCCGTTCGGCCCGAGAAAACCGAACACCTCGCCCCACCCGACGCTGAACGAGACGTCTGCCAGGGCGGTGCGCTCGCCGAAGCGCTTGGTCAACCCCTCGACGATGATCGCCTCGTCGCCGGCGGGCCCGCGCCGGCGGGCCGGCGTAGACGCCTCGGCCCGCAGCCTGGCGATCGCGGCCGCCTGCTCCGGTGTGCGCTCCACCGGCTCTCGCGGCGCGACCGCAGGCGTCTCCTCGACCGTACCCGCCTCGTTCTGGGGCTCGCCGGACAGCCGCCAGCCGACCGCGGTATACACCGCGACCAGCGCGAGCACGATGACGATCCGGGCGGTCGAGGTGTGCACCACCACCAGTACGACGACCGCGGCGGCGAGCAGGACGCCGGCAATCACCCATCCCTGCCAGGCCAGCGGCCGGTAGCCCACCCCGTAGCGGCGGCGGACGAACCACGGCTGTGACCGCGATCCGAGCTCCGGAGGCGGCATCGTCAGGCGACTATACGGGGAGAGTCCGGCGCGCGCTCGACTTCGGACAGGGACGGCTCCCGCGGCCGGCTCCGGCACTGCTCATGGGGCCCTGTAGGCGACCACCTGCGGATTTCCGCCGCCCTTGCTCGTGGTTGGCGCGCCCGCGGGAACGATCACGGTGTTCCCGGCGATGGCGATTGGCGAGTTAGCTGATGTGGGCAGCTGGCCGCGATAGACGATCGCGCCGGTGCTGCGGTTCAGCGCGATCAGCACGCCGTCGTAGAGCGTCGTGAACACGAGATCGTCGGAGACCGTGACGGCGCCGAGTGGCAGCTGCGACACCTTCGTATCCCATTCGACCTTGCCTGTCGCGAGGCTCAGGGCCTCCACTTCACCAGTCGCAGGCCCTGCCGCCTTGGTCGCAGTTGGCAGATTGAGGGTCGGGTAGGTCAGCGCCAGGTCCAAGGTCGCCACGTACACGCTGTTGCCGGCGAGGGCCAGATCGGCCAGGACGCCGCCAAATGATCCCGGGAGGATCGTGAGGGGTGCCTTGAGCGCGCTGCGGTGCGCGAGCGCCTGGAGTGAGTCGTTGTCATGCCCGTTGTGCGCGCCCACCGGGGTCTTCCAGATGAGCTTGCCGGTATGGGCGTTCATCTCGTACACGTAGCCCATCTTGCCGCTACCGATAACGACAGAGACGCCGCTGCTGCTCGCCGACATCGGCGAGGTCTGCATGTCGTAGTCCTTGAAGTCGTCGGGCACTCCCTGGAAGTACCACCGGAGCTTTCCGGTCGCCGCGTCGAGGTTCACGTCGCTGTCGGTGTAGAGCTCCGCCGCCGGCTGGGCAACCGCCGCGGTGGGCGTCTGGTACGGGTTGCCGATCCCGAAGGTCACCGACCCGTCGGCGTTGACCAGCGGTGTCTCCCACGCGCCGCCGGACCCGATGCCCAGCGCTTGCACGCCCGGCTCCGCGCCCGCGACGGTGTTGAACCGCCACAGCAGCGCTCCGCTTGACGCATTGAGCGCAAGCAGCACCCCACCACCGGGACCCGAGCCGTATTGGCTTGCCAGATAGACCCGCCCGTTGGCCACCTGCGGCTGGATGCCGAAGGTCCCCTGGCCCTTACGCAGGAGGTCGCCGTTGACCCAGATCTTGCGGCCCGTGGTGGCATCCAGCGCGAAGGCCGCGGTTGGGGTCAGACCGTAGACCTTCCCGTCGGCAACGGCGACGCCGTTCGGTCCGGGGCCACTCTTCTCCGGCTGGTTGCATTGGTACTCCCACTGGAGCTTCCCGGTAGCGAGCGCGAGCGCGTAGACGTTGGAGTCGAGATCCTGGAGATAGACGACTCCGTTCTGGATGATCGGGTTGGCGGTCAACGACCTGTATGGGGGTATCCCCTTCGCGGCTTGCCCTGTCAGCTTGAAGGTCCACGCCTGCTTGAGCTTGGACACGTTCGCCGAGGAGATCGTCGATCCGAGTGCGTCTCTGCTGTTCGCCAGATCCGCGTTTGAGTAGGGCCACGACCCCGGTGCATCTGTGGTGGTGGCTGCTGCGTTCGCCGCGGCGGCGTCCGTCCGCAGGTCGCAGGCGGCGGCACTCTTGCGGTCGCCGGCAGCCCCACCGAACGATGCGACCACCACAACCACCACCACAACCACAACCACAACCAGCACCACGCCAAGCGCGGTGCGTGCGTTCAAGCTCGCCTTCATGTCACTCCACCTCCAGCGTGTCGCGCCGTTAGGTCCGGGTGTCGGTGTCACAGATCGAAACCGTCGGGTCTAGCCTGCCCTCGGATTGACTTATACCCCGGCATTGGCGTTTGAGACTGGCGG
>Ga0182030_10026709_pt1 | contig 10432 bp, 11 predicted proteins | sample 812S3MmetaG_FD_121299 | JGI IMG/M metagenome (GOLD analysis project Ga0182030, IMG submission 121299) | Permafrost microbial communities from Stordalen Mire, Sweden - 812S3M metaG (Illumina Assembly) | ecosystem: Environmental > Terrestrial > Soil > Wetlands > Permafrost | place: Sweden... | reverse complement strand
ATGACCTTTGCGCACGGACGCCCCGCCACCGCTTTTACCAGCCACCCGAATTAGTCTAGGGCGCCACACTAGCAAAGCGCCTCCCACCGTCTATAAATACTTTCTTTGTACATAGACCTTTGCCCTCTAGCTTAGAATCCCATTAAGTACGCCCTTATTACTAGAGCCTCATGCTCTATAGGATTCGTGACTGTGACAGCGGCTGAGGACGTTGGAAACTCCTTGGAAAGCATTCATGATATCTTCCTCATATGAGAGATTGCGCGACGTGTATTCAAAAACGATCTCTTCATAGACGTGAAGGTTGAGTTTGTTTCGGTAGACAATTTTATGCGCAGTACCGTGCTTCGGATCTGTACCGTAGGTAACTTCCCTAAGTTGAGCGTTGGAATGGGGGTCGATGAGCATGTCTTCTCTGTATTGCCCATGGTCGCATTCGAAGAATACCTGATCCTTGCAGAAGTAGAGCTTTCTGTTGGAAAGTAGCCGTTCTTGATAAGTCCAAGCTCGCGTATTCCAGGGGGTAGCATCCACAGCATTTCCCAACCCTGGTAGAACGCTGGAAAGCTTCATACCCTGCACATCTACTACGCGTTGTGAGCTCAGTCGCGACGCAGGGCGCACACCAAGTAAACCGGCATCTGCACCTGTGCCATACGCGGCTACGATGGTCATCTTAGCTCGCTGGTAGATCTTGTCCATCTGCCCAATTTCATCATGCTTGTCTTTGGCGTCTTGCACAATGCAAAGACTGTCAACCCATAGGTAGCGTTCACCGAGTCTCCTACAAACATCCATGGCATCTCTGATAGTCTGAGGAATTATGAGATCATTGGTCGACAATGCCCTGTTCTTTTGCAGATCGGAAAGATTTGCCCGTATGAGGGTAAATGGCGTGATTTTCCCCCACATATAACTCAGTGCTATGTACTCAGGGGCCTCGATTGGTCCAATGAGGGACTGGTGAATAACATCGATCAACCTTAAACTGAGTTTAGGCTGCTTTGGTTTTGCCACGCTGTCCATTCGAGACTCTTCTGCTGTCTTTCTTGCACATGTTTCAATCCAATGCGAGAGCAAATTGAAATCTATCGAAGAAGTTGGAAGTTTCCTGCCATAACAACTATTTTCTAAGGTAACTTCTTCTGAAAGCCTCTGTATCAATAGAGGAGGCGGCAGATCTTGCTGGGGTTCCTCCTCGTATTGCTCAACTAGGGGAGGCTGTGTTGTAATTAAGAGCTGGAAAGCAAAGGGCCTGGAAGTATCCAGTGCCTTAGAGGCATCTAGTTGGAGTCCAGTACAATCCCGAACAAGATTGTTTAGATAACACACTATTTGCTGGCCATCCTTCTCGAGAGGAATTCTACCATCAGGCCTCAGTGTCTGGAGCATCTCAAATACCAAACTGCAGATTCTGCAATAAGACCTTTCGTGTAGCTCAGCCACAGGCCCCAGGCAAATGCCAGTTTCGAGCATTGTCGATCTTGATGTACGTTCTTCAGCTCCTATATAAGCGCCGAGGAGGGATTGGAAGTCCAGCTGTTCACAAATTAAACAGAGATCTGTTCCATCCTTGCTTAAATCCATAGCGTAAATATAGAGCCAGTGGCGTCGCTCCGTAGAATCTTCGCAGCTGAGTAAGTCACTTGCTCTGAGAATCTCGAAGACGGTATCACGAAACGCGAGTATCAAACGGTTTTGTGAGTTGCGGAGTGCCCTGGAGATCTCTCGCAATGGTGTGCGATATTTTATGATTGACAGTTCCGGGAAGGTAATAAGCTCAGATGTGGAACGAAATTAACAAACAAAGGCTGAAGTCATTGATGGTAGAATGCCTAGGAGTTGCTATGAGGACCTGAGAGTCGTCGTGAGGCCAGACTGCTATGGAATCTCACCCAGCCTGACAAGGCTCCAGCAAAAAAGTAAGGATATGCTTTCAAAGGGCGCAAGGGGACTCGTCCGATTCTACTTTATAAGCCGTTCTGCTATAGTCTTGAACGCTAAGCGTAAAGGAGGTGGGAGCTTAGGCTCTTCCAGTATTAGGGAGCCTATTTTGATCACCGGGGGCCCTGTCCTGACTCTATATAATCTTGCTTGCCAAGAGTTGATATTCTCGATAGTACTGCCGGGGTAAAGCCTGTTACTAAATCATACAGAGGATAGTTGGGTATTTCGAACTGCTAGGGCACGGTGAGCGAAGGTGAGATGCTGAAGACCGTACGTGAATAGTGGGTGAGCAATCGGAATTCGAGTTGAAATGGGAAGCGGCAATTAGTCACGTGCCATGAGGCTGAGTGAGTAGGTAGGTAGGTACCTACCAAGCATATAGGATTCAGCTTAAATAATACCAGAGCTCAATCCTAGAATATGACAATTCAATTGGGTATCCATTTATGCAATCCTGAGTTGGCATATAGCCATGCAACACCAAATACGTGCAAAAGCCCATGCAAATTTGGCAAAAAAAAAAAAAACGTAGCCTTAGCTTTCCCCCCGCACATCCACTTCTCACTCCACACCCAAAGAACCCCAACATCATGGACGCCTCTTACTCCTCCACCTCCATCTTCACCTCCGGCTCCAGGTCTATTACGGTCCTCGCCCGTCGAATAGCACGACAGAAATCCATCTCCCCCTTCTCATGGACATGGAACGCACAATGTGAGAATGCTGTGCCCTCCAACGGTCGACGATAGTCTGCATCACGCTTGATATCATATCCGTATTTGATCGATGCCTGGAAGTAATCGACGCCAATCTCAGGATTGAAATAGAGCATTTCTGCAAAACTGTCCCCCCATTCCTGGTCGACCTCGCCTTTGATTGTTTTGCAAACTATCCCCATAACGAGATATTCCCAGATCTTGGATCCGTCCTTGGACCTTTCGTAGACCTCAACAACCTCTTCAACCGAAATTTGTGGCAGCAGACCTTGCAAATCATAGTATCGGATCTCGTCGATGACACAGTTCATCAAGCTACTCATTTCCATCAACTCCGCAATTAGGTAGAGAGGTATTGCGAGCTGAACCGTTTCCGCCGAAAGTATCTTAGTGGTGACCGGACGGTATAGATAATTCACTAAGATCGCGAATGCTTCAGCGTTTTCGTTCGTCAGAATGAATCCTCCATCCTCAGCATTCACAAGCCTATTGTCCGTGGTAGATGTACCATCGAATATCGATTGCATTGAGGAACGGTGTTTCAAGAGTCCTGCATGTACGTTGAAAAGTCTGTGGTCAGGACCGACCCAGAACTTCACGATACCGTCTCCCATGATTCTATCGCTCATGGTCAGCACAATCACACGATGGGGTCACACAAAGGGGATTGAATACGCCGCAAGATCTAAAGCAGCCGCCGCCATCGTTACAAGGTGCGTATGTCTAGTCTATCCGATCGGAGGTGTAGATTCAATATGAGGCTGGGAATTTTCTGAATGATGAGCAATCTTCCACGCGCAAGCCGGAAACAATTCAGCGTACCTCATGCACATCGCACAGAAACCAAGACAGGATTCCCAACCGAGATAAGAGGCATTGAATAGTGTTGTGTCGTTGAAGGATGGAAGAAAATAATATGTTTATTGTTGAAAAAACTCAGCCTTGCAGTCGGAGAATAGAAATCTGCAGCCTCGGTGGTCCGTGCGCTTTCGATTTCCCCACATTCCTTATTCCCACCTCAACGACGGCGGCAGAATCTTTGGTTCGGGGAGCGTATATAACTCACTTATCGCAACAGTGATTTTCTGCTTTACGCACGCATGGAAAGGCATATTGATGATGATGATTCGCCCCTGAAAGATCGACTCGATTCAACCCCAGCACGAAAGCACCACAACGGATACGAACAACGGGCGAACAAACTGCCACAATTCGCGCTCCTGCACCATACGTTTCGCCAATACATTCTGAAGATATACACACAGGAGGATCACATGGAGGACAAGAAGCCCAAATTCTAGCGGTGAGCAAGGCCATCGAGATCTTTCCGTCTCCCGAATACAAAGATTCATGATGGCGGGACAAGCTGGGATCAAGATGCCGTGGAGCTCGGTCACTAAAGACCTTGAATTGATCTTCTTACTATCATTCAAATGAAATATCCCTTCCATCCTAGAAGTCACATCTGGTGGACAACAGAAGCTAATAAACTCCCATAGTTAATCAACCCCCACCTTCCTTATCTTCAATGATGCACACAACTTTCCAACGCCTCTATACCCTCCACCTACCCACCTATGACTGCGACTTTCTTCGAAACTCCACTTACTCATAGTCCGTGGAACTACGACGAATAACGGTCACGCGAGAAGGTCGTCGAGCTGCAGCGCACGGATCCTGAAGATATGGCACAATCTGATCCACGAGCACTTGGCCAGCGGTTGCATCCTGCCTGGTGTCAAAAGTTTCTACTACACATACTGTTCACGTTGACTGTGTGACACTACACACCAGGTAGAATGGAATCATGAGGCACCAGAAATTCGTAAGAATCGCAAGCAGTAGGAGTTAAGATCGCTCTGCCTCGTCTTCTACCTTCCAAAGGTTTCTTCTCACGCCCTAAGAAACCTTATGATGGCTACTCTCTACCAAGCTCCTACACTCATGTCTCGCACAGCCTCAAATCTGCATGTTCATGATTATGTTAGCAAGCGTTGCGGACTTCCGACACTGGCTAACTCTCTACTTGATGCTGGATGACATATCAGGTAGATTTATGGGAACAATGTCTGGTCTATAGCTGGAATATTGGGAGAGGAGGATTTTCCACTTGCACATCTCTACGACACTTCCTGTTGATAGCATTAACATAATTTATCAATTTACCAACCCCCAACCTCCTTTGCTTCTGAGAAGCCGAAGATCTTCCTTAAATATGTGAGCTGTATGCCCCTCAACAACCACTTCTCTGTACTCCTCATAAAACATTGAGACTTCGTGTTCGCCATGTCCCCACCCTTATTTACTGAAGCCCGTGACCAACTTGCCTACCTTCATTAGTCGCTGAGTCTGCTCTCGTAGCCGCCCCTCTTTGATGTTCACCTACCTATTACATTACGCCCAAAGATCCTTACCTTCACCAATCTCTATCAAATCACAAAGAAACCGAGACTCTAGGACACAGGATGCAATGCTTCCAATTTTGCTAAAGACTTTGGTAAAGAGCCTGTATAGCAAGTCATATCACAGTAAGGCATGTATGATTAGCACGTCCCTTGGGAAACCCAATCCGGACCTCGAAGACAGCAGAAGGGCGGAAGCTCAAATCTCGGGCTCATCCTTGATACGAGGGCTCGCACCAATTGGGAGCCCATGAGGTCGCTTTTTAGAACCATCAAACTCGCTCTTATCCCGCTTTCGCGGCGTTCTTCTTTTTCTGGGGTGTCGGGTCCACTTCCTCATCAATGTCCTCCGCCGCTCCAACCTCCTTTGCGTCATTCTTCCAAGGCCTTGAGATAACAGGCACGGAATCCATCGTTGTCGATTGGCTTCTGGTGCTGAATCTCCTCCTTCGATATATCATTTCCCATTTTCAGCTGCATTTCTAGCTACTCCTGAAGGACATGAGCATGTTGCTGGCAGAACTTGGATTTTCCCTTTGTGCATTTTCCTTGTGCACTCCTTAAGCAAATCTTCCGGTTATGCAAGCAAGACATAGCTTCCCAAGTTCACCATCTCCGACTATATGAGATAGGTAAAGGCCTTCGACTTCGTCGCTCGAGAATCTGAAGAAAGTCGTGCCGACCTTAGCTTAAAGGCAATATACGATCATGCCTCTGTGCCTGGCTTTTTCCCACTCCCTGAAGCTGTCCTGCCTCTGCGTCCTGATCTCTACCCAACGATAGACCCCCAGCTCTGGAATGAGCAGCCGTACCTTGTTGTCAATTGCCTTGGCGTGCGCTCTACGATATCGTTATCAGCCCCCATGTTATATGACGTAGCTCAGCCCTTCACAAGCCCTTTCCGTTCAACAGCAGTGTAATCCCCGTTATGGAGCCCCCATATAGCACATCCAACCGATTCCTACGAGGATATTTGCTTCTGCCTTCAGGGTATTTCGGCGGAGTTTGTATAGAAGTATGGCTCCGTAAATACAGGGTACGTCAGGGTAGTTGCGATCGAGTCCACGGGAACTCGGAGATCGAGAGGGGAGTGTGGTGCGGTTTCGACATATCAGAGTCGGGGGAAAGGATTGAGAATGATGAGCCACGGATTCGTCGTAGACTTGGCGCCTAGATAGCCTGTATCTGCTGCCTGCGGGTGATTGACATGCTCCATCGAGTCCGCGTGTCTCAATCCGCTGCCAGAAGTCGAGTCGAATGGCTTCTCGAGGACCGGTCTGTAGGAGGGCTTATAATCTTCGAGGTCTCTGAAGGAATTAGAGGAATTAGGGGAGCAGGATCTTCGGAGTCTCTACGAATCGGCCCCGCGCAGGAATCCACAAGTGGGTAGGTCGTTCATCGTGGCTTGGTTGTTAATGATTGTAGCTTGGGGCAGCGTGGTGGGACGAGAGTAAGTTTGAGATAGAACATCGATGTTCCCTCACGAGCATGTTATATTCTTCAACATTGCTCGCCTTGCGGAGAGACGATACGTGGCAAATAAAGAGCGCGATGAGATTGAGGGGAGTCCAGAATGTCCGCGGTCAGGGGTTCAATGAGCGGTCAGCATGGATCTACTGGATACCCCAAGATCGCCCTCGCTTATCAGAACCCACATAGTACATGGTCTGGGAGCGCCGACCCACCTAATTCCCAGCCTCGGTGTTTTCACTCCTGCGACAGCAAATATAAAAAGCCTCACCGCAAAAATGGTTCCAAGAATCCACCCGATCCGCTTCCAACACACCAAGGAAGCGTGGCACGCATCCCGCTTTATCTGCGGACTTCTCAGGACCTGAGAAAGTCTCTTCTTCGAATTCCCATCCCTGCCAGCCCTCTGTACCAACACCTCAACGAAAAATCGAGACTTCTACTCTGAACCGACGATTCAGCTGCCCTTCGAACTCCACAAATAACAGATACGGCAACTCAAGGCGCAATGGCTAAAGAAAGGAGTAACGTGGTGAGCATTACTCGCCAATCGAAGCCAGTAGATATCACAGAGCCATATGATGCGGAGTGGTTAAGAGGGAAGACAATAATCATAACCGGCGGCGCTTCTGGGTTTGGGGAAGCGTTCTTCAGGAAGTGGGCTGAAAACGGGGCCAATGTAATCATTGGCGATATAAATGATACTCGAGGAAAGGCTCTGGTCGAAGAGGTTCGAAAGCAAACCGGGAATCCACATCTTCACTACTTTCACTGCGACGTCACAATGTGGCAGAGTCAGGTCGACTTGTTCCACTCTGCACTCAAAGTCTCTCCCAACGGAGGGATAGATCATGTCGTAGCAAATGCTGGAGTGACCGATCTTCATCCAACCTTCGAGACGCCCCAGAATCTCGATGCTGAAGAGCCTCCGAAGTAAGTCCAGAATGGGAAGACATTAGACCGTACTGATCCTCATCTCTGTAGGCCCAACTTCAAATGCACAGAAGTCAACATGATCGGAGCAATGTACACGGCTCACCTCGCCCTCTTCTATCTTCCACGAAATCCAAATTCCGAAGCTGCCAATTCCTCACGAGCTCCTAAAGCGAATATACCAGACCGACATCTCCTTCTACTTGGATCTGTTGCATCACTTGCTCCAATTCCTAGCCAGGTGCAATACGCCATCTCGAAACATGGCGTTCTCGGAATGTTTAGAGCACTCCGAGCAACGTCCTTCACGAATGGTGTTCGGGTGAACATGCTCTGCCCATATTTTATAGACACACCTTTAATTCCCATTTCGGGCCGCTTGATCCTTGCAGGAGGCGCCACAGGAAAGCCAGAGGATGTAGTGGACGCTGGGACGAGGTTTATGGCGGATTCCAGGATCATAGGAAGAGCATTGGCTATTGGGCCGAAGATCAAAGTGGACGATGACTGGCAACTTGTCCCCAAAAATTCCAATGAAGGAAAAGAAATTGCTGCGTGGGAGGTGAATGCGCATGACTTCGATGAAGTCGATATTTTCACAGCTCGATTCGTCCGACTAATTAATCAAGTAGAAATCGCAAGAGGGTGGGTCGGTTTTGTTTTTGATACCGCGAAGGCTTTCACCTATCCTCTTCGAAGATGGTGGAGAGGTTGAATTGTGTTGCGCACATAGATACGATAGACAACACCATTGCATATTCCGGTTCAATGCCTCTCCGCTGCATCATTGTTTCTCTAGTCATCCTTCGCATTCGCAAGTCGCGTTGCAATTTCTTAATTCACACCCTACATTGTTCCTTCCTTTGCAAGCATGCTGCTTCTTTCCTTCCGCGGAGGTCGGGGTCAAGATAATCCTCCCATGGTAACTATTCCTCATTTTCTCTACCTCTTCAATCAAAAAGTTCATCCAGATTGCCTCCGTCCTTCTGAAACGGCTCAACTCGCGCTCATACACAATGTGGCAACGACCTCGATCGCACGACGATCCTTTCCGAACGCCATCCCCAGAACCTCCATCCAGCGTCACATATAAATGGGCGACACAAGTCGCGCGACCATCGCGTTTCTCTGGATTACGAATCTCCCCATTCCGGATTGGCATCATCCTCGTGGCCCTTGGTGGTCTGATACTCCTCCAGAACTGGATCCAGATATCATATCGAGTGGTAAGCTGCACACTTTCCTCTCCTTTTACTGCACGGGTTTGCAATTCCTAACCTGCACAGGCTCAACCCTTCACCCTCGAAACCTACAATACAACAACCGTCCCTCATGCTGCTTTTCAGCCCCCAGAGTCAGGCTCGTACCGATCACCCGATACCATCGATACTTTCCAATCCTACAAATTCCGGGATACTTGTGATATTTCGTCCCTCGACCTTCACGCCGCTTTCAGTCCATTATGCTACGACCGGGCCGCTATGTTGACTGCGATGTCAAATGGAGGTCGCATTGGTCATGATGCTCCATATATGCCTCGAGGGTGCGATATGCGCTGGTTCACCTCGGAGGAGGTTTGCGCAATACTAGGCCGCTTCGACAAGGTGGTGATAATTGGAGACTCGATGCTCCGACACGTCACTGGAAGCATCAATATCCTCGTTCGCAAAGATATTGGTTATGGGGCTGTCACGGACTGGAACTTTTCAGCACAAGAGAGGTATGAATAGATCAGTTCGTTCCATGGTGGCCATGCTGAGTTGTACATAGGAGAGAATGCTTCTGCAACGATCAGTTCGATGTAAAAGCTTGTTCTGTACAAGGAATCTACAAAACCGCAGATATACTGGCGCATGATGCTGAAAGTGTTTCATGCTCCGACTCAATCAATGTCATAAGTAAGCATTCAGCTATCTCTTCTCAGCTGTCATTGATGTTCCTATAGTGGAGGAGATCGTTCGTGTTCCCATACCGCCAGACGAGATCAATCGACTCAAGACCAGTATTGGGGACCAGACCGAGAGACGTAAAGCATTCATATTCGGGCATGGACTATGGAGCGATCTTGATCGACAGAAGACAGTTGACTGGCTGGATACTATACTGCGCACAATACGAGGCATGACAGGTTCGGATTGGCATGGTCTTTTTGTGACACCGAATGCTGCTGGGAAGGGCAAGCCAGATCAGTGGATCGTGTCTCAGGGGAACAAAGCGCTGATGCTGTATGAGGAGGCTATTGGGATTGAAGTTGCGAAACGGGGGATCGAGCATTTGGGGACATGGAACATGAGCATTCAAGCCAATAAATATGATGGGGTGCATCTAGATATGCGGGGAAATTTGGTGAAAGCGATGATGGTTCTGAATTGGTTGAACCTGCTTGACGACTAAGTGATAAGTGGCATCCGGTTTTTTAGTCATCTTTACATTTCATTCCATATGTTTGCTAGAAGTCTCCAATCATCTTTCCAAAGCAGAAGTATTATGCAATGCAAATCATGTGGGTAAATGTGAGAGTTTCTCTAGGTCGTACGAGTTTTAGAATATTATACAAATATTGTGCTAAGTGCTATCCAGGTGAAAGCATAATCTGTGTGTTGAGATGTAAAAGCCATGTATTTGGTGTGTCACAGTCACGGTTTATATGGAGTATGAGGCTCTAGTAATAAGGGCGTACTTAATGGAATTCTAAGCTAAAGAGCAAAGGTCTATATACAAAGAAAGTATTTATAGACAGTGGGAGGCGCTTCGCTAGTGTGGCGCCCTAGACTAATCCGGGTGGCTGGTAAAAGCGGTGGCGGGGCGTCCGTGTGCAAAGGTCATGTGACGCTACGCGACACCAATATGTAGAAATCAACTACGTTAAACTTATATCTAAACTATCTTAAAACCATTATAGTCTATAAATACAGCACACCAAGCCTGGAAATACAGTACATATAGCCTATAAATATAGGCTCT
>Ga0182030_10026708_pt1 | contig 10432 bp, 16 predicted proteins | sample 812S3MmetaG_FD_121299 | JGI IMG/M metagenome (GOLD analysis project Ga0182030, IMG submission 121299) | Permafrost microbial communities from Stordalen Mire, Sweden - 812S3M metaG (Illumina Assembly) | ecosystem: Environmental > Terrestrial > Soil > Wetlands > Permafrost | place: Sweden... | reverse complement strand
GGTTCGTGTTGGGCATGGCCAGGATGCTGGTGAAGCCGCCCGCCGCCGCCGCGCGCGTGCCGGTGGCGATGGTTTCCTTCTGGCCGCCGCCCGGTTCGCGCAGATGGACGTGCATGTCGATGAGGCCGGGCGCGACGATGAGGCCCTTGGCGTCGATGACGGGCACGGAGGAACTTTTCGCCTTCGGCGCGGCGGTGCTTTCGGCGATGCGTCCATCGACGACGAGGAGATCGCCGATTTCGTCCCGGCCCGAGGCGGGATCGATGATCCGTCCGCCGCGGATGAAAAGGGAATGGGGTTGGGGTTGGCGTGGAGGAATCGAAGGGGATGACGGGAGCGGGGTCACTGCGGCCAGCTTAAGCCGAACTGATCCTTCGACAAGCTCAGGATGACGGATCTCTTCATCAAAACAAAAAGCACGCGAGGAGTTCTTCGCCCCGCGTGCTTTTATTCGGCTCTACGGAAACAGAATTAGTTGCCGGGAGGCGGCGGGGGCGGACCGTCCTGGTCTCCATGGTGCTGGTGGGCCGCTTCAAGCTTGGCAAGGATCGGCGCGACCTTGGGATCGGCCTTGATCATGGCGGCGTCGAGTTTCTTGTGGAGGGCTTCCATTTCCTCCTTCAATTGTTTTTCCTGGGCCGCAAGATCGGGGTTCGCCTGAAGCGCGGCATCGTGAGCGGATTTCAATTGCTGCCATTCATCGCTGGTCAGCCCGCCGCCGTGGTGACCGCCGGGAGGCGGGCCTTGCGGAGGCGCGTTGGTGGAATCCGCCGGTTGCGCGAAGGACGGGCTGGCGAGTGCAGCCCCGAGGATAAGGACGAGAAGTATTCTTTTCATGTTGTGGTTAACGACCCCGCTACGGTTGCGCCGGTTTCACAATAATGCAACATTAGCTGATCGCGGCTCGACAAATTCATAAAGTAAGCCATAAACACCGCTAATGAATCGCAAACGTGGCGCCATTTTCGATTGGGACGGCGTGATCATCAACTCCGCCGCGCAGCACGAGGTCAGTTGGGATCGCCTGGCGAAGGAATGCGGCAAGACTTTGCCGGAAGATCACTTCAAGCGTGGTTTTGGCATGAAGAACGAGGTGATCATCCCCGAACTGCTGGGCTGGACGACCGTGCCCGTCGAAATCAGGATACTTTCGCTCCGCAAGGAGGCGATCTACCGCGAAATCGTGCGGGAGCAGGGCATGACGGCGCTGCCGGGTGTCGAGCCGTGGCTGCGGACGTTGCGCGACGAGGGAATCGCGTGCGCCATCGCCTCGTCCACGCACCGGGAAAATATCACGACGACGATCGAGGTGCTCGGGCTGGAGGAATTCTTTGCGGTCATCATCGCCGGTGAGGACGTCAAGCGGGGCAAACCCGATCCCGAGGTTTTCCTGACGGCGGCCCGACAAATCGGCGTCGAGCCCGGGGACGCCGTCGTTTTCGAGGACGCGCTGGTGGGGATCGCGGCGGCCCGGGCGGCCGGGATGCGCGTGGTGGCCGTGGCGACAACCGAACCGAAAGAAAAGCTGAACCATGCGGACTGGGTCGTGGAGCGGATGGATGAATTGAGCGTGGCGCAACTCTGGCCAGAATAAGGCATGCGCCGGGACATCAACTGGACGACGAAGCGCGACGACGGCTCGCGCTACGATGTGCGGGTGACCTGGTTCTCCGGGACCTTCAAGCTCCAGTTCAAGGAAAAGGGCGCGACGCGCTGGGATTATGATCGCAAGCCCTCGCCCGAGGATTGGGAGACCTTTCTCGATGCGATCGAGCGGCGGTATACGCGCAAACAAGCGACGTACAAGGAACTCGAGGAAGCCCGGCGACTCGTGAATCTGGAGGGTCGGCCTCCGTCCCGACCCTGATAAAAATGGGTCAGGACGCAGGCCGACCCTCCATGTTAGGCTGCGGCTGCAAAAGTCCGCAGGACGCTGACGACGACGCCCTGAATGTCGAGCTTCTCCATCGGCTCAAGATTCGGATAGTCCCTGTTTTCGGCTTTGAGATAGACGCGTCCGTTTTCCTTGATGAGCCGCTTCAGCGTGTTCTCGCCGTCGATGAGCGCGGCGACGATGTCTCCGGGCCTGGCCTCCTTTTTTTCCAGCACGACGATGTCGCCGGAGAAAATGCCCGCGTCAATCATGCTGTCGCCGCGCACGCGCACGGCAAAAGCCTTGCCGGGATTGGAGATGCCGAGCGTGGTGGGGATGAAGCGCAGCGTTTCGGGCGCTTCAGCGGCATCGAATTGATCCGGGCTGCCGGCGGGGATGGAGGCGAAGAGAGGCAATTGCACGCCGGGAGAGGTGGCGCTGCCTTTCGTCAGTTGGACGCCGCGGGAGTGGGCGCGCCGGATAATCAGCCGGGCCTCTTCCAGCTTCTCCAGGATATACGAAACCGCCCGGGGACTCTTGAAGCCGCAGTAATCCTGAATCTCGCGGATCGTGGGCGGGCGTTGGTTCTCGTCTTGATACTGCTCGATGAAGGCGAGGACCAATTGACGGCTGTTACTGTGACGCATAATACTAGCGTATAATAATCGGCCAACAAGTCAACTGAAATCGCTATACAGATGGATGACGGTAATGTTTTTGATGGCCCGGACAACTCGCTTGTTCGGGTGGACGAAGGCCACAGGAGGTCGTCCGTTGATTTGCAAATATTCCGGCGACCTCCCGTGCGCTCGCGATGCCGCGCTCGCGCACCCGGACAACAAGTAGTCCGGGCCACCCAAAGAAGGCTACGCCTCAATCGCCCGCTGCCGGAGCCAATGATCGACGAGCACGAGCCGCGTCATCGCTTCGACCATCGGCACGGCCCGGGGCAGGACGCATGGGTCGTGGCGGCCGCGCGCCTGGAGTTCGGCCGCTTCGCCGCTGACGGAAACGGTCTGCTGCTTCTGCGCAATCGTGGCCACCGGCTTGAAGGCGACGCGAACGATGATGTCCTCGCCGTTGGAGATGCCGCCCTGCACGCCGCCGCTGCGATTCGTGAGCGTGCGGACGCGGTCGCCTTCCCGCACGAAGGCGTCGTTGTGCTCGGAGCCTTTGAGCAGCGTGCCCGCGAAGCCGGAACCGATCTCGAAGCCCTTGCTCGCTGGCAGGCTCATCATGGCCTTGGCGAGATCGGCTTCGAGCTTGTCGAAGACCGGTTCGCCCAGGCCGACCGGGGCGTTGCGCACGAGGCAGGTCACCACGCCGCCGACGGAGTCGCCCGCTGCGCGCACCTTTTCGATCAACGCAATGACGCGCTCGGCATCGGCGCTGTCGGGCCACCGGACGATGTTGCTTTCAACTTCGGCGTAGGAGATTTTTTCGAGCGGAACGACGGCGGTCAGGTCATGCACCTGCGAGACGAAGGCGACGATTTCGAGCTTCGGCAGGAATTTCTTGAAGACCTGATTCGCGACCGCGCTGGCGGCGACACGTCCGATGGTTTCGCGGGCCGAGGCGCGTCCGCCTCCCTGCCAGTTGCGGATGCCGTACTTGGCCTGATAGGTATAGTCGGCGTGGGAGGGGCGGTAGAGCGTTTCCATCTCCTTGTAGGCCTCGGGACGCTGGTCCTCGTTGCGGACCCAGATGGAGATGGGCGTGCCGAGCGTCTGGCCGTCGAAGGTGCCGGAGAGAATCCGGCACGTGTCGCTTTCCTTGCGAGGCGTGACGATTTTGCTCTGGCCGGGACGGCGGCGGTCGAGATCGCCCTGGATGTCAGCTTCCTTAAGCGGAATGCGGGGCGGGCAGCCGTCCACGACCACGCCGACGCCGCCTCCGTGGGACTCGCCCCAGGTGGTGATTCGAAAGAGATGGCCAAAGGTGTTCGGCATGGAAGCGAATCTAGCAGATGGACGGAATTACGGAATGACGGAATTTAGACATGAGGAACATGAAGGACATGAGGAAGGCAGGAGAATTTTTTTTGGACGGGATTAACAAGATTTACATGATTTTTGAAAAAGGCATTTAAGAAGGACAATGAAATCCAAGTTTCTGTTCATTCATGTCCTTCATGTTCCTCATGTCTAAAATCAGTCTGCCTTCCAATCCTGTTAATCGTGTTAATCCTGTCAAAATTCCGTCTGCCTTCCCCCCCATTGTCAAAGTGGCACGGAAAGCGCATCTTTAGAACGATGCCCAAGCACATAACCCTCGTCGGCATGATGGGCTCCGGAAAGAGCAGCGTCGCGCCCCTGGTGGCGGCGCCGCTGATGCGTCCCGTCATCGAGGTGGATGCCTTGATCGAAGAGCAGGAAGAGATGCCGATCGGCGAGATTTTCATCGCGAAGGGCGAGGCCTATTTTCGCCAGGTGGAAAGCGAACTCATCGGGCGCCTGCTTAAGCAAACGCCCGCGGTCCTCTCGCTGGGCGGCGGCGCGTTCCAGTGGGAAACGACCCGCGAGTTGCTCCTCGCCCATACCGTGGTGTTTTACCTTTCGGCGTCGTATGAAGTTCTCACCTCGCGATTGCAATCGACCACCGCGGCGCGTCCTCTCCTCAACGTGCCCGGCATCAATTGGCAGGAGACCATCCGCGATCTGCTGGCGCGGCGCGGGGCCTATTACGGGATGGCCCATTACCGGGTCGAGACCGATTTCCACTCGCCCGAGGACGTGGCCAAGTCGATCCTGATGATGCGCGAGGCCTATGAATAGCGAAAGTTGGTTCTTAGCGGAGCCCCATGGGTTTTGACGGAATTACCAAATTAACGGAATTAACGGAATTAACGGAATTGGGGAGGGGAAGATTTTGACATGAAAACATGAAGAAAATGAAATGCATGAAGAAGACGGTTTAAATTCATGTTCCTCATGTCTAAATTCCGTAATTCCGTCAAATTCGCGAAGCTCGCGCCACCTGAAGGTCGCCTTTTTTACGAGGAGCTTTAATATGGGAGCAATGGACGCCGCTCGGATTAAATCACGCGCTGGCGAACTGGGCCTCGACGTCTGCGGCGTCACGAGCGCCGACCCGGCCCGGCACGCGGCTTTTTACCGGCAATGGACGGACGGGGGCAACGCGGGCGAGATGCAGTGGCTGGCGCGGGAACCGGAGCGGCGCGCCGATCCTCGCGTGGTGCTTTCCGGCGCGCGGAGCATCATCGTGGCGGGACTCAATTATTGGCAGCCGCAGCCGAAGGGCAGGGGACGCATCGCGCGGTATGCGCTGGGCGAGGATTATCATCACGTCCTGCTCGAAAAGCTGGAGGCGCTCGCGGCGGAGATCGTCGCGTCCGGCGAGCCGTCGGGCGCAAGGGCGAAGATTTATGTCGATACCGGTCCCGTGCTGGAAAAGCCGCTGGCCGAGCGCGCCGGAGTCGGCTGGCAGGGCAAGAGCACCATGCTGATTCATAGGCGGCTCGGGCCGTGGCTGCTGCTGGGCGAAATCATCACGACGCTCGAACTGGAGCCGGACGCGCCGGAGCGCGACCATTGCGGCTCGTGCTCGAAATGCATCGCGGCGTGTCCGACCGGGGCCATCACCGCGCCGTACCAGCTCGACGCGCGGCGCTGCATCGCCTACCTGACGATTGAGTTGAAGGGTTCGATCCCGGAGGAGTTGCGCCCGCTGATCGGCGACCGGGTCTACGGGTGCGACGAATGCCTCGATGTGTGTCCGTGGAACCGGTTCGCGCGGACGACCCGCGAGGTGCGCTTTCTGGCGAAGCCGGGCAGCGATGACGGACGCGACGAGCTTCACGCCCTGCTGGAAATCAGCGCGGCGGAATTCAAGCGGCGCTTTGCGCGAAGTCCCATCCTGCGCGTGAAGCGGCGCGGCCTGTTGCGCAACGTCTGCGTCGTGCTCGGCAATATCGGAACGGTGGACGATCTGCCCCCCCTGCGCCGCGCTGGCCAGCACGAGGAGCCGCTCGTCCGCGAGCACGCCGCCTGGGCCATCCGGCAGATTGAGAAAAGGCGGCACGCGATTGAAACTCTTGTCGGCTCGACAAGCGCGGCGCAGCCCGCTTAGCTCGCTTCATTATGGCCCGCGAGACGCAACGCTTTTGGTTAACCTTCGACGGCGACAGCAGCCGCAAACCGCTCATCTACGAGATGAGCAAGAAATTCGAGGTTATTTTCAACATCCGCAACGCATCGGTGACGCCGACCATCGGGGTCATCGCGCTGGAGTTGGAAGGGGACCGCGAAGAAATCAAGAAAGCGGTTGCCTGGTTCGAGGCCAATGGCGTGCAGGTCGAGCCGGTGGAGATCAATACGATCGAGGGGTGATTTTCTTTTGGAGGGTCAGCCTCCGGCCTGACCCTGATTAAAAATGGGTCAGGACGGAGTCTGACCCTCCAGAATTTGGCCTGAGCCAGTCAAACGGCCAGCCGGGCAAATTGCGCAGGACCATGAAGGCGATCATCAGGAGGAAAATCGAAATGCCTCTCCGCGCCAGCTTGCGGCCATCGACGGGGATTTCCGGCCACGCGTTGGCGCGCCATGCGGCCAGCGCGTGAAGGCCGGCCACGTAGAGGAGCAGGGGCAGCGCGGCGACGAAAAGCGCGTTGTCATGCAGGGCTTCAATCACGCGCCCGTGGAGCAGGGCGTGGATCGCGCGGGTCGCGCCGCAGCCCGCGCAGTAAATGCCGGTCGCATGATAGAGCAGGCATTGCGGATAGACGGCGCAGCGGTTGGGGTCGACCGCGTAGAGGAACGCCGAAGCGCCTCCGCAGGCGCAGGCGGCCAGGACGATTTGCGCGCGCGTCGAGAACCACGCGCCGCGAGAATCAGGGGCGATCTCCGTCGCGGATGAACAAACGGGCGTCACGTTATTGCGAATCGTTGGAGGTTTGTTCCGTCACGGTGATCCCGTGCGCTTTCATGATCGGGATGGCCAGCGAGAGAATGAAAATCAGCGAAATGAGCAGCGCCACGCCGGACAAAACCAAACCGGCAATGGCCAGACCCTGGCCCGCCTGCTCGCGGTGCTTATGAACGTGCGCCAGTCCCACGATGCAAAGAACAACCGCGATCAGCGCCGGAATCGCGCCTATCCCGCAGGCAAAAGAGAAAAAGAAGCCGATCAACCCGAGCCAGAATCCCCCTAGGCACCAGCCATTGGTCGGCTTGACGTTGTAATAGGGATCGGGACGCGCCGTGGGCGGAAAGACCGAATGCCGGGTCGAAACGGGCGCCGCGGAAGGGAAAAGAGGATGAGGCGATATAGCCTGCGGTGGTATCATCTGCGGCGGGATCGCCTGCGGCTGGGCCGAGGGGGCAGCGGGCGCCACCGCCGGGGGCGGGGAGAGCGGAGGGAGGGGAGGCAGGCTGGGGCTCGAAGGAAAGACGTCCTGGTAATGTTTCCAGGCCAGGGTTTCAACCGGCTGGCCCGTGTGTTCGATGACGTAGGTCTCGGGCGTGACGATTCCCCGGACACGGCAGGCGTGCAATTCGTCCAACGTCACCGGACCGACCGGTTTGGCCTCAGGGCCCGCGTAATACCATGGCATAGTTCAATCTAGATGCGCGCCCGGAATTAAAACCACTCTTTCTTGCCGTTGACGTAGGTGGCGACGAATTCCTCGTCGGTCTTGGTCAGGTAGATGATGCCTTCGATCAGGCCGATGATTCCCATGACGGCCCCGCCGAAACCGCAGGTGAGCACGGTAACCAGCACCATGATGATGCCGGCGGTGTTGTAGCCGAGATAGAATTTATGGATGCCTAACGAGCCCAGCAAAATGGCCAGTATGCCCGCCACGATTTTTTTGTCCGCGCCTGGAATTTGTTCCGCCATAATCTCCTCCTAGTTTGGGTTTGTGTGCCGAGGTGAGGTCTAAAGCCGGAAAGCCTGGGATGAAAGCAAAATCTCCCGCGACGGTGCGGTTTGGGTGGCCCGGCAATGCCACGCATGCGTGTATTGTCCGGGCGCGCATGGCGCGCGGGATGTCACTCACAAATACCTCAATAACGTTCCGTCATCCTGAGCTTGTCGAGGGATTTAAACCAAATTTCTTCAACAAATGGTATAATTGGAGCTTGGCGAATCGGCTCCATCGGCTAAGGGGTGGAGGAGGTTCTAATGATCAATTTCACGCGGGCGTTCGATTCGGCCTGGGAACGGATGCATGTCATCCTTTTCCGCCCGTTTGATTTCGGGAAGTGGTGCGCCATTGGCCTCAGCGCCTTTCTGGCCGGCTTTCTTCAAGGCGGCAACGGTTTTAACAGCTCGTTCAACACCAATAATTTTAACAATAACGGCTTCAACAAATACAGTGCGGGCCAGACCCCAAAATTCGATTTGCATCAGTTCAACTCGAACCTTACCCATGCGATTACGAGTATGCAGGTTGGGATCATCGTTCTGATTTGCCTCGTGACTATCGCGCTCATTTTCGCGTTTGTTCTTCTCTTTTGCTGGCTCGGATCCCGGGGACAATTCATGTTCCTCGATAATATCGTGCGCAATCGCGGGGCGATCTCCTGGCCCTGGCGCTATTATAAGCGCCAGGCGAACAGCCTCTTCGGTTTTTATCTTCTTTTCCTGGTGATTTCGTTCGCGATCTTTCTCCCCATTCTCATCATCGCGGTGGTCATGTGTATTCCGCTATTCATGCAGCATCGCTGGCCGGGCGGGGGAGAAATCGTCGGCTTCGTCGTCCTGGGGCTCGCCTACCTGGTCTTTGCGCTTGTTCTTAATTTCATCATGTTTGTTTTCCGGGAATTTGGCATTCCGCTCATGTTCCGCAATGGCCTGCTGGCCCGCCCGGCGTTCTGGGAATCCATGAATCTGGTGGCGCGACATGCGGGCAGCGTCGTCGTTTTCGTCCTGCTTCGGATCGCGATTTTCATCGGCGTGGCCATTCTCTCGCTCATCATCTGCTGCGCGACGTGCTGCATCGGGGCGCTTCCGTACATCGGGACGGTCATTCTCCTGCCGGTGCTGGTTTATGTGCGCTGCTTCACCCTGGATTGCCTCGCGCAATTCGGGCCGCAATACGATGTCTGGACCGTTGATGTGCCGCCGGCCAGCCCGGTGGGAGTTCCTCCTTTCAACCCCCAGCCACCACCCGGATAAATTCGACCCGGTCTCCGTGCTGGAGCGTGCGTCCGGGCCATTCCTCCCTCGACAAGGTATGGCCGTTGAGTTCGACCAGCAGCCGGCGCACATCCAAACCGCAACTCGCCGCGAGCTGCCCCAGCGGCATCGTGGCGCCGACCTGCCGCGCGTGGCCGTTGACGAAGATGCTCAGGCGTTGCTGGACCGTTTCCGACATAATTTTTACTGATCCGCCTTCTTCGCCGTGCTCGACCGCACGATGATCTCGACGGGCAATTGGCGGGGTTGCACGGGGTTGCCCTTCTGCAAATCGATCGCCAGCCGCACGGCCGCTTCGCCCATCTCCGTCTGCGGGACGCGCAGCGTCGTCAGGGGCACGCGAAAATTCTCCGCGAGCAGGCCGTCGCCGAAACCGACGATGGAAACATCGTCCGGAATGCGGAAACCCTGCTGGAACAGGGTGTCCGCGGCTCCGATGGCCACGCTGTCGTTATGGGCCACGATGGCGGTGAAGGGCGCTTTCTCCGAGAGCGCCTGGGTCATGGCTTTGCGGCCCGAGTCGATGTCCTTGTCGGCCAGATAAACGCGGGCATCGCTATAGGGCACATCCGCCGCCGCCAGGGCCCGCCGATAACCGCTGAACCGTCCCGCGCTCGAGGAAGAACCATTCGGCCCGGCCAGGAAGAGAATTTCACGATGGCCCAGTTCGAGCAGATGTTCCGTGGCCAGTTGTCCTCCGCGCTGATCGTCGCACACCACCCAGCTCACATGGGGAAAATTTTCCGCGCCGGCGGGATAGGCGTCCAGCAGCACGGTCGGAATTCCGCTTGTTCGCACCATTTCCAGCGTGGCCAGCCGATGTTGCCAGCGGACGGCCGGGACGAGGAGCAAGGCCTCCACCTGGCGGGCGATCATCCTTTGCACTTCGCGCATTTCGTTCTCCGCCCGATCGAGGGAGGAGCCGAGAAGCACCTGCAAGCCAACGGTCTCCGCCTGCCGTTCCGCCCCCCAAACCAAATGGGAATAGTAGGTGTGATTGATCTGGGGCACAACGACCCCGATGAGCCCGCTCCGGCGCAGGCGCAGGTTCTGCGCGGCGCGATTCGGGATATAGTTTCGCCGCTTGGCTTCCGCCTGCACTCGCGCCTTTGTGCTTAAACTGATGTCCGGCGCGTCGCGAAGCGCCTTGGACACGGCCATCACCGAGAGGTTTAACGATGCAGCCATTTCCTTCAGCGTTGACATGCGGAGCTTATTCCATAGCACGAGGGACTTGCCGCCGTCCAGAAATCCGCTTCCATTTTCTTTGCAACTTGGGAACGAGGAAAGCGCGGCTCGACTGATTTCTGCGGTAGCGCGTTGCCTTTTTCGGAAACTTCGCCATGCTGAACGGCTCATGCAGTCGATTGCCGTCTTTTTGATCCGTGTTTATCGCGT
>Ga0182030_10026707_pt1 | contig 10433 bp, 9 predicted proteins | sample 812S3MmetaG_FD_121299 | JGI IMG/M metagenome (GOLD analysis project Ga0182030, IMG submission 121299) | Permafrost microbial communities from Stordalen Mire, Sweden - 812S3M metaG (Illumina Assembly) | ecosystem: Environmental > Terrestrial > Soil > Wetlands > Permafrost | place: Sweden... | reverse complement strand
ATCATTATACCTGTTTACAATGAAGCCCGGACTATTGAACTTCTGCTTGATAAAGTAATAGAAGCACCTATAGATTTTAATATTGGCAAACAACTTGTTATAGTGAATGATGGCTCAAAGGACGATACATTAGCCATTCTGAACAACTATATTGAAAAGTTTAAACAACGGCAGAAAGAGTTACCTATACCTACCGAAATCCTTCTTTATGATAAAGAAAAAAACGCAGGTAAAGGTGCTGCTATTCATGCCGGAATAGAATCGGCTACGGGTGATTATATTATTGTTCAGGATGCCGATCTGGAATATGATCCCCGGGAGTACTCCCTTTTATTAAAGCCTATTATCGAAGGTTTTGCCGATATTGTATATGGTTCCCGTTTTATGGGTGGAAATCCCCATCGTATGCTATTCTTCTGGCATTCTATTGGCAATAAAATTCTTACTTTCTTATCCAATATGTTATCTAATCTTAATATGTCGGATATAGAAACATGTTATAAGCTGTTTAAAGCAGATATAATAAAAAATATTAAATTAAAAGAAAAGCGTTTTGGCTTTGAACCCGAAGTTACCGCTAAAATAGCACGTATTAAAAAAATACGGATTTACGAAGTGGGTATCTCCTACTATGGTCGTACTTACGAAGAAGGCAAGAAAATAAATTGGAAAGACGGCTTTCGTACCATATGGTGTATTTTAAAATACAATCTCTTTAGCAAATAGGCCTAAGCTTAATACTTCATCAATACCCTGTGGTCAACATTTGCTTCCCTGGTTGCAGGATTTAAAAATTTCCAGCTTAGTAAAGTAGGCGAATGGCTGTAATACCTTCCTTCTATAGTAATTTCCGGATCAACATGCTGTATTTCTTTTATATATGCTGTATCGGCAAGTATATAGGTTTTACCGCGCACTAAATTTCCCTTCAATCTCGTGTCATCCATAAACTCCGTGAGAGGAAGTTGGCTGTAGAATTGCATGGCATACCCATGATAATCCCGATAAATTAATAATTTGGAACCCTCTAAAGCTGTTTTATCCAGCTGACGGGCAACATATGAACCGGTTTGGTAGGTAAGCACTTTAGGATAAAAATGGGTATTGAAAATGAACGTTAAGGTTGCAAATGGAATAAGGGTTATTAGAAAAATCCTGGCAGATAAATTCTCCTTTCGTAAGAATAATATATAAAGGAACCCGCAAAAAGACAGACTGATTATTGCCGGGAAGAGAACAGGAGCAGGGAAAATATAAAATACGATCAAATAAATTATAGCAAATATTACGAACATTAAAAAAATATGAATGCCGTAAAATGCTGAAAAAAGTTTTGACTTTACTCGGGAAGTAAAGCGCGCATCCAAATACTTGGCAGTTAGAACAGCAGCCAGTGGATGAATGGCAAAAGAGTAATGCGGCAATTGGTATTTGGACCGGGAAAGAAAAATTAAAATCAGCACAAAACCTGCAACCGTCATGGTTTCTGAGCGATCAGGCTTTTTGAAATTCTGTATTTTATTTTTTATTTCTGTATACAGTGCCGGTATAAAAAATACGCACCAGGGTGCGAAGCTCCATAGGAAACTATGAAAAAGAAAAAAAGGATCGGGGTTATTGTTCCAGCTGCTTTCACCGGTAATTCTTCCAAAGCTTTGTGTCCAGTAAAAAAATCGTAAGCCCGATGTTCCAGTGCGGTCATACATCACCTTTTCCGGATGCAGATCAAATTGCTCATAAAGCCCGTAACTCATGGGCAATAGTACAATGGCAATTACAAGCACGGCCAGTAAATACTGCCAGCGGAAAAAGCTTTTCCATTGCCTTTTATAAATAAACTCAATGCTAAAAGCGGTCACGGGAATAATCAATCCAATAGGGCCTTTGGTCATCATAGCCAGCCCTACTCCTACTGCACCGAGCAATATATTTTTCAATTTTAAGTAACGATTGAATTCAGCCAATTGCCACATAGAGAACATCACCCAGCCGGTGAGCATGGTATCTGTTCGCACATCGCTCGTCATTACATAACATGCCATGCACGATGCCATAATGAGTGCTGCCATCTTAGCTGCACGTTCTGTATAAAATAGTTTAGTGTAACGATAAACCGAATAAATTCCCAATGCCAGGCATAGCACAGATGGCAAACGATAGGCCCAATCATGAATTCCGAATATTTTGTACGATAAACAGGCCAGCCAGAATACCAGTGGGGGCTTATCTAAATAATCATTTCCATTAAGATATAATTGCAGATAATTCCCCGATTGAAACATCTGTTTCGAAAGCAAAGCATACGTAGATGAATCTACATCCATCAGGTCTAATTGCATACCTATGGCGTAAATGACAGCCAAAACAGCCAGAGAGATATAGAAAAACCTGTTAAATGCTTTTTCGTTCATCGTTGCAAATGTACGTTCAAATTTTGAACTGCTCCCCCCACTCTAAGAGAAAACAAAATGATACCCCAATACTTTATTAATGGAGAAGGTGACACTACATTTTTTACAATGCCTCACTGTTAATCCAGCCTGAAACTTGTACCAAAATAAGCCGGTATATGCCGTTTTTATTTGTGGGTGAGGGTAAGATTGCTTCGCAGAGCCTAGCATTGACGAACATATTATATGCCAGTCAGTCTCCGCCCAACAAAAAAGGGCTCCGTATTTAACGAAGCCCTTTTACGTTTAGCTGCTAAAGCAGACTATTTATTATCTTCTCCGTAACGATAGCCCAATGCAGCCTTCAATGATTTGATAGCAGCTCTGGTATCTGCAATAGCCGCAGCTTTATGTCCGCCAAAATCATCAGGTGCATGATTCATATAGTCAAGTGCATCTTTCATTTGATCGATGGCTTTTTCAATTCTTGGGTGTTTTTTAGCCTCGTTTTGACGTTGGATGTTGGAGAATGCTGTGGTTGCAAATACACCTAATACAAAGGCCAGTAATACGCTGGCAGTAACAATAGTCTTTTTCATTTGTAGTTTTTTTAAGTTGTTTGTAATTAATTAGTGGCACAAATATATTGGAAATAATATATTACTAAAGTTAAATTAAAAAACATAACATTAAATTATTCCCTTGCGTTTTATATTCTGGCCGGTGAATGCACCGAAAAAAACTATTTCAAAACCAGATTACCAATGTATTGGTCTATATAATGGCATATAAAATATAAAGCTGCTACTCCAATTAAAATAAGCCCTAACCTTAATAATTTTGTGGTGGTAGCTCTTGATATATTCCTTGCTTTTTTATTATAATTCGGCTCCGATTCTTTAGGTTTATCAGAATTAACGCTATTGTTCATCTTAACGGATTTAGAATATTGCTTATGCTTTATCTGTCAAAGATACAATATTAGCAATTTCTATAGTATCATTAATCAATCCTACTTCAATTGCAGGTTTCTCTTAAATAGCCTACCTTTGCAGCCCTGACGCTAAAGGTCAGGACAAGCCCCATTCAAAAAATGTTTAAAGAATATGATGTAATAGTAGTTGGTGCCGGCCACGCAGGATGCGAGGCTGCCGCTGCTGCTGCTAACTTAGGGTCGTCGGTGTTACTAATCACTATGGACATGACGAAGATCGCGCAGATGTCATGTAACCCTGCTATGGGGGGCATTGCCAAAGGACAGATAGTACGTGAAATTGATGCACTTGGAGGATATTCCGGAATTGTTAGTGATAAAACCGCCATACAATTTCGTATGCTCAATCGTTCGAAAGGCCCGGCTATGTGGAGTCCGCGCACACAGAACGACCGTGCATTATTCACATTGGAATGGAGAAAATTGTTAGAAAATACACCGAACCTGGATTTCTTCCAGGACATGGTAAAAGATATAATTGTTAAGAATGACAGGGTCTGCGGGGTTATTACCGGACTTGGCATGGAGATAAAATGCAAATCTGTTGTACTTACCAACGGCACTTTTTTAAACGGCATTATTCACATTGGCGAAAAGCAATTTGGCGGCGGTAGGGCAGGGGAGAGGGCAGCAACAGGAATTACGGAAAAGCTTTTGCAGCTTGGCTTCCAAAGCGGACGTATGAAAACCGGAACACCTCCACGCATTGATGGGCGCTCAATAGATTACTCGAAATTAGAAGAACAAAAAGGAGATGAAAACCCTGAGAAGTTTTCTTACCTGCAAGAAATAGAGCCGCTGAAAAAGCAACGCAGTTGCTATATAGCATATACCAGCGATAAAGTTCATGAGATATTAAAAACCGGTTTTGAAAAGTCTCCGATGTTCGCCGGAAGAATTCAAGGAGTAGGTCCGAGGTATTGTCCTTCGATAGAAGACAAAATAAATCGCTTCGCCGATAAAGAGCGTCATCAACTTTTTGTGGAGCCCGAAGGGTGGGATACGGTCGAAGTTTACCTCAATGGGTTCTCAACTTCCCTTCCTGAAGACGTCCAAGATGCCGCTTTGAAGTCAATTATTGGATTAGAGCGCGTTAAAATGTTCCGGCCGGGGTACGCGATAGAATATGATTACTTTCCACCCGATCAGCTGTCTAATACGTTGGAAACGCGTCGAATTCAAAACCTCTATTTTGCAGGTCAAATTAACGGCACAACTGGTTATGAAGAAGCTGCTTGTCAGGGAATTATGGCAGGTATTAATGCCCATTTAAAGGTGCAAAACAGGCCTCCTTTTGTACTTTCTCGCTCCCAAGCATATATAGGGGTGCTGATTGACGATTTAATTACAAAAGGTACTGAGGAGCCATATCGTATGTTTACCTCGAGGGCAGAATTTAGAATTTTACTTCGCCAGGATAATGCCGATATTCGTTTAACACCTATGAGTCACGAATTAGGTTTGGCATCAAAAGAACGATTTGAAAGAGTCAGCGATAAAATAAAAAATAGCAAAGAACTGACCAAATATTTTAAGGAAGTTACTGTTTCTCCCGAAGAGATAAATTCATTTTTAACCGGACTCGGTTCCATGGAAATATCTCAAAAAGTAAAAGCATATTCTATTTTAGCCAGACCGGATGTTACCATAAATGGATTGGCAAGTTGTTCCGAAAACATAAAATCTCATCTCGAATATTACGATCAAGAAACAATTGAGCAGGCAGAAATTCAAATGAAGTATACGGGGTATATTATCAAAGAACAAGAAACCGCAGATAAAGTTTCCCGACTCGATGATTTAATTTTACATGACAATTTCGACTATCATAAATTAAATTCTTTGTCGATTGAAGCCCGTGAAAAATTATCCAAATTTCGGCCAAAAACGTTAGGTCAGGCATCCCGGATAAGTGGGGTAAATCCATCTGATATTTCTATTTTAATGGTTCATTTAGGGAGGTAAGTTCCACGTGGAACATTTTAAAAACAAAATGCAGGCGATAAATAATATGCTTGAATTAATCCTTATAGATACATATAATAGGGAGTGTCTTGTTCGAGATTTTCAGAAGAGAATTCGTAATACCACTTTAGCTAATAACGACGAAATTATTAAGGTTTATAATAAGCTTGCAGATATACTGGATTACTATGAATCAAATGAAGAAATCCAGAAAGAGGATCCTTCAAATTTTGGGGACAATAGGTTAATATGGGAGCTTGAACAAGCCTTAAATAAAATAAAGAAATTTCAATTCTTATATGAATGTTTCACGTGGAACACTCATACGATTATCAAGATGAAAAGTAAAATACGCATGCCATAGTTTACTGCGTTCCACGTGGAACAATTTATTTTCCAAACATCAATTTAAGGTTACTTTGCAGCTTGGCTATATCTACAATAATATTGGTATTATCAGCAGAGACATCTATATTACTACCATGCTCACAGAACTGGTAATAATAGTCTAACCCACTAGCTGTAGTTAGATTCCAATAGCATGTATTCATCCAGGGATTAACATATTTAATGCTACGATATAATTCCAATACCTTACCTCCTTCAGGCATAAACATAGCATTAGTTAAAGCCGCCCCATGAATAGATACGTAGACCTTACACTTTGAAAAAAGGGTGACCTGATCATAAAAATTCAGCTTAGCAATTTCCACCACTTTAAAGCCGTAAGCAGATAGAAGGTTAACTACTTCATCTTCATTTTCAACCCTCCTTAGTTTATCGGTTTTCCTTGAAACATATATATAATCATACTGTATTGTGCCGGTGCATTTAATAGAGCACTTCTCTATCAGTTCCTCCCTTAAAGATGCTAAAAGAATGGGATTATAATGCCCCGAATTAGGATTTGCTATAAGGGTTATTTCGTCTGCTTTAATACCACAATTACCAGGTAGCATTATAACATTCTTAAAACCGAATAAATCGATTCCTTCGAAAACAAATTTGCCATAATCACTTGGAATAATCAAAGTATATTGTCCGGGATCTATTAATAAAATTTTAATCAAACATTCCGTAATCCAATGATGGTATCCTTTACTCCAATGATTATGTAAAAGCAAAATATTATTACCCTCAATTCGGATATTCTTACCTAAAAAATACTTATAAAAAGCATATTTATAAAAATGCCTGCGATGGTATTTTGTAATATTTGTGAATAAGGTTTCTTCAATTAATTTGAAGTTTTTTAACCCTATACCGGAATGTGTAAAATAGGCTTTACGGTAATTTACAACGGGTAAATTCTCTCTATAATTATTGTAAGGTTGTGATAGAACTTGCTTAAAATCCGCGCTAAAATTTTTGGGTAGAATTACATCCATGGGGTTAAATCACAATACCAAATTTCAACCTGTTTCACGTGAAACCAGATTAACTATTAAGCAGGTTTTCGACCCAGGATTTTCCCCATTCTTTTTTCTCTTCATCGGTCCATAACTCGGGAAAGAAAATTATCTTCTGAAACCGGGGAGGGAGAAATTTCTGCCAATTTGTTCCGCCGGTGGCAGCTATAATATCAGGATCCCCCTGAAGATATCTTACAGCAGATTTATAATGTTGAAGGCACCAGTTTACATTAATATTCGCATCAAGCGCTCGCAATAATTCTATAAGCTCGGGGTTGCTTTTATCTTCCTCGGGCAAGCTATTATACCTTGCATAAACATTTCCCTTAGAACACTTCTTGGAGAGTTCTAAAAATTGTTCGCTATATTTTTCCTCAAACTGTTTTAGTGTTAGCGTCTTTTTTCCGGTAGCTAACTCGGTAGCTCCGGTCTTCCAATAAATATGTTCAAACATATGTTCTGCTGATAACATTTTTACGGCAGGGTGTTTGGTTGCATATTCATGATTCAATAGATTGATGAGATCGGTAGAATACAACTCTATCATCCTGTATTGAGCCGATTGAAATCCACTGGCAGGCAACAGCGCCATCCTAAACTTCAGGAATTGTTCCTTTTCCATGCCATCAATCATTATTCCATATGTAGTATTCAATCCATCAAAATAATGAACGATTCGCCTAACTTTGCTAATAAGAAATTCCGCATCAATATTCTGTTTATCAGCTATTTGCTCATATTCATGAAGGCATAAGCGAAAGAATAATTCCGTTATTTGATGATACAAGATAAATATCTTTTCATCGGGAAAATTAGTCCTTGGATTTTGAAGAGAAAGAAGCGTATCGGTATGAACATAATCCCAATACTTAAGATAATCCATGTATAGCAAACCATCCAAATAAGAATTCATATCCTGACCCATGGTCTGATACTTCTCATTTAAGAGCTCTAATTTTTTAGCTATTTCAGGTGTAATTTCCATATCTAAAATTTGATAAGCGGCAATCTACTAATTTTATACTCCAGGGAATGTGACAATTATCAAATCCGTAACTTATTTATGATTAAACCAATAGGCAATGGAAAATGCAGAGGCCGCTGCCAATATTCCAATACCAGTAGTTTTTAAAGCACCTATAAAAGGATTTTGTCCTGTTAACCTGCTTTTAAAATATCCGAAAAGCAGAAGACAAAGAATTGTAAATATGGAAGAGTCTCTCAATCCTGTTTGAGGCAGATCAGTAAAAACGTATCCCAAAAGCGGAATTTTTCCACCGGCAATATATGAGAGCGCTATATTCCTGGCACTACTCATTGCGCGGCCACTTTCAGGTTGTTCTAAGCGCAATTCATTATGCATCATAAACTCAACCCACTGCTTTTCATCTTTAGATAATTCCTCGGCTACTTTATCTTGAATTTCTTTTGATAATCCATAATATGCTATTGCATCCCTAACCTCTTGCATTTCTACTTCAGGTACTGTTTTTATTTCGCTGAATTCCCTATGCATTTCATGATAGTAATGATCTTCTTCTGTTTTACCAGCAAGATATCCTCCTAATCCCATAGCTATAGCTCCGGCACAAATTTCGGCAATACCGGCCGTAATAATAATATGGTTACTAATACCGGCTCCGCTAATGCCGGCTGTTAGGGCAAACGGAACGGTTATCCCATCTGAAAGACCGATAATAATATCTTTTAATACAGTGGGTTGTCTTAAGTGACCTTCTTGATGCATACAATCAGTTATAAATCATCAGCTATTAGCGTAAAACACTAAATGCTAATTACTATTTTGATGCAAACTTACATAAGAAATAGATATCATGGTTGAAACATAATGGGCTGATATTCGTTAACGCAAAATAGAAAGTAGTTAGGTTATCAATGCTTAATGCCCCCTCTAAACTCATTTGCATTAAATTATCTTCCTTAAAATTAAGTAGGGTTTAAAAATAAAGCCCCAAAGAAGTTTATTAAAATTTCCTTTTATTATTGTTAATTTGTATCCTAAATGGCAGTATAAAATATACATTACATTTGTGGAAGAAAAAATGGTATGAAGAGTTATCTGGTTTTAATATTATCACTTTACTTTACCTTTACTGCACTGGGACAACAAAACCCACCTGACAGCGGCTTTACAAATAAAGGGGAGGCAACAAATCAAGTGGTAAATGGCCAGAAGGAAGGCAAGTGGATTGAATACGTAGATGAAAATGGAAATTTTACAAGAAAAGAAAATGCAACATCCTATGAGTTGGCTGTTTACAAAGCAGGCAAATTATTTGGAATAGTAAGATGTTATTATAATAACGGTATGTTAGAGAGCCAGGCTACATACCTGAATGGGAAAATGAATGGTATCCACAAACTATATTTATCCGGAAAAATAGCGCATGAAATCCCCTATAAAGATGGCGAGATAGACGGAGTAGCTAAATATTATTACGACAGCGGAAAAATATCTGCCGAAACTCCTTATTCCAATGGAAAAATAAATGGAACTGAAAAAGTATATTCTGAGAGCGGAACCCTGGTAAGGGAGATAGTATACAAACATGGTAATGTAAAGGGCAAAAAATACTACGATAAGAACGGCAATCAAATATAACTATCTCTTAGGCTAAAGTATTAGCAGTACTATTAAGGCGCATTAACTGCATCATACTTTACCTCTACATCATCTCTGTAAGTAATGGTAATAAATAATACCCCGTCCGGTGTATAGAATTTCCATTTATCTTCTTTCAAGCCTAAATTATATCGGCCTTCGTGTTCCTTCTTCCCGTCTTCATAGTACCAAACATGTTCACCGTCTGGTCTGTCTTGATTATATTTTCCGGTAAATCGTATATGTCCATTATCATTATAATATTCCGTCCATGTACTATCCTGCATATCATCAGAATATTTTCCGAAGCTTTTATAATTTCCCAATTGATATATCCAATCCCCTTCTTTTAAACCATCTTCAAATTGTCCCTTTGTAATAACAGTCCCTGAATCATTATACTCGATAAAATTTCCATCTTCCTGCCCTTTACTGAAAGTACTTTCTCTTCTAATTTTACCGTCATCATAATACCAAAGCCACTGCCCGGTTTGTTTGCCATTCTTATCATATTTGCCTACTTCAAATTTCTTTCCGTCCATAAAATAATATTTCCACTCGCCCACTTTTAATCCCTTCTGGTATTCTCCCTCATCCTTTAATTGCCCACTCTCAAAATATTCTTTCCAGTCTCCTTCTTGTTTATCTCCCGAATCAATCGGCCCTGAAGCTACAATCCTTCCGCTATCATAAATATCGGCTCTTTTGGGTGCGCCATCTTCATTAAAAACGCGGTGTTCACCAAAAGGAAGATTGTCTTTATATGGTCCCGTAGATTCAACATTTCCATTGGAATAATAAGTGGTTTTAATATCCAATTTTGCCAACTCAGGTGGATTCAATTGCAATACATCGTTAATATATTTTTCTACATTCATTAATTCCCCTTTATCATCATAGGTTTTAAAATATCCATCTCGTTTTCCATCTGTATATGTTCCTTCCCACTTAACAGTTAAATCAGAATAAAAAGTCTGCCATAAACCTTCTTTATGTCCTTCCGTATTAACTTGGTTTATTTTAGTAACTTTTTTAATAAAACCACCTTT
>Ga0182030_10026705_pt1 | contig 10433 bp, 5 predicted proteins | sample 812S3MmetaG_FD_121299 | JGI IMG/M metagenome (GOLD analysis project Ga0182030, IMG submission 121299) | Permafrost microbial communities from Stordalen Mire, Sweden - 812S3M metaG (Illumina Assembly) | ecosystem: Environmental > Terrestrial > Soil > Wetlands > Permafrost | place: Sweden... | reverse complement strand
TTATTGGTGAAGGTGACCGCCAGGACCTGGTTCGGAAACGCCTTCTTGCTCAACAAAATATGCGCGAACCGCGTGGTCAGCACTCGGGTCTTACCGGTGCCGGCGCCGGCGAGCACCAGCAGCGGGCCGTCGAGAGCTTCGACCGCCTGGCGCTGTTCGTCGTTCAGTGGCGCGAGATACTCGGTCATTTTCCCGGCTATTATATAGGGACGTGAATGTCTCGGGGACTATGCGCCGGCGCCGGAGTCCCGCCAATCAGGGTGATCGTTCCAGCTCCCGCAGCAGCGGTTCCAGATGACGCTGGTAATGCCGCCACCGTCCGACCGAACTGGCGTAGAGCGGCTGGCGCACCTGCCAGTGACTGGCCGTCATCACGGTCCGTTCGGTCTCATGGAACGCCAGGCACGCCGGGTCCCAGTCGAGGCCCAGGAAGTCGATCAGCCGGCGGCTCTCGCTTTCCAGATTGGCGACCAGAGTTTCGTAACGCACCTCCAGCATCGGGATGGGCAGCACCTTCCGCCAGTGGTCCATCAGGCGGCCGGTTTCCCGGATGCGAAAACCGCAATCCGCCAGATCGTCGGTCCACACGTTCGGACCGTCCTGAAACAGCTGGAAAAAGCACGATAATGCCACGTCGCGCGGATCACGCTGGCACACCACGACGCGGGCGTTCGGGTAAAGGATGGCGATCTGGCCGAGACAAAGAATGTTGTTCGGCTGCTTGTCGATGATCCGGATCGCGTCGCCGCCCAATGAACGGAGATGTTCCAGGTATCCCATGGCTTCGCGCCGCACCGACGCGCGATCCCAGGTGATCGGGTGAGCGTCACCCCGTTCACGTTCCAGCGTCGCCAGAATGTCGAGAATCCCCATTTGCTCGCCGGCGCCAAATACCTGCCCATGGCTGGCGGCGATCTGTTCCACCAGGCTGGTGCCGGAACGCGGCATTCCGACAACGAACACCGGCTGCCGGGACGGATCGCCCCATGTCGCCGTGGTCTCGAATGTCGCCTGATCGAACGCCGCGATTTGCCGATCGACGATCTGCCGAAAATGGTCCCGATCGAAGACGTGGCCCAGCGCGTTACGGTCGGCGCGGAGCAACTGGTTCGCGAGCGCGAAGGCCGCGAAAGCCTCCTCGTATTCGCCGTGACGATCGCACACACCGCCAAGCGCATAACCGGCGGCGACGCGGGCGCGTACCGGACGGGATTGATCATTGACGAGGTCTCGCGCGGTCACCTTGGCCGCGGCGTCATCGGCGCGTTCCCCCAGAGCCACCAGATCGTTGAGCGCGCCCGCCTGCTCGGGATCGAGGGCCAGAGCCTGGCGGCATGCGTCGGCGGCGGCGTCGAAATGCCCCAACGCCGCCTCACAGTTCGCCAGCAGCAGCCAAATATTCGCATCGGGAGTCGTTTCGAGTGTGTCCCTGCACATCCCGGCCGCGGCCACGACATCTCCGATTTGCATCAGACACCCGGCGATCCCATACCGCACGCGCGCATTTCCAGGCGCGATCGCGTCAGCCCGCCGATAATAAATCATCGCCTCATCGAAGCGTTTGAGTTCGGCGAGCGACACCGCGAGTTCCGCCAGCAGCGCGGGGTCGTCGGGTCGTAGTGCCAGCGCGGCTTCCCACGCTTCCGCGGCCGCCCCGAAATTCCGCCGTTGCGTGAGGGCCGCCGCGAAGGCGATCCACGCGTCGGGCATGGCCGGAGCGACCTCGGTCACGCCTCGCAGCACGTCGATCGCCTCGTCAACCTCGTTTCGCAGGAGCAATGTGCAACCCAGTTGAAGCCGCGTTGCCGCCTCGCCGTCCCGATTTTCATCATCCTCGGATGGCACGAGGCCGCCCAATCCGGTGAGCAAGGGTTGCAAATGTCGACGGTAATGCCGCCAACGGCCGACCGAACTCGTGTAAAGCGGTTGCCGCACCTGCCATTGGCTGGCTGTCAGCACAACCCGTTCGGTCTTATGGAAATCCAGGCATGCGGGATCCCATTTCAGTCCAAGGAAATCGATGAGCCGGCGGCTCCCGGCCTCCAGGTCCCGCACCAGATCTTCATAGCCAACCTCCATAATGTTAAGCGGCGGCACCGCGCGCCAGTGCGACATCAGGCGGTCGAATGCCCGGCACCGCGCCGCGATCTCCGTGAGGTCGGTCGACCACAACAGGTTCTCGCCGAAATTCTGAAAATAGCACGACAGACCCACGTCGCGCGGGTCTCGATTGCAAATGATGACCCGCGCGTTGGGGAACATCATGGCGATATGGCCGAGGCGTTGATAATTGTCGGGCATCTTGTCGATCACCCGTTGCGCGTCTCCCCCAAGATCGCGAAGTTTCTTCAGATGCGCGGCGGCCTCGCGCCCGATCATGGCGGGCAAATCGTCCGGACCGGCATCGAGCCGGTCACAGATCTTGCGCATGTCATCAAGTTCCCCGGCGCCGAATACCTCCGGATGACTACTGACGATTTGTTCGACCAAAGTCGTGCCGGACCGCGGCATGCCCACGACGAACACCGGAACTTCGGACGGATCGCCGAGACCCGCCATGATCGAAAATGCTTCCGGTGGAAACCTTTGCATGACCGCATCGACATGCCTGTCATGATCGGCCGGATCATAAGCGCGGCCTTTCACATGGTGCGCCGCGTGAGCGAGTTGACCGGCGGTGGCGTACGCGACCCACGCCTCGTCATAATCTCCAGCCTGGTCCAGCAACTGACCAAGGGCGTGGCCGGCTCCGATGCGGTCGCGCTCGTCCTTGTTCGGATCCTCGAGGATGCCGCGCAGCCGAACCACGTCAGGCCGCGTGTCCGCCTGAAGACCAATCCCGATCAGCGCGAAGCGGGCCGCGTCCAGTCCTGGATCGAGCGCCAGCGACTTATGAAAATCATCCGCGGCCTCGGCGAACCGCCCAAGCGCGGCAAGACAGTTGCCGCTCACCAGCCAAAGATCGGCGAGGTTCGGAGCCACGCGTAGCGCCTGATCGCGTGCCGTCAGCGCCGCCTGGATGTCGTGCGACTGCCACAACGCGGTGACCAGGGCCAAATGAACCCGTCCATCGCCGGGCGCCAGCTCAACCGCCCAGCGTAGATGGCGCAGCGCTTCGTCGTGTTCCTTGAGCTCGCTGAGTACGCGTCCGAGCTTCGCCAGGCATTCGGGATCGTTCGGATTAAGCCTGACAGCTTCCCGCAAAGCGGCGGCGGCTGCTGGCAGGTCCATGAGCCGCATGCAGGCCATCGCGAAATAAAGCCTCGCGTCGGCCGACAACGGCGCCAGGTCGACGGCGAGCGCCAGTGCCTCTCGCGCTCCCTCCGCGTCATTCAATTCCAGTCGCGCGCTGCCCAGAAGGAACTGGGCTGATGCGTCCGCGGGGTTGCGCGCGACGGCGTCACCGGCTGCTTCGGCTGACGCGGCGATATCACCCGTCAGGCGTAAAGCGCGGGCCAGCTCGGTCAGCAATTCGCTGTCGCCTGGCTGGGCCGCGACGGCACGGCGCAGCAAGGCCACGGCCCGGCTTGAATCGCCTCGGACGCGGGCCAGTTGACCGAGCCCATGAAGGGCTTCGACGTTGTCCGGCTCACGCTCGATCACCAGGCGCCAGGCTGACTCGGCGGGCTCGGTTTGGCCCGCGAGCATTTGCGCCCGGGCGCCGGCCAGAATCGCGGGCACGGAAACCTCGGCGCCGTCGAGCGGGATCAAACCAAACAGCCCATCCAGCAATGGCTGGATCCACGGGCGATAATGCTTCCAGCGTTCGACCGAAGAGGAATACAGCGGTTGGCGTACCTGCCAGAAACTGGCCGTCTGCACGGCCCGTTCGGTCGCGTGAAACGCCAGGCAGGCATCATCCCAATCGAGGCCGAGGAACTCGATCATGCGGCGGCTTTCGCCTTCGAGATCGCCGACCAGAGTCTCGTAATGGACATCCAGCATGCGAAGCGGCAGCACGTCGTGCCAGTACTCCGTCAGCCGCTCGACCTCGGCTTCCCGCGCGGCGATATCGGCGAGATCGTAGGTCCAGGCCATGCCGTCGAGGAACCGCTGGAAGTAGCAGGACAGACCAACATCGCGCGGATCGCGGCGACAAATGATCACACGCGCGTTGGGGAACAGCACCGCGATGTGGCCAAGTTGCAGAATGTTATCGGGCAGCTTGTCGATCACCCGATCGGCCGCCCCGCCAAGCGCCCGCAACCGCGCGAGTTGTGTCGTGGCCTCCCGCCGAACCGTGTCCCGGTCCCAGTCCGGCGGAGCGAGCCCCGTCGCTTCCAGCATCTGGGCTATTTCGAAGACATTCTTTCGTTCACCGGCGCCGTGAACCCGGGGGTGGCTCGCCAGAATCTGCTCGACCAGGCTGGTGCCCGAACGTGGCATGCCGACGACAAAGACCGGAACCTCGGAGGCATCGCCCCAGCCCTCCGTCGCGTTCAAATTCGCTGGAACGAACGCCGCCCGGAGCTGATCCATCCTGCGTCGAAACTGGGCCAGATCGAACCCATCGCCGGTCAGGGCGAACGCGTCGTGCGCGAACTGGTTCGCGGCGGCATAACTGGCGAACGCGGCCTGGTAATCGCCGGCCTCGTCCAACAACGAGCCAAGCGCGAATCCGGCCGAGATACGCTCATTCATGGGCCGGTCGGGATCGGCCAGGGCAGCCCGCAGCAGGCCGGGCCCTGTCTCCGAAGTGGTCAGTTTGCCAATCGGCACCAGCCGGCTCAGCGCCTCCGGCGAACCCGGATTGAGCGCCAAAACGCGTTCGTAGCACTCGGCGGCGGCGGCAAATCGGCCCAGTAGGGCGAAGATGTCCCCTTGTTGCAGCCAAATCTCCGAACGCTCCGGCGCGAGCTCCAGGGCGCGGCCCAGGGCTTCAGCCGCACCAGCCTGATCTTCGGCTCGCCGCAATGCGCCGCCCAGAGCGATGAAGCCGCGCGCATCTTCCGGTTTCAGGGCCACGGCGCGACGGAAACAGGTCAGCGCTTCGGCGGATGCCTTCAGTTCGGTCAGCACGGAGCCCAGATCGAGCATCGTCTCGAACCGGCCGGGGGCCAATTGGTCGGCGGTGCGCCAGGCGGCGGCGGCGGCGGGGAAATCGCGGAGCCGGTTTTGCGCATGGGCGAGCAAAAGCCAGGCATCCGCCGCTTCCGGCGCCAGGTCGGCCGCCCGCGTCGCGGCGGTAACGGCGGCGGCGTCATCCTGCAAGGCGATCAGAGCGCGCGCCGACTGCAGATGCGCTTCGGGAAGCTCCGGATCCAGTTCGATCGCCCGGTTGCTGTTGAGTTTGGCGGAGACCGGATCGCCCGCCGCGCTTTGGGCGCGCGCGAGGTTCGCGAACGCCTCGGCGAATTCCGGATCGGCTGTGACCGCGCGGGACAGGACCGCGATCGACCCGGCCAGGTCGCCAGAGTCCTGGAGGATCAGTCCCAGCAGGTTGAGTGCGTCGGGATGATCGGGGTCTTCTTTGAGGATCGCGCGGTAGATGGCTTCCGCTTCGGCCAGGCGACCGGCCTCGTGGTGGGCCAGTCCGGCGTCGAGGTCCGTTGGCGGGTCGTTGGCTTCGGTCATGTGTGCCGCGGGTCAGCCGATCAGTTGCGGTGCCCTTCTACGGCTTCGAAGTTGCAATTGGAATGCGAACGTGGCGGGCAGGTCCGACCGCGACAGATCAGGCGATCCGCGGGAAACCAAATTAACGATGTCTGGAATAATTCCCATTCCGTCGGACGATTGGTCAATCTCTGGACAAGACGCCAGTCAAATCGAACGTGTCGGGATTCTTTACACTCGAAAGCGCGGGCGGAGGGTTGTGCCCCTGAAGCAGCGCGCTTCTGAAAAGCCACCAGCGAAGCGACTCTTGTTCAGAGCCGCTTCGCTTGCCCGGGTGAGTAACTGCTGCTCAGACTGACTTGCGGCGACGGCGCAGCGCGCCAAGGCCGGCCAGACCGGATCCCAACAAAGCCAACGTAGCCGGCTCGGGGGTCGGCGATGGCGGAGAAGGAGGCGCGGTGTAGCTGTAGTCAACCGTGATGGCGACCGCGCCGATGTCCGTATAAGTCGCGGACCCGTTGCTGTTGCCGGCGCTGACGGTGACCTGCCCGAGATCGCCGATCGTGAGCTTCCAGCCGGTCTCAAACACCGCGAGGCTGGAGGAAAAGGCCTTCGTCGTATGCGAACCTCCCGACACCGACTGAAGCCCAGTGGAGGCTCCGGCAGCCAACGTGGGGTCGGTTACGGAACTGCTGGCGGTGCTGAGGGTCTTGAGCCCAAAGATCGGAATGACCGCTTTCATGGTGTTCAGCAGATTACCGGACACATTGGTCGTCGATGTGCCGTTGTTCGTCATGTTGACCGAGCCAAGGATCGATTCCACGATCTGGACCGAAACCGAGGTCAACGTTCCCATAGCCGGGTTGAAACCCGTGAAGCTCAGGGTGTTGGTGGGGGTGAACGAAGGGGTCGCGTTGGTCGTGCCCCAGTTGGTCGATCCACTGAAACTGTTGGTCTGAACATATAATGTCGCGGACGACAGCGACGTGCTCGCGAGGAGCGCCGCACTGGCGGAAAGGGCGATCTTGTAGGGATGCATCTAATGTCTCCGGGCAGAGTGTTGGTTCGCAATCGATCATTGCAAGCTGCGTGCCATTTGGTAACTCATTGATTTTGTTGACGCGGAGTGGGCACCCATTTTCGAAGTGTAAAAAATTCCGACTCAATTTCCACCACGCCAGGCCCGCGCGTCGGTCGTACTCAGTCTCAGCATCCATAACTCATTGATTTCGTTGGACGGTGAACGTGTGCGCGTGACCTGGCCAACTTAGCGCGAATTGCGAAGTGTAAAATTTCCCAACAGACCGCCTGGCCACCACACGCCATGCGCCTCATGTGGCCGTCGCCCGGCACCCTAGCAAGTGCGCGATCGCATAGGTTAGTTCCGGCCGATTCAACGTGTAAAAGTGGAATTCATCGACCCCATTCGCCTGTAACAAACGCACCTGCTCCGCCGCCACCACCATGCCAATCATCCGGCGCAGTTCCGGCTCGTCTTCCGTGCCCTCGAACAGGCGGCCCAGCCAATCCGGCACGCTGGCACCGCACAATGCGGAAAATCGTGCGATCTGGGCAAAATTTGACACCGGCATGATCCCGGGAACCACCGGCGCGGTGATCCCGGCCGCGAGGCAGCGATCGAGGAATCGCAAATAAACGTCTGTGTCGAAAAAATACTGCGTGATCGCCCGCGTCGCCCCCGCGTCTAATTTTCGTCGTAACGCCTCCAAATCCGCTCCCGGGCTCGCCGCCGCCGGATGGGTCTCCGGATAGGCGCCGACCGAAATCTCGAACGGGGCGATGGCATGCAACCCGGCCACCAGGTCGGCGGCATAGGCGTACCCGCCCGGATGCGGCTCATATTCTGAGCCGGGAGGTGGATCGCCGCGCAGCGCCACGATGTGACGGACGCCAGCTTCCCAGTACTGCCGCGCCACCTCATTCACTTCGTCCCGCGTCGCGCCAACACAGGTCAGGTGCGCCGCGGGAACCAAGGATGTTTCCATCGCGAGGCGCGCCACCGTGCCGTGCGTCCGTTCCCTCGTGGAGCCGCCGGCGCCATAGGTGACCGAGACGAAGCGCGGGCCAAGCGGCGCCAGCCGCCTTATGCAGGTCCACAGCTGCTGCTCCATCGCCTCGGTGCGCGGCGGAGAAAACTCGAACGAAAGCAGCGGCGCCGGATGCGCGGCGTCGCGCATCGGTAGCCCGGTGAACCGAGGCCCGGTCAGCCAGCGGCGGATGGTGTGCTGGGTGTCGTCGTCCATGCCGCCTCCCTTCGCCCATTCATCCGGCCCGGTGCAAGTGTTTCGTATCGGACACGGTCGCGAGCCGCCTTGGCGCGCTTCATTGCATCGGGGGGTGCGCGTGCTATCTCCCTCTCATAAGAACTTTTGAGTCCGAGGCACCAATGCGCGCCGTCTCCCACCGACGCTCACCACCCGGTTTGGCTTTCCTGGCGGCTTGCGTTTTGATTGCTGGCGGCCTCACCGGCTGTGCCACCCCGCCGCCGGCCGACGATCCGGACGCCGTGGCGGATTTCCGGCAGACGAACGATCCGCTCGAGCCGGCCAACCGGGTCTTCTACAAGATCAACGACGGCATCGACGCGGTGATCCTGAAGCCGGTAGCGCAGGCGTATCGCGCGGTGCTGCCCAGTCAGGTTCGGACCGGGATCCATAACGTGCTGGATAATCTCGGCGGGCCGGTGCAGCTGACGAACGATACGCTGGAGGGCAAGCCGCGGCGGGCGGGCGATACCGCGATGCGGATGCTGATCAACACCACCGCGGGCGTGGTGGGCATCTTCGATGTCGCGAAGGACGTCGGCTACCCCGATCATGACTCGGATTTCGCGCTGACGCTCGCCAACTGGGGTGTGCCGGAAGGGCCGTTTCTGTTCTTGCCGATCCTTGGCCCGTCAAGTCCGCGCAACGCCGCGGGCTTCGCCACGGATATGGCGATGAATCCATTCACCTGGATCGGCCGGGGCACCACGGCCTTCACCATCACGTCCTGGACCAGGACCATCGTCAACGCCGTTGACGTGCGGTCAGGTCTGCTGGACGTGATCGACAACATTAAAAAGACCGCGCTCGATCCGTATGCGACGTTCCGCAGCCTCTATCGTCAGAACCGGGCGGGTAAACTGGAGAAAATGCGGGCTGACAATCGGGCGACAATCCCCATCTGGTGGCCAGAGGCCGTGAAGGCTCAGCAAAGCGGGCAATTGGCCGACCAGACGACCCGATAACAGGAGGCTCATGAGGCGCATGTTGGATCGACGTTATTGTCTTACCGCCGGTCTCGTCATGGCCGGTTCCGGACTGCTGCCGCGGCGCGCCCATGCGCAGGCGGTGGAAAAGGCGAGTGCGTTCCTGCAGCAAATGGGCGACCGGATGGTCGCCATCGTGAATGGCTCGCAGCCGGCGGCCGATAAGCGGCGAGGCCTCGCGCAAATCCTGAACGTGGCGGTGGACGTGGACGGGATCGCCCAGTTCTGCCTTGGGCGGTTCTGGCGGATCGCGTCGCCGGATCAGCAGCAGCGTTACATGGCGGCGTTCCATGACGTCCTGGTCAACAATATCTCGGCGAAACTGGGTGAGTATCGCGGCGTGAAACTGACCGTGCAGAAGGGACGCCAGCAAGACGATCAGGCGATCGTGACCTCGATCGTGGAGCGGCCGAACAATCCGCCGGCCACTGTCGACTGGGTGATCGAGGCGCCCGCGACCGCGCCGAGGATCGTCGACGTGGTGGCGGAGGGAACGTCGCTGCGGCTGACGCAACGGCAGGACTATGCGTCCTATCTGACGCAACACAACAACAACATCGACGCTCTGGTCACGGCGATGAAAAACCAGACCGGACAAAGCGGGTAATCCTCGGCCGTGACGGACAGTCTGCGCGAGGGCTTCGCGCTGCACCAGCAAGGCCGGCTGGATGAAGCGGTCCGCATCTACCAGGATGTTCTGAAGCAGCAACCGAACCACATCGATGCGTTGCATTTGCTCGGGATGGCCGCACTGCAGGCCAGGCAAACGGAACCGGGCGTCGCGCTCATCCGAAAAGCCATCGAATTGAACGGCGCCATCGCCGCGATCCACGTCACGTTGGGCAATGGGTTGCGCGATCTGGGCCGCCGCGGCGAAGCGCTCGCGAGCTATGACACCGCGATCGGACTGAAACCGGATGACGCGCGCGCCTGGATCAACCGCGGCAACGTGCTGCTTGAACTGGGGCGTCCGGAGGAAGCCGCCGCGAGCCATGACAAGGCGATCGCGTTGACCCCGGACAATCCGGACGCCCATGGCGGGCGAGGCAATGCCATGAGCGCGTTGCGACGGCCGGAGGACGCGGTCGCGAGTTTCGATCGGGCGCTCGCCTTGAAACCGGACGCCGCCGAGGTCTGGTACAACCGCGGCAACGCACTGTCGGAATTGCAGCGTTTTGACCAGGCTCTGGAGAGCCACGACAAGGCGATCGCGCTGCGTCCCAACCTGGTGGAAGCGCACAGTGGCCGCGGCAATGCCTTGTGGGAATTGCAGCGTCCCGAGGAGGCGCTGGTGAGTTATGACGAAGCCATCGCTCTGAAGCCCGATTTCGTCGATGCGCTCAGCAATCGCGGCAACGTGCTGCGGGATCTGAAGCGTTTCGACGAGGCGCTGGCCAGTTGCGACGCGGCGATCGCGCTGCGACCCGATCACGCGGCCGCGCATCACAACCGCGGCAATGTGCTGCTGGACCTGAAACGTCCCGAGGAAGCGGTCGCGAGCTTCGATGTGGCGATTGCTTCGCGGCCAGGTCACGCGCCGCCGTATTTCAATCGCGGCAACGCGTTGTTGGCCTTGGCGCGGCGGGAGGAAGCGGTCGCGAGCTTCGAT
>Ga0182030_10026704_pt1 | contig 10433 bp, 8 predicted proteins | sample 812S3MmetaG_FD_121299 | JGI IMG/M metagenome (GOLD analysis project Ga0182030, IMG submission 121299) | Permafrost microbial communities from Stordalen Mire, Sweden - 812S3M metaG (Illumina Assembly) | ecosystem: Environmental > Terrestrial > Soil > Wetlands > Permafrost | place: Sweden... | reverse complement strand
GCAGGGGAACGTATTGCTGGTCCGGAGTCAAACCCTTAAGCTTCTCGCGGCAAAAGCAGGGAAATGCCCGCGAAGGCGACAATTCTTTGAGTGGACGCTGGGAATGTGGTCTCGCCTCGTCGCCCTTGCCTTGCTGCTGCTGCCGGTCCCGGCCCTGGCCGGCGTCAAGGAGAAGGTCGCAACCCTCGCTCCGTCGGCGTTGGTGCTGGTGACGGATGGCGCAGGGAACGAGCTTATCGCCCAGAATGCGGACGAGCCCTTCGTCCCCGCCTCCGTCACCAAGATCGTAACGGCCTGGCTGGCGTTGGAGACGCTGGGCGCAGACTACCGCTTCGAGACGCGCTTCTACCTCGACGACAAGCGCGTGCTCTATGTGCGCGGCGGCGGCGATCCCTTTCTGATCTCGGAGGAGCTCGCGCAACTCGCGAATGATTTGGTCGCCAAGGTCGGCAAGGCGCCGATCACGGGCATGGTGCTCGACGGGAGCTACTATCCCCCGAACCTGCGCATCCCGGGCATCGAGGACACCGACGAGGCCTACAACGCGCTCAACTCCGCGCTGGCGGTGAATTTCAACACGGTTTACGCCGTGCGCAGCGGTGACAATGTGCGTTCCGCGGAGAAGCAGACCCCGATCACCCCGCTCGCGATCGCGCAGTTCCGGGCGCAGGTTCCCGTCGGAACCACTCGCATCAGCCTCGCCCAGGACCCCGCCGTGTGCCTCCAATATGCCGGCGAGTTGATCTCCGCCTTTATCGAGCGCGCGGGCGGCAGCGTGAAGGGCCCGATCACGACCGGAAACGTGCCCGAGGGGCTGAACCCCGTTTACGTTCACAGGCAGTCGCGCACCCTTTCGCAGATCCTGGTCGACCTGCTCAAAGACTCGAACAACTACACCGCCAATCAGGTCTTCCTGGAGATCGGCGGCCATCGCCTGGGCGGACCGGTCAGCCTCGAGAAGTCGCTTCAGGTCGCCAACGAGAGGCTCGCCGCGAACGGCCTTTCCGACAGCATCCATCTAGAGGAGGGATCGGGCATCAGCCGCGACAACCGCTTCACGGCCCGCGGCCTGTCGAAAGTCCTCGCTCTCTTCGCGCCGCATGCGGACCTCCTGCGCGGACATGACGGCGGCCTGAACAAGACAGGGACGATGGACGGAGTCCGCACGCTGGCCGGCTATGCCGACACCTCGAGCCACGGGCGGGTACGCTTCGTGATCTCGATCGCCGGCAACGACGGCGAGATGCGCTTCCGTCTGCTGCGGGCCATTGAGTCCGGGCTGTAGAGCAACGATTTCAATGAGCTAATTGGCTGGGGGACCTGGATTCGAACCAAGATTGACGGAGTCCGCCAACGGTTTTGGCTTGTCGTCCGGGATGGAATAGCGCAATCTACATCTCAGCCGGCTGCCGTCCGAGGAAACTCGGTTCGAAGATCGCGCGATCTACTAAAAGGGAGGAGCTAAAGATGCACGAGTCATTTCTCGGACTGACACGACGCAAATTCCTGCGGGCGACCGCCGCCGTCAGCGCAAGCGCTGCGGCGGGAACGACCCTCGGCCTCAGCCCGGCGCGCGCGGCGCCCGTAGAGATACGCTATTTCTATCGCGCGGCGTGGCCGACTTCGGAAACCTATGCCAATTGGCTGATCGATGAATTTAACAAGAAAAACGGCGACCGCATCCATGTGACCGGCGCCAGCGTCGATGGCGAGACCTATAAAACCAAACAAACAATAGAGCTGAGTTCAAGCAGCCCGCCGGATGTGTTTTATTCATGGGAGGGCGGTCGCGCGGGAGAAATCATCAAAGCGGGGTTCGCCGCCGACCTGACGGACTACTACAAGAAATTCGGTTGGGACAAATCGCTCAATCCGGCCGCCGTAACCCTTGCGACGTTCGACGGCAAGAAATACTTCGTTCCGACCGAAATCGGCGCTTCGGTCGTCTGGTACCGCAAGGACCTTTACGAAAAGCTTGGCCTGAAGGTGCCAACGACGTGGGATGAGCTGATCGCCAATGGCGAGAAGGCCAAGTCGGCGGGCATAGCTCCGTTCATGCTCTCCAATCAGAAGAAGTGGCCGGCCCAGTTCATGTGGTCGGCGATGATGGTCAACAAGCATGGTTTGGACGCCTACCAGGGCCTGATAGACAACAAGATCGCCTGGACCGACCCGCGCGCCGTGGATATCACCGCAATGATGCAAAAACTCGCCCAAGACGGCATGTTCGAGCCCAACTTCAATTCAATCGATTTCGCGCCGGCGCAGGTTCCGTGGACGCAGGGAAAGGCGCTACACTGGTATAAGGGCTCATTCATTCTGGGAAGCTTCCGCGGCGATCAGAAACAGTGCTGTGTCGTACCCACGGACTGGTTCGCTTTCCCCGCCATGAGCGACAAAAAGCCGATCATCTCGATCTACGACGAGGACACCGTGATGATCCACGCGGCGAGCAAGAACAAGGACGCGGCGGCGGAGTTCGTCGATTGGATGGTGTCGCCCGCGGCCTCGGCGAAGAAACTTGAGATCGACAAGCCCTACGCGTCCAACCTTTCGACCGATCTTTCCCATCTGTCAGAAATGGAGCAGCGGCTCGGCAAGGCGATGGCGGACGCCGGGTCCTACACTTTCATGCATGTCGATCACGGGACGCCCCCCGCCATATCCGACCGATTCCTCGACGGATTGCAGGGCGTGCTGGCTGGCGCCATCTCCCCGGAAGAAGCCATGCAGGCGACGGAGACGGAAGCTCAGCGCGTGCGCGGCAAGATCAAGACCTGACTTTGGCTAGCTTGCCGATCTAGCGGACGCGGGGAGGTCCCGCGTCCGACTTCGGTGGGCTGGTTCGCCAGCCTCCCGTCGACCCACGAAAGGGGGATTGCCCGTGGCGAGCGGTTGCCGCCCCACGCCGCGCAAGCGAAGCTGTGTTGTCGAGATTGCGGACCGCTAGCCCGGCCATCGGGCCGAAAGGAGCACGGATGGTTTCCCGGACGAACGACGAACGCTACTCGTTTATCGCGTTTGCCCGTAATCATGTCTTCGTCACCTTGTTTGGTATCGTTACGCCTGTCCTGCTCTTTGCCTGTTTCATCGGCTATCCCATCGTTTACACGATCTATCTGAGCTTTTTCGAATGGAACGGCATGGCGCCGACGAAAACATTCGTCGGCCTGGCGAACTATCAGTACATGTTCGGCGACAAGTATTTTTATATCTCTTTGACAAACAATCTTAAGTGGCTGGCGGTCTCGCTCGCGTTCCCGGTCGTCCTTGGATTTCTTATCGCTTATGCGATGCGCGTGAGGGCGGTTTATTTCCCGACCCTGTTGCGCACGGCCATTTTCTTTCCGGTGACGATGTCGCTGGTCGCGGTCGGCCTGATGTTTTTGCTGATTCTCAATCCGATATTCGGCGCCTTCGACGCAGTCCTGCGAGCGCTCGGACTGGGCTTTCTGGTCAGCGAATGGTTCGGAGACTACCGCATCGCGATCTACACGCTGGCGTGCGTCGGAGGATGGGCGTTCACCGGACTGCCGATGATCTTCTATTTCGCCGGGATCGGCGACGTTCCAAAGGAGACGTTCGACGCGGCGCGGATCGAGGGGGCGGGGCATCTTCGCATGATGCTAAAAGTTGCGCTGCCGCAATTGCGCCCCGTGACCGCGGTTGTCGTGATGCTGACACTCTTTGAATCGCTGAAGGCGTTCGACCTCATCGCCGTAATGACCAAGGGCGCTCCCTTCGGGCGCACGAATGTGCTGGGCTATCTGGTCTATCTGGAGAGTTTTTGGAATTCGCGTTTTGGCTATGGAGCGACGGTCAGCGTGGCCATCCTCGTGCTCTCAATTGCTATTGCAGGCCTGCTGCTAGGCACAGTGTTTCGAGACGCGTTCGATGTCTAGTGTCGCAATTCCAGCCAGACGAAGCACGATCAGGCGCCTCCGCTACGCCGCTCCACGGGTCTTTGCCACGCTTCTTGCCTTCGTTCTCGCCGCCATTTGGCTTGGACCGCTCGCGCTGATGGTGATCACGTCGATCAAGCCCAACAAGGAGTTTCTCAACGGTCCCTTCGCGCTCCCGATCGCTCCGAATTTCGACGCCTATCAGAAGGTCTGGGAGGGTTTGAATTTTGGCGTTTTGATGCAGAACAGCCTTCTATACGCAACGACGGGATCCGCGTTGGCGGTTCTCCTGGCGCTTGTTCCGGCGTTTGCGCTCAGTCGGTTCGAGATACCCGGGAAGAAGTATGTGTTTGCGCTGTTGCTGACAGGCCTGATCTTGCCGCAGCAGACGGTGCTCATCCCGCTTTACGCCACCCTGCGTTTTCTGCATTTGCTGGATACGCGCATCGGTTTGATAATCGTTCACGGCGTTTATGGAATGCCGGCTCAAATACTCATTCTGCGCGGGTTCATGACGACGATCCCGCGGGAAATAGAAAAAGCCGCGCAAATCGAAGGGGCCACGGACTTTCAGATATTCACGAAAATTATCCTGCCGCTTTCCATTCCGGGGATCGTCGTAGGCTACACATTGAATTTCATAGCGATATGGAAGGAATTTGTATTTGCGCTGGTATTCTTGAACAGCGAGAGCATCTTACCTGTCACGGTCGGCATGCTCAAGTTGAACAGCGATCGCTATATCACGGCGTTCAATCTTCCCTCCGCGGGCCTCGTCATCTCTCAAATCCCGATCGTCATTCTGTTCATCTTGACTTACCGTGGAATCTCGAGCGGAAACTTCGTCGGCTCGGTCAAGGGCTGAGGCCTTGGAAATCGGAAAAGGGCGCCAATGGCCAGCGTTTCCCTAATCGACATCGAGAAACGCTACGGCGCCCAAGTCGTCATCCCAAAACTCAATCTCGAAATCGCCGATGGATCGTTCGTTGTGCTTGTCGGCCCGTCGGGGTGCGGCAAAACGACGACGCTCAATATGATCGCGGGACTTGAACCCATTACGGCAGGCCAATTGCGAATTGGCGAGCGCGACGTCACCGACCTGCCGCCGAAGAGCCGTGACATCGCCATGGTGTTTCAATCCTACGCGCTGTTTCCGCATATGAACGTTTTCGACAATATCGCTTTTGGAATGAGAATTCGGCGGCTTTCGCGGAGCGAAATCGAAAGTCAGGTGCGCGGCGTCGCCGAGCGCCTGCGCATCGATGCGCTTCTCGACCGCAAGCCCAAAGCGCTTTCCGGAGGGCAGCGCCAGCGGGTCGCTCTCGCAAGGGCGATGGTCCGGCGTCCCGGTGTTTTTCTAATGGACGAACCGCTATCCAACCTCGACGCCAAACTGCGGATCGAGGCGCGCAGCTTTCTGACAAAAATGCATCTCGAGGTGGGAACCACAACAGTTTACGTCACTCACGACCAGTCCGAAGCGATGACCATGGGCGACACCATCGTCTTGATGAAAGACGGGGTGATTCAACAGGCCGCGCCGCCGCTGGAGGTGTACAACGAACCCGCGAACATGTTCGTTGCGGGCTTTATTGGTTCTCCGGCGATGAACTTCATCGAATTGTCGAAGGCCGGCGCGAGGCTTATTGATCCCGCGCATGGGCTCGAGTTCGAGGTCTCCGAGCGGTTGCGCACGGCTCTGGAGGACTTTCGCAACCCGAAGGTTATTCTCGGCCTGCGTCCGGACGCGCTGCGCCCCGCGCCGCGCAATGCCGAGCCGAAGGGCGCGCCTCGCTTCACGATCGACGTTGTTCAGCATCTCGGACATGAAACGCTGCTCGACGCCTCGCGCGGACCGCACCGGCTCGTCGCGAGAGTATCTGCCGGTGACGACTCTAAAATAGGCGAAGTACGCGCTTTTCTGGCTGACCTCGACAAAATGCACTTGTTTGATCCGGACAGCGGGGTGAATCTATCGTCTAGATACGCGCAATCAGCGATCAGGCCAGACCCGCTTGGGTCCGCTGTCTGAGGGCGGCGTTCTCGGCCTCGAGACTGTCGATGCGGGCCTGCCGCTCCGCAAGGGCCCGCGCCACTTCTGCGGCGTCAAGCTTTTGCGGAATGTGTTGGGGGCAGTTGACGTCCCACGCCTCGACCTCGAACAGGATCACCTGTTCGGCCCGCGCGCGGTAGCCCTCCGGCATGAGCCGCCGGGTCAGGTCCTCGTCGCCTTCAACCACTCGCGCCCGCCCCCAGAGCTTGATCCGCCGCCGGTGTGCGTAGTCCATCAGGAACAGGAAGGCCTTCGGGTTTTCCTCGAGATTGCCGGTGGTGACATATTGGCGGTTGCCGGCGTAGTCGACAAAGCCGAGCGTCCGCTCATCCACCACCCGTATGAAGCCTTTCGGTCCGCCCCGGTGCTGGGCGTAGGGCTGACCGGCGGCGTTGGCGGTTGCCAGAAACGCCGTATCGACGCCTGCAAGGAAAAGGATAAGGCTTTCGTCGATGGCCGTCCGGAAGCCTCCGTTCGCCTCCCTCTCCGCATAGGCGGCGCGGGAGCGGCGGCGGCTCTGTACCGCCTTCACTGCAGGGGTGAAGGCGATGTCGCTGGAGGGAGTTGACATGACTGTCGGCCTAATCGGGTGGGAGGGGCTGATAGTGATCTATGCGTGAGCGCCGGCGCGAGGCTGAGATGCAGCTCAGCGCCGCGCCTCCGCGACGGCGAGCGTGTCGATAGGTCATCGAGGCGAGCGCGAAGCCGCGAAGTCGTCCTTGATCTCGGCGGCGACCGTTACGGCGTTCTCGTCGAGGACGAAATGACCGGCGTCGAGCCAGACGAGCCGAGCGTGAGGCAGATCATTCCGAAACGCCTCGGCGCCCGCGGGGATGAAGAACGGGTCGTTCTTGCCCCACAAGATCAGCGTTTTGGGTTGATGGCGCCGGAACGCCGTGTGCCAACTGTCGTACAGGGCGACGTTGGACTTGTAGTCCTCCAGCAGATCGAGCTGGTAAGCATCGGCGCCTGGCCGATCGAGCAAGGCTTGGTCCAGGGTCCAGTTATCGGGGCTGACGGCATCTGGATTCCGGGCGCCCACCTGATATTGAAACTTCGTGGTCTCCGGCGCGAGGAAGCCACGGGCTGCGGCTTCGGTCGTCTCATCGCGCTTGTTCCACAGCGGCAAGAACACTTGCTTTGGCAGATCGCCAACGCCCTCAAGATAAGCATTGGCGTTCTGGATGACAAAGCCTTTAACCCGGTCAGGATGCTGGGTGAAAAGTCGGAACCCGACCGGGCCGCCATAGTCCTGCATGTAGAGAACGTAGGATTTGATGCCGAGCTGCTCGATCAATCCCGCGACATGAGCGGTGAGGCTGTCGAAGGTGTAACGGAACTCCTTAGCCGATGGCGCTTCAGACTGGCCGAAGCCGATATAATCAGGCGCTATCACATGGAACTTGTCGGCAAGCAGCGGGATCAGGTCCCTATACATATGGCTACTCCTCGGGAAGCCGTGCAACAGGATTACGGACGGGGACCCGGGATCTCCCGCCTCGCGGTAGAAGACCTTCCGACTGTTGACGGTCGCGAAATGGTAGGTTGTCCGGTGCATGATAGCTGCTCTCTGTTGAGTTGCGGTTTGCGCCTGATCGGGCAGCGCCGGTAGTGTTGTTCTCGCCTGCGGAAATCAGGCGGCGGTGCGCGCCTCGACCGACGGCAAGTCGACCCCGGTCTTGAAGACCTCGTGTGGTTGGTTCACGTGTTCAGCCCGACGTGCTGGACGATCTCCATGACCTGGGCCTCGGTATGGCCGGCCCCTCTGACCGCCGAGAGATCGGATCCGCTGCCATGGCCGCGGGCGCGCGTCACTTGAGCTGCAAAGCGCACCGCGGCGTCCGCCTTCATATCGTTCATCGGAGGTTACATCAGTTTCGGTTCGGGCCACAGCGGCCCGTGACGATGGTTTAGACCCTTCCGATTGAGTGCATCAGCCGGTATGTTTTAGAACTTGATTTCCATTTTTTGGGAGGAAAGATGGACCGGATCGAAGCCATGACGACGCTGGTGGCCGCTGTAGATGCGGGCAGCCTGTCCGGCGCCTCCCGTGCGCTCGGCATGCCGCTGGCGACGGTCAGCCGAAAGGTTTCCGATCTGGAAGCCCATCTCAGGACGCAGCTTGTGATCCGCACCAGCCGGCGGCTGACGCTCACTGAGGCGGGTCGGGCCTATCTGTCGTCCGCCCGGCGTATTCTGGAGGACCTGGATGAGGCCGAGCGGGCGGCGTCCGGCGAATACCGGGCGCCGCGCGGGCACCTCAACATCACCGCCCCGATCATGTTTGGCCGCCTGCACGTCGAGCCTGTGGCTCTCGAATTCCTCAAGGCGTACCCCGATATCAGCGTTCGTCTCACGCTTGCGGACCACCTGTTGAACCTCGTCGACGACAACGTGGACCTGGCCGTCCGGGTGGGCCGACTCCCTGACAGCAGTATGGTGGCCCTGCGCATGGGCGAAGTCGGCTGGGTCGCCTGCGCCAGTCCGGACTATCTCGCGCGCAGAGGCGAGCCGGAAAGCCTGGAAGCCTTGGCGGACCATGACTGCGTCATGTTCGAGGGGCTCTATTCCAGCAACGTTTGGACTTTCGGTCGAAACAAGCAGCTGCGGGACATTTCAGTCCGACCACGCTTTTCGGTGAACTCGGCCGATGCAGCCATCGCCGCCGCCCTCGGTGGGGCGGGCATCACCCGCGTGCTGTCCTACCAGGTTGCCGAACCCGTCGCGCGGGGCGTGCTGAAGATCATTCTCAAGTCTTTTGAGCCCGAACCGCTACCGGTGCACATTCTCTACGCCGCCCAGTCGTTGCTTCCGCTGAAGTTGCGGGCTTTCCTTGATTTCGCTGGGCCTCGACTCAAATCTACTCTTGGCCGCGTGCAGCCCGAGGCGACGAGCTAAAACGCCAGAGCGTCGCTCCGGCGTCTAAGACCCCGCTTTCATCAAAGCGCTCGACGGACCTGAATCTGCGGGATCGCTGGAAGGGTAGAGTTGGTCCAGCGCGCGCGAGGCGCCGTCGGGCCCGACCATGCGCACGTGAAACCGCTTAAGACGTCTCGGGTGGGGCACGCCGCAGCTATGCGCGATCATCTCGACGTCGTGACGCAGGTTGCGTACGTAGTTGGCGACCCGCACCGCCTTGTCCGTCGGGTCGAGGCCCATCTGCAAACGGCGATCGTGCGTCGTGATGCCGGTCGGGCAGGTATTCTTGTTGCATTTGAGCGACTGGATGCAGCCGAGCGCGAACATGAAGCCGCGCGCGGAATTGACAAATGTCGCGCCCGCGCAAAGCGCCCAGGCGACGTCGGCGGGGGTTACGAGCTTGCCGGAGGCAATGATCGGGATTCTCGCGTCGAGGCCATGCCGCCGCAAAATGTCGCGAAGGAGCGGGAGTGACTCCTGAATTGGCAGTCCGACATTGTCCATCAGCGCCATCGGCGCCGCGCCTGTGCCGCCGTCGCCGGAGTCGAGAGCGAAGAAGTCTGGAGCGATGCCTCGGTTTACGCTCTTCGTCATCAAATCGTCGAGCCAGCCATAAGCGCCAAGCACGGCCTTAACGCCAACGGGCTTTCCGGTCAGAGTCTTGATGCGGGCGATGAAGTCGAGGAGTTCCTCGTTGCTGTTGATCTCCGGATGGCGGTTGGGGCTGTTGGAGTCCTCCCCTGCGGGAATCCCGCGTATCTCTGCGATTTCCGGCGTCACTTTTACGCCGGGCAAAATGCCGCCCTTGCCGGGCTTGGCTCCTTGCGACAGCTTGACCTCGAACATTTTGACCTGAGACAGCGCCGCGATCGACTTGAGCTTGTCTTCGTTCAGCGTTCCATCTGAATTGCGCACGCCGTATTTGGCGGTGCCGATCTGAAACACGATGTCGGCGCCGCCCTCCAGATGATAAGGCGAGAGGCCGCCCTCGCCCGTGTTCATCCAGCAACCCGCGGCGCGCGCGCCCTTCGATAGCGCGAGCACCGCCGGGGCCGATAGCGCCCCGAAGCTCATCCCGGAAATGTTGAAGAAGGACTTCGCCCGATAGGGATTAGGGGACTCGGGGCCAATGACAAAATCGGGCGTCGGTTCGATATCGCCCTCGAGAGTTGGATAAGGACAGTTCACGAATATTGGAGTGCCGACTTCGCGAATGTATTTGGTCGAGCCGAACGCAATGGTCGGATCGGCGTTCCTCGACGAGTTATCGACCCAATTGCGCTCCGCGCGATTGAAGGGAAGCTCGTCGCGATCCATCGCGAAGAAGTATTGCCTCAGGAACTCCCCAAGCTTCGAGAGGATATGGCGCATGTGCCCGATCACCGGGTAGTTGCGCAATATGGCGTCGCGGTTCTGGCGCCGGTCGAACGCGAATACGATCGCCAGGAAAATCAGTACCGACCCCACCCCGAAGATGAACAGGATGGAGAGAACCTCCATGACCTTGAAGAGCGTGGACGCGAGAAACATCATCGCAAAAATCTCCGAAAGCCCGACAT
>Ga0182030_10026702_pt1 | contig 10434 bp, 9 predicted proteins | sample 812S3MmetaG_FD_121299 | JGI IMG/M metagenome (GOLD analysis project Ga0182030, IMG submission 121299) | Permafrost microbial communities from Stordalen Mire, Sweden - 812S3M metaG (Illumina Assembly) | ecosystem: Environmental > Terrestrial > Soil > Wetlands > Permafrost | place: Sweden... | reverse complement strand
GTATATGTCCAACCCGACCCCTGTTTTGTCTTTAACTTCGGAGATGCCTTCGAGCTTTCGGCACACCAGCGTCGACGAACGATGCTTTACAAAGTTAAGCCCTCGATTTGAGGAGATGGACTACCCTTCAGGGGCTCGTTTCATCGGCTCATTCGACTTGATAGACGGAGGACAATGGCAGATTGTCGGATAGAAGAAGGTGCCTAAAAGGAAAGAAGCATCTGAACAACATTCGGATAATAGACCAGCTTTGAGGGTTTGATTGTTATTGAATGCAGGAAAATCCGCGAGTGGGCGATTGAGATAGATTCAGCTATTGTTGCATTTGCGACAGCCGCTGGGCGACTGACTGTCGTTGGCTAGGGCAGTTCGTGGCAGATTTGACATCGACATCAATATCGACAGCAACACTTTGCCACAAACGACCTTCCCAATGCTAGCTTGAGAATCGCGATCTTGAAAATCATCATATATGATATCTTTATCCAACCATTTATCTCCATCAACCGTATTGTGAGGCGAAAAATGGGCATCCTTAGTGTTCCAAGGGTGAAGTTAGCTGCTAGAATATCCCTAAAGCTCGAAACATGGTGTGTAGATCCAATGCCAGCAATCGAGTAGTTTCTGCTTGCTATCTTTGAGCTCACGTTGATTACTGCCACGAGTGAAACATCTCTTCCTCCGTGGTCGCGATCTGAGCCAGGAGGACGACCCTGGAGCTCAGCTTTAGAAATTGGAGGCAACGTCGATACTATTGGACCAGGCTCGAATGCTCACTTCGAGATATGGAATATGGTGACTCTGCAAAACAGGTCTTGAGTGTCGAAGGGCTTGTGGAGAGTCAATTAACGATGTTTGCTTTGATCGTTGCGCTGGGACAGCTGGTTAGTTGACAAGATACTTGGCCTAGAAATTCCTTGAAAGGATACAGGTTTCTGTGCAAGAGGTTAAGTAAAGAAAATATTAAATCCACTTGCAGTTGTCCGGACTTGGTCATAATGAAGATGTGTGTTGAGTCCAGAGTATTGTCGAGAGTTGATTCTCAGTAGCCAATCTCAGCCACAATACGATATACCATGTCTCGGGGCGACGCTCGAGTAGCAATAGTTAACGTCTTTTCTGGATGTTAATTGGACCTTTCCAGGGTGTAGTGGACAGCGGCAGTCCAAGGCGGGCGTCACACACTGCAAACAGGAATGTGGAATTCGACAATCGCAGAAACCTCACCATTCAAAGGGGTTATAAAGACACGATATTCAAGTCAGACCGAAATTTACTTATGCGTATGGCTACTTGATCCTTTTCATCCTAAGGCGTACATCCTAAGGCGTAAACTCTCCTCTACCTTTAAAATTTTCAACCGGTTGGAAACTTCAGAGGCGCCTTCAAGTCGCAGAGCACAGCCAGTCACCCATTTGGAGAAGCAAGCTAGGAAATTGCCGGCAAAATATCCATATCAATAGATGATTTGTCGAACCATAAGTTCTCGCGACCTAGAATCCTTTCTTTTTCTCGTGGCGATTCGATGGAGCCACGGCCCTCAACACAAATATCTCAGTCTTCCAAATCGACCAATGTCATAAACTTCAGACAACTTCTCAGTGCCAAACCTTGGAGACCAATATGATGAGCGGGGTATGGTTGATAAGAATCTCGGGGACCAATGAGGAGGGTTGTCCGGAAACATCAAATCAAAGCTGGTAGCTTACCTGCATTGGCGTTCGACGTATTGGTGTTGCTGCATCACACAAAAAGTATAAAAGAGTCGTCATAATCTTCTGAGAAGTGAATCCCCCCTTCAAGTTTCCTCGTCCATCTCTGAATTATAGAAGTGCGCTAAAGCCAAACCCTGATCTCCGTCGTACCAGTGGTACCTTCCCCATTCAGATATCTACGACCGACACTCCCTCCTCCTCTATAATCTTCAGCTAACTTTCGTTATTGCGCAAAGTTGCGACATCTGGCGCTCCTCGTTTCTACCCCCGACCATCAGGAAGCAAACGGGATCCTTGGGCTGTGGCTGAATTGCCAGTGCCACGGGAATGCATCGAGGACGTAACCGGACGTATCAAGCGGCAGGCATCGGACATCTCCACGCTTCGGGAAGTGGGGGAGTACGTGTTATATGGACATCTATTTTATGCAATTGCGTCGAAGTTTCGAATTCTTTCTTTCTAAGGTCTATCGCACAGAAAGTAACTTCACCTGCAAAAGACTTTTTTTGTCCTTTGTTTTGTGGCGTAACCTCGTGATCATAATACGCATTGGAGCAGCTTTTCTCTCTACAATGTACCCTTGGTACATTGGCATATCAGACACTCACAATGTCTATTCTTGTTTTCCACTGGATCTATCGTCTGTTGACATTTTCTTGAGGCGCTGCACGTTTTCATCAGCACGAAATCTGCCTGATGAATCAACATCGTATGTGCTGGTTTCGAACGCGTCTTGTGGATGATAATCAACCAGCAAAATGATCTCGTGTTATATGAAATAGAGCATAGCACACTTGGCCTATCATTTCAGTGTTTGGAGAAACAACGGCAAAACCAGATGAGAATCTAGGTACTCTTCAAAGGAAGGACATGACCCATGACTTCCTTGAAATCACGTTCCGAATTATGTCGAAATGGTGGAGGATGACAGAACTTCCTCTTTGACATGCAGTAGTCGATTGCGAGTCATTTTCCCTCCTTCAAAAGGATTTAAGGCTCCAATGTAATTGTCCTTTGTCTCCTTCATTCTATCCCCTGTATGTTCGGCATGGTCCGGGGGGACATGGGAGCGAGAAATCATATCCGGCACAGAACCTTCTGAAGGAACCGCCGTTCTGTCATTTATTCTCTTATTGGGTACCCGTATTGTGTGCGCAGCTATTGTTGGTCCGGGAAGCTCACAAAATCCCCTATTGGCAACATTGGCAGCTGATTCGGACCCAAGGCGTGCGTTCGAGATGATTACTTGTCGGAGAGACTTTTCCGATCCGCCTCGCACCGCGACAAAGTATTTCAACCCCACTTCAATTGCAGCTCCTGAAAGAGCAACATTATGATTCTTGGGTTATCTCTTTCCATCGAAACGCCGACAAATGGCTCCTACAGCCACTGAGACGCCACCAACTCTCTCCTAGACAGCGTCAGCTTGATCGATGTACAGTCGCGCTTCTGAGTCATGTTCCTGGGGCCATTTTACCTATCAAACATGTTTATTTTGAGGGCAGATTCGAGGCCATTATGACCGCACATCCAATCAACGATCTGCGAGGACGCTTTGCTACCTCTAGCTCATCTTTGACCGCCTGTAGGTCTTCTTCCATTTCGCACTCACTTTTGAAAAGCCGGTCAAACGTCTGGTCTAAAAGTTTGAATTCTCGCGGTCTCCCAGCTAGAATAGCATCACCTACACCAATTTCAAGTATCGTGACTTCGTGCACGACTTAGAAGAGCATTTACTTCGGTTATTCTGAACAGAGGCGCGTCACAAGAGGTATCGCGAACATACTTCATCCTCTTCCGAAGGTATATTTCTGAAGGTATATTTCCCTACTATCTCCCAAGTTTCTGACACCCTATATCTCACAACAAAGGACTTACAATACCGCAGGCTATCTTCGAAAATCTCGGGCTATCTCCTTCTCTACATATAACCCCTCCTTATACCCAGACCACAACGAAATGTCCCCTTCCATATCCGAGAATGGTTCTACATGCCAGAATATCACAACTGGACAACACAGCGGTGTCGAAACTCCTACATATCGACCAAAGCATGGAGATATCAGGGAGGGTGACGAAGCACCAGTAAGTCTGTACGCATCGCTTTGAATGTAGTAAATTGATGTCCGGGTAGGATACAAATGCGCCTGGCACATCGACATCTACACGGCAACAGCAAGCCTGAAGTTCGGATAACGGAAAGAAACTTATGTTTCTACTCTAGCGGAGCGACTTTTCTTTTAGTATTTTGGTGCTGGACGTTGGCGAGAAAATTTGGGAATACCGAGGAATTCTGCTTTATCACCCATGGAAGTCTGGACATTCACGGCAGAAACTTATTTACGGAATCATTACGGTTCTGTGGCGTATAAAATAAGTGCTTGGGTATGCTTCAAGCACCGAAAGTCATGAATATTATTATAAAATGCCCCAGGTTGCTCAATTCCAGTCTCATCGTGACATGAAGTTGATATCTATGAACCCCACATTTTTGAGCTGAGATCGGGTACCCAAAGCCAATGAGAGTATTTTCATGTAAACCGTGTGAATTTTCGTTCAGTGCGTGTCTATATAAGTAGATACCTCCCGCCCATTTTCCAGTCAGTTTTCCATCCGCAAATACCTGAAAATAGCCGTATTGTCTGTTTCGCGAACTACAACGTTCTCTTAAGCAACGCAAACATTGCAAAATCTCGGTAAATCCCTAGCAAAACAGCCTCGTCGTTGGCTCGAAGTATTCAAGAAGGTATTGTAGCATTTCATAGGTTCGCGTACTAGTATGCTAAGGGTCGTCACCCTCGTCCCACCCTCCCCGCCGATGGTGGTTGCCTCAAACGTCCGGCCCCAAGATACACGGCACCGTCCATAGGAGCTAGCATAGGGGGACATGATGAAGTTCTTCACAGGTATACAAAGAGCTGTGGGTGCTCATAATGGCTGTTGCTGGCGCCATCGCCGTAGAAAGCGACCGCGCGATGGAGACTTCCCCCCTTACTGAGTCACCGAGAGCTTACGCTAGAGATGTTAACAGAGCCGAGCGAGCCTTATCTATCTCTCAAGAAGATATGGAACTACAAGATGGCCTTCGATATCGATCAGTCCCAGAGCAATCTTCGAATATTGCTCCTCGAGAAATAGAAAGTTCCGTTGGTTCAGAGGCCACATTGACACCCGGTTCTACCGGAAGTCAAGAGCAATCACAAGCTACGAGTACTGATCAATGTTCGTGAAGCCTATTACAATTGACAGATTCTGCTGATTCGTGAAAAGCTTCTCATTCTATTCATTGGACTCGCCAGACTTGGCGGAAGATCTTTGGAGGAAATGTGCTAGAGACTTCTCTTCAGCTAAGCACAGACCCAAATAGAAAACCAATACCTAGAGACATCACTAGGGACCATAGAGCTATCTACGAGAGAAGTATGTGTGCCGGCAGAGGAAAAATGAAACGCCACTAACGTTTAATTAAGTTGAGAAGTACCCCAAAGGATTCCCACAATTGGCAGCGTTCAGGAACTCCAACGAGTCTTTCAATATGTATCGCTCATTCGGCACCCTCCATGCTCGTCTTCTTTCTCTCCTCGAAGTGGAAATAACTGAACTGGAAAAGGAGTTGTTGAAAGTTGATAGAGAGGAAGCGGCAGCAAAGCGAGTAGAAGAACAATCCTGGTTGAGACAACCAACACACATGGAAGGAGACTACACATCTCAGAAGAGACTGGTGTCCCAAATTCACAAAAAGTTGATTGAATATGGTGATCTGAATCGGCACCCATGTTGGTTAAGAAGGGAGTTTCTGACATGAAGTAGATGATCTCTTGGTGAGGCTCAATCAAGTACTGGGTATTGGCGCAGCATCTCCCCGCCGTCACAAGTCTGTACTGAACTGGATCTTGAAAGAGAAGCCCTTATATAAGGGACTTAATGACTTCATCTGGCACATTGACGACTTCGTCTCAGTCACCGGATACTCAGGCCCAGATGGCAGTTCAGAAGATCTCGGCTTTTGGGAAGACTTCATTGAAGGCCTTGTCCGTCGGTGGAGACCGGACTCTCTTCTCAAGGTGATCTCCCACTAAGAGCTTTGATCTTCAGATGTTTCACATCAAGCTGACCAAAATATATAGTGGTTCCTGCAGACTGAGGTTGAGATTGACATGACAAAGGACAAGCAGATAAGCCATTATTCAGATGGTCGGTTTGCAATCCTTGCGAATGGGCTTACCATTTTTTCTGCAATCGCTTGTGTCTTCGCTCCCGTGTTCGTGCTTTTCTTAACGGATATGGGGCGTTTGGGAATGGTAATGACGGCCTTAGCTTCCACCGTTATCTTCGCCTTCATGATAACATTGGTAGCTAACCCGAGACCGGAGAGGACATTCCTCGCAATCGTAACGTGTGTATTCGGGAACCTGATAGGAGGTAACTTTGCTGACTTTCAAAGCTATGGGGCTCTGCTTTCAGCCTTCCTTTCATCCATGAATCAGATCTGTGAATGCAGCTAGTAGGTATGGATGAGAGGATGGCTCGATGTTGATTTGGCGCGAGTTTATGATTTGCAGAATGTCGAAAAGTTCTTATTTTTATGAACGGATAGTTTGAATCGAAGATTCTGAGCATTGAGTTGACGATTGACCGCCTTTTTTATTCCGTTTTCTCGTACCTCTTTGTCTGCATTTCTAGCTTGAAGAGATGTATATTCCAAGTCCGTTTCCTCGCGTAATCTGCGAAGGTATAGTAACCATCATTCGAGTATCCTCTGGGTTCATCGCTGCTGTCGTGATAAAAGGGAAGAGAGCCTCGTGGATGTGTCGTGGGAACCGATGCACGGACGATGTGGGAATATCACGTGGCTGTGTATATAACCACAATCCACAGTACCACGAGCTTGGGGCTTATTTATTATCTGATATCTAAAGATTCTCTATGATCATAGCCACTATGTTGAAGATTGGAGTCCTAGGTGGAGATGTGGTCAAAGCCCTAATTTTCACCCCCCTCGCTTGTCAACATCATTCTTCTGAGATTCAATTTTCTAGATAAATATGCAATTATTGTAATGGTATAAAAAGACCATTTTCTTGAAGATGGGGATATGAGCACGAGAGGTGAAGGTACAATGCCATAGACAATGGGCTATTTAGAGTGGCAAGGAACCCAGGATGTCTAATTCATACACGTGATAGCGGTGAGAGACACCGGGAATTCGCAAGTCATCCTGGAAGGGAAGAGAAAGGATATGATTAGAGAACCACTCTAGAATAAACATTGACTCTCTCTATCAGCTGTGCCTATGCCATAGAAGATTTTGAAGAGAGATATGATTTCAGGGGCAGCTATCCACGTGATTATGTCTGCGCACTGTTTCTGCCTTTATTTGCAGCGGTTTGCACGAGGCTGCTTACTTTCGCTATCATCACAATATCGGAAGGAAAATTCCTCGACTCCTGCCTTACCTTAACAATATAGGAATTCTACCTCGATCTCAATCCTGCCAGTCTCTTAAGGAAAACTGCATCACCTCACAAGACCATCATCAATAGTGCAAAGAAGTGTGAGCGTCAAAAGGGCGGCCAAAGTCGATTAGAAACAGAAGAAGTCGAACTCAAAACGAACACGTCCTAAAGCATAGCTTTTCTCCCTCCTCGTCATCGCGGCTTCACCCTCATCATTCAAAACTTGCCCGAGCGCCCAACCCTCCGTCGAATATCCCTTATTGTCCTCCAGCTCCGAGCGCGAGACCCGAGTTCATATTCCCCTATAGGCAAATTAGTATGGGATTTCCACAGATGTTTTAGGGCTTGAGGAGCCGACTGGCTCTAAAGACACATCTCAATAGCTCTGCTCTTTGATCATCACAGAATTAGGGGCAAAACGGGAAACGTACCAGGAAGGTCACCAGAAATGCCCCGTATGCTGCCGTACCAATGAGCAGTTCCTGAGCTTTGGCTTCTGAAAGATGAGACAAAGCCAACGCGAACACAAGCACGAATACAAGTACTACCAGTGCCATAGTCGAACGGCGCATCTCCACAAGAAACAAAAGGAACACAGGAATAAGCAGAAAATTCACAGCGAGGAAGACGATGATAATCCTAGCAAGTTCTGCAAGGCCAGCATTTGAATGATGGCGGATGCGGGGATCATTTGACTTCTCCCGCTCGTGCTGGGTTTGTAGGAACCACCTCTGTAGGAGTTTCTGGCAATGAAGTCAAACACATACATAAATTTGGACAACGGGAAGGGGTTATACGGTGACAAAAGCTTCCGGGCTGTTGCTTGTGTAATTCTCTAGCATGTCTTCAACTCTGCTGCCTTGCAGTCCCGTGCCGGCCTCGACTTTCTTCTTCGCTGAGATGAGGTCCCCAGAATGGTTGACGAAGTCTGCCTCTGATTGAGCTACCGATTTCTTGATCCATAGCCAGTTATGAACACTTTGTTGATCGCGTTGTGGAGGTTGACCAAGGGCTTTGACCTCAAAGTATTTTAAAAGTAGGTCGTCTACAGTTGTTAGAAGGGCTTTCTTCAGTCACCCATATAGGTAGTCCCTTACAATACGGAAGCGCTTTGGCTTCAATCTTGTCTAGCAGTTCATTCCGTTCAGTATTATACTCGCTAGTCTGAAGTCTCTGTTTCTTGGCGTCGTCTGCAGCGTCAGCTTCGTCGAGTTGGCGCAATTTGGCATCCAGTTGGGCGAGCTCGGTCTGGCGGCGGAGGAGAGCTCGTACTACGGGATTTCCAAATCTTCGAAGAATGCAGAAACTCTCATTACTGTCTAACAAGGCTGCCAGTTGAGGTAACCCTTCTTCAAAATCTTCCACTAATCCAGATATCAGCGATAACTGATAAAGTCGAGATTATTATCAATTCTTACATTTATCATACTTCAATCTATCGAGACCATGCTTTTTTTTGATATCCGATGGATTGTCAGCTGCCGCGCGGGAAAAGGGGCGTTGCAGAAACGAGGTAAGAAGTCGGCTCAACGCTCGTCTATCCAAGCGACCTTCCAAATCTTTTTCTTCAAAGTGTGAGTATTGGTGCTCCAATGCGTGGGTTATATCTATGTTTACCTTGGTTTTGATCTTGACTCTCGCTGAGATTGGGAGTTGGTGTAGTTGCTGACTCGATCGAGCTCTCTTCATGGTCACTGCTCTGTCTCTCAGACTGCGGGAGTTGTTGATATCTGGTTGCAGGAAGTGACGGCATACTCCTAAGCGGTAAGGGCTGCTCGCGTCTGTCATTATTGGAGGCGTAAGCATACACAGGTAACAATGATGGTGGTGCTGTCGACGGTCTCCGAATTGCTGTCGGCATCATGATGGATCGCTGAAGGCGACGATACACTTGCAGGGTACGCCATTTCGATTATCATTACATCTACTCTCATGTATAAGGGATGGACGCCTGATTTGGTCGAGGCTGTCTGCCCAACGCTGAGTAGATGGAGTGGTGAGATTGGATGATTTGGACCACACTTTTTGACACCACCTTGCAGACCCCTGAATATCCCCGCGAATCATGGGATTGGAGTTCATTACCTTTTGTTGTGACACCGCTTTACTGCGAGGCTATGATTTTACGATTTTCTCGTTGCTAGAGTCGCGTTTGAGGAAGAGAAGGGCAAAAGTGTATTTACAGAACTGGATTCACGTGTCAATTTTGCCGGGTTTGAACGCTGAAGAACGCTGGGGAAGAGGGATTGGGCTCTGCCTTATATACCTAGAGACGCCCTGAATTTGTACGCCTCCTAACGAATCGAGCTAATTGGTCCCTTTTTTTCTCACCATAATATATGTCACGACTTTTACAACATTTGGGAAGGGCTTATAATCAAGTTGTCTAGTTTATGAAATTTTGTCTATTCCCAAGCTTTTCACCTCTCAATTCCTGATCGTATACTGATGAGATTGAAAACATCACTTCTGCAGACGTCCTTATGCCACTCATATGATACCAATTCTAAGATCCTTCACCGAAAGAAGATAATGAACTTATTGCCGTCTTGACCATCCATTTCGACCTCCACCAAAAACCATGATAGATGCTTATGAAAGTAATTGTGCGTAGTATTTACCCTTGACAGCTGGTGTTGTTTCCGGAGTTCTGCGTTGAGTCTGACTCCAATGCACCCGTACCAGACCTTGCTCCATGTCCAGTCGGGGGATTTGTGGGCTTCACAATTATCGGCCACTAATAAAGGTCAAATAAGGATCGAAGTGTGAGAATAGAATGGACGGACGTACATCGTCAATTGATTCTCCACCTACGATATGTCCAGCCCCATGGGGAAGATCGTGGACGACGCTGTTCTGAGAAAGCCCAGATCTGGCAGATTTCGATGCTTTCCGCCAGTGTTGCTTGTGACTAGATTTTCCGGCCATTATTCTTTTCGAGATATGCCTTCCTTAGTCACGGCAGGAGTTGTTCTGCCACATATACCACTAGAAAAGCACGCAAACTATAGTCTCGCTGATTCGGGGTGTTGTTTTAGATGTCCAATTGGAGAATATGAAGAATTTTTTTCGGTCGAATGCAGCTGCTGGAACGCGTCGGTGGGAGGTGCGGATCAATAGTCAACAAAGCTGCATAGAAAATGCGTATCTGAAGAGGTATTGGTAGTTGGCGGTGTCAAAAACCTTAACTGTTGGATGTTTTGATGCGGTTGCGCGAGAGAACAAGGCTGCGCAGTGCACTATGTGTGATAAAGCGGTATTAG
>Ga0182030_10026701_pt1 | contig 10434 bp, 8 predicted proteins | sample 812S3MmetaG_FD_121299 | JGI IMG/M metagenome (GOLD analysis project Ga0182030, IMG submission 121299) | Permafrost microbial communities from Stordalen Mire, Sweden - 812S3M metaG (Illumina Assembly) | ecosystem: Environmental > Terrestrial > Soil > Wetlands > Permafrost | place: Sweden... | reverse complement strand
TCTGCCGTCGAGTTTCGGCGTCAACTTCCAGGGCGCGGCGCAGGCGTTCCAGGCGTCGCTGTCGAACGAGGCGTTCCTGCTGCTGGCGGCGATCCTGGCGATGTATATCGTGCTCGGCGTCCTCTATGAGAGCTTCATCCACCCGATCACGATTCTCTCGACCCTGCCGTCGGCCGGCATCGGCGCGCTGCTGTCGCTCGAACTCGCCGGCGCCGGCCTCGACATCATCGGCGTCATCGGCATCGTGCTGCTGATCGGCATCGTCAAGAAGAATGCGATCATGATGATTGATTTCGCCCTCGACGCGCAGCGGCATGAGGGGCTCGACCCGCGCGCGGCGATCTATCAGGCCTGCCTGTTGCGGCTCAGGCCGATCCTGATGACGACGGTCGCGGCGATGTTCGGCGCGCTGCCGCTGATGCTGGGGACCGGCGTCGGCTCTGAGCTGCGCCATCCGCTCGGCCTGGCGATCGTCGGCGGTCTCGCGTTCAGCCAGGTGCTGACGTTGTTCACCACGCCGGTGATCTATCTGTTCTTCGAGGGCATCGCCCAGCGTCTCGGCGCCGGGTCGTCGGTCGGCCCGCTGCCGGCGGAGGCGCCGTGAACAACCGCTTCTCCGAACTGTTCATTCGTCGACCGGTCGCGACCATTCTGCTGACGATCGGCATTGCGCTGGCCGGCCTGCTCGCCTTCACCCAACTGCCGGTGTCGCCGCTGCCGCAGGTCGATTTTCCCAACATCTCGGTTTCGGCCAGCATGCCGGGGGCGAGCCCCGACACGATGGCGAGCTCGGTCGCCGCGCCGCTCGAGCGCCATCTCGGCCAGATCGCCGACGTCAACGAGATGACCTCGACCAGTTCGCTCGGGTCGACCCGCGTTCAGCTGCAATTCGGCCTCGACCGCGACATCGACGGCGCGGCGCGCGACGTGCAGGCGGCGATCAACGCCGCCCGCGCCGACTTGCCCACGAGCCTGCGCGCCAACCCGACCTACCACAAGATCAACCCCGCCGACGCGCCGATCATGGTGCTGGCGATGACCTCGACCACCCGCACCGCGGGGCAAATGTACGACATCGCCTCCAACGTGTTGCAGCAGCGGCTGTCGCAGCTCGACGGCATCGGCGAGGTCGACGTCGTCGGCAGCGCCCTGCCGGCGGTCAGGGTGGAGCTCGATCCCGGCGCGCTGTTCAAATACGGAATCGGCCTCGAGGATATCCGCGCCGCGCTCGCCGCCGCCAACGCCAACAGCCCCAAGGGCGCGGTCGAGGACGACGACTTCCACTACCAGATCTACGCCAACGACCAGGCGACCAAGGCCGACCAGTATCGCGATCTCGTCGTCGCCTACCGCAACAATTCCGCGGTCAAGCTCTCCGATGTCGCCCAGGTCGTCGATTCGGTCGAAGACCTTCGTAACGCCGGCCTCTCCAACGGCAAGCCGTCGGTCGCCATCGTGCTGTCGCGCCAGCCCGGCGCGAACATCATCCAAGCGGTCGACGGCGTCAAAGCGGAACTGCCGCGCCTCGTCGCGGCGCTGCCGGGCGACGTCGACCTCAACGTCGTCGTCGACCGCTCGATCACCATCCGCGGCTCGCTCGCCGACACCGAGCGCACGCTCCTCACATCCGTTGCGCTGGTGATCTTGGTCGTCTTCGTCTTTCTGCGCAACGTGCGCGCCGCCGCCGTGCCGAGCGTCGCCGTGCCGGTGTCGATCCTCGGCGCATTCGCGGTGATGTACCTGCTCGGCTACAGCCTCGACAATCTGTCGCTGATGGCGCTGACGATCTCGACCGGCTTTGTCGTCGACGACGCCATCGTCGTTCTCGAGAACATCAGTCGGCATATCGAGCTCGGCGCGACCCGGTTCCGGGCCGCGGTCCTGGGCGCGCGCGAAGTCGGCTTCACCGTGCTGTCGATCAGCCTGTCGCTGATCGCGGTGTTCCTGCCGCTGCTGCTGATGGGCAGCATCGTCGGCCGGCTGTTCCGCGAATTCGCGATGACGCTGTCGGTGGCGGTGATGATCTCGCTGGTCGTCTCGCTGACGACGACGCCGATGATGTGCTCGTTGATCCTGCCGCGCCAGGCGATTGCGACCCACGGACGAATCTACCGGGTCACCGAGCGCGGTTTCGACGCGATGCTCGCCTTCTATCGCGTGACCTTGCTGGCGGCGCTGCGCCATCCGCTGCTGGTCGTGCTGATCTGGGCGGCGGTGATCGCGCTCAACGTCGGCCTGTTTCGCTCGATGACCTACGACTTGTTCCCGGTGCAGGACACCGGTCTGCTGATCGGTTCGATCCAGGGCGACCAGAGCGTTTCCTTTCAGGCGATGAAGCAGAAGCTCTCCCAGTTGCAGGGAATCGTTCAGGCCGATCCCGCCGTTCAGACGGTCGTGGGCGTCACCGGGGGGCGGCAGACCAATTCCGGCTTCGTCTACATCTCGCTGAAGCCGTTCGCGGCGCGCCAGATCACCGCCGACAGCGTCGTGGCGCGGCTGCGCGGCAAGCTCGCCGCCGTCGCCGGCGCGCGGCTGTTCATGGTCGCCGTTTCCGATCTGCGTACCGGCGGTCGGCAGAGCAACGCGACCTATCAATATACGCTGCTCTCCGACGATGCGGCCGAGCTCTACAAATGGTCGCCTCGCCTGCTGGCGGCGCTGCAGGGCAGCCAGGTGCTCAAAGACGTCAATTCCGATCAGCAACAGGGCGGACTCGAGGCCGACGTGACGATCGACCGCGCCAACGCCGCCCGGCTCGGCCTCTCCATCGCGGCGATCGACAACACGCTCTACGACGCCTTCGGCCAGCGGCAGGTGTCGACCATCTACAACGCGCTCAACCAGTATCACGTGGTGATGGAGGTCGCGCCGCGCTATTGGCAGGACCCCTCGGTGCTGAACGACATCTGGGTGTCGACTTCAGGCGCTAACCCTTCCGGCGTGCAGCAGACCAACGCCCGTTCCGGCCTGTTTTCGGCGTCCGCCGCGAGCGCCAGCTCGGCGGCCTCGATCGCCAGCGATTCGGCGCGCAACCTCGCCTTGAATGGGCTTGCCGCCAGCGGCCATTCGAGCGCCTCGGCGGGCGCGGCCGTGTCATCGTCGATCGAGACGATGATCCCGCTGTCGGCGGTGGCGACCTTCAGCCGCGGCCAAACGCCGCTGGGCGTCAATCACCAGGGTCTGTTCGCCGCCTCGACCATCTCCTTCAACCTCGCCCCTGGCCATGCGCTGAGCGAAGCGCAGAAAGAGATCGCCGACGCCGTTGCTTCGATCCGTATGCCCTCCACCGTGCGCGGCGTCTTCGCCGGAACCGCTGCGACCTTCCAGCAGTCGCAGTCGACGCTGCCGTTGCTGTTCGGCGCGGCCCTGCTCGCCGTCTACATCGTCCTCGGCATTCTCTACGAGAGCTATATCCACCCGCTGACGATCATCTCGACTCTGCCGCCGGCCAGCGTCGGCGCGCTGATCGCGCTGAAGGCGTTCGGCGTCGAGTTCACCATCATCGCCGCGATCGGCATCATTCTGCTGATCGGCATCGTCAAGAAGAATGCGATCATGATGATCGATTTCGCCCTCCAGGCGGGACGCGAGGGGCTGGCGCCGCGCGAGGCGATCACCCAGGCCTGCCTGCTGCGCTTCCGCCCGATCATGATGACGACCTTCGCCGCCATGTTCGGGGCGCTGCCGCTCGCGCTCGGGACCGGCGAAGGCTCGGAACTGCGCCATCCTCTGGGGATAACCATCGTCGGCGGCTTGCTGTTCAGCCAGGCGCTGACGCTCTATACCACGCCGGTCATCTTTCTTTATCTCGATCGGTTCGGTAAGTGGCTGGGCGGGCTATGGCGCCGTTTCTACGTGCGCGGGGGGGCCGTGCGGCTGGCGGGGTCCGGATCATGAGGCTTGGGCGCAAAGCTTGGCCGGCCATCGCCGCGCTTGCCGCGCCGCTTGCGGCCTGCGCGCCGGTCGGGCCCGATTACTTGCGCCCCGCCGCGATCGTCGCGACCCAATACAAGGAAATCAAGGGCTGGAAGCTCGCCAGTCCGCGTGACGACCTCGCCAAGGGCGAATGGTGGCGGCCGTTCGGCGATCCGACCCTCGATCGGCTGGAGGCGCAGGTCGCGGTCTCCAACCAGACGATCAAGGCCGACGAGGCGAATTACCGGACCGCGCTGGCGCTGATCGCCGAGGCGCGCGCCGGCCTCATGCCGACGATCAATTTCGACCCGTCGTTCACGCGGGAGAAGGTCGGGACGCAATTGTCCGACCAACTCGACGCCGAGGTCAGCGGCTCGTGGACGCTCGACGTCTGGGGCAAGACGCGGCGCGCGGTCGAGCAGGAGAGCGCGGCGGCCGAGGCGAGCGCCGCCGATCTCGCCAATGCGACGCTCGCCGAGCAGTCGGCGCTCGCGCTCGCCTATGTGCAGCTGCGACAGTCCGACTCGCTCGCCGACCTGCTCGACAACACCGTCAAGCAGTACAAGCACACGGTCGAAATCACGCAGAACCAGTACAACGCGGGGACCGCCGCGAAGTCTGACGTCATCACCGCCCAAGCGCTCGAGCTGGCGGCGGAGGCGCAGCAGGTCAACGTCGGCGTCGCGCGAGCTCAGAGCGAGCACGCGATCGCGGTGCTGACCGGCCGCCCGCCGACTGATCTGACGATCGCGCACGGCAAGCTCGCGCTCGACATCCCGCGCGTGCCGATCCGCGTTCCTTCCGAGCTGCTCGAGCGCCGTCCCGACATCGCCGCCGCCGAGCGGACGATGCAGGAGCAGAATGCGGCGATCGGCGTCGCCTTCGCCGGCTATTATCCGAGCCTGACGCTGAACGGCGCCTTCGGCTATGTGGGCGACCCGTTCGTCAAGGCGATCGCCGGCGCCAATCCGGTGTGGTCCTACGGCCTGTCGGTCGCCCAGACGCTGTTCAACGGCGGTCTGACCGACGCGCAGGTCGAGGCGGCGCGCCAGACTTACGAGGCGAGCGTCGCCACATACCGCCAGACGGTGCTCACCGCCTTCCAGCAGGTCGAAGACCAGCTGGCGGCGATCCCGCTCGACTCGCGTGAGCTCGCGATCCAGACCGAAGCGGTCAAGGCGGCGCAGCAGGCGGTGCAGATCGCGCTCAACGAATACAGCGCCGGCACGCAGAACTTCACCACTGTGGTGACCGCCGAAGCGACGGCGTTGAGCGACGAGGAATCGGCGCTGTCGACCCGCGCCGCGCGGCTGACGGCGACCGTGAACCTGATCGTCGCGCTCGGGGGCGGCTGGTCGACCGCCGAATTGCCGCTGACCTCGCCCTATTGAGCGCGGGCGGCCGTCTCGGTCAGTCGGGCAGCGAATAGCGCCGCGCAATCTCCCAGGCCGCGCGCGCGTCGGCGAGCGAAATAACCCCGTCGTTGGCGGCGCGCGCCGCCTGGGTCGCCACCACCAGGGCGGGCGGTCCGGCCGGATCGAGCAGGTCGTGGGCGAAGCCGTCGAGCGCTTGTCGCACAGCTGCGATCGCCGCGCGGTCGCCGCCGAGCCGCGTCGCCAGCATCAGCGCCACCGCCGGCCGCGGCGCGGCCGACGTCCGCGCGGCGCGGCAGGCGTTGAGGAAGCGCTTGACCGCGCGCGGCGTCTCGCCGGCGAGCGGGGCGAGCGCGGCGAACAGCGAAGTGTCCGCCGGCGTCAGCGGTTGGGTGATCGCCGAAGCCGTCGCTTCGACGTACCGCAGCGGCTTGGCGACCGCGTTCGAGCCGACCAGCCGCGCCGCGAAGCGGCCGCCGTCGGAGGGCGCCAAGGTCGCGACGTTGAAGACGATCGGGAACAGCTTTTCCAGTCGCCGCCGCGCCGTTTCGGGGGCGTCGAGGCGCGTGAGCGCCGCCGGATCGAAGGCTGCGGCGCCGACGCAGCCCGGACCGAGCAAGGCGTGCGCGGCTTCGAGGAGCTGCGCGGCGTCGCTGGGCGCCAGCGCGTCGAGATTGTCGAAAGCGAAGACGATGCGCTGCGGCGCGGCGGGACCGGGCGCGCCGGCGCCGCCCATCAGCCGTCCGAGTTCGACGAAGAACGAGCGGGCGGCGTGGCGCGGCGCCTCGGGGCCGCTGGCGAAGACCGGGCCGGGCGTGCGCTCGGAGCGTTTGACGCCGCCGGCGCGTTTGCTGGTCGCCTCGACGTGGCGCGCGGCGGCCTCGGTCTGGGCGTCGAGCGCGGCGACGCGCTGGTTGAGCCGCGCCGCGCTCGCCTCGAGGTCGCGCCGGCGTTCGCGCATGTCGTGGCCGAGCAGCCGTTGGCCGCGATAGAGCAGCCCGGCGAAAGCGAAGGCGCGCCACAGCACGACCAGCAGCGCGAGAATGCCGATCGCGGAGAGCGCCTTGCTGAGCAGGACCAGCCAGCCCTGGTGCGCGGCGAGCCAATCTGCGGCCGGCGCGAGGAAGGCGGCGAGCGCACGCAGGCCGTCGCCCGCCTGCGGCGCGCGCGCCTGGTCGACGGCGAAGGCGAGCGCGAAGGCGATCACGGCGGTGATCAGCCAGCCGAGCTGGCCGCGATAGGCCCAGATGGCGCGCACGGCCACGCCGGCGCGCGTCGCCGCCCCGGCGCCGTCGAAATCGCGCACCAAATGGCGAAAATTGGTGGTCGCGTCGCCTTCGGCGAGCTCGAAGCGGCGCAGCCGCGACTCGATCGCGCCGCGGTTGGCGCGGATGAAAGCGTCGACGCGCGAGCCCGGCGTCTCGTAGAGCAGCGCGTCGGTCAGGCGCGCGCGCTTGGCCTCGACGTCGTCGCGCGCCGCGCGTTCTTTCTCCAGCCGTCTCACCAGCTCGTCATGGCGCTCGGCGGCGGCGGCGGCGGCGCGCAACGGATCGGCGCCGGCGTTGGCGGCTTCGTCGGCGAGCGCGGCGTAATTGACGCCGTCGCGGTCGCGTTCGAGCGCGGCGAAGGCGGCCGAAGCGATGGCGCAGGCAGGGTCGCCCGACACGCCCGCGGCGTCGATCGAGGCGACCACGATCTTCGACAGGAAGGGAGAGCCCGCAGTCCGTCCGGCGGCGGCGGCGAGCGCTTCGACGTTCTCGACCCAGCGACGCAGCGCAAAGCTCGCGCCCGCGCCGGACGGCCCGATGAATCCGACCTGGAACGGCGTCTGGGCGTCGGCGGCGAGCGCGATCTCGGCCAGCGGCCGCGTCGCCTCGGCGGCGCCCATCAGGTCGGCGGCGGAGTCGGGTCTGTCGGCGTAGATAAGCGGCTCGCCGCGCGGGGCGGGCGGCGGGGGCTCGACGGCGACCGGCGGCGGCTGGATCGCGACCGGCGGCGCCGCGTCGACGGGCGGCGCGTGATCTGCGCCCGCGCCGCGTTCGGGGAAGAGCCGCGCCAGCCGGTCGTCAACCTTGCTATCGCTCACGACATCCTCCGTCGACTTGCGGCGGCGCGCCGGCGGTCGGATCGGCCGCCAGGCCGGGCGACGATTTGGCCACGCGCCCGCCGTTGGTCAAGGGCAATTTCCGCTCGCGGCGGCGAGCGGCCAGACGGGCGTCAGGCAAGCGCCTTGCGGCGCGGGCCGCCGGCCAGCAGCCGTCGCGCCTGCGCCGCGCTCGCCTCTTTCGGCAGTTTCTCGGCGATGCCGTAGACGCGCTCGCGGCGGTCGAGTTCGCCGAGCACGTCGGCGGGGGCGATGCCGCATTCGGCCCACACAACCGCCAGTTGATAGAGCACGTCGGCGCTTTCGAGGATCGCCGCCTCGCGGTTCATCTGCACCGCGTCGAGACCGACCTCGATCGCCTCCTCGATCAGCTTTTTGGCCATTTTCTGCACGCCGTCGCGAAACAGCTTGGCGGTGCGCGAGGTCGAGGGGTCGCGCCCCCGCGCCGCCACCACCGATGCGTACAGACGATCGAGCGAATCACTCATGGGGGGTCGATCTTTCTGGCGTCTGAAGGCGAGATCAAGGCCGGTCGCGCGCCGCCTCAGGCCGCGAGGCCCTCGAACATGGCGCGGCCGTCGGTCCCGCCGACCAGCGGATCGATCAGGTTTTCCGGGTGCGGCATCAGGCCGAGCACGTTGAAGCGCGCGTTGTAGACGCCGGCGATGGCGTTGAGAGAACCGTTGGGATTGGCTTCGCCGCCGACCGCGCCGGAGGCGTCGCAATAGCGGAAGGCGACGCGGCCGTCGCGCTCGAGTGCGGCGAGCCCCGCCGCGTCGATGGTGTAATTGCCCTCGCCATGGGCGATGGCGACCTTGATCACCTGGCCGGGACGGTAGCGGCGCGTGAACGCCGTCTGGGCGTTCTCGACCTGCAGATGCTGCATCTGGCAGAGGAAGCGGCGGCGCGCATTGCGCATCAGCACGCCGGGCAGCAGGCCGGCCTCGCACAGGATCTGGAAGCCGTTGCAGATGCCGAGCGTCAGCCCGCCGCGCTCGGCGTGGGCGGTCAGCGCGTCCATGATCCGGGCGCGGGCGGCGATCGCGCCGCAGCGCAGATAGTCGCCGTAGGAGAAACCGCCCGGCAGGACGACGAGGTCGGTCCCCGGCGGCAAGGCGCTGTCGGCGTGCCAGACCATCGCCGGCGCTTCGCCCGTGGCCTGACGCAAGGCCCGCGCGACGTCGCCCTCGCGATTGGAGCCGGGAAAGACGACGACGGCGGCGCGCAGGGGCTTAGTCATAGTCGACCGCGTAATCTTCGACGATGGTGTTGGCGAGCAGTTTCTCGCACGCTTCCGACAGTTTACGCTCGGCGGCGGCGCGGTCGGCGGCGTCGAGCTCGATGTCGAACACCTTGCCCTGCCGCACCTTGGCGACGCCGGCGATTCCCAGCGATTTCAGCGCGCCCTCGATCGCCTTGCCCTGCGGGTCGAGAACGCCCGACTTCAAAGTGACCGTCACGCGCGCTTTCATGTCTCGCCCTCGTTGAGCTTGGCTCCGCTTAAGCCGCATGCGAGGCCGGCGTCAACGTCAGCAGCGAATAGAGCGCCGAAGCGTCGCGCGTCGCCCGCAATTGCGCCGCCATTTCGGGATCGCGCAACACGCGCGCGATTCCCGCCAGCGCCTTGAGGTGGTCGGCGCCGGCGCTCTCCGGGGCGATCAGCAGAAAGATCAGGTCGACCGGCAGGCCGTCGAGCGCCTCGAAATCGATCGCCCGCTCGAGGCGGGCGAAGATGCCGAAGATCCGATTGCACTTGGCGAGCTTGCCGTGCGGGATGGCGATGCCGTCGCCGACGCCGGTCGAGCCGAGTCGCTCGCGCTGCAGCAGCGCGTCGAAGATCTCGCGCGCCGGCAGGCCGGAGACTTGCGCGGCGCGCTCGCTCATTTCCTGCAGCGCCTGCTTTTTGCCGTTGACGCGCAGCGCCGAGAAGATCGCGTCGGGCGAGAGGAGGTCAGTCAGTGCCATCTTGAGCTCTGGGAAGGGAGGCCGACGATCGCGCTAGTGCGGATCGAGCCAGCCGATCGCGCCGTCGGCGCGTCGGTACACGACGTTCACGCGCGCGCTGCCGGCGTGTTGGAAGACCAGCAGCGGCGCGCCGCTGAGGTCGAGCTCGGCGACGGCCGAAGCGACCGACAGGCTTTTGAGCCGGTGCGACCCTTCGGCGACGATCGCCGGCTTGTAGTCCCCGATCGCCTCCGACGTGTCGTCCGGCGGCTCGATCTTGTAGTCGGAGACTTCGATCGTCGCCTGCGCCTCGTCGGCGCTGGGGACGCGCGTCTCCTTGAGGCGAGTCTTGTAGCGCCGCAGCCGGCGCTCGATCTTGTCGATCCCCTGCTCGACGCTGGGGTAGGGCTCCTGGGCCTTGCCTTCCGCGTGGAGGTCGACGCCGGAGCTCAGGTGCAGCGAGCAGTCCGAGCGATAGCCCGAACCTTCGCGCGAGATCACCACATGGCCGCTGACTCGGCCGTCGAAGTAACGCGCCATAATCGTTTCGATTTTTTCGAGCACATGGGCGCGCAACGATTCTCCGACGTCGAGATTCTTGCCGGACACTCTCAAGGGCATAGATCGTCTGGCCTCTCTTGATCGCTCCAAGTGCGCCCGCCCGCGGCTTCGTCGTTCTCGTTCGCGGCTTCGAGTCTCAACCGGTCGGCCTGTCGACGTCGCGTCCGCGACGTTGGAATTCGCGCCGGCTATGCGCTTCGCTTGGCTTGCGCGGCTAGCGTTAGAAGGCCGCCGAACCGATGTCAATCGGGACGAAGGCCTAGGGCGCCGTCTGGGGAGGAAACGCCTTATCGGTTAAAGACTTAGCGGCCCCAACGCGTGCGCCGAGGGGCGAAACGCGTCCGATTTCGCCCGCCGCCGCTCGACCGACGACGGAATGCGTAGACTGTCGCGATACTTGGCCACGGTTCGGCGCGCCACGACGATGTCCGCCTGGCGCAGGCGGGCGACGATCACGTCGTCGCTGAGAACGTCAACGGGGTCCTCGGCGTCGATCATCTGCTTGATCTTGAACCGCACCGATTCGGCCGAATGCGC
>Ga0182030_10026698_pt1 | contig 10435 bp, 9 predicted proteins | sample 812S3MmetaG_FD_121299 | JGI IMG/M metagenome (GOLD analysis project Ga0182030, IMG submission 121299) | Permafrost microbial communities from Stordalen Mire, Sweden - 812S3M metaG (Illumina Assembly) | ecosystem: Environmental > Terrestrial > Soil > Wetlands > Permafrost | place: Sweden... | reverse complement strand
GAGGAGCCGCATGTTTCTCTTGGGCCGGACGGCGTATGGCGCGCCGTGGACCGTTTCGGCGGCGTGCATGAGTATCTGGACGGAGCATGAAAGGGGCAGTCAAAAGAAAGCCCGCATTCTCTGGCCCCATCGCAGAGCCCCCGTCTCGTGCGATAATTGCATTTGATTCCCTCCCACCGGATTGCTCTCCTTGCGCCTTCAGCCCTCTCGTCTGCTCCTGGTTCTGGCGCTCGTCGTCTTCGCGGTCGCGGCGCGGGCCGACCAGGCTTCCATCACCATCGATAAAGCCAACAAGACGCTGGATCGGGCGCGGGTCACGCTCGATGAGGTGGAGAAGTCGCTCGGCGAGCCGAACTCGAACGAACAAATACTGCGTCAGTTGCGCGAGCGCGTCGCCGCGCTGCCGGTCGATCTGCAGGATGTGATCGACCGTCTGACGCCGCGCCTGCAGGCGGTCGACGCGCGATTGAAGGAGTTGGGAACGCCATCGGGAGACGCCAAGCCAGCGGCTCCCGACGCTGCGGGTTCGCTCACACCACCGGCGCCCGCGCCTGCTCCTGCGCCGATCCCCGCTTCGGCCCCCCCAAAAGCGGCCGCTCCCGCTGCTCCTGCGCCGGCAGCCAAGGCGCCGGCGTCGCCGGGGACGAAGGCTCCACCGCCAGCCGCGAGCCCGAAGGCGCCGGGCGCGTCGTCAAAGTCCCCGGAGCCCGACGCGGTCCCTGAAGCCAAGCCAAAGATGCCGGATACGACTCCCGCCGCGTCCGACTCCGCTTCCCTGGGCGTTAACGCCGAATGGGCGGATCAGCGCAAGCTTTATGACGACATCGACTCCACGTTGAAACGCGCCCGCGCGCTGCTGGTCGAGTCGCGGCAGGTTCTGGTGACTGTTGTCGCGCGTCAGCGGGCGCTTTTCGCGAAGACCCTGTTCCTGCGGACCAATGGGCTTTTTTCTCCCACCCTGTGGAAGGAGGCGGCGGCGGAGGCGCCGCGTGTCGTGGTCTCGTCAAAAGTCTATTTCGAGGAACGCGGCAATAATGTCGGAAGCCGGCTGAGTGACGGCGGCAGAGCGGAATTCATCGGGCTGGCGCTGCTGATCCTCATCGCCATTCCGCCATTGCTTCTTCTGGCGCGGCGCGTGCTCGCGCGCTCGGAGGAGGGCGCCAGGCCGACAAAGACGCAAAGAGCCGCCGCCGCCGCATGGACGGCGCTGGTTACGATCACCGTGCCTCTTGTCGCGACGCTGGCCCTGGGCGCCCTCATCGACAGCTATGATCTTGTGGACGCTTCGCTGGAACCGCTGCAACAACGCATCATTGAAGCCGTCGCGCGCGTGGCCGTCGCCTATGGCATTGCGCGGGCCTTGATGGCGCCGGATTACCCGCATTGGCGCCTTGTCGATCCGGGTGATCCGCTGGCCGGTCGGCTGACGCGGCTTTCGGCGGGCGTGGCGATGGTCCTGTCGGTCGCGCGGCTGCTGGAGCAGATCGAGGAGACGGTGCAATCTGGCCTCGCGGTCGTTATCGTGACGCGCGGCATGGGCGTGCTGATCTGCGTGGCGCTCACTGTCGCCACATTGTCCACCTTCCAGGGCGCCGCAGCCGACAAGCGCGCCGCGGGCCGGGACTGGCTCCTGCTCACGCAGGTGTTTGGCTATGCCGTGGTGGCCGTCGCGGTTGGCGCCTGCGCCGCAGGCTATGTCACTTTCGCGAATTTCTTCGTGTTGCAGATATGCTGGTCGTTAGTCGTCGCGGGGCTCCTTTATATCGCGCTGAAGCTGATGCGAGCGGGGATCGACAGGGCTTTCGCGCCCACGGGCCTTGTCGGACGGGCCGCGTCCAACACGCTCGGCGTCGAGCGGCAATCGCTGGGGCCGTTCGCGGAACTTCTCGCGGGCGTCATGACGCTGGCGCTTTTTGGCGTCGCGGTGTTGCTGGTTCTGGCGCCCTTTGGGGTGGAGTCGGGCGATTTTCTGTCGAATCTGCAATCGTCCTTTGTCGCGCTCAAAATCGGCGATGTCACAATCTCCCCGTCCAGCGCGCTTTCGTCGCTGGCGCTATTCGGAATCACGCTAGCCGCCGCGCATGGTTTGCAACGCTGGCTCGACGGCCGTTTCCTGCCGCTGACCCGCCTCGACATGGGGCTGCGCAACTCCATCGGCACGAGCGTCGGATATGCGGGATTCATCGTCGCGGCTTCCGTGGCTTTGTCGCATCTGGGCCTCGGCTTCGAGAAGCTGGCGATTGTCGCGGGCGCTCTCTCTGTCGGCATCGGTTTTGGACTTCAGTCCATCGTCAATAATTTCGTGTCGGGGTTGATCCTGCTTTGGGAGCGCGCGGTTCGTGTCGGCGACTGGGTCGTGATCGGCGACGAACAGGGTTACGTGAAGCGCATCAATGTTCGCTCCACGGAAATCGAGACCTTCGACCGCGCCACGATGATCGTGCCCAATTCCAATCTGGTGACGGGGGTCGTCAAGAACTGGCTGCGCGGCGACAAGGTCGGGCGTATCAAGATCGCATTGGCGCCGAACTCGCGCGTCGATCCCGAGCAGATCCGCGACATACTTCTGGCGGCGGCGCGGGCGCAGGACGGCGTATTGCGCATACCGGCGCCGCAGGTGATGTTTCTCGCGATGGAGTCCAATATCTTCCGCTTCGAGCTGTGGTGTTACGTCGAGGATGTGGAGCAGGCGACGCGGTTGAAGAGCGACTTGCATTTCGATCTCTATAAGCGGCTCGCGGACGCCGGCGTCACCATCTCGCCCGCGCCGACGCCGCCCACGGTGGTGCAATTCCCTGGGCTCGACAAATTCGCGGCCGCAGCCGCGGGAATCGTCGTAGACCAGAAGTTGCTGGACGACGAGGTCGCGAAAGTCATTGATCCAAATTCAAAAGCGGGTGAAGCGCCGGCGCAATGAAGGCCAGCGCTTCGACGAGAGTCGGCCAATCGCCGGCCGCCACGTTCACAATTTCTAAATTCAAACCGGGCACAACGAGGCGATGAAGTTGAACGCGTCCAAATCCTTATACGCATTGGTCATTTTCCTCGCGCTCGGCGCGTGCGGCGAACCGCCGGCGGAGCATGCGGCGGCTCCCTCCGCTGGAACGACAGAGCCGAGCATGTATCATTCGCTGGCGCAAAGCGGCGCGGTTGTCGATGCGGAGGCGGCGCGCGACATGATCTCGCAGTATCGTCGCAACAATGGTCTGGGCGGGCTGGAGCTCGACGAAAGATTGCAGGCCGTGGCGCAGTCGCAGGCTCAGGCGATGGCGCGGCATGGCTCTCTCGATCGGGCGGTGCGCGGTTCGCTCAAACCCCGCCTTGATGCGGCAGGCCTTCACGCCTCGGTGTCGGTTGAAAATGTGTCGGCAGGGTACCAGACGCTGGCGGAAGCCTTTTCGGGCTGGCGGCAATCGGCGCCGCACAATGCTCGCATGCTTGAGGCCCATGCTCGGAGAATGGGTCTGGCCACGGCCTATGCGCCCGGGGCCAAATACAAAGTGTATTGGGCTCTAATATTGACGGATTGAAAGATGCGGATTTGCCATTTCCCGGTGCGTCAGCCGCGCGCGCGCCGCTTGCGTTTCCTGCCGCCCGCATTGTCGCCGCTGTTGCCCGTCGGCGAGTCGCTGGTCGGCGCCGAATACTCATCCATCCGCATGTAGCGCACGCCCAGAAAGAACAGGATTTGGGCGTCGCCTTGAACGGGCGACGTAGGCCGAATGGGTCGCGCACGCGACTCCAAATAAATTATCTGTCCCATGTGTGCGTTTCTCCCCAAAAGCGCGAACAAAATCTGAGTCGCCTCTATTTGGCTGATTAGGGAGCGGCGAGGGTTAATGTTCCGTCAACGACCGCCGCCTATAATGCTCTTATGTTTTGGCGTTGGTTGATGGAGTGCGTACACCATGCTTTCCGGAGGCAGGGGACGGCAGGGAAGCGATCGCGCGTTATTGAGGACCGTGGTCGAGCAGTTTGTGTTGAGAAACGGCTACAGGCCCAGCGAACTCCAGCAATTTGAGCGGTTGGCGGGCGGTCTCATCGACCTAATGGACTCCGAGTCCGTAGCGGAAGTGGCCGAACCGCTCTGTCGACATCCCGAGACCCCTGCTGAGCTGATTGCGCGCCTCTTCGATCGGGGCGGAGTTTGCGCGCGCATCGCATTTGAATTTTCTCCTCAGGCGCCAATGGCGGACGTTCTGGCGAACGCCGAACACGGCTCGGCGGAACTGGCCGCCGCCATCGCGCGGCGCGCCGAGTTGCCACGCGACGTTGTGGCCTCTCTCGCCGCCCGCAGCGAGGGCGCGGTGCTGCATGCCCTCGCGGGCAATCGTCGGCTATATCTCGATCCTTCAGCGGTGCGGGCGTTGATTCAAGTCGCCCGCGACGATCAAGACCTCGCCCGCTTGCTGCTCGACCGTGAGGATCTCGACATAGACCCCGAGCCGCTTTTTCTGGCCGCGACGGCCGCGGAGCGGGAAAAAATAATCCTTGCGGCATGTATGTCCGCGCTGTCGGTGGGCGGGGCGGACGTTCCGCCGCGTAGCGATCATGTTCTGGCCGCCGAGCTTCAAGCATTCGCGGTCGAGCGGAATCAGGACGCAACGATCGCGCGCATCGCTGACGCGCTCGACGCGCGCAAGAGTCGCGTGAGGAGAATTTTTCTCGACGAGGGCGGGGAGGCCTTCGCTCTGACCTTGGTCGCGTTGACGATCGACGTCGAGGCGGCGACCCGAATATTTCTCTGTCATGGCCAATACGTCGCGATGGACGCGGGAAAGCTGCGCTCGCTTCGCGCCCTGATGAGTTCAACGCCGATGCGCGCCGCCGGGCGGATCGTCACCGCGATCAATGGCGTCGCCCGTCCGGATCGCGATCCGCCGCGCCGCTCATCCTGGCGTGAGGATTCGAACGTTCACGCCGGCGCATGGCGGCGCCTGGGAGGAGGGCGGCTTGGTCCGGGTGTATCGCAACCGCTCCGTCAGAACCAGTCGGCGTGACAGTCGGAGCAAGTGTTTGAATCCGCTCAGTCGATGGTGTCGATGAAGCACCGCCCGCGACGGTCCTCGATCTCGACGATCCATATGTCGGGATCGAAGGAGATTTCACGGCGCAGGCGCTCTTCAATATCCAGCGGATCACGCCATTGCTCAGGATGCAGTCGCGTGAACAGCCGCGCGACGCCCTCGGGAAGCCCTTCGCTTTGCGGCGCAGGGCCGAAGAGCGCCGCAGCGCCGTCCAGCCTGTCAATTTTCACGAAAATCGCTCCGGCTTCCGCGGCGCCGCGCCGTCGCAGCATTGCGGCGGCGCCTTGAGTCTCTGCCTGTCTTATGAGCGCCGAAACAAAAATATCCGAGCGCAAGCGCATGAAAGCCGCCTTGACGAAGAAGCCGGAGTCACTTGACGGCGATGCCCGCGCGCGAGCTGAGCAGATGACGAATCTTCGAAGAAAGCTCGCCTTTGACGGGCATGCCGTTGGCGCGCTCGAATTTTTCGATCGCCTGACGCGTCGTGCCGCCGAAGACTCCGTCCTGATGCAGTGAATAGCCCAGTTTGGCGAGGGCGCGTTGGGCGGCCAGCACGGTCTTGTTCTTGTCGTTCGCTTCGGCTTTCTGCGTCGATCCGCCTTGCAACAGTGCGCTGATCGGGTCGCGCGCCTTTTGTGATGACTTGGAGACCTCCACTTTCGTCGCTTCAGCTAGCGCCGTCTCCGTCCTTGCAGCGCTTTGGGGCGTGGCGTGCTGCTTAGCGGGGTCTGCCGAGGGCATGGGGGCGTAAGCTGCCTGTCCGGCCGGAGGCTGCGCCAACAGGCTAGTCTGAAACATCGGCGCGGGATGACGGGCGTCCTGCAAATAAAGAGCGTTCAGGGGAACGCCGATCGCGACGACCGCTGCGAAGCCCATGAACAGCATCGCGCCGAGGCCGCGCTTGCCGCGCAGGCTGCGGCGCCAGCCGGCCGGACCCTTTGACTTTCCAGATTTGTCGCGCCGCCTCGAATTGGTGGCGCGCTCGTCGCGAGCGATATAATCATGGTTGGTTGCAGCGAGAGCTTCACGCAATTTTCTTCACCATTTCTTGTTCGTGGCTGATGTCTTGACCGGGAGTTGCGAGGCCGTGGCGGGCGATAGCCTCGATCTTCGTCGACGCGTTGGCGTAATCGGGGTGGCCGCGGCCATCCAGCGGAAAGCGAACGGTTACGGTCGTTCCCGCTTTCAGGGCGCTTTCGACCGCGATCGCTCCGCCATGGAGGCCGACCAGCCCACGCACAACTGAGAGACCAAGACCAGTGCCTTCATAGGCGCGGTCATGCGACGAGCTAGCCTGGAAAAAGGCTTCGCCAAGGTGGGCGAGATCGTTGGGGGCGATGCCAATGCCATTGTCGGAAACCGAAAGATTGAGGGAATTGCCCTCCGGCCAGACGCGCACGGTGACGTTGCCGTTCGGGGGCGTGAATTTGACCGCGTTGGAAAGGAGGTTGATCAATATCTGCTTGCAGGCGCGCTTGTCGGCGACAAGCTCCTCCAGATCCTCGGGATAATCGCGCGTCAAGGTGATCATGCCCTGGTCGGCCTTCAGCTGGATCATGTCGCAACACTGTTCGACCAGATCCGGCATGGCGAAAGGCTCGGGGAAAATCTGCATCAATCCCGACTCGATTTTCGACATGTCGAGGATGGAGTTCACGACCTCGTGCAAATGATGGCCGGAGTCGCTGATGATGCGTGCGTATTCCCGGCGTTTTTCAGGCTCCTGCGGCTCCAGTTCCACGTTTCCGAGCATTTCCGAGAAGCCGATGATCGCATTCAATGGCGTGCGCAATTCATGACTGACATTGGCCAGAAAACGCGTTTTTCCCGCCATCGCGAGTTCCGCCTCGCGGCGCGCGGCGGCGATTTCTTCCTCGGCCTGGTGAGCGGCAGTGACGTCACGCAGAATGCAAACGACCGGCGCTGACGGGTCGTATGCCTCACGGCGGCCCGTCTCGACATGGCAGATGCGCGCGTCGAAATAGTTGAACACTGGTTCGACATAGCCGCCTTCCAGGTTCACGGCGCCGCCGACCTGCATGCGCAATACGGCGTTGGACGGCGCGCTCGTGGAGATGGCGTCCGACACCAGCTTGAGAAAGGCTGGCCGGTCGGCCACGTGAACGCGCTGAAAAAATCCGCGCGCCAGAAGGTCGCGCGTTTCCAGCCCATAGGTCCTGTGCGTGTCTCCGATGATCGAGGAGACCGCGCCCGTGCGATCGAAATGTACTACGATATCGCCGAGCGCGTCGGAGAGAAGTCGAAGATCGCGAGCATTGCGGCGATCCCAGCGCGCCCGCGCATGTTCGACAAAGATGGCTCCGACGGATAGCGCGGCCATGTAGAGAAGAAGTGGCGCAACCGCACAAGCAAGGGCAACGCGGTCGGTTGCAGTCGCAGCGAGACTAGAGGGCAGGCTGACTTCGAAAAAAAGCAGTCCGAATGCGATTGAGACGATCCCGATCACCACCGAGACCTGCATCGTCAGCGCGCCTTCGATCATCGCGATAATGAGCAGCGAAATCATGATCGCTTCATGACCAAGCGTCGAAGCGCCCACGCTGATCGCAAGCGCCAACCAGCCGCAGATCGAAATGTTTTGAGCAAGACGGAAGTCGCCCGTGCTTTTGAGGACGGCGATTGACGCCAGCGGCGTCAGCGCAAGGATGAACTGCGCGACATGCTGAATGCTGGGCACCCCGAAAATGAACAGCCACATCGGCGCCGAGACGAGAGCGCTGAAGCCCGCCGCGAAACGGGCGGCGATGAAAAGCTTCTGCCTTGCGTCTTCAACAGGATCCTTGGCGGCGCCTTTCGGCGCCAGCATTTCCAGCCATTCCAGAACGATGGTTGGTAGAACGTCAATTGAATTACGCACAGTCACGCTCCCTATTACCCTCAGCTTTTCAAATCGGCGTTAAGTGACTGCTAAGCGCCGTGCGAAGATCAGATTTCCAGTTGCTTTGCTGGGCGTGATTTCCAGTCATGGTTTGCAACTCGTTGCCAAGGCGGCTCATACGCGAGGGGCCTGGATTCATCGTTGCGAAAGGAAATAAAGGCAAAGCTCTTGCGGGCGCGCGGACCGCGGCGAAGCGATGGCGATAGGAAGCGCTCGCGCCAGCGTTCAGCGACGGAACGGAGCGTATGGTGGGTTTTCTCCTGAAATGCCTGTTTGTTATCGCGCTCGTATATTTCGCTGTAAACAAAGGCAGTCTGGGCTTGTCCGGAGCGCCCGCGCAGCAGGAAGTGCGAACTTCAGCCGAGCATCGCGCCGCCAGCGCGAAAACGGAGCCGCTCACGGCCCTGCAAAGGGCCGCTACGGCGAAGCTGGCCGGCGCGGCGCGCGAACATTGTCTTTCCAGCCCCGGCGATTGTCTTGCGATCTTGAAGGCCGTTGGCGCCCAGGCGGCGAAAAGCGACGGCAAATAGCGTTGATTTATTGGCGCTTCAGATGGAGGCGCCGAGTAAAACACGCTTTCCGGGAGCAATGGCCAGTCGCAAAAGCGGCAAAAGTTTTTGTTGCCGAATCGGCTAAACGATTGTGTATCATTTTTAGACAAACGCTCGACCTCGCATGCGGAAGATCGAGGGTACTTTTTTCTTGTGCCCGCGCTCGCGCCGGCTTCACCATAGGAGGCAGCCCTGTCTGACGAACATGAGACCTCATCGGTCGAATCTCCGCCCGCGCCTGCGGTCGACGTCGAAGCATTGCAGGCGCAGTTGAAAAGCCTCACGGCCGATCGTGACCGCCAGGCTTTTGAAAAGTCGGAAATCATCGAAAGAGCCAATTCGATTTCACGCGAACGCGACGATTTCCGTCAGCGCCTCGAAGCCGCGACGGCGGAGCGCGCCAGTATTGCCTCCGAGCGGGATCGGCTGGTCAACGAGGCCGCCGCCGCCTCGCGTGCGCTCGCCGACGCGACGAAGCGCGCCGAAGAGGCCGGCGCCGAAGTCGCGAGGCTGCGCGGCGCGCTGGAGGCGGGCCCGAACGCCGACCCGCTGCTGCTCTTGTGGGAGGTCGTCTCGCAGAAGACGAAAGCGGGCGTGGCTTTCCTGCGTTCGAAGATCCCTGAGAATCACCCCGCGCTTCCCTGGTTCGACACGATTGTCGAAACGGCGACCCGGCTTGGCTGTCTGGCCGTGAACGCCAGCGTCGCCTTCGCCAAATGGGCCGTGCCGCAGGCGAAAGTTCTGAGCGCCAAGCTTCTGAGCGAAGTCGAAGCGCGCCTCGCCAAGAAATAGGCTGCCGCCGCCGGCTGCTCATATCCGTCGAAACAAGCGCGTTTCGGCGGATTTTTTGCGCCCGAGGCGCTTTTCTCAGGCAATCAGGGCTTTGCGCCGGCTGCGCTCTTCCCTTCATGGCGCGGCGCTGCTATCGGGTGCGACATGACCACCCACAGCTTAGACAATATCCGCAATTTCTCGATCGTCGCCCATATCGACCACGGCAAATCCACGCTTGCCGATCGCCTGATCCAGCAGACCGGAACGGTCGCCGCCCGCGACATGGTCGAGCAGGTGCTCGACTCCATGGATATCGAGCGCGAGCGCGGCATCACCATCAAGGCGCAGACCGTGCGTCTCGACTACAAGGCGAAGGATGGCAGGGATTACATCCTCAATCTGATGGATACGCCCGGCCATGTCGACTTCGCCTATGAGGTCTCGCGCTCCCTTCATGCCTGCGAGGGCTCGCTGCTGGTGGTGGACGCCAGCCAGGGCGTCGAGGCGCAGACGCTCGCCAATGTCTATCAGGCGCTCGACGCAGGGCATGAAATCGTGCCCGTGCTCAACAAGATCGACCTTCCCGCCGCCGAGCCGGACCGCATCAAGCAGCAGATCGAGGATGTGATCGGGCTCGACGCTTCGGAGGCGGTGCTGATTTCGGCCAAGACCGGCATCGGCATCGAGGACGTGCTGGAGGCCATCGTCGCGCGCCTGCCGGCGCCAAAGGGCGACGAGGCGGCGCCGCTCAAGGCGGGCCTCGTCGACAGCTGGTATGACGCCTATCTCGGCGTCGTCGTGCTCGTGCGCGTGTTCGACGGCGTGCTGAAAAAGGGCCAGAAGATCAAGATGATGGGCACGGACGCCCATTACGAGGTCGACAAGATCGGCGTGTTCAAGCCCAAGATGCAGGACGTCGCGCAGCTGGGGCCGGGCGAAATCGGCTTCATCACCGCTCAGATCAAGCAGGTCGCCGATACGCGCGTCGGCGACACCATCACCGACGACAAGAAGCCCTGCGCCGAGGCGCTGCCCGGCTACAAGCCCGCGCAGCCGGTCGTGTTCTGCGGCCTGTTTCCGGTCGACGCCGCCGATTTCGAGGATCTTCGCGCCGCGATCGGGAAACTCAGGCTCAACGACGCCAGCTTCTCCTTCGAGATGGAGTCCTCGGCGGCGCTGGGCTT
>Ga0182030_10026697_pt1 | contig 10435 bp, 2 predicted proteins | sample 812S3MmetaG_FD_121299 | JGI IMG/M metagenome (GOLD analysis project Ga0182030, IMG submission 121299) | Permafrost microbial communities from Stordalen Mire, Sweden - 812S3M metaG (Illumina Assembly) | ecosystem: Environmental > Terrestrial > Soil > Wetlands > Permafrost | place: Sweden... | reverse complement strand
TTTTCGACAGCGGTAAATCAACCAAGAGTAAGGCACATGCCGAGGCAAAATTAGTAGACAGTGCAGAGCCGAGTTCAGCAAATACAGAAAATAAAACTGAAGAGAACGTCAACTTGGGAAGACCGACAAACGTCGATCCTACTCATCGCTTTGGCAAGCGTGCAGGAAGTAAATAGTTCATTTGAAACGCAGGTATATTAGATAAGAAGTAATCAGACCTCTTATTTGTCTCTGGATTTTAACTCAGTTTTCACTCAGTCTTGAAATAATTTATGAGACTGAACCTGAAATTGCGTTTTGCTCGGAGCAGGACAAATAAATGCGTTAGAGACGAATATGGTGAATAGCTGTGTGCAGCGATGGCAGCGAAGATATGCCAGCTATGTCGACTCCAAATCGCTGAGAGCCCTTCCTCTTGGCGACGAAACGCCTGTTTGAAAAGCTGATATAGTCGCTACGCATGCTCACACGCGGCGTCTGGGGCGAACTCCGCATTCAGACACGTTCTACTAATGCTATGATGAAAATAGAAAGTTTGTAGAAGTGAGCCTTTTGCAGGATTGAGTTCCCTTTAACTGCCACTGTTTACCAGAAGTTGCGTGAAAAACCCCGTTCTTAAGGGCGGGATTGATAGCGCCGCGGGCGGTGCCCGCATTTTTCAAAAAAACCGAGCTTGCATTTCGCATCGGTTCATGCTTTACATATGTATGTGAGAAACTAAGGTGACCACTGCAGGGCGGGGCTCGCCCAAAGAGCCTATAGAGCGGCTCTAAGACCAGTTTCTGGCAAGCTCTATGAAGCAGGAACCCACCCGTGTCAGCACTAAGGAAACTTGTTGCTTAGTCGGAATCCCATTTCTTCAGGAAACGGGCGGAGGTCAAACGCGGTCTGGTATTTACCAATGACCAGTGGTGATAACTATGGCAGTTCAACTAGATAATTTTATGCAAAAGCCGCGCTTTGAGTTTCTTGCAAACGGGCTCATAAGCGGAGAGAAAGTTTTTGTAAAAGCGAAACAGCTGATCAAGAAGGCTGTTTCACCAAGATTCCTCTTGCGACGACTTAGTAAGACGGTTAAGCACCATCAAAAAATCGAAATCGCCGATCATATCAATACCTCATTAGAGGCGCATATGTTGCTTGCTAACGATGAAGATGCTGATGTCCGTTATGCTTTAGCTGAGAATCACAATATTAGTCGTGCTGTTCTCAACAAGCTAGAAGGCGATTCGAACCCTTACGTAGCGGATAGAGCGACAAAGACTTTGCAGCGAATCAGCGCGAATGATTTGGAGACAATTAGCTGGCGTTCTTGCCGCACAGCTTAGGCGCCGACAAAAATAATCAATTAGATTGGATCAGAAAGGCTCAGATTGCTTTCTGATCCTTTTCCTTAGCGCCGGAACGGCTAAACGGCATTTTCAGAACAACCTGGTGCTCACGACCATCGTCAGATAGATTAATCACAGCGTCGTTTTGTAAAACTCCGTCTACTGTCAATTTCGGCGCATCCGACTTATTTGCCGATTGCACGACCTCTATGTGATAAACCGTTTCACGGAATCTATAATGAACATGAAAATCGCTCCAGTCTTCAGGCAAACAGGGCGCAAAGTACAACTTATCAACGTTCAAACGTATGCCCAAGAATGATTCGACAATTAGCCGATACATCCAGGCCGCAGAGCCTGTGTACCAGGTCCAGCCGCCGCGTCCGGTATGGGGCGAAACAGCGTAGACGTCGGCTGCCACCACATATGGTTCAACTTTGTAAATCTGAGCGGCGGCAGGCGAAAGGGAATGATTGACCGGATTGATCATCGATAGAAGTTCCCAGCTGCGTTTGCTATCGCCCATTGATGCAAATGCCATCACGGCCCAGATTGCCGCATGAGTATATTGTCCGCCGTTTTCTCTGACTCCCGGAACATAACCTTTGATATAACCAGGATTGGCTTCTGACTTGTCGAACGGTGGATCAAGAAGCTGAATCAAATTAAAATCTTTGCGAACCAACCTATCGTAGAGTGCATTCATCGCTTTGACGGAGCGCTCGGCGTCGCCCGCTGAAGAAATTACAGACCAGCTCTGCGAGATTGAATCAATTTGACATTCGACGCTGCTATGGGAGCCCAGGGGCGAGCCATCGTCGAAATATGCTCGGCGATACCATTCGCCATCCCAGGCGCTCTTTTCGATGTTTTCGCGTAGTTTGCTTGACTCTGAGCGGCATCGCTGCACAAAAGCTAAATCGCCGCGAAGTACGGCAACTTTCTCGAAGCGACGCAGCACCTCATAGAGAAAGAAAGCCAACCAAACACTTTCGCCTTTGCCGTCAGCGCCGACCAGGTTCATGCCATCATTCCAATCGCCTGTTCCCATAAGCGGCAGGCCGTGCTCACCATATCTGAATCCATGGAGTATGGCTTTTTTGCAATGCTCATAAAGACTTGACGTTTCTTCTGCACGCCCCGGCTGATCGTAATAAGAATCATCGTGAGGATTCACTGGCCGCCCGGTCAAGAAACCAACCTGTTCATCAAGAATTCCAGTATCGCCCGTGAGCATCACATAACGACAAGCTGCTAGAGGCAACCACAAATAATCGTCTGAGCAGTGTGTACGCACGCCGCGCCCTGAGGGCGGATGCCACCAGTGTTGCACGTCACCTTCGATAAACTGGCGACTAGCACATAAAAGAATTTGCTTGCGCAAGAGCAAGGGTTCCGAATGCACAAGCGCCATTGTGTCTTGCAATTGATCGCGAAAACCGAAGGCACCTCCAGATTGGTAATAGCCACTTCTGGCCCAAAGGCGACAGGCAATTGTTTGATACAAGAGCCAACCATTCACCAGCACATTGAGCGCGGCATCAGGTGTCTGCACGTTAACTGCGCCGAGCGTGTGTTTCCAATACTGACAGAGTACTTCGAAGACTTCTTTTCTCGCCGACGTACCACGGAACCGATGGATCAAACTGAGAGCATCTTCGCGATTTTGACCGATGCCTAGCCTGAAAACGACTTCGCGTTCTTGCCCATCAGATAACTCAAAAGGAATTTGAATGGCGGCGCAGGCATCCAAGCCGGCCCCAACCTTGCCTGAAAGGCGAGAACGACGCATAGCAGCGGGATCTCTCAAGCTGCCGTTGCGTCCAATAAACTCTGTGCGGTCACCCGTCAATGTGCGAACGCTGTCATCAACATCGAGAAAAGCGATGCGCTCAGAGAATTCACTGTTATATGGATTCGTGGCAAACACCGCACCACTTCTGGCATCAACTTCAGTTACTAGATGCATCGCCGTTTTTGGTCTTAAATCACCAAGTACCCACTCGACAAACGCAGTTGCAGACAAGCGCCGCGCGCGTCCGGAATTATTGCGCACCTTCAAGGCACAGAATTTTATCGGAGCATCGTGCGCCACGTAAACCCAAAGTTCGGAGGTGATACCATCTTCAGTGTGTTCGAAAACGCTATAGCCGAAGCCATGCCTGCTCGCGTATGAGCCGGCACCACGAGCGGGCAGCGGACAGGGCGACCAGAAGTAGCCGCTGTCTTCATCGCGTAAATAGAAGGCTTCTCCGGCAGCATCAGTTACCGGGTCATTATTCCAAGGTGTCAGACGAAACTCGTGTGCGTTTTCCAACCAGGTGTAAGCAACACCGCTTTCAGAAATCACCGTGCCGAAGTATTGATTTGCCAGTACATTTGCCCAGGGAGCAGGTGTGACTTGCGCAGCAGCGGTGCTGATCACATACTCACGACCATCAGGTGTGAAACCGCCCAGTCCATTGGAAAGGATCAAATCAGCCCGAGCTCCGTGCGCTGCAGAAATCTCACCGCGATGCGCTCGAATTGGTACTAGAGCGGGGACTCTCGCTTCCCTGAGGTTACGCCTGTTAAGTTGCTCTGCCAGAGTGCCCAAATTATCTTTGACGATAGCCCTGGCTACAGACTGCAGGAGAATACGATCTTCATTGGACATTTGCTCGGCTGCTCGCACAAAGATGCCACCAGGTCTGTCAATAAGACTTGCTTCCGATCCAGCAGAAAGTAAGCCCATAATCTGTTCATGAAGCAGTTGCCGATAACCGGCACGATCTTCATTCCAGATAACGAGATCAACCAGCAGTCCCTTCAAACGCCAGTAAGCATGAGCCTGAATCAGTTGTCGAACCAGATCGATGTTAGAGGGATCTTTGATTTGAAGTAGAACGATCGGCAAATCACCGGAGATACCATAGCCCCACAATCCCGATTGACCGCGTCGATTCTTGCTAAGTAAACTTGCATCAGCACGCAACAGGGCATTAGCATAAATGACAGAATTTGCCAATCGCGCAAACAATTGTCCATCAGACTCAGTTGCATTAAGTTGTCTCAGAACCACCTGACTGTGAGTCCAGGCTAAATCAAAAACACGATCAGCTAAATGCCTGTCCTCATATTTTTCAACCAGACTTAAACAGTTTTCGCGATTATCGGCAACGCCGGTGACAATATTTACGGTCACCGACTGCTCAGGCTCAAGCCTGATGCGACAGCGAATCGCAACTATAGGATCAAGCACGGAGCCTTGACTCCCTGATAGCCCTGCCACAGTATGCATAGCCGCAGGATCAGCAAGAGTCCTGCCCCTGCCAATAAATTGCAGGCGATCTGTTTCGTAAGTGGTAGTGGTGTTGTCGGCACCATGCACCGCCATGAGATGAAACATCCAGATAATTTGCTCATCGAGCGATCGTGCTCGACGATGACAAATGATTGCCTTTCTTGGCTCAATTATCTCAGTTTGCACGAATAAGTTGCTAAACGCCGGATGAAGTGCGTCATGAGCAGGCGCAGCCAGAACCACTTCGGCATAACTTGTCACCTCGATGTTTCTTACCGTGCGCGAGCGATTTGTTATGCGCATGCGGCGCAATTCGATATCGTCTTCGGATGAAACAACCATCTCAGTATGTGTGTCAAGATCATAATCGCGACGTCGAAACTCTACGCGCGCCTCGGAGAAGATGGCTTCGTAGTTCTCCGGTTCTTTCAAGGTCGGCTGTTGAGTGTTCGACCAAAATTCGCCGCTATCCAGATCGCGAATGTAGCAGAAGCTACCCCAGTTATCGCAAGTAGGGTCTTCTCGCCAACGAGTGATCGCCAGTTCTTTGTAACGGCTGTAACCGCCGCCGGCGTTCGTCACCATTACATGATACCTGCCGTTTGACAGCAGTTGTATTTCCGGCATGGCTGTGTTCGGTGTAGTGAAGAAGCGCACAGGAACAGACTCAGCAGCCGCTACCGTACGAAGCTCAGAGCCCTCAGCTATCAAAGAATGAAATGCATTTGCTTTAGGTATGCGCTCTTGAAGCAATAATGCCGTAGCCTGAAATGAAGGATCAGACATAAACCGTTTTTGCATTGGTTGATCTAGCAAAAGATAAGCCAGCGAGAGAAACGTCATGCCTTGATGGTGAGCCATAAACGATTTGATAATGGCATTCGACTGCCCTAGCGGAACTCTTGAGGCCGTATAATCGATTGCTTCGTAGAAGCCAAATCTACCAACAAAGCCATCCTCGGCTAGTCTCTCCAGGTTTAGACAAGCTTCTTCTGGTGCCACCATCAAGGCTAGTGCCGTTGCATATGGCGCAATTACTAGATCTTGAGCAAGTCCACGTTTAAGACCCAGCCCTGGAACACCAAAAGCACGATACTGATAATTGAGAGCTACATCAACAGAATTGTATCCCGATTCGGAAATGCCCCAGGGAACATGCCTTTGCTTACCATATTCTATTTGCCGGATCACGGCCTCCTTAACGGTTTGATCAAGAAGAGTGTTAGCGTAAGACGGCATAACCAGAACTGGCATCAGATACTCGAACATCGATCCGCTCCAGGAAAAGAGCACCGCTTCGCCCGCCACAGAAGTTAGCAGTCGACCAAGCGAGAACCAGCTTTCCTGGGGCAATTGTCCAACAGCAATTGCCACGAAATTACAGAGGCGGTTTTCAGAAGCGAGCAAATCATAAAAGCTGGCATCAAGCCGCCGTTCGTCAGCGTTGAAACCAATAGAAAGAAGACAGCGCTTGCGGTCGTAAAGAAAATCGAAGTCCATGTTGGCCAGATCGCTGCATTGTAAGCCAAGTTTTTCGATTGTATTGAGCCTAGTGCGAGCTCGACGGCTGGCCTCGGCGAGCATCGTGCCGAGCGCATCAAGCTGCTTGGCTTCTAGCGACTCGCCCGAATTGCTGGACTCTAATTCCACCTGCGGCCACTTATGACTTAGCTCAGCCAATTGGCGCAAGCTAGGTATATTTGACAGCAAAGCAAACGCCGGCGTACCTGTTTTCAAAACGGGCATACTTGTCCAGGGAGTTAAATATAATAGCTCAGAAAACGCACTTGAGCACTGCTGTTCAAGCGCTTCTGCCCATTTCTTAGCCTCGCGATTTCTCGAGGCGGACAAAGAAGCGACTATTACGATAGCGCTATTCAACAATCGATTGAGACAGTCGTGCATGCCCTGCAAATCGGCAGGCGCAGCCAGCAAAGCTGCGTTCAATTCAGCTTCGAATATTGAGATTTCAGAAAAGGCATTCTCACCAAGCTCATCCAGAAAGACACATAGGGTGTCCTGCAGTCCGGTAAACGTTCGTAAGGAAATGATCGGTTCATCACCAAGGGCAGCTAATCCTGGATTAAGTGTGAGCAGATGCCCGGCAAGATTACCGCTATCAACAGTAGAGATATAGCGTGGCGAGAGAACCTTGAGGCTGATTGTATCGTACCAGTTATATAAGTGCCCTCTGTGCCGCTCGAGAGTTAGCATGGTCGAGAGCGTATTTTCTGTTCGCTCCAACAATTCTGCCACCTGTATGTAGCCGAAGTCATAAGCGCACAAATTAGAAAGAAGAGACAATCCCATATTAGTGGGTGAGGTTCGATGCGCTATCCTTTCGACTGGCTCCTCCTGAAAATTATCGGGTGGCAACCAGTGCTCTTCCGCAGTTACGAAGTTGAGAAAAAACGCCCAGGTCTTGCGGGCAATTTTGCGCAAAAATAGCTCTTGGTCACCTGAGAGTTGCGAAGCCGGCGGTTTTAGTGGCGCACTGATCCACCAGGCTATAAGCGGTGAAATAAACCAGACCAGCAATAAAGGCAAAGCGGCAGGCAACGCTTGATGTCGAGACAAGAGCAAGTAGATACTCAGACTAAGAGCAAATAACGGCGCGCAGATCATGCGCGAATAAGAACCGCGGAGGTCGCTACGCTCTAACTTATTGCGTTGAGAAGAAGGATTCCAGGCTAGCAGATGTTTGTGGGTAAAAGTCATACGCCAGAGAGTTTGCGTTATAGCATCGAGGTTCGAAAAGGCTTCATAAGGAAGACAGGCAAGAGCGAATGCGGCTTCAGCGAAATGTCGTCCGGCCGCAACAATCGTGGCGGACAGGTGCTGTTCAAGCAATAAGTTGTCTGGCTTTTTGAGTAAATGCAAGAAGGAGAATATGATGGCTGGAATGAACATTAACGCAAGCGCAGCAAATGTCCAGAATGGTGCGGGGCGAAGCTGCGTCCAGCCGATAACTAGCATCAGCACCAGCGCTGGTGGCACCAAGCTGCGGCGAATATTGTCGAAGAGCTTCCAGCGCGAAAGCGGCGATAGCGGATTTTTGACTTGATGCACGCCAGAGCGATGTAAATTTGAATGGACGGATGGCTCGCTTGAACCTGGTGCTTGATCGCATGAATCTGGTGCTTGATCGATTGAGCCTGGTCTTTGCTTATTTGGGTCTAGGGGAGACGCATTGAAGTGTCCTCGTTGCGCGTCTGAGCCTTGTCGCGCTGTTGCACGGAATAGCTCAGGCACGTTCGGCAGCAGCCAGGTTGCCAGCTGCCAATCGCCACGCGTCCAGCGATGTCGGCGTTTAGCATCATCAAAGTAAGAAGCCGGATACTCCTCATACAATTGCACGTCGCTTAGTAATCCTGAGCGAGCATAACAGCCTTCGAGTAAATCGTGACTGAGAATTCGATTCTCGGGAAAACGGTTACTGAGAGCGCGCTCGAAAGCTTCAACTTCGTAGATGCCCTTGCCGATAAACGATCCCTCTTTAAAGAGATCCTGATAAACATCAGACACTGCGCGGGTATATGGGTCGATTCCTGCTTCGCTGCCATGCAACCCAGCGTAGCGGGAACGATTAGTGCCGGGCAAGCTCACTCCGACTCGAGGTTGCAATATTCCATAGCCCTCGGTAACAAGAGTTTTCTTCTCATCATAATGTGAACGATTGAGCGGATGTTCCATCGCAGCGACAAACAACCTTGCCGCATCCCGAGGAAGATCGGTATCAGTGTCCAGAGTAATTACATATTTGATTGCTGATAGAGCGGCGATGTTTCCTACAACAAGAGAGAAACGCTCGGTCGACGCCCCCAGAAGCACCGCATTTAAATCGGCGAGCTTACCGCGCTTGCGCTCGTACCCCATCCAGACTTGTTCCTGCTGATTCCACTTTCGCGGTCGCTGAAAGAGAAAGAAAACGTCTTCCAATCCCCGCTTGTATTTTTCGTTCAGCTCCTCAATCTTGTTCTGGGCGAGCTGCAAAAGTGGCGCGTCTTTTGCCTCCGTCTCTGAGCTATGATCTAAATAGTCTGTCAATAAGGCAAAATGCAAATGCTTATCGCGGTTGGCAAGAAATCGCACTTCCAGAGATTCAACGAGGTCTGCAACATTCTCAGCGCTGGAAATCATCGTCGGTACAACAATAAGTGTTTTTGCCGAAGCAGGAATACCCTCAACAAAATCCATTTTAGGCAAGGCTTGCGAGACTGCCAGAAGTGTTGAAACCCAATTTACAAGAGCGACAGCCAATTGACTGCAGGTAAAGAGTAAGACCAAACCAAACAAGTACAAAACGAAAAGCGGTGGATGATTGCCGATTGCTTTCAGCAAAAACAGATCGCTCAGAACAATAGTGATGGCAATAATTGCACCAAGATAGAACTGAAAGGGAAAGCGCAGCGCTGTGCGTTTTAGAGGATCGAGCATTGAGCGTCGCGGAGCTGCAATTTTCTCAAGCTCAGAAAATCCGACGCCAATTAAATAATATCCGACGTGCGCGCTGCGATCCGTTTTACCATGAGCTTCTGCGGCTTGCACAGCCAGTTTTACGGACTCGCGTGCCAGCCTTCCCTCAGTAAAGCTAGATTTTTTGGCCAATTTTTCAATCACATGACGGTATTGGTCGCGTGTACCGAAATCCATGTTTGCATATGCCTGGTATGGATCTTCATGAAGGATGTGCTCGACAACGCTCTGGCTTTCGACAAACTGCCGCCAATCCATTGCGCTGAGAAACCTCAGGCTACCGATACTATTGCTGATCGATACTTGCGCGGAGGCCTGCAGTTGTGTTTCGGACTGCACCATGTGCTCAATCGTCAGGCTTAATTCAGACAAGCTCTGTTCAATCCAGGTTAGCCCCAGAGCAAGCGCAGAGCTTTGTCCCTGCAAGCGGCGTGCCAGTTCTGACACAAAGACGCTGGTCATAGGCGGGTTTGAGCGTGCCATATCGGCAATTACAAGAATGAGATTTTTGGGATCTGTAGCCGCGACTTCCATCATTTTGTCGGCCCAGCTTCCGGCCAACTCTCGCTCTTTCATGGAAGTAGCGATGCGCGCACCGACACGTCTGAGGTTCTCAATCAGAGCCAAACGCAACATAATAGGAATAGCCCATAGTTCGCCAAGTTTTAGTTCAGCGATCGTTTGATACGATGCAACGAAAAGCGCCAGATTCTCCGGTTCCACACGACCATCACCGTGCGAAATAGTGGCTAAGGCCAGATCGTATACGCGTGGATAACCATCGGACTTACCATTGGTCAAGCGTGGCAATTCGCGACTATAGCCTTTGGGCAAATGCCTTTTGGCAGTAAGAATCTGCTCTTCGATCAAATAGAAATTATCGAGCAACCATTCGCCGGCAGGAGTTATGCGGCGTCCATCTTTGACAGCTGTGGTGAGTAAAGAGCAGACTTCCGCCAGCACCGCCTCATTTTCAGCAAGCCGTGGTAAGAGCTGATCAGCTTTCCATTCAGAACTAACTTTGTGTAAAGCCGCCAGCGTCCTGCCATGCTGCTCCATCTGCTCGGCGCTGAACAACTCCGATCGCAATGGGTCTTCATCTGCACCATTCGACATCGATTCTTTTCCGATGCGAGTGCCAGAGAGGAGAATTTTCCCGACTTTCTCAGTCAGGAGAGTAGTTTTCATATGTGAATCACAAAGTAGGTCTTGACAGACTCAGCGTAAATAGCCGCGATTCAAAAGGTTTTCAGCCTTTACTAAAGGCGCACTCTTACAGAAGATAGTATCTCATTATACTCGGTTTCACTAGATAATACCTGCGCCGCTTGCATGGCATGGGATG
>Ga0182030_10026696_pt1 | contig 10435 bp, 12 predicted proteins | sample 812S3MmetaG_FD_121299 | JGI IMG/M metagenome (GOLD analysis project Ga0182030, IMG submission 121299) | Permafrost microbial communities from Stordalen Mire, Sweden - 812S3M metaG (Illumina Assembly) | ecosystem: Environmental > Terrestrial > Soil > Wetlands > Permafrost | place: Sweden... | reverse complement strand
CTCCGATGGCGCGGACTTGGTCAATGAGGCTTTTGGCATCAAAAACCCAATTCTCGCCTTGAATCCACTTCTCACAGAAAGTGAAAAGAGCGAGCAGAAGGGATTCACTAGCCTGTTGATCGGCCTCTTTGGCGCGTTTCGAAATCCATTGGCGCACGCGCCAAAGATTGTCTGGCCCATGACAGAACAGGACTCACTCGATATTCTCACTCTGATTTCCCTGGTGCATCGGAGACTAGACGGGGCGGTCAAGAAGTAGATCGCCCGATGACAGGCCACTCGGACAAATCAGTCTCCGAAAGTCGGCAAGGCTTCGCCGATCTGCCTTGGCATGATCCTGCGATGACGACAGGCCAAGCCACGTTTCCAGAACTGTGGCGGATGGAAAGGCGGTTTGGCGATTCTTCGCCAACCGAGCAGGCGCACCGTGCAGAGCACGGTCCCAAGGAAAGGTTGATTAGCAGAATTCGCATCGCACAGAAAGCACCTCAATGCAGGGCTAGACTTAACTCAACATCGCACGCTTGCTTTCTGCGGCCGGCGTCGGAAGACAGCTCGACCATCTCAAAGAGGCACTGTCAACGTATGAACCCCAGGCTTCCTGTTCGTTCCATAGCAATGAGGCTGTTCGCGTTAATGGCGCTGCCCGTTCTGCTGGTCGCCATCTATCTGCTTGCTATTCGGCCTTCGCAATTGCATTGGGGCGCGACGTCAGAGGAAACGGCGCGCTCCATGTCCGGAGACGACCTCGTGTCCTCTCCGTCTTTCTGCGCCACGCGGGGAGTCACCATTCACGGCAGACCGGAAGATATTTGGCCTTGGTTAGCGCAGATGGGATATGGACGCGCTGGATTCTATGGCTACGACCTGATTGAGAATCTCGGCAGTAGGACAGGAATCCGCAGCGCTGTATCAATTCTTCCCGAGCTGCAACATCCGAAGACGGGGGACGTGCTCCCTATCAGTGCAGTTGCTTCCGTGGTCTTCGATACGATTGAGCCTGGCAGCTACCTTATCTGGCGAGGGGGGCCAGCTCCTTCAAACGGGAGCTTCGTATGGGCACTTTACCCAGTTGACGAAAGCCATACCCGCCTGATCAGTCGCATTCGGCTTCGCTACCACTGGACGGACCGGCGGATTCTACTCGACCTCTTCACGGAATTCGCCGACCACGTCGCTGTACCTAAGATATTGCTCGGCATCAAAGGCCGTGTGGAAGGACGCCCAACGCAGCCACTTGCAGAGGAAGCTATGGAGATCATGGTGTGGGTTCTAGGCCTGGCGGAGTTTGCAACGGCGGCTGTGCTCATATTCCGCTGGCGTCGATGGCGGCGTGCCTGGTCCCTTGGACTGGCAGCGGGGCTCTTGTTGCTGTTCGCCCTGTATGCACACGCGCCGATGTGGATTGGCGCTGTGCTGGGCTGTGGCATCGTCGGAGGGATGCTCCTGCTATCGCGAACAGGTTCGGCATATCCCTCAGAGGTCTGAATTGGCTGCGCGGTTCCCCACAGATAATGGTGATGATCTCAAGAGACTAGCCAGCCTTCCCCTCCCTCATTGCCCGAGCGAGCTTGTCCGTCTCACGCTCGCCAGCACTTTGACGAGCAACGCAAGCGCTGCGATCAGGAAGAACGCGAACACGGCAATCCCCGCGGTGTTCACGTGGCCGGTCGACAGTCCGAGCATCAACTCGCCGGCCACGACCGAAAGTCCGACCGTCATGGCGAGTATCAGGGTGCTCGCCGACAGCAGATACCCGATCGTGTTCCGCTTGAGAAGCAGGATGCCGACAAGGATGAACAAGGGCACCAGGAGACCGAGGTCGAGTGCCTGATCGACCATCGTGTAGTAGCCAGTGGCTGTGGCAGGCATGGGGCTGGTGCCGATGCTCGGGATGATCTCACCCAAGCATTTGAAGAGGAGAAGGCCGCCCGCGGCGAAGGAGAAACTCGCGGCCGTGACCACCGGAAAGCGCTCCGACATTTCCGCGCGAACGCGTGACAGATCCATCCCCGCAAGCACCATCCCAAGGGTGCATAGGCTCAGGGCGAAGACGCCGACATAGCCCAGGAAGTACGCGTTGTAGGCCCAGTCAAACGTCCAGAGAAGGTACTGATAGAGGAAGCTCGCAAGGCTTCCTATAAACACGACTGTGCCCCGCAACGACCCACGCAAATAGATGACCAACGACGCAACGAGGACGGGTATGCCAACGAACAGGCGAACGAAGTCCCAAGGGGTCCCGCCGGTCACGAGGGTTCGCAGGCTGTACCGGTAGACGCCCGCATCTTGGACCTCGACGGTTTCACCTCTGGCCGTCGTGACGGTCCGATAGCGATCATGCCCTTAGGACAAGGCCCCTGCGAGGCTCGCCGCCAGCGACAGCAGTACGATAAGGACGGTGAACACGATAATCAGTCGTTTCAGAAGCGGACTCCTCGTGACGCGCTAATCACTAAGCTTACTGCCGGCGCTTCCGGTGGGTTACGCGCCGTTTGAAACCGAGCAACGTACGAACTGAGATTGAGCGCGACTAACTAACAATGCGCGAAGCCAGGAGTGAGCATTCATGCACCGAGTCCTTTCTGTCATTCTCGTAGTCCTCATCGTCGCTACCATCGGCGTCTACGCAATCTTTTCACATGACCTGGCAGCCGCACGTGCCCGCCTCGCCGGCCGCAGCCAGACGGTTGAGACGTCGTTCGGCACGTTGGAATACGCTGTGATGGGTAAGGGTGAGCCAGTGCTGATCGTCCACGGCGCCGAAGGCGGCTTTGATCAGGGCCTCGACATGACCTCCCCGCTGGCCGGGCGCGGATATGAGCTCATCGCTCCGTCCCGGTTCGGCTATCTTCGCTCAACCTTGCCCGGCAACCTCACGACCGCGATGCAGGCGGATGCCTATGCCCAACTCCTCGACCGGCTTGGCATCGACAAGGTGGTCGTTGTTGGCATCTCTGCCGGCGCTTGGTCATCGCTGCAGTTCGCCATCCGTCATCCGGAACGCTGCCGGACGCTTGTGCTCCTGGGCCCCGCCGATTATTTGCCGGCGGGGACGTCCATCCACGGCGGCGCCGTTGTCAGCGCGATTACCAAATCCGATTTCCTCGCCTGGGCAGGCTTTAAACTGATGCCGAGCATGCCTGGCGGGATGACCAGTATGATGCTCGGCACAGACTCCGCCGTTCTGCGCGCCGCGGACCCCAGCGAGAAGGCGCGAGTGCAGCAAATTCTGGACCACCTTCTGCCGGTTAGCCCGCGCTTAGCCGGGATGAACTTCGACATTAAGACTGCTGCCACGCACGAGCCCTATCAGATGGAGAACATCGCCTGTCCGGTCCTGACGATCAGCGCCGAAGACGATAGGTTCGGCACAGCGAGTCGGGCGAAGTATATTGCCGCCAGCGTGCATGACGGGAGGGCCATCATCTTTCCAACCGGTGGGCATGCCCTGGTCGGCCACTATGCCGACGTCCTGCACGAGATCACATCGTTCCTCCAGACCGTGCAGGAGCGGCGTCGGCCAAGGTGAGCCTCCAGCTAAAAGGCAAACGGTGCTGGGGCGATAAAACCAGTTGATGCCACCTTTTCCGCAGTCTGTTAATGAGGATTCTTCGAACATGATCCCATCACGGAGTAGGTCGCCCTTCAAGTTCTTTCTCCTCGTTTTCGCGCTCTCTACTCCGTTCTGGTTGCTCGGCGCCGTGACCGGACGTCAGCTGTTGCCCGGACTTCCGGTGAGCGCGCTCATGGCCATTTGCCCAGCGATGGCGGCTTTGATCCTTGTTCACAGAGAGAACAAGACGGCCGGTGTGACCGAACTGCTGAAGAGATCTTTCGACTACAAGCGAATCAGAACAAAGGCGTGGTACGCGCCCATCCTTCTTCTAATGCCTGGCGTGATGGTCTTGTCCTATGGAGTGATGCGCTGGATGGATTTGCCGTTTCCAACTCCGCGAATCCCGGTTCTGGCGGGACTGGTCATGTTTCTTATGTTTCTTGTCTTCTTTATCGGTGCTTTGGGTGAAGAATTGGGCTGGTCGGGATACGCCATTGACCCTATGCAAGCTCGTTGGAATGCGCTCCAGGCCAGCATTCTTCTGGGGTTGGTTTGGGCCGCCTGGCACATCATTCCGTATAGGCAAGCGCACCGCTCTGCCGGATGGATCGCCTGGTACTGCCTTTTCACTGTGGCGACACGGGTTCTGATGGTATGGCTCTACAACAACACGGGCAAAAGCGTTTTCGGCGCGGCCTTGTTCCACGCAATGGTGAATGTCAGTTGGTTCCCGTTTCCGAACTCCGGTTTACATTACGATCCGCGCATCACCGGCCTCATCGTCGCATTCGCAGCCGCAATCGTCACCGTCGTCTGGGGACCGCGAACGTTGGCCGGATCAAGGCATGCCTGACGGTGTGAAACACGCGTTGGCGATTTGGCTTCAAATCGAGCAAGTCCGGGGCGACCATCCGCTATTCGTAGTCTGGTTTCAGGGGCGTGAAGTATCGCCGGGCGTCAGGACGAAAGAGAACCCAGGCAATCAAGGCGAAGATGATCGAATGGGTGACGACCTGACGAACTACCGGAAAACTGATTGCTACGTGAAAGGCCATCCAGACGAGCGCGAGCCAGCGTGCCCAGTTCCGGCCACGGAACATGAAGGCTCCTGCAATAAGAGCTAACAACTCGGTCAGTTCAATCCATATGCTCTCGTGTTGCAGCGCTATCAGTTTGGGAAAGTTGACGACAAATCCAACGGTCCCCACCCCAAGGTAGAGGCAGGAGAGGAACAAAACCGCGATCGGGCGCTTGGCTGGATTCATGGCAGCACCTCCAGAACGGCGTCGCTGGGTTCGAGTGCTTCGGGGTCCGGCGGTAGAGCGGCTCCGGCATCAAGAAGCGCGCGCACCGTTCCCACGAAATCTCCTGTGCTCCGATAGCCGTTTCCAGAAGCGTAGAGGGCCCATGACAGCGCAGTTCCCGCATACTCCCGCGATTTAGTTTCAATATCCGGGTGAAAGCGCAATATGTCACGGGTCATTTCAGCATTGCCATTGAAGCCGGCCCAATGCAGCGCTGTGGCTCCCATTTCGCCCGGAGTATTGACTGGCCAGCCAGCCTCCAGCATCAGATGGACAGCCTTTGTATTGTTGCTCTGCGCAGCTGCGGGCAGCTTTCGTTGCTCCTCGTCCGACAGCGTTTTGGTTGCGTCCGGATTCCGGGCCAGGTAGTCCTGAAATGTGGTTTCATCGCCCAGCTCACAGGCCAGAGCCAGCTTCAGATCTTGCGGGGTCCGCTCCATGAGCAGCTCGAAGACCTGCTCATGGCCGAAATCGCGCGCGACCGCGTGCGCGGTTCGATTTGCCCCCAGCATCCAGATGTAAATTGTTCCTCCCGCACGAGGGTCTTTCTTTGGAAACCACGCTTCCGAAACGCTCATACGAACACAGGCGGGATCGGTGTCCAGATGATGCCGCACAAAACTTACATCGCCAAGTGCCGTCGCCATCAGGAGGTCGGTTCTGCATCCGCGCGATACAAGATAGCGAGCAACGTCCTGACGATCTCGCGGATAGTGACGCCTTTGCTCAACGCGTAACATGTACTGCGCTGGCGTGGATTCGTGGTCCACGTCGAGCGCGTCGATCTCCGCACCGTGATCGAGAAGGAATTGAGCAATCTCAACCGTCGGCGCGAAGTGCAGTGGCGTCTGCCCGTCTCCACCTTTTGCGTGGACAACGTTCTGATCCGCCGCGACCAATTCAGTCAGTTTTGAGATCATTCCGAGCCGGGCGGCCGAGTGCACGTCTATGACGGCGCCGCGTTCGACCAGAAAATCCACCAGGCTTGGATCGCAATCGTCGAGCACGCCGAAGCCGCCTGCCCACCACTCGGTTCGTTTGTGAATGTTGGCGCCTGCGTCCAACAGAACGTCGATGGTCGCCCGATCGCTCCGTTGCACCGCAGCAAACAGGGCATGTTGACCGAAGCCGTAGTTTGGCAGCGGTTCGTTGATCGTCGCTCTCAATTCCGGATGGCTTTCCAGAAGTTCGCGAACCCGCTGCGCAGCCTGATCGCGAATGGCAGCAGTCAAAGCTTCAGCAGGCGGCAGGCCCAAGGTGATCACGTACGATTTCAGCTTTGCCCAGTCGGCAAAACCATACTCCCCAGCCAGTGCAAGCTGCGCATCGGCCAGCTTGCCCAGGGATGTTGTGCGTTGTAATTGTTTGGCTTGCTTCCTCAGATATTCGAGGCTCGGTTTTGCGGGCAACTCACGAGACATACACTTCTCCTTTTGTGGCCCGGTGTCCGCTGCACGGGCAAAAGAGAAGTCATGAGTCTGTGCTTGCAGGTTGATTCAGGTGGGATCTTCCCTTTCCGCGGACGGGGTGCAACCTGAATTGCAGGATTTCTTTATATCATAATGCGCGCTCGGTTGACCCATTCAGGCCAAACCACACTTCCAGATCTGATCTCCCCGGGGGGCACGCTTCGGCAATTTGGCGCGAAGTGAGAGAAGAGTTTGTGCGCATTACCGGACATACTCAGTTTCGGGTTGCGTAACCTCGTTACATTGAGAATTGCATTTGACCAGGGTTTTGCTGAATGCCCGGCTTTAGCCAACAACTCCGCTTGTGGTCATGGCAATTCGACCGGCGCCAGGAACATTGCCTGGTTTGGCGTCTTTCGCGGTACACGCCTTTGACTCCGACCGGAGGGGTCGGCTGCAACCGGGGTGGAAAACCCGTTGTAAGGTGGGGTCGATTTTGTAAGGTTTTTAGTCCTGACAGGGCGGAATTGGGTGGATCAGGGTAATTATATGTACTCAGGTGAATCCAGCAAGTGGTTATAAAATCATGTACTTATGAGAAAACAAAGGAGCTTGCTTTGTAACATGGCGGAGAGAGGGAGGCTTGAATGTCCGGACGGATCGAGAGGCAGCACGTAAAGCTGGTTCCGTCTGTCAATTCAATCTGGACACTCGTGCCGTCGCCGGTGCACCGATGAATGCGGAGCAGTTGGATCGTTTTGCCCGTCAGTTCCCGACATTCGATGTAGTCGTCCTGCATGACTTCTTCTCCTCCCAGTTTCTTTAGAATCGCATCCCGCCTAGCCTGTTGTCAGAGGAATTTTCTTGAATTTCTACTTCCTTTGCGGGGATGCGATTCTCTGGAGCACCGGGGCAAGGTCGGCAAGTCAACATCCCTCCTCGCACAATATCACACTCATAATGTGTAGACTCATAGTGGTCAAGATTCGAGCATGGGAGTGTGGCACCACGCTCCGTTAAGTCTCGATTTGGCGCAAGGTTACGGCAACTCCGTGACCAGCGAGGCTACTCGCAGGAGGAACTGGCCGAACGGGCCGGGCTGCATCGCAACTACGTCGGCGGGGTCGAGCGCGGTGAGCGGAATGTGGCTTTGGAGAATATCGTGAAACTTGCAAAGGCCCTTTCTGTACCGCCGCGAGAACTCTTTGTGGATTTTTCCTGAGTTCGTTCCGCGCCTGCCGACCATGCTTGGACTGCGAAACAGTAAAGGCCTGTCAATCGTTCACCAATGCCTGTGTTCTTGAACTGAGGCGCTTTGCCGGTTATGCAAGTAGCCGTCGCGACAGCATTTGCAAGAAATATGTGGTATTTTTTCTTGCAGAAAGTGGCGATTCGATATGAGTCAAACGATTGAAAATACGATTACATATAGAATCCGTGGAACGGGTGGAGGGTGGGCGTTTTCGCCACGCGACTTCCTAGACCTTGGAGGCCGCCCCACTGTCGATTCCGCGCTTCACCGGATGGAAAAGCGGGGCGGGATTCGCCGGGTTTTTCGCGGCGTCTACGACTACCCGCGCTTCAGCAGGCTCCTTGATCAGCACCTTAGCCCTGATATTGACCAGGTTGCGCGGGCCTTGGCGCGGAAGTTCCGTTGGCGCATCCAACCCAGCGGCGCAACGGCGCTGAACTTCCTCGGGCTTTCGACACAAGTGCCGTCGCGCGTCGGCTATCTGTCGGATGGACCGGACAGGACTTACCAGGTTGGCAATACCGCTCTGGTTTTCGAGCATACGGCACTGAAGGAATCCGGGGTTAAGCTGAAGGAGAGCGGCCTAATCGTGCAGGCGCTCAAGTCGCTTGGCCAAGAACGGATTACCCCAGAGGCCATCTCGAAGATTCGGGCATGGCTGCCGGAATTGTTGCGTGCCAAGGTGCTGGCTGATACAAAGACAGCGACAGGTTGGGTCTACAACGCAATTCAGCAAATCGCCGAAGACGGCCAACATGGATAAGGTCGCTACCGGATCGACAACAGACAGGCGGGATTTGTTTGGTGAATCGGCAAGCCAGCTCGGCATGAATCCCGCCATTGTCGAAAAGGACTTCTGGGTCTGATGCGACGGGCGACAACCGAATTGCAGGTATAGGGAAGTAAATATTTCGTGTTACACGAAAACATTCGTATAATAGATTTGGAGGTGTGGAATGTCAACCGCGACTCAATCCGAAGAATTGATGGTTTGGACGCCACCGAAGACGCTAGAGGAAGCCAAATCCCTGTTTGCTCGGTATTCGCCCAAGTTCCGGACTGTGCCAGGCAATGTGAAAACCGTGCCGGGAAAGAGCTGGGTGAGCGTGCTTTATCTGTCCAGCCCCGAACAGGACGCCATGGTCGAGAACACCCTTGTCACGCTTCGGAATTGCAAGGTATCGACGCTTTTGGTCTACACGCCCCGCAATTCGCCGGATTTCGCGTTCCGTGTGGGAACGATGGTCGGACGGCAAAAGTTCGTTGAAGCGGAGTGGGCCTTCAACTGGCCGCACCTCCGCCAGCTCTTGAAGGCGCGCAATGTTCGAGTTCATCCTCAGCACGATGTGGACAAGGAAACTTCCTTCAAACTTTTGAATGCCAGACAGAGGCTCGGATTGAGCCAGGAACAGTTGGCAAGCGCTCTGAATGTGACAGCTCGCACTTTGCAAAATTGGGAAGCGGGCAAGGGAATCAGCCAAATGTCCAAGAAAACGCGTGATCTACGTGAGTTGCTTTCCCGGATGGACGATTATGTCGTCGCGCCGAAAGAAAAGGCGTGGCTCTCCTCACCGCTTGAGGCATTTGCCGGGAGTACCCCACAGCAGTTGATTACGGATGGCCGCATCCGGGATCTGGTCATCGAATTCGACAGATTGAGCGAGGGCCAGCCGGTTTGACCTTCAATACCAAACAACAAGCAGTGATCGAACGCTGGATCGGACGGGCCGCCCCGCTGCAAGGTGTATATTTTCGAAGCGTCGAATATCGCTACATGGACCCCAAGGATGTCCTGAGCGGTGCCGGAACGAGAAAATTCGGGGGGCGTTTTGCGCCGAAGGGTATTCGTGCCGTTTATCTTTCGGCAACCGACTCGGGAGCAAGCAAAGAGGTGACTGCGCGGAAGAGCCGGCTTGGCGGAACTGCACAAATCAGCACCGGCAAGTATCCGCGAGTCGTGTATGCCGTGGCTGTGGACCTGCAAAAGACTTTGGACCTGTCTGATCTTGGAATCTCGCGGGCCGGTGAAGCCGTGGTCAAGACCTGTCTCGCTCTGAATGACTTGGAACAGTCAATGGACTTGGCCCGCGCACTTGAGGCAGAAGGAATACAGGCACTTCTTTTTCCGAGCGTGGTAGGCGGGGATAATAACTTGGTCGTCTATCTCGCCAACTGCGGCCGGAAGGCGTTGGCCCTCCAGAATGAAAAGGAAGTCATAGAGCAGGCAAGACGAATTGCCGCAAAGTATCCGTAGCTTTGCAGTGAGAGCAGTGCTGCTTGGACCCAGATTGGTGAAATCCCTGCACGATTTAGACCTCTGCCGCGTGAGGGCAGAGGTCTGGAGATCCCGGCACGATTTGCCTATAGGTTTGCGCCGAGGGTGCTGAGGGTGCTGAAAGCGAGGAAACAAACTATCTACTTTACCCGGTCGCCAATTGACGCATTTTTTGTGCAGACCTCTGCCGTGCCAAGGCTGCTGTCTGCCTATGAACGGCAGAGGTCTAAACGCCTCGCAACCTCGAATCTGGTCTTTTTTCGAGGGTGCTGGCGAGGGTGCTGAAAATTGAAATTCGCGTTTTCCCCAATGTTTTTGAATGCTCAAGGGTGCTGAAGATAGCCATCGACGCCCATGAAATCCTTTGTTTGCAATCACTTAGAGTAACTGTCACGGCAGAGGTCGCGGGTTCGAGCCCCGTCGTCCCCGCCATTCATTCCAAAAGACTTAGGAGTGAATGGCGACAGAAAGTGACAGTCAAATCAGGGTCCGATAAAGGTCCAATAAGCCCGCTACTGCACAGTTTGCGGGTATTTTTTCTCTAGCTTCTGACCCACGTCCGACACCATCATCGTTACAACCTTGCTCTGCGCGGCTCGCTTGTTCGAGTTCACTGCCTGGGTGTAAACATCCAGG
>Ga0182030_10026695_pt1 | contig 10436 bp, 7 predicted proteins | sample 812S3MmetaG_FD_121299 | JGI IMG/M metagenome (GOLD analysis project Ga0182030, IMG submission 121299) | Permafrost microbial communities from Stordalen Mire, Sweden - 812S3M metaG (Illumina Assembly) | ecosystem: Environmental > Terrestrial > Soil > Wetlands > Permafrost | place: Sweden... | reverse complement strand
TGGTGACGTTGTACTGGGGGTGAATGTCTGCCTTCATGACAACTCCTGCCTTGAGCGGTCGCCGGGTCGCCCGCGGGCGTGAACCGGTACCGCATGGTTGCGGCTTTCTAGTGTGCCAAACAGTGGAACTAGTTTTGCTGACCTGGCATTCCCGCTGTCACCGGTACGCGCTGTTCCAGGTCGGCGCTGTTCCAGGTCGGCGCTGTTCGAGGTCGGTAAGCGGGGTGGTGGAACCGGGTTAGGAGGACCCCAGGGTGGTTTTCTGCACCTGGAGCAGGAACTCGGCGTTGCTCTTGGTCTTGCGCATCTGCTCCATGAGCAGCTCGAGTGCCTGCTGCGGCTCGAGTGCGTGCAGCACCCGGCGCAGCTGCCAGATGATCTTGAGCTCATCCGGGGAGAGCAGAATCTCTTCCTTGCGGGTGCTCGACGCGTCCACGTCAACCGCCGGGAAGAGCCGCTTCTCCGCAAGCTCGCGGCGCAGCCGCAGCTCCATGTTGCCGGTGCCCTTGAACTCTTCGAAGATGACCTCGTCCATCCGGGAGCCGGTCTCGACCAGGGCCGCCGCCAGGATCGTCAGCGAACCGCCGTTCTCGATGTTGCGTGCCGCGCCGAAGAACCGCTTCGGCGGGTACAGTGCGGTCGAGTCCACACCACCGGACAGGATGCGGCCGCTGGCAGGCGCCGAGTTGTTGTAGGCGCGCCCCAGCCGGGTGATGTTGTCGAGCAGGATGACCACATCGTGGCCCATCTCCACCAGACGCTTCGCGCGCTCGATGGCCAGCTCGGCCACGGTGGTGTGGTCTTCGGCCGGGTGGTCGAAGGTGGAGTGGATGACCTCGCCCTTCACCGTGCGCTGCATGTCGGTGACTTCTTCAGGGCGCTCGTCCACCAGGACGACCATGAGGTGGCACTCCGGGTTGTTCTTGGTGATCGCGTTGGCGATCGACTGCAGGATCATCGTCTTGCCCGCCTTCGGCGGCGAGACGATCAAACCGCGCTGGCCCTTGCCGATCGGGCAGATCAAGTCGATGATCCGAGTGGTCATGTTGCCGGCATCGGTTTCGAGCCTCAGCCTGTCCTGCGGGTAAAGCGGCACCAGCTTGGAGAACTCCGGCCGGCCGATGGACTTCTCCGGGTCGAGCCCGTTGACCTTGTCCAGCCGGACCAGCGCGTTGAACTTCTCCCGGCGCTCTCCGTCGCGCGGCTGCCTGACCGCACCCTCGATGACATCGCCCTTGCGCAGGCCGTTCTTACGGACCTGGGACAGCGAAACGTAGACGTCGTTCGACCCGGGCAGGTAGCCGGTGGTACGCACGAAGGCGTACCCCTGAGCATCGAGCACGTCCAGGATCCCGGCGATCGGGATGAGAACGTCGTCCTCGCTGATCACCATCTCCGGCTCGGCCTGACGCTCGCGCCGGCGGTTCCTGTTGCGGAACCGGTCGCGGTTGCGGCCGCCGCGGCTCCCGTCGTCGTACTGGTCCCCGGACTGCCCGCGGCTGGCTGCCATCGGCTCGCGGCGATCGCCAGCCTGGTCCCGGCCGCCATTGTCCCGGCCGCCGTTCTCCCGGCCGCCGCTGTCCCGGCCGGCGCTGTCACGACCGCCATTCTCCCGGCCGCCGCTGTCACGGCTGCCCTGGTCACGGGCGCCGTGGTCACGGCTGCTTTGATCCCGGCCGCCATTGTCACGGCCGCCCTGGTCGCGGCTGCCCTGGTCACGGCCGCCGCTGTCACGGCCGCCCTGGTCGCGGGAGGACTGCTCACGGCTGCCCTGGTCGCGGCTGCCCTGGTCGCGGCTACGGGACGGCTGCTCGTCGCGACGGCCATTCCGGCGTCGCCGGTCGCCGCGCTGAGCTTCACCAGGCGCGGATTCCCCCGGGGCCGTATCACCCTGGGGCGCGACGGTGGCCTGCCCCCCGGCGTCCTCAGCCGTGGCCTGCGCCGAAGACGGCCGGGCCCGGCCGTCTGGCCGGTCGATCACGCTGTCGGGGTCGAAGCTGAGCTGCTGCCCGGCCCCGTCCGTACCGATACCGCCTCGCGCGGTGTCACCTAGGCCGGACGGCGCGCTCTCTCCGATGCCCGGTTGCGTGTTTGTAACTGGTTCCATAGCGTCCTGCTTCCGCGGGCGGGTCGAGTCAGCTCCCGCAGACGCGACACGCTGGTCTGAGCCCTGCTTCGCAGTACCCGTTTCCTGGCGCGGGCCACCGCCCTGCCGCGCCTCGATAGCCTCGACGAGCTGGCCCTTGCGCATCCGGCCTGCCCCCGGAATGTTCATGGTCTGCGCGATCCGCTGCAGTTCGGGCATGAGCAGCGAGGAAAGGCCAGTGCCACTGCGACTGCGCGACTTGGACGCCGGTGCCATCGCTCCTGGTGAACCCAAGTCCCCCTCCGATGGCCCAGCAGCGCCCGCGGAAGGCGCTGAGGTACCGACGGGGGCGTCCTCAGGCGCGGTGGAGGCGCCGCCGAGGAGTTCGGTTGTGTCGCTCACTAATGGTCCTTCCATGAATTCTCGGCCGCCTGGGTGAACCCGCTAGGCCCGTCGACCTGGTACAGCGGCCCCCCTTGGGGCCAGCGTTGATTCGCGCTGCTCTGATAGCCGCCGAATTTCCACGATTCCCGCAACGCTTTGCGTTCCTCCGTGCGTCGCAATGTTTCCGCAAACCTGGGAGATGAATCGAAGAGCGCCCGGGCGGCTGTACCGCTCGCCCATGTCCCTAGATCGCACGCTCGCACGAGGCTGACCGCGCTCCTCGGCTAGGAAGAGAGCGGAACATCCTGTGTCAAAGACCTTGGGTACGGCAACGATACCGTCCCGTAGGAGTTTGCCGACGAGCGCCCGGTTTGCCAACGAGCACCCAGTCAACCGTGGGATACCCGGTGCGCCACTAAGCCTAACACCATGAGGACTCAAGGCATTCCTTCGCAGCCATCTGTGTCGCGGAAGAAGAGGCAACGGCCCTAGAGGCCCGCCAGCACGCTCAGACATCCGACGTACTCAGTTCCAGGAAGTGATGAGATGACCTGGCGCTGCCGCCACGTGCCCGGCCGGACGGACTGACCGCTCGTCTCCCGCGTCAGCAACCCGGTGAGGGCTCTGGACGTAGGACACGCGCGCCATGCCGCTCGACGTCTAGCGAGCTTATGCGCCACGCAATACCCGTTTCTCTCACGATTGAACCCAAGCTGTCCAGGTGGTGACGATAATCAGATCTTTCGCGGCCAACGAGCAACGCGAGCACGGAGGGTCCCGCCCCGGACACCACGGCCGGGATGCCCGCGCCTCGCAGCCTGCGGACCAGCCCGTCTGTCTCGGGCATGGCCGCCGACCGGTAGTCCTGATGCAGCCAGTCCTGCGTCGCGTCGAAGAGCGCGCCCGCCCCATCTGGCGGTCCTGCCCCCGGCGACACAGTCGCGGGCAGTTGCGTCAGCGCGGCAACCAGCAGCGCGCTGCGTCCGGCGTTGGCCGCCGCATCCTTATGCGTCACCATGTCCGGCAGCAGGCGCCTGGCCACGTCGGTGCGTACCGGAGCCGGGGCGACGCAGATGACGGGCTTGATCGAGAATAGCGGCTCGAGTCGCATCATGTGCGGATGGCCGGATGCCGTCCACGCGATCGTCAGCCCGCCGCCCAGACACGCGGCCACGTTGTCCGGGTGCCCTTCGATTCTGGTGGCCAGCCTGAACACGGCGTCGTCCGGCCACGCGCCGGTGGCCTGACCGGATATGGCGTGCGGGGATGCGGCGCCGTCTCCAGCTGCGCCGGCCGCACCGGCCGCACCGGCCAGGGCCCGAGCGGCCAGGATACCGGCGACGATCGCAGCGGCCGAGGAGCCGAGGCCCCGGCCGTGCGGGATCTGGTTCACGCAGCGAAGACCGATCCCCGGCGGCTGGTCCCCGATGACGGCGAATGCCGCGCGCATGGCCTGCAGCACGAGGTGCTCCTCACCCGATTCGGCCAGGTCCGCGCCTTCGCCGCAGATCTCGATGGAAAGCCCGGACGGCCGGATCCACGCGTCCACCTCGTCGTACAAGGTCAGCGCGAGCCCGAGCGCGTCGAAGCCCGGACCAAGGTTGGCGCTGGTCGCGGGCACCCGCACCCGCACCACGTCGTGCGCCCAGGCCATATGACTCCTCACTCTGATCCCAATTCACACTCGCGTATCGCAGAGCATCTTGGTTGCGGGCGGATGTCTCGGCCCCGCCCGGCCCGATGGAACATTGAACCGGTTACAACCGGCCCGATGGAACATTGAACCGGTTGGGCGCGGCATGGAATGGGTCACGGGGTGGACGCGGCGGGGGCGGGAGAGCGCGGTGGGGCGGGTGGGGACACTGGGGCACGGGACACTGGGGCACGGCAGGCTGGGGCACTGGAGGCTGGGGCACGGGGGACCTAGGCCAGGCCCAGGGCCGTCGCGGCGGCGGTGACGTCGGCGGGGATGGTGGCCGGGGAGGGGGCACCGGACAGCGCCCAGTCCGGGTCCTTGAGGCCGTTTCCGGTAATGGTACAGACCACTCGAGCGCCCGCGGCGATCTGGCCGCTCGCGCGGGCCCGGAGCAGGCCGGCCACGCTCGCCGAGGAGGCGAGCTCGCCGAACACCGCCTCCCGGGTGGCGAGCAGCCGGTAGGCGGCCAGGATCTCCCGGTCGGTCACCGAATCGATCAGGCCGCCGGACTCATCGCGGGCGGCCTCGGCCAGCAGCCAGGAGGCCGGGTTGCCGATCCTGATCGCGGTGGCGATCGTCTGCGGCTGCAGCACGGGCTTGCCGATCACGATCGGCGCCGCGCCGCTGGCCTGAAACCCGAACATCCGCGGTGTGCGGGCGGCCAGGCCCGCGCGCTGGTACTCGGTGTATCCCATCCAGTAAGCGGTGATGTTCCCCGCGTTCCCGACCGGAAGGCAGTGCACGTCGGGCGCGTCGCCGAGCTCGTCGACGATTTCGAAAGCGGCGGTCTTCTGGCCCTGGATCCGGTCCGGGTTCACGGAGTTGACCAGCGCCACCGGGTACTCGGCGGCCAGCTTCCTGGCCAGCTCCAGGCAGTCGTCAAACGAGCCTTCCACCTGAAGCAGGCGCGCGCCGTGCACTAGCGCCTGTGCCAGCTTGCCGATGGCGATCTTGCCACGGGGCACCAGCACCGCGCAGGTGAGCCCGGCCCGGGCCGCGTAGGCAGCGGCGCTTGCGCTGGTGTTGCCGGTCGATGCGCAGATCACCGCCCGGGCGCCCGCCGCCGCCGCCATGCTGATCGCCACCGTCATGCCCCGGTCCTTGAACGATCCGGTGGGGTTCCCGCCCTCCACCTTCAGGTACACCTCGCAGCCGGTGCGGGCGGAGAGCACCGGCGCGGGCAGCAGCGGGGTGCCGCCCTCTCGCAAGGTGACCACGGGCGTAGCCCCGGTGACCGGGAGCCGGTCCCGGTATTCGGCGATCACCCCGCGCCACGGCTGGGTGGCGCGGGCCGCTAGTGGATCGGGTTCGGTCACGGGAATCACTCTTCCTCCCCTTCCACCCGCATCACGCTGGCCACTGCGCGGACCACCGGCAGGGCCTCGAGTTCGCGGATGGTCGCGGCGAGCGCCGCGTCCCTGGCTATGTGCGTCACGATCACGAGCTGCGCTTCCTCACCCCGGCTGGCCTGGCGGACCGCCTCGATGGAGACGTCATGCCGGGCGAACGCCTCGGCCACCGGAGCCAGCACGCCAGGCTTGTCGTCCACGTCCAGCGCTACGTGATAGCGAGTGATCGTCTCGCCCATCGGCATCACGGGCAGCCCGGCATAGGTGGAAGCGTCCGGGCCGCGGGTGCCGGCCAGCCGGTTCCTGGCCACCGCGACGATATCGCCGAGCACGGCGCTCGCAGTCGGGGTGCCGCCGGCGCCCGCGCCGTAGAACATCAGGCGGCCGGCCGATTCCGCCTCCACGAACACCGCGTTATACGCCTCGCTGACCGAGGCGAGCGGATGCGAGCGCGGGATCATCGCGGGGTGAACCCGGACCGACACCCCGGCGTCGCAGCGCTCGCAGATGGCGAGCAGCTTCACCACCCGGCCGAGCGTCCGCGCGCTGCCGATGTCGGCGGCGGTGATCTCGGTGATGCCCTCGCGGTGCACGTCCGCCGCCGTTACCGGCGTGTGGAAGGCCAGGCTGGCCAGGATCGCGGCCTTGGCGGCCGCGTCAAACCCCTCCACGTCCGCGGTCGGGTCGGCCTCGGCGTAGCCAAGGGCCTGCGCTTCCTCCAGCGACTCGGCAAAGCCCGCGCCGGAGGAGTCCATCCGGTCCAGGATGAAATTGGTGGTGCCGTTGACGATGCCGAGCACGCGGTGCACGGTGTCGCCGGCTAGCGACTCCCGCAGCGGCCGCAGCAGCGGGATGGCGCCCGCCACGGAGGCCTCGTAGTACAGGTCGGCGCCGTACTCGCGGGCCGCGCCGAAGATCTCCGCGCCGTTCTCGGCGAGCAGGGCTTTATTCGCGGTGACGACCGGCTTACCGCTCTTCAGCGCGGCCAGCAGCAGCGACCTGGCCGGCTCGATGCCGCCGATCACCTCCACCACGATGTCGACGTCCGGCCGGGTGGCCAGCGCGTACGCGTCCGCGGTGAGAAGTGCCCGGTCGATCTCGGCGGCCCGCCGGTGCGCGACCCGGCGCACCGCGATCCCGGCCAGCTCAAGCCGCGCGCCGATCCGCAGGGCCAGGTCGTCGGCTTGCTCGATGAGCAGCCGGGCCACCTGGGAGCCCACCGAGCCGCAGCCGAGCAGCGCCACCTTCAGGATGGGCACGGTTGGTTTCACGGGCGAATCACTCATCCGGCGTCCAGGCTCTGGTGGGTGGGGTAGGCAGCATCGGACTCAACCGACGTCCAGGCTGAGCAGGTCATCCAGGGTCTCGCGGCGGACGATCGCGCGCGCCGTGCCCGCGTTGACCGCGACGACCGCGGGACGCGAGACGTGGTTGTAGTTGCTGGCCAGGGACCGGCAGTAGGCGCCGGTGGCCGGCACGGCCAGCAGGTCGCCGGGGGCTAGGTCGGACGGCAGGTAGGCGTGCCGCACCACGACGTCGCCGCTTTCGCAGTGCTTGCCCACCACCCGGGACAGCATCGGCGGGGCCGACGAGGCACGGGAGGCCAGCACGCACTGGTACGAGGCGTCGTACAGCGCGGTCCTGATGTTGTCGCTCATCCCGCCGTCCACGCTCACGTAGGTCCGCAGTCCGTCCACATCCTTGATTGTGCCCACCGAGTACAGCGAAACCGTGGACGGCCCGACGATCCCGCGGCCCGGCTCGACCGTCAGCCGCGGCCGGGAGAGCCCGGCGGCGCGGCACTGGCCGTCCACGATGCCGCGCAGGCTCTGCGCGATCTCCTTGACCTCGGGGGCGTCGTCCTCTTCGGTGTAGGCGATGCCGAACCCGCCGCCGAGATCGAGCTCGGCGATCTCGATGCCGTGCTCGTCACGGATCCTGACGGCCAGCTCAACGACGCGGTGGGCCGCCACCTCGAAGCCGGCCGTGTCGAAGATCTGCGAGCCGATATGGGAGTGCAGCCCGGCGAAGGACAGGCCCGGACAGGCGAGCACCCGCCGTACCGCCTCGTCAGCAGCCCCCGAGGCCAGCGAGAAACCGAACTTCTGGTCATCGTGGGCGGTCGCCATGAACTCGTGCGTGTGCGCCTCCACCCCGGTGGTGACCCGGACCAGGACACTGGGCTTGGCCACGGGTCCGGCGGAGGACGGGCTGGCCGAGCCGGTGAGGTAGGCCAGCCGTGCGATCTCCTCGAACGAGTCGGCGACGATATGGCCCACGTCGACCGAGACCGCCCGGGCCAGCTCCGCCAGCGCCTTGTTGTTGCCGTGCAGCGTGATCTGCTCGGGCGGCACGCCCGCCGACAGCGCGACCTCGAGCTCGCCGCCGGTGCAGACGTCCACGCCCAGGCCTTCCGAGCTCACCCAGCGCAGCATCGCCCGGGAGCAGAACGCCTTGGCCGCGTAGAACACGCGCCCGTCTGGCCCGAACGCTTCCAGGTAATCCCGGCAGCGGGACCGCACGTCCTCCTCGTCACACGCGTACAGCGGCGTGCCGAATTCGGCCGCCAGGTCCCGCACGTCCACCCCGCCGATCGTCAGCACGCCGTCGGAACGCCGCGCATTACGCGGCCAGATGCCGGGATACAACTCGTTCAGGTCGGCAGGCGGAGCCGGCGGATGGTCGGCGGGCAGCACGTCACCATGGCGTGGCCCAGCCGGGTGCGCTCCACGGCTCACTGCGGTTCCCTTCGTGTGAGCGAGCGGCTTAGAGCCGGGCGGGCGCGCCGACCCCGAGCAGCCCGAGGCCGGCGGCCAGGCCAGTCCGTGCGGCGTCCGCCAGCCACAGCCTTTCGCTGCTGATGCTCGATATCGTGGTAAAGCCAGTTGTGTTCATGGTGTCAATCGTCCGCGCTGCCAGCTCCTCCAGGTACCCGGCGAACTCGTCGGGCCGACCCCGGCGCGCCGCCACGGCCACCCGTTCGGGCAGCCAGGACAGCACATCGAGCAGCGCCAGCTCCCCCGGTTCGGCGAGCAGGCCCGGCCGGAACCCGGCGGGCCTGAACCCCAGCACGGCGGCCCAGCGCAGCACGGCGGCAGCCGCGGCATGCGCGTACCGAACAGCATAGGCGGGATTGGCCAGGATATGCCGCGCGACAACCGCCGCCTCCGGCCACGCATCGGCAGACCGGGCGCCCCCCGAAGGTATCCGCGCCAGCGCGAACCGCACCGCATCCGGCCCGGCGTACCGGACCGCATCCGCCACCGGCCCCTCCATCGCCGGGACCACGGCCGGGAGGCCGGACGCGGAAACGGGCGAAGGGCCGAACAAGGAAACGGACGGGAGGTCGGACGGGGAAACAGGCGGGGAAACGGGCGGGGGGCCGGACAGGGAAACGGGCGGGGGGCCGGACGGGGAAACGGGCGGGGGCCTGCGAGGTGGAGCGAGAAGGGGGGTGGGAGGAGGAACCGGGGACCGTTCGGCATTGGAAAGAAAGGACGCGCCCGCGGCGGCGGCTAGACGGGCGGTCAGCTGGGCGGCGAGGGCCGCCTGGGCCTGCGGCCAGGTTGGCTCGGTGAGCGGGTCGGCCGGGGGCGGGGCGGGAACGGTGCGGCCGCGCAGCGCGTCGCTCGCGGCGCAGCCGGGGCCTGCGCGGGCGATCCGGACGGCCAGGCCGGCCAGGGCGTCGTGGGTGATGGTGACGGTGAGGTAACCGGTGCCGGTGACCTGCGCGGACGCGATCCAGGGCTCGGTTTCCAGGCTGGCGGCCAGGGCCGCCGCGGGCTGGCGCGGGTCCTGGCCAGGCGCGGCCAGGCGGAACGGCAGGCTGGACGCGTAGCTACCCGGCGCCGTGGCCCGGCGGAGCAGCGGGTCGACGTCGGTACCGGCTGCGGCCGCGATGGCCCGCCGCAGCTCGGCGGTGATCACCTAGCTGACGCCCGCCAGCTCGCGGACGATGCGGATCATCTCGTTCGGGTCGAAGGGCTTGGTGAGGTAGGCGTCAGCGCCGACCAGGCTGCCGTGGATCTTGTCGTCTTCCTGGGCGCGCGCGCTGATCAGCACCACCTTGATGTGGGCCGTATCCGGCGACTTCCGGAGCTGGACCGCCGTCTCCCAGCCGTCGAGCCGCGGCATCATCACGTCCAGCGTGATGACATCCGGGGCGATCTCCGTCACCTTGTCCAGGCAGTCCTGCCCGTCCACCGCGGTCGACACGTCAAAGCCCTCAAGTGCAAGGTTGACCTCGATCAGCCGCCTGATCACCTCATCGTCGTCGACGACGAGCACTCGTCCCAATCCCAGAGTCACTCGCGTGAGGGTAGCGGGTCGGCGGGCCTTCTCGCGCCTTATGCCGTCATGTGTCCGCGCTGCGTGTCCGCGGGGCGCCTCGGGCTGGTACCCTTTCCCACGTCGCGCAGCCCCCATAGCTCAGGGGATAGAGCATCGGCCTCCGGAGCCGTGTGCGCAGGTTCGAATCCTGCTGGGGGCGCCCACCATGACCAGCGCAAAACCGCCTCTCACCTGCGACGACGTAAATCGTAGCGATGTCAGCCAGTGCCATGCATTGCCCTCCGATGCCGCCCGGTGCCGGACTCTGTCCCCAATGCGTCCCCATAACGACTGCCTCCGATGGGCGTCCATCCGCGCGATCAGGACCTCGTCCTGGCCGCCGACCGAGTGGTGGTAGATGCGGCGCAGGACTTCCACCGAGTGCCCGGCCCACGCGGCGACGGTGGCCTCGTCCACGCCTTCGTTAAGCCGCCGGGTGACACCGGCGTGCCTCAGGTCGTAGGGACGGCGCATGAGCGGCCCGTCGAGCTGCTCGGGGGCGAGCGAGGCGACCCGGACTTTGTGCCATACCTGCCACCACGAAATCCGCAGGCTGCTGATCAGCTTGATCCAGCGGAACGCACCCGATCCC
>Ga0182030_10026692_pt1 | contig 10436 bp, 10 predicted proteins | sample 812S3MmetaG_FD_121299 | JGI IMG/M metagenome (GOLD analysis project Ga0182030, IMG submission 121299) | Permafrost microbial communities from Stordalen Mire, Sweden - 812S3M metaG (Illumina Assembly) | ecosystem: Environmental > Terrestrial > Soil > Wetlands > Permafrost | place: Sweden... | reverse complement strand
GTAGCCGTGGCGCTCGCCGAGCTCCACCGCCTCCTCCCACGAGCGCCGCGCCGCCGCGAGCAACTGCTCGTCGGCGCAGGTCGAGTCGGGGATCGCGTAGGAGGCGTCGCGGTGCATCGCCATACGCCGTTGTGCGCCTCGCGGTTGACCTCGTAGTGCTCGTACGGACCGAGCTCCGCCGAGATCTCGGCGGAGCGGCGGTAGGCGCGACCGGTCATCAGCGCCGTGATCGCCGCCGCGGTACCGCGCCCGGCGTCGGAGTCGTAGGGCATCCCGTCGCTCATCAGGTAGGCGCCGAGATTCGCGTAGCCGAGCCCCAGCTGGCGGAAGGCGCGTGCGTTGACGCCGATCTCCTCGGTCGGGTAGGAGGAGGGCGAGACGACGATCTCCTGCGCCAGCAGCATCACGTCGACGACGTGCTCGAAGGTCTCGGTGTCGAGCGTGCCGTCGTTGCGGCGGAACTTCATCAGGTTGATCGAGGCGAGGTTGCAGGCCGAGTTGTCGACGTGCATGTACTCCGAGCACGGGTTCGAGGCGTTGATGCGCCCGCTGTTCGGCGAGGTGTGCCACTGGTTGATCGTGGTGTCGTACTGCACGCCCGGGTCGGCGCAGCGCCAGGCGGCCTCGGCGATCTCGCGCATCAGCTCGCGCGCGGGGATCGGCTCGCCCACGGGCTCGCCGGTTGCGCGCGCGGTCAGGTGCCAGTCCTCGCCGTTCTCGACGGCCCGCATGAACTCGTCGGTGACGCGCACCGAGTTGTTCGCGTTCTGGTACTGGATCGACTTGAAGCCCTCGCCGTCGATCGACATGTCGAAGCCCGCGTCACGGAGGGCCTCGGCCTTGTCCTCCTCCTTGGCCTTGCACCAGATGAACTCGCGGATGTCCGGATGGTCGATGTCGAGTACGACCATCTTCGCCGCGCGGCGCGTCTTGCCACCGGACTTGATCGTGCCCGCCCACGAGTCGGCGCCGCGCATGAAGGAGACGGGGCCCGAGGCGGTGCCGCCCTTGGCCAGCGGCTCCATCGAGCCACGGATGTTCGACAGGTTGATCCCCGAGCCCGAGCCGCCGCGGAAGATCATGCCCTCCTTGGTGTTCCAGTCGAGGATCGACTCCATCGTGTCCTGCACGGAGAGGATGAAGCAGGCGCTGCACTGCGGCGACTCCTCGAAGCCGACGTTGAACCAGACGGGCGAGTTGAACGCCGCCATCTGGTGCAGCAGGATGTGGGTCAGCTCGTCCTCGAAGGCGCGTGCGTCCTCGGCGGTGGCGAAGTAGCCACGCGCCTGTCCCCAGCCGGCGATCGTGCCCGCCACGCGGGAGATCATCTGCTTGACCGAGTGCTCGCGCGCGGGGTTGCCGATCTGCCCGCGGAAGTACTTCTGGGCGACGATGTTCGTCGCGTTCTGCGACCAGCTCTTCGGAAACTCGACGTCGGTCTGCTCGAACGCGATCCGGTCGCCGTGGCCGATGCGCGCGTCGCGCGTCTCCCACTCGACGGCGTCGAACGGATGCTCCTCCGCGGTGCTGAGCAGGCGTCTGATCGACAGCCCGGCTCCGGGTGTCGTCTCCTGGGTGGTCGTGGGGTGTGTGGTTGGGTTCATCGGCCTGCCTCCTCTGCGCTGTGCCGGCGCGCGCGACGCCTACTCGGAGCTGTTGTCTGGGCCGGGCATCGTCCCGCGCGAGTCGGACGGAAAAGAGACGACGCCAACCATTATTTTAGAAGGCGCAACCCGCCGCCCGGGAAGACCCGCAACGTCCGCAAAATTCATCTATCTTCGCGTCGAGGCAGCGCTGGACGGCTCAGTGGCCTAGCTTCGCCCAGTCGCTGAATTCGGCCCAGGTTGCCGAGGCGCGGAAGCCGGCCTCGGCCATCGCGTGGCGCAGGGAGAGCAGCCAGTGGGGCTCGAACGCGCGTCGCCTGGCGAGTGCCCAGGCGATGCAGGCGAGCACGAGCACGGCGGCGACGATGACGGCTGCGATCGCCACCGTGGAAAGCGATTCGGAGTGCTTGACGGTGTGCGTGACCGGATGCCCGGCGGTTGTCGTGGTGGTTGGTTGAACGGCCGAGCTCGGCGTCGTGAGTGTTGGGACCGTCGCTTTGGCCGGTGTGGTCGCGGCAGGCGCGGCAGCGGTAGGTGTCGTGATCGGATGCACCCGTGCCGAAGCGGGCACCGGGAAGGTTGGCGTCGAGCTCGTGTTGGCCATCTGCCGCGAATGTTAATCGCCTGCTCGGGCTACAGCAGATCCTCGATTGCCGCGAGCGCGTCTCCCAGCACGTCTGCGGGTGCCTGCCCGGCGTCGATCGGGCGGATCCGCGCCGGCTCCTCGAGCGCGAGGACGTCGTAGGCGGCGGCGATCAGCGCGAAGAACCGCTCGCCCTCGCGCTCCAGTCGGTCGGGCTCAGGCGCCCGCTCGCGAGCGCGCGCGCGACCCAGCGCCGGGTCGATCCGCAGCAGCAGGGTGCGGTCGGGGGCCAGGCCGCCGGTGGCGAACCGGTTGAGGAGACGCACCTCATCGACGCCCAGTTCGCGCCCGGCGCCCTGGTAGGCGAGCGAAGAGTCGACGAACCGGTCGAGCAGCACGAGCGTGCCCCGCTCGAGCAGTGGCACGAGCAGCTCCTGCACTAGCTGTGCCCGCGCGGCCGCGTACAGGAGTGCCTCTGCGCGCGGCGCGATCCTCAGCGCGGGGTCCTGGACGAGCGCGCGAATCCGCTCGGACACGTCGACCCCGCCGGGCTCGCGCAGCAATTCCACCGGATGCCCCAGCGCGGCGAGCTCGCGCGCGAGCGCCTGCGCCAGCGTCGACTTGCCGGCGCCGTCGATGCCCTCGATCGTGATCAGCTTGCCGCGGGCCACGGCCGGGACGGTAGCGTCTCTACGATGACCGGCGTGACCACCTCCGCCCAGGTGACGGTGCTGCCCGGCATCGATGCGCACCCTCATGCGCGCGCGGTGCTCGCGCCCGCCCTCGGGTTGGGTGGGATGTCTGTCCGTCCCCCATCGCACGCCTACCTCTTCCACGGGCCGGCCGGGACGGGCAAGCGGGCGATCGCCCGTGCGTTTGCGGCTGCGCTGCTCGCCGAGGGGGCGCGCGACCCCGGCGCGGTGGCCGAGCGGGTCGCGCGCGGCACGCACCCCGACCTGACCTGGGTCACGCCGAGCGGCGCCGCCGAGATGCTCGTCGGGGACATCGAGGAGCCCGTCGTCGCCGCCGCTACGCGCACGCCCTTCGAATCGGCGCGGCGCGTGTTCGTGATCGAGGGGGCCGACACGATGAACGACCAAGCGGCTAACAGGATGCTGAAGACGCTCGAGGAGCCGCCCCCGTTCGTCCACCTCCTGCTGCTCACCGACCGTCGCGAGGACGTGCTGCCGACGATCGCCTCGCGCTGTCAGGCGGTGCGCTTCGACCCGCTGCCCTCGGCGCGGATCGCGGAGCTTCTCCACGACGTCGAGCCCGAGCGCGCCCAGGCGTGCGCGCGTCTGGCGCTGGGCGACGCGCGCCTGGCCGCACGCCTGGCGAGCGACGAAGGTGGGGCGCTGCGGGCGGGCGCCGAGGAGTTCGTGCGCTCCGCCTTGGGCGGCCAGACCGCCGAGCGGCGTTGGACGGGGCTGCTCGACGTCGCAAAGGGGGCCGGCGTGGCCGCGGGGGAGGCCGAGGATGGGCGCCTGCGCGAGGAGCTCGAGCTGGTCCCGAGCAAGGAGCGCAAACGCTACGAACGCGAAGGGGCCGACGCCCGCCGTAGGGCGGAGCGCCGCGCGCGCACGCAGGCGCTCGATCTCACGCTGCGCTTGGCCGAGCTGTGGCTGCGCGACGTGCTCTGCGTCGCCGAGGGCGCCCCCGAGTGCATCTACGCGGTCGACCGTGCCGAGGAGCTGAGGGTTGACGCGGAGGGGCGCGACGGCGTCGCGCTACGCGCCGGCGTCGAGCTCGTGCAGGACACGCGCCTGCGCCTGGCCCTGAACGTGTCCGAGGAGCTCGCGCTGGAGGCGCTGGCCTACCGGCTGGAAGCGACGGCGGGGGCGCCGCTAGCCGGCTGAGGCGATCGGACCGAGGTTCGGTTCGAAGTCGTAGAGCTCGAAGGCGAGGAACCGCGAGAACAGCCGGTTGTCGGGGCCGTGGAAGTCGGCCGAGCCGGTGCTGAGCAGGCCGAGCTCCTCGCAGCGCTGGGCCAAAAGCGTCGTCTGCTCCTGCGTGTGAGTCACGTAGAAGGCCTCGACGCCGTCGATCCCGAGCGCTCTGAAGCGGTCGATCGTCGCGAGTACCTCGTCGGAGTCGGGGATGTCCCAGAACGGGTGCGCCCACACGACCACGCCGCCGGCCTCGTGGATCGCCGCGATCGCCTGCGCGACGGTGGGGATCTCGCGCAGCCGGAAGGCGGGCTTGCCCTCGATCAGATAGCCGCGGATCAGCGAGCCGATGTCGTCGATCTGCTCGTCGCGCAGGCGCGCGGCGTTCGCGGGCGCGGTGAGCACCGCTTCGGCCAGGTGCGGGCGTCCGATCGGCTTGCCGGCGGCGACGCGTTCCTGCAGCTGCGCCCTGTCGAGCTCGAAGCCGAGCTCCTCGAGCGCCGCGGCCATCCGCAGCGTGCGCTGCTCGCGGTCGGCGAGGAACTCGGCGAGTCGCGCGGTCAGGGCCGGATCGGTGTGGTCGATGTTGTAGCCCAGGATGTGCAGTTCGCGCGGTGTCTCCCCGTCGGCGTCGATCGCGGAGATCTCGACCGCGGGCACCACGCGCACGCCGTAGCGCTCGCCCGCCCGCAGTGCCTCGGTGACGCCGGAGACGGTGTCGTGGTCGCTCAGCGCCAGCAGCTCGACGCCGGCGCGCGCGGCGCGCTCCACGACCTCGGCAGCCTCCAGTGCGCCATCGGAATGGGTCGAGTGCGACTGGAGGTCGAAACGGATCGGCGTGGACACCGGCGGGAGCGTATGCGACCGGCGGGGCGGTGCGCGTGCTCAGGGTCGGACGTGTTCGTGCGTGGAGCCGTTACCGGGGGCGGCGATCAGCATTGCCACCTGGCGCCCGAGCACCTCGCGGAGGGTCTGGACGGCGGCGTGGAAGCGCCGTGCCTTGCTGGGCAGTGTCCAGCCGCCGGCGTCGGGCGTGGTGTCGGGCTGCTCGCAGACCTCGAGTTGGGCGTAGGCCGCGTCGGTCTCGGCGGCACGCTGGGAGGCCTCGATCCAGAGAACTTCGAGGTAGGCGAGCGCGGCCCCGAGTTGCTCTTCGGGCAGCCCGTCGCGCTGCTGGAGCTGGCGCAGGACGGGTCCGACCTCGAGGCTCAGCCAGCGTTGCTCAGCGTGTGCCCGCAGCAGCAGGCAGACGTCAGATGGAGGGGATATTTCCTGATCTTGGGTCATGCAAGCATCCGTGCTCGACGTGGATCGACGTGATCGGCGACCTGCTCCTGGCTTCGACGGGCCGCGACCATGGCTTTAGGAGATCGGGAGAGTTTCCACGCTTCTTGGGAGAACTTCGTGGCCGCGCCGGGTCTTCCCGGCTCGATCATAAACATTCGTTTATTTTGAATCGGTACCTATCCAGTGAGGATTGACGCTCTTTGCGAAGAAGCTTTAAGGGGTAGCCTCGAATAGGCCGATGCAAGGGGAGAGATGCAGCTAGCGAGCTATGACCCGAGCTACGACCCGGCCGGTCGTGCGCCCGGCCAGCACGAGCGCACAACCGTGCGGCGGTTGCGCATGCGCACGCTCGTGGCGCTGGGGATCCTGGCCGTGGCGACCGCGATCCTCGGCCGGACCTTCGGGCTGCGCAACCTGGGCTTCCTCGGCTCGGAGGTCGCGCTGCTGGTAGGCATGTTCGTGATCTTGCGCTACGTGCTGCCGCTTGTCGAGCGCCACGATCGCGGGGCCACGGGTGAGGAGCAGGTTGGCGGGCTGCTGGACGAGATGGCGGGCGAGGATTGGCACGTGATTCACGACGCGAGCCTCGGCCAGGGCAACGTCGACCACATCCTGATCGGGCCTGCGGGGGTGTTCACGGTTGAGACGAAGAGCCACCCCGGACCGGTCCGCGTGGCGCGCGTGCACGGCGCCACGCTGCGCCAGGCGCAGGCGCAGCGCAAGGCGATCGAACGCGCGACGGATGTCCCGGTGGAGCCGCTGATCGTCTTCAGCCGCGCGTGGGTCGACAAACCGCTCGCGCGACGCAAGGGCGTGCGGGTCACGCCCGTCCGGATGCTGCCCGGCTATCTGGAGCGCCACCTGCAGACGCTGACGCCGGCGGAGGTCGATCGAGCGCGCGCGTGTGTGGCGGAGGCCCTGCGCGCCCATCGCGCCGCGGCGCCGGGCACGGACCGCTCGACGCGCCCCGTCTACCGCCGCTGGCAGGCGGCGAAGACGCGCATCCTCGGCTAGCTCCGGCCGCGGGAGCGCGAACCGGCCGCAGCGAGGGGTAGCTTCTGGGAGATGGAGCAATCAACCCAGACAACCCCTCTTCCCAGCCCCGAGGCGCTGCTCGAGCGCTTCGGGCTGGAAGCCTTCAGGCCCGGTCAGCGCGAGGCAGTGCAGGCGGCCCTCGACGGGCGCGACAGCCTGGTCGTGATGCCGACGGGCGGCGGCAAGTCGCTGTGCTATCAGCTGCCGGCCCTGGCGGGGGAGGGGCTGGTCGTGGTCGTGAGCCCGCTGATCGCGTTGATGGCCGACCAGTTGCGCCGCCTGCGCGAAGCGGGCGTCAACGCGACGATGCTCGCGTCGGGGATGGAGGAGGGTCACAACTCCCAGGCGCTCGCCGACATCTCCGCGGGCGAGACACGGCTCGTGCTGGCGGCGCCGGAGCGCTTCGCCTCGGGCACGTTTCGCGCGGCGCTGGCGCAGCGCGACGTGGCGCTGTTCGTGGTGGACGAGGCGCACTGCGTAGCGGAGTGGGGCCACGACTTTCGCCCCGATTACCTGCGCCTGCACGAGGCGATTGCATCGCTCAGGGGCACGACCGGCGGCCGTCCGGCGGTGATGGCGGCGACGGCCACGGCGACACCTCGCGTGGCGCAGGAGATCGCCGCGCGCCTGGAGCTGCACGAGCCGGTGTCGATCCGCTCGGGCTTCGATCGACCGAACGTGACGTTCGACGTGATCAGCGTGGAGGGCAAGGGCACGGTGGAGCACAAGTGGGCGGCGCTGCTGCATGTGCTCGCCGACGAGCGCGCGCGTCCGGCGATCGTCTACTGCGGCACGCGAAAGGACACCGACGCGGTCGCTGCGAGGCTGCGCGAAGAGGGCCTGGCGGCGGTCGCCTACCACGCGGGCATGGGCGCGGAGGACAGGCGCGCCAGCCAGGAGGCGTTCATGGAGGATCGCGCCGAGGTCGTCGTGGCGACGAACGCGTTCGGCATGGGTGTCGACAAGGCCGACGTACGTACGGTGGCGCATTGGGCGTTACCGACGAGCCTGGAGGCCTACTACCAGGAGGCGGGCCGTGGCGGCCGTGACGGGCTGCCGGCGCGTGCGCTGCTGCTCGGCGCGCGGATGGACCTGGGGCGGCTGGTCCGCTTCATCAATGAGCGCGAGACGAGCGTGCAGGACGTGAAGGCGTATGTAGGTCGGCTGCGTCGCAGCGCCCACGGCGGGATCGCGGCTGTCGGGCGCCGCGAGCTGGACGATCGCGAGCGCGTGCTGCTGTCGATCGCCGAGCGCTCGGGAGCGGTCGAACTCGAACCCGCGGACTACGACGGCCTGCTGATCCGTTTGACCGGGCAGGGCAGTCCGCGTAAGGCGTCCGCTGCGATCAAGGTCGCGCGGGATCGCGGGTGGGACGCCTACCACTCGATCGAGCGCTACATGACCAGCGCGGAGATCTGTCGCCGACGGCAGATCCTCGACCATTTCGGCGACGACGAGCCGGGGCGCCCGACGGGACGCTGCTGCGACGTGTGCGAGCCGGATGCGGCGCTCGTGGCGGCCGCGAACGCGCCGCTTACAACGAGCCGAGGCCGTCGCGGCGCAGCTGGGGGGAGCGCCTCCACCGGTGCGGGCGGCGTCCCGGCTGGCCCGCCCGTGGACCTCGAGGACTTCGAGCGCATGCGCGCGTGGCGCTATACGCGCGCGGAGGGCAAACCGGCGTTCATGGTCGCATCGAACGCCGTGCTCGAAGACCTGCTGCGCGCGAAGCCCACGAGCATCGAGGCGCTGTTGGAGGTTCGCGGCATCGGGCCGGCCTTTTGCGAGAAGCACGGCAAGTCGCTGCTGGCCGAGCTGCGGGTGCTTGCGAAACCCGCCGGCGAGCTCTCCGCGGAGCCGGGCGGCGAGCAGCCACCGGCGGCGGACGCCTCGCTAGCATCAGTCCCCGCGCCGACGTAGCTCAGCTGGTAGAGCACTTCACTCGTAATGAAGGGGTCCGGGGTTCGAGTCCCCGCGTCGGCTTCTCGGTGGGGGGCTCGTGGGGGGAGCCTGCTCCCCCCACGTCCAATGTTGGGGTCCGGGGTTCGAGTCCCCGCGTCGGCTCGCTGAACCGCGTTCGCCGTCTTGGGCTTCGCGGTGGAGCTGACGCATCGGGAGCACTGTGCCGTCAGCGACGATCCCTACCATGGCCAGCACGATGTCTCCGCGCCCCGTTGTCTGGACCGTAGGTCATTCGAACCACGGGTTCGATGCCTTTTCGCATCTCGTTTTGGGACAGCAAATCGAGTTCCTCGTCGATGTGCGGTCCTTTCCGTACTCGCGCTTTGCGCCGCACTTCAACCGCGACGAGCTTGAGGTTGCGATGACTGAGCGCGGCGTTCGCTATCTATTTCTAGGGGAGGAGCTAGGGGGTCGCCCGACGCACGAGGAGCACTACGATGCCGAGGGTCATGCGTTGTACGGGCCGATGTCCGAAGAGGAGCCGTTCAAGGTAGCTATAGAGCGCCTGATCGACGGCGCGCATCGCCACCGCATCGCCTTGGTGTGCAGCGAGGGGAATCCGCACGATTGCCACCGTCGGCTTCTCGTTGGCAAGGTTCTGTCTGACCGAGGAGTCGAACTTCGGCATATCCTTCCGGATGGGACGATCCGGACCGAGCTCTCTGTAGAGCTGTCCGACGATGACGAGCAGTGCTCGTTCTTGGAGGAGGATCACACGCCGTGGAGATCTACACAATCGGTTTCACACAGACGACGGCTGAACGTTTCTTCAAGCGTCTAGCTGACGCAGGTGTCGAGCGCCTGCTCGATGTCCGTCTCAACAACTCCTCGCAGCTCGCTGGCTTCGCCAAGGCGAAGGACCTTCCGTACTTTCTCCGCGAGTTGGTAGGCGCAACCTACGAGCACGAGCCGCTCCTGGCTCCTACTCAAGAGCTGCTCGACGAGTACAAGAAGCGCAAAGGCGACTGGTCGACCTACGAGGCACGGTTTCTCGGCCTGATGAAGAGCCGTGAAATAGAGACAGCTCTCGCGATCTCTGATTTCGAGACGCCCACAGCCTTGTTGTGCAGCGAGGCCACGGCCGAGAACTGTCATCGACGCTTGGTCTGCGAGTACCTTGCCGGCCGATGGTCGAGCGTTGGTGTCGTACACCTATGAGCAGATGAGGATCGTTGCCAACCACGTCACACGAATGTCCTCGCCGCGGATCTGCGTCGCGGGCATCAATCCAGAGACGTTCGAACATGTGCGGCCGACGACGCCGCAGACCGACCCAATCACCCGGACTCTTCTCCGTGAGGAGGGCGGCCCATTCGGTATGGGGGCGGTCATCGACCTCGGCGAGGTCGTTCCGGAGCCCTCGCCTCCTGAGACCGAGGACCATCTGTTCAGGACTGCCGACGCGCGTCACGTCGAGGACATGGCGGGCGACGATTTTCTCGAGCTGCTCAATGAGGTGAGCGCACCGGATCTCGCCAGTGCCTTTGGTTCCGCGCTCGAGCGCGTCGGCTGGAAGCACGCCGTCGAAGTCGGGTGTGGCGAGTGTTCTCTCGCAGTAGTTCGCCCAAACAAGCGACTGATCTTGGCGGTGGATGACAAGTTTGGCAAGCTGCAACTTCAGTTCAACGACCTCGATCGGCCGACCTACCTACCAGTCACCGATGTGCGCTTCTACGAAGAGGATCAGGCGACGATCGAGACGAGCGTCGTCGAGAACGTTGCCCGACGCCTCCGCCGAGGTGTCGACGCGTTCCTGATGCTGGGACTCGCGCGCGCGTACCAAGCCACCAACGATGACCGCGAACGCCACTGGCTTCAGCTGAATGGTCTCTGCCTGGCCGACAATCCGGTAGGCGACATCCCCTAGGAACTTGCGAGATGTCGAACGAGATGGTAGGCCCCCTCTCCTTGACAACCTAGGCACCACCAGCTACCTTGTAGAGCATGGTACCCAAGGGGGCAGCGGCAAAGCGCGATGCGGCGATCTCACAGCTCCGCCGTGGCGTGATCGAGTTCTGCGTGCTCGCGCTGCTCGCCGACGAGGAACGCTACGGGTTCGAGCTCGTGCAGGAGCTCGCCGGC
>Ga0182030_10026691_pt1 | contig 10436 bp, 8 predicted proteins | sample 812S3MmetaG_FD_121299 | JGI IMG/M metagenome (GOLD analysis project Ga0182030, IMG submission 121299) | Permafrost microbial communities from Stordalen Mire, Sweden - 812S3M metaG (Illumina Assembly) | ecosystem: Environmental > Terrestrial > Soil > Wetlands > Permafrost | place: Sweden... | reverse complement strand
CTATGTTTCAGGGGTGAAGTCAAAATCGAAGATTGACATCATCTTAAACTGGAGAGTAGCTTAGGGCTATGAGCCGAGTTCCGTTCACCTTGCGAATCGATGTAGCGGAGCGAGCCGCCTTGGAAAGCCTTAGTCGGATTGAGGGGCGTCCCGTAAATCAGCTGCTAAACGAGGCAATCAGGGGCTTTCTAAGTCGCCGGAGTCCAAAGGAACTAAGCCTGGAGGCAACCCTCGCTCGGCTTCGGGCTTATCGGGAGCGCGATCCAGAATTCCAAAACGCGAAGGCCAAGTTCGTTGAGAGCGAGGCTACACTTGAGGACCCGCTCGAAGGTGAGTTGTTCGAAGGCCTACTGGTCGATGGGTGCCTTGTGCCGGTGGGACCTCTGCAGAGCCGGATTCGCGAGATTCTAGGTGCCTGATTGGGACGCGGATGGTCCCCAATTGCGGAAGAATCTGGCCGAGGTTCTTGAAGAAATCGCGCGTGCCTCTCGACGCCGCGACGTTCCAACTCTGGAAACGGCAAGACATTGGCAGATCCACTTCTTGAAGAAGCTGAAGGTGCCAGACTCGCGTTTTATGGGTGCCTTTCGCGGCGAATCGGGCCTGGAAAATGTTCAGGTAAAGATTGGCGGGCGGTACGGAGTACCGGCAGCAGAAGTCGCGGATGCTGTGGCGAATTTTGAGCGGAAACTTCAGGCGCTTGTCGTCGAGTTAGATTCGTGGCTCCCCGTTGGCGAGGATCCGGATGCGGACCGGTTGTCGGCTATTCTGGATATTTGTGCCTGGGTCCATTCAGAGTGGGTGCGTATTCATCCGTTTGCCAATGGCAACGGCCGCACGGCGCGACTTTGGGCGAATTATCGCCATGCGCTATGGATTGCCGCCTTTTATCCGTTTGCGTCCGAGGCCTAACTCGGGTTACGCAGAGGCGGGAGCCGAGGCCATGCGGGGCAATTGGATACCGACGGCGGCGGTTTTTCGCAGGTCGCTCGAAGAGTTTCTGAGGAGTGAACAGCCTTGAGTGACGCGGACCGTTTCGTGACCTCCCGGTTGTTTGAGGCCGAGGACTTGCGTGCGCTGTACGCAATTGAGGAAGCATGCTTCGAGCCTGCGGTGCGCTTCAGCCGGTCTTTGATGCGGACCCTCGCGCATGATCCTAACTGCCGGGTGTGGCTGGGGATTTTGGATCAGGTGCGTGTTGGTTTTGCGATTGTGGGGCTACGCGGCGACGAAGACCCTGATGCGGCTTATATCTGGACGATTGAAGTGTTGCCGGCCTTTCGGCGGCGTGGCGTGGCGCGGGAGTTGCTGTTGCGCGTGCAAGAGAGCGCACAGGAGGCTGGTAGCTCGGCGATTGAATTGCATGTCTCCGAACGCAATGCGGATGCTATGGCGCTGTATGTGGCAGCGGGATATGCGGAGTTTGGGGTGGATGCCGGGTTTTATGGGCGTGACGAAGATGGGTTGCGGTATAGAAAAGTGTTGTAGAGGGCTTATTGCTTGGCTGCGCCATGCAGCGGGAGTGCCCAGGCGAAGAGTACGCCGCCGTTGCCGGTCATGATGTACTGGCGGCCATCTAACTTGTAAGTTATGGGGGAGCTTTGCATACCGGCCCCGGTGCCGGCGTGCCAGAGCGTTTTGCCGTCGGTGGTGTCGAGGGCGAGGACGTTGCCAGTCGAGTCTCCGGTAATGGTGAGGCCGGAGTCGGTGGTGAGGACTCCTGCACCAGATCCGTATGGGCCGACTTCATGAGTCCAGCGAATCTTGCCGGTCTGGTAGTCGATGGCTTCGATGAGGCCTTTGCCCCATAGGCCATAGTCGGCTCCGGCCCAGCCGTAGGTTCCGTCGGCGGGCTTGGCAAAGTAGAGGCTCCAACTGGGGTGGGCGTCTACGATGAAGAGGCCGGTTGCCGGGTCGAAGCTGGGCGCGCGGTAGTTGGTCATGCCGCCTTCGTCGGGCGCGACGATGCGGCCATCCTGCGCTGGTTCCTTGTCGGGATTGGGGATGGGATGACCGTCTTTATCCACGCCAAGAGCCCAGTTTGTCGGTCCATAGGGGACGGTGAGCAGGCTCTTGCCGTTGGTGCGGTCGAGGACGAAGAAGTAGCCGTTGCGCGAGGTCTGCATGACCATCTTGCGCGGCTGTCCGTGAAAGTCGCCATCGACCAGGACGGGGGTTTCGACTGCGTCCCAATCATGCGTGTCATGCGGAGAGACGGAGAATCCCCAGGCGAACTTGCCGGTGTCGGGGTTGAGGGCGACGATACTGCATGTCCACTCGTTGTTGCCGGGGCGCGTGTGGCCTTCGAGCACCGGCGTGGGGTTGCCGGTGCCCCAGTAGATGAGGTTCAAGTCGGGGTCGTAGGTGCCGGTCATCCAGGTCATGCCGCCGGTGGTGGCGTTGGGGGTGCCGGCGGGCGGAGTGCTGTTCCACTGCCACTGAACCTTGCCGCTCTCAGGATCGAAGGAACGCAGATAGCCGCTGAGGTTATCGAAGTCACCGGAGACGCCGACGATAACATGGTCGCGGACAACGAGCGGAGCCATGGTGGTCCAGTAGCCGACGTTTACGTCGGCGATGTCTTTGGTCCAGCGTACCGTGCCGTCTTTGGCGTTGAGCGAGATAAGGTGGCAGTCCGGAGTTACAAAGTAGAGCCAGCCCTTGTACATGGCTACGCCGCGCTGGCCGATGTGGTCGCCCTGCGTGGTGGGATGGTTGTAATGCCAAAGCATGTGTCCTGAGCGCGCGTCGACGGCCCAGATGTTGTCCGGCACGGTGAAGTAGAGAATGCCGTCGACCAGCAGCGGCGAAGACTTGATGGATGCGTTCTGGCCGGTCTGAAAGGCCCATGCGAGTGATAGGTCCGCGACGTTTTGCGGTGTGATCTGCTTGAGCGCGCTGTGGCGACGGCCCGAGTAATCTCCATGATAGAGCGGCCAGCTATCCGGCGCGGGATGCAGAATTTGATCCGGCTCAAGGTTCTGCGCGGCGGAGCGATGCGGCGTTGCGAGCACCAGCAAAAGAGCGCTTGCTATCAGGGGTACGGATTGTCGAAGCGAGATCATGCGGCGAGTTACCTCTGAAAATTAGCGCAGCGTTTGCAGATAGGCCATTAGGTCGTGAATGTCCTTGTCGGTGTACCTGGGAAACTGGTCGACGTGAGCCTGTGTCGGCGAATCGACAGTAAATCTGACGTTGCCTGTGGACCATGATCGGTAACTTCCGTTGCTATCGCGGAGACCGATGGTGAATTCATCCTGGTAGGCGAGGACTCCCTGGATAATTTTCCCGGAAGGCAAAGTCACTGCGACCTTGCTGAGTGCATCGCGGGGGTAGAGCATACGTTCTTCGAGTCGCAGACCCTCGTAGCGATTGGCGATTCCGGCCAGATCTCCAGTGACGGAATGGCACTTGGCGCAGCCGCCTGATCCGTTGAAATATTGCTTGCCGGCAGCGGCGTTGCCGGTCTGAAGGTCTGCGGCCTCAACTCCGCGACGGCCGCCCTTCATGGAAGCGGCAGCTGCAACGCGAACACGGATGAAGGCAACAAGGCTCGCTAACTCGGAGTTAGAGAACTGGAACGCGGGCATCTTCTTCCCGATGCGGCCTTCGCGCACCACCCCTGAGATGGCCGATCCGTCCTTGTCACCGAGAACGATTTTCGATTGCGTGAGATCGGGGCCGGTCTCGCCGCCCATCGCATCGCGTCCGTGGCAAAAAGCGCAGTTTTGCAGGAAGATCGCGCTCCCGGCGGCTGCTTCCGGCGGGAGCTTCGAGTTTGTGTTGACGCCGAGAGTTGGCGCGGCTGGCGCGGTCGCCAGATAGCTCACCAGGCTCGCAACCTCAGGGTCGGCAAGCTTGGGGAAGCCCGGCATGCGTCCCTTCCCCTCGCGAAGGAGCGCGACGATCTTTGCGTCCGTTAGTTGGTGCTGAATGCCCACCAGCGGCGGAAATCCGGGCAGAATGCCTTCGCGTTGGTTGCCATGGCAGATGGCGCAGTGGCTGGCGTAGGACTCGGCACCGAGCTTTTCGGAACTTTCCGCCGACGCCTGTTGAGTGGGGGTGTCACTTGCGGCGCGCACTGGGGATTGCAGCAGCGCAAAGGCAGCGGCGAGCACACCCAGCATCGCAATCTGAGTACATCGTTTCGTGATCGATAGTTTGCTCATTCGCGGGATACGGCTCCGGATCTGAAGTCAAAACTGGCGCTAACTCACTGCTAACTTGTGTACTAGGTCGCATATTTGATCAACAGCATAAAGCCGTAGTCCATGTGCAACTGCTGGTGACAGTGCATCAATGTATCGCCTGGGTTGTTGGCGACGAAATCGACTGCGACCGTGTCCAGCGGCATGAGGTTGATGGTGTCCTTCATGAGTCCGCTCAGTTGTTTGCCGCCAATGCGGACCACCTCGAAGCTATGCCGATGCAAGTGGATGGGATGCTGATCTCCGCTACCGTTGCGCAACACGAGTCGATAGCGTTTGCCTGCGTCTACGGTGAGGCGGTCCGAATCCGGCCAGGGCTTGTTGTTCACTGTCCAGATGTCGAACATAGAGCCCTTTTGGGGCCCGATGTCGCGGAAGGTCAGGGTATAGGTTTCATCCGGTGGGGGCGCCGCCGGGATTGCTCGGCTGGCAAATTGCGTGTAATCCCATAGGAAAGGAGCAGGGTCCCTCCACACCGCCGAACCGAGCTTGGCGCTTAGATGGCCCGCATACTCAACGACGATTCCCAGGCCCATTTGGCGCGCCTTTTCAAGGGTTGAGCCCAGCACCCATGTTCCGGGCGCGTTCATCTCGACAAGCGCGTCGATGCGCTCCGCGACAGCCAGCGAGAGCACTTCTACGCTCTTTGGATTGGGTACCGGGTTGCCGTCCATGGCGATGATTGTGAATGTGTGGCCGGGGAGTGCGAGGACTACATTTTCCGTTGCGCTGGCGTTGAGCAGACGCAACAGAACGCGTTGGCCCTGCTTTACGCGGATTGGCTCGCCCGCGCCCAGCATGTGGCCGTTGATGGTGGCGTATCTATAGACCACATCTGAGGCCGGCGTGAGGGGCATGTTCGAAGATTGCTCGCGCATGGCTTTGAGCATGGAGTCGTCCATCGGCGCAAACGATGGCTCCCAGTGATGGATGGCGAGATTGATCTCGTGGTCGTAGTGGCCCGGTTCGCCTCTGCCCTCAATCAAAAGGAAGCCGAACTGTCCGCTGTAAGTTCCAAGGTTCAGATTTGCGTAAGCCGAGTTATGTGTGTGATACCAGCGCGTACCGGAAGGCTTAGGCGCAAAGCTATAGCGCTGCGTCGCTCCGGGCGCGATCATGGGTGAACCTTCTTCCATTGCGCCGTCGTTGATGGAATCGATAGCGAGACCATGCCAGTGCACGAGGTCCGGATCGGAACTCGCATTGGTTACATCGATGGTAACCGGAACGCCCTCGCGCAGTCGCAACATCGGACCCGGCACCTGGCCGTTGTAGGCGAGGGTTTTGATGTGGATGCCTTTAGCTATCTCGATGTTCGCAGGCGCAATGCTTAGGGTGTGGTCGGGCTTGTCGACGGCTGAGGTCGCGGGCGCGAGACCGCGGAGCGATTTTGTGGCCAGTAGCGCGCTTGCGGAGGCGAGGAAGTTTCTGCGGTTCATTGTTAACCCTTGCCCATTGTAGTCATGCCGGAGTGTGAATAGAAAGGATGGTCTGCGTTTTTCTAACCAGTTTAAAAGCTGTAAACAAAACAGGCGGCCGAATGGTGCGCTAAACCCACCAGGCCGCTCCGGGGGATTGCCTGAGTACGATTTCATTCAGGAACTGAGCAGCTTTTGACAAGCCTTCTTCGGACGATAGCAGGCTGTCTTCGTGCTCGATCGAGAGTACGCTGTCGTAGCCGAAAATGCGCAGTGTTGAGACGAACTCCTTCCACCACTCTGCGCCGTGGCCGTAGCCGCAGGTACGGAAGATCCAGCCGCGATTTCGCTCGTCGGTGTAAGGTTTGGTGTCGAGCACGCCGGTGCGCGGCAGGTTAGTTGGATAGAACTGTGTGTCTTTGGCGTGAACGTGGAAGATTGCGTCGCCAAGGATTCGGATCGCAGTGATCGGATCGATATTCTGCCAAAACATGTGGCTCGGGTCGTAGTTGCATCCAATGGCCGGGCCGGCGATGGAGCGCAGGTGCAGCAGCGTCTCCGGGCTGTAGACGACGAAGCCGGGATGCATCTCAATGGCGATGCGGACGCCGTGGTCGGCCGCGAATCTAGCGCGCTCGATCCAGTAAGGCGCGACCACCTTGTCCCATTGCCATGCAAGCACGTCGAGATACTCTGGCGGCCAGGGGCATGTTACCCAGTTAGGAGCCTTGGCCGCAGGCGAGTCGCCGGGGCAGCCTGAGAAATCGACTACGGTCGAGACGCCAAGCTTTTCGGCGAGCAGGATGGTCTTGCGATTGGTTTCATCAAACTGTGCGGCCTGAGCGGGGTCGGGGTGCAGCGGATTGCCGTGGCAACTGAGTGCGCTGATCGATGCGCCGTGGTCGGCAATCGTCTGCTGAAACGCGGCCAGCGCGGCTTCGTCCTCGAGCATTCGAAGATGGCAGTGCGCCCCGCCTGGGTAGTTGCCTGTTCCGAGTTCGACCGTTGTGATGTCAAAGGTCTTCAACTTGCTCAGTACATCGTTCAAGGGAAGTTTGGAAAGCAGCGGTGTAAAGACGCCAAGTTTCATTGGAATTCCGGCTCCTTGGTTCGGATAGCGTGTAGCTTCTAGTTTGTCTCGACTGCGGTCCACGCGCTGCCGGCTGCATTGCTGCGCAGCATGGCGTCGACGAGGCAAGTTGACCGGTAACCGTCTTCGAAGGTGGGTAGCATGGCGGGCTTGGCTTCGGCCGCGCCATCTGCATGAATCCATTCATACGCGTCGCGCATGAGGTTGCAGAAGGCATCGGCCCATGACTCTTGATGGCCGCCGGGCAGGTGTGTGTAACGCAATGCTTCGGGCAGGACTAGTGAAGGGTCTTTAGCGAGGATGCAATTGGCTTTGTTATGATGGCCGATCCATAGCTCGTTTTGTTGCTCCTGCTTCCACTTGAGCGAGCAGGCGAGGCCGTTGATTTCGACTACCAGATCGTTCTTATGGCCCGGCAAGACCTGTCCTACGGAGAAGCTGCCTTTTGCGCCGTTGTTGAAGCGTAGGAGCACAGAGGCAAGGTCTTCGGAGGTGACCTGTACGGATTTGCGAGCGCCTGCGCTGGTAGCTGAAAAAGCTTCGCCCGATGCGCCTGTGGAGTAGCGTATTGGTACCACGGTGGTCAGGTCGGCGAGCACCTGGACTATCTTCAATCCGGAGATATGCTCGGCGGTATCGCACCAGTGTGAGCCGATGTCTCCAAGCGCTGACGTTGCTCCGCCCTTGGCCGGATCACTGCGCCAGGAATAGACGTTGGGGTCGGTCATCCAATCCTGAAGATAGTGGCCATGCACGAAGCTCACGGGGCCGCTTTCTCCCTTAGCTACCATGGCGCGGGCCTGCTGTACCAACGGGTTGCCGCGATAGTTGAAGGTGACAACGTGGGCGACCTTTGCGGCCACGGCTGCGTCGCGCATGGTGCGTCCGTCGGCGGGGTTGGTGGCCAGCGGTTTGTCTGAGATGACGTGCTTACCGGCGGCCAGCGCAGCCAACGTTACTGGCAGATGCAGGTAATTTGGAGTCGTGTTGTGGATGACTTGAATATCCGGGTCGGCGATGAGTGCGTGATAGTCGCCGTATGCGCGATCTACCTTGTATTCGCGCGCCTTCCTGTCGGCCGAAGCCTGCGACGATCCGGCAATAGCTACCACGTCTACATCGCCGAGGCGGCGCACTGCGTCGATGTGATGCGCGGCGACAAAACCGGGGCCGATCAGGCCCATGCCGATCTTCTTCATGGAGTCGACGATGCCTTTCGAAAAGAGTTATCTGGTCTGCGAATCCCGAGTCCGGCTAGTGTCAAGAGTCGGAAGTGCCCAACATATTTTCCAGCTATGCGCTGGACGCGCAAATTGCTGAAAAGCAGGTCCTTCACTACGTTCAGGATGACAACATTTCTTGAGCGAACTACGAGTCTTGAGCGAACTACGAGTCTTGAGCGAACTACGAGTCTTGAGCGAACTACGAACTCGGGACACGTGGATGCGATGTCGTACTTCCTTCGGTTAGCCCCAAGGCCCACTTGATGGCTTCAAAGTACATGGTGCGGATGTCGGGGTCTTGCCATGATTCTTCCGTGTGGCCGAGTGTGGAATAAAAGACGCGGCCCTTGCCATACATCTTGCTCCATGCAACGGCAAAATCGTGGTCGGTGCGATGAATGCGTGGATTATTCGAGTAATCGAGCTTGGAGGGGTCGAGGCTGAGCAGGACGTTGACCTTGTCGCGCGACCACTCCTTGGGCTGGTATATCTCATCGAACTTAACGAAACCATGGGGAAAGTGGCGCACGGCTGGGAAGTCTGGCGCTTCGTTGATGATGGGCGCTTGAAAGGTGAACCACGGATGCTGGTCGAACCATCCGCCGATCATCTCGCCATATTCAGGCCACTTGTAATTCGTGTCGAGTGCCGCGTGAATGCCCACAAAGCCCTTGCCGTCGTCGTGGATGAAGGCGAGCATGTCTTTCTTCTGGCTATCGTCCATCTCCAGTTCTCCGGTGGTGCTGGCGAAGATGAGGAGATCGAAGTAGTCGAGATTCTTTGCGTTGTTGCCGAGTTTGTTCTTGGTCAGAAGTCCGGTGTCGGTGCGCAGTTCCGTATCCCAAAGACCGCTGTCATGGCCCATGTTGTAGATGGCGGCCATGGCTGTCGAGATGGAGTCGTGCTCGAAGCCTTTGGTCTGGCTGATGACGAGGACGTGCTTGAGGTGAATCTCCTTAGCGTGCGGAGCGGGTGGCGGAAGTTCGGTCGGCTGGGCCTGGGCTTGCAGGATCGCCATGAAGCCGAGAATCGCGAGCCAAAGAAGCGCATGTTTTCTTGAAGTAGGCAAAGGATTTCCTCGTTAGATTCAGCACTTGCCATGAGGTTCAAGTTCGAAACGAAGTCTATCCCTTCGCTGGCCGTTGGCGCAAGTCTGGGTGGGGCGAGAGCGATCACCCCACCCAGACTCTATTTGCGACCTACGACATCGAGTAGGGATTCGTCCGATCCCGTCCAGGCGGCTGCTCCGTCATGGGTCAGTTTGCCGGTCGCGTCGCTCCAGACGAGTTGCGTGATCTTGCTATCGCCCTTCTCGTAGTTGTAGGTCTTGCCGTCGTCCTGGTAGAGCGTGAAGCTGGCGTCCGCGCCGGGATAAACGCGTACCTTGGACAATGCCTGCGTCTCGTTGGTCGAGAGGACCGGCACGCCCAGCGGCAGAATCGACCCCGCCTTTACAAAGAGCGGCAGGGTATCGATGGGGGCGTTGACCTTGACTGTCTGACCGCCGTGCAGCTTCTCATTGGTCCAGTAGTTAAACCAGTCGGTTCCGGAGGGGAGATAGACTTCGCGGCTGGTTACGCCCTGGTCGGTGACGGGCGCAACCAGGAAGGCAGGACCTAGCATGTATTCATCGGTAAGTTCCGTCGCTTTTGCGTCGTTGGGGAAATCCATAAACAGAGCACGCATGTAGGGCGCTCCTGATTTGTAGGTTGAGTAGCCGAGCGAGTAAATGTATGGCATCAGTTCATAGCGCAGCTTGAGATACTTTTCAAGGATCGGCTCGGCTTGTTTGCCATAACTCCAGACTTCGTTGGTGTTTCGGCTGCCGTGGGTGCGCATGATTGGCAGAAATGTCGCGTACTCGAACCAGCGTGTGTATAACTCCGGATAATCGTCAAAGCCGCCTACATTGGCGCGCGCGTCGGAGGGATCGAGCAGCGGCGGGTGTTCGGGATGATGCACTGCGGGCAGATACTGCCAGCCTCCGGTATCGTTTGACCAATAGGGGAGCCCTGAGGCTGCCGCGTCCAGGCCAGTTGGAATCTGGCGCTTGAGCGTGTCCCAGGTGGGAGAGATGTCGGAAGACCAGACGATGGTGCCGTTGCGCTGGATGCCGGTAAAGCCATCGCGGGAGAGGATCAGTGCGCGATGATTGGTGTCGCGGCGGAAGCCGTCATAGAGCGCGGCCGTGTGGAAGAGCGGATAGGCGTTGTAGTAACGCGTTCCTGGTCCAATGTGATAATACGCGCCATTGGGAGGCAGATCTGGCTCGGTTTCATCGGCCCAAAGCGAGTCGAATCCTTTGCTGATGATATTGTCGCGGATAACATCCCAGTACCATTTGGCGGCGTCGGGATTGGTGGTATCGATGTCCGATCCGGCGCGGTCGTAAGGCAGGCCATTGACTGGCGTGCCGTCGGCGAGGTGCTCAAACCAGCCATTCTTCTGGATCATGGCGTAGAAGCGGTCGTCGGGAGTAAAACGCGGCCAGACGCTG
>Ga0182030_10026690_pt1 | contig 10436 bp, 7 predicted proteins | sample 812S3MmetaG_FD_121299 | JGI IMG/M metagenome (GOLD analysis project Ga0182030, IMG submission 121299) | Permafrost microbial communities from Stordalen Mire, Sweden - 812S3M metaG (Illumina Assembly) | ecosystem: Environmental > Terrestrial > Soil > Wetlands > Permafrost | place: Sweden... | reverse complement strand
GCTTCCAAATTTATCACGCTCAACAAACCCAACTGCTTTTCGTTTTCGCCTCGCATCCTTCTTTGACTCTTTTGCCTGCTGATACCTTCAAGCTAAATGATGCCTTTTTCAGCAAGCTCCTAGTAAAATAAAAAGCGAACACCTAATCTGGGGCATTTGCTTGGGTGGCGCGTTGGCGGTAGCAGCAATCGGTTGCTTTCTTGAAATGGAAATTTTCCATGGAAAACCAGATGCAGTTACCGTCAATCAGCATCTGGAAGGGGAAGTAAGTCGCCTTTTTGACGCCCCAGAAACAGTAGATGTTCACGCAGACAAGGTTTCCATTAAATGGGCGGGCTTTCATAAAGTTCACATTCAGGCAGAAGTAACAGCGGCATTAAAAGAACCATTATACGCGGATGTTTCGTTTCTTGATGAAGCCAAGAAGGCCGGAGATAACGCAACTGAATTCGATTCATACGTTCAACGAGCACAAAAGCTTCCGTCTGACCTTGCACCTACCATACCTGGAAGTGAACCATGGAACGCTGTAACTGTCGCAACGCCAAATGGCACAAAGTTTGTCTACGATATTGATTGCGACGCAAAACGGGAAAACGACTCATGGACGTTCTCATCGATTCGTCCTCAAGTGGGCAGCGTATTCCCGAACCGTCCGTCCGGTGTGCCAGCTAAAACCGAAACCCATATCCTGATTTTGGGAACGGACGAAGCAAAACACGCAATCCTCGCGTTCATACAGGATCGTCAGCATTTCGAAGATCAAGTAAAGTCAGCGGAAGTTGCCTACGCTCAAAAGCAAGAACAAGATAAACTGGCACAGCAAAAGGCAGATGTTGATGCAAAAGTGGCGGCGGCAGCACAAGTAGAGGCTGATCGAAAAGCAGCACAGGTTGCGGCTGATCAAAAGGCTGCTGCACAAACAGCCCAGCGTGACAAAATTATAGCCCTTCTCAAGTCGGGACCTCGCTTTCGAGGAAACTTGACCCAAGCCGGCGATACCAATTCATCTGTAATCGATGCGAAATTAGCGTGGGACGATAACTCACAGCAAGTAACCGGATGGGTCGAAAACGTGTCGCTTAGCGTGAAGAAAAGTCTTACAGGTAAAATTGTAAGTGATGATCAAGGACAACCCGCCCTGCAATTGGAAGAAACGGGGATCATTGAAAAACCAACCAATACCGGCATCTTTGCACCGGCACCCATTGTTGGCATTATTTATTCTCTAGCGCCTGAATCAATAGGGGCGGGTCAGCAACTCAGCGGCTCATGGAAGTTCCAGCAATACTCGGGAACTATGGCAGTAAGCCCACTGTCGGTTGATGAGCAGCTTGCCGTCGCGAAGGCTGAAGCATCAACATTAGTCAACGCCTCGTCACCCACAGAGAATTCTTCAAACGGGAATCCACTTGCAAACACCACTCTATCGACCCCCAGCAGCCATAAGCGCCCGACATCGCATAGTCATTTATATTATGCGTTTGACTTGAAAACTCTCCCTGCGGGTAAACCAGCAGACTCTTGGATTTACGGCGATCTTTTGGGATTTAATCGAACAAACGATACGCTGATGTGCTGTGCGATGAAGGCAGGCGGTTTTATTCGTGGTTATTCAACGGAGGTCGATATCCAATATCCAGACGGAATGCCTGATTTGTATAAGAATATTCCTTTCCCCTACAATCCCATTGATGGAGGCATTTCAGTACCGGTTAAGAAAGAGATGCCTCTTCATATCTTAAGTATTTCCTATTGGGACGGTGCAAACGCGGCAGGATACCGCGCTCACAATGTTAAAGTCGTTGTCGAATGGGTGTGGCCCATAGCTGGCAACCAGGGTCAATCAAGCGCTCTGGCCGATTCACAAACTTTATCTGGTTCCTCGTCTACTACTTCACCTAGTGTTACTACTAACGAATATCCTTCTGCCATTCCTATACCTGATAAGCCTGGATTTGTTACAAGCCCGTATGCGCCTAATCAAGTTCCAGTCGATGTGAGGGGATATCCGTCCGGCAGCACAGTGCGTTGCCCATATACTAACAAAATCTTTGTTATACCGTAGAACCATACTTACCATGCGCGAAAGACGTTCTCGGACTTTTATTTTAAATGGAATTGCATTATGACTGCCCTCGAAAAAACAAAAGAGCTATTGTACATGGCTCAGTTTCAAGTCATTCAACATTCCGAAGCACAGTTGCAACAAATTGAGGCTGACTACGCGAACAAAGAACAGGCTATTCACAGTCAAAGACAGTCGATGGAAAAGAAGGCTACTGACGACGCAACGACTGCATTCAACTCTTCTAAACGAACGGACGAGGCGAGACGAAATGAAATCAATAGGATGCTGTCCGATGTTCGCAATCGGTTGCAGACATCAATAGATGCACTAGAGAAGCATCTTTTGGAACAGAAAATATCCCATCTGCCTTCGAGCTCTGCGATGACAGGGCTTCCGGACCAGTCTTTGCCTTCCAAACTATCGGTTAATGCTAGTACAATGTCGGCCCTATTTGAGCAGATCGAAACAAGCTTAAAAAGTTTTGCGGCAGTGGTCAGCCGCTCGACTACGATTAAGCGCTACTCTGTTTTACCCGTTATAATACTTATATTTGTGGTGCTTGGCGTTTTCATAGTATGTGGAGTAACGGCCATCTGTAATTTATTCCCTGATTATGCCACACCTGGATGGATTGCCGCCATAATTGCTCTTCCTTTATTGCCCGGGCTATCACTCGCCGGTGTTCTGAGGTTGCGCGCCAAGAGGCCCTACAGCCAATTACGCAAGGCGCAAGCACAGGCGCAGATAGAGACTAGGCACATACAGGAGCTCCTCGACAAAGTGCCCTCGAAGCTAGATTTAGAAAGTAAGGCTGCTGAATCCACGAGAGAAAAAGCGCGAAGAGCTTCATTAGATGAAATTCAGCGACGGATTGACTTGGCGCAACAGGATCTGTCGGCCGCAAAGCAGCTCCACGACTCTGGCTTGGATTCCCTTCACGACTCAGTAGTACACACATTGAACGAAGTTAATTCGGCAATCAAGGCTCTGGAAAGAGAGACACAGTTCGCGAGCGCTTCCTGGGATTATCCATCGTGGAATAGCTGGATGCCTGCAACGGAAACAGCGGAGGCAATAAAAATCGGGAGCTTCCAATGTTCAAGCGACGCATTAGCCAAGCGTTGGCCTGACTTACCGTTACCGATCCAAGTTCCTGCCTTTATATCCCTCCAGAATGAAAAAGGGATACTTCTTGAAGTTAGCGCTGCAACCAAAAGTCAGGCTATAGGATCAGTTCAGAGTCTTTGTTTTCGGCTTTTAGCCAATGTACCACCTGGGCGGGTCAAATTTACATTTATTGATCCAGTTGGATTAGGGAATAATGTGGCCTCGCTTATGTCGCTGAAAGAACACGATGATACGCTGGTTACATCCCGCGCATGGTCCGAGTCTCGTCAAATTGCTGATCGGTTAACAGGTCTGACCGAGCAGATGGAAGAAATTATTCAACATAAATTACAGGATAAATATCCTAATATTTATGAGTATAACAAAAAGGCGCCTGTCATTGAACCTTATCGGTTCCTAGTCGTATTTGATTTCCCTACGAACTTTACGGATGACACGATTCGCCGCCTGGTGAGTATCGCACAGAACGGGCCGAGGTGCGGAGTTCACGTCATGGTGGTTTACGATGTTAGCAAGCCGATGCCATATGGAGCAGACATCGCGGATTTGGAGAGATGCGCATTGGTTATTCGTTCTGATACTCAAGGACAATCAGGTCTTGGATTTCGGTTTCAAGATGAGGCGTATGAGAAATGGACGGTTGGACTGGATTCGCCACCGCAAAAGGAACTCGGGGACTGCATAAAAGAAGGTGTCGGTAAACTTGCCAAGTCGGGATCAAAGGTTGAAATCCCGTATCCCAGTCTTTTAGAAATGGCAAAGATAAGTCATATCTGGGCTGAAAATACATTGGATGGAATTGAAGTTCCTCTTGGGCCGCGTACAACTACGCAGCCACAAACACTCGTATTTGGCAAAGGGACAGCTCACCACGGCCTCATCGCTGGGCGGACGGGTTCGGGCAAGAGCAACTTAATGCACGTAATTATTACGACACTTGCTTTAAAATATTCACCTGACGAACTCCAGTTATATTTGATCGATTTCAAGCAGGGAGTTGAATTCAAATGTTACGCGACGGAAAAACTTCCTCAAGCTTACACCATCGCAATCGAGACAGAGCGAGAGTTTGCTTTGAGCGTTATGGAACGATTGGAAAGAGAACTGGGTGATCGTGGAACTAAATTCCGAAGTGAAGGTGCTACAAATCTAGGGGAATATAGACGGAAGACCGGATTAGTAGTTCCAAGAATCCTTTTGCTTGTTGATGAGTTCCAAGAATTTTTCCGCGAAGACGATGAATTGTCACGGCGTGTCTCGGCGATTTTAAATCAATTAGTTCTTCAAGGTCGAAGTTACGGAATTCACCTGCTCATGGGTACACAATCGCTTGCAAATGCGCGAGGTCTTACACGAGGTACATCGGATCAAATTGGAGTTCGAATCGCGCTGCAATGCAGTGAAGCTGATTCCCGGCTCATTCTTGCTGATGATAATCCTGCGGCTCGCTTACTGGCTCGCCCAGGAGAAGCCATTTACAACGACAAGTCCGGCCTGTTCGAGGGAAACGCTTTGTTTCAGGTAGCTTCAATGACTGAAAGCGAGCGGGAGCACTACTTGGCCATTTATCGCTACAGTCAATACGATTACACGAACATGAATACAGCATTGCGCAGTCAAGACCCAGAGGAGGAAGCTCGATGGGGTCCACAAAGCCGGATTGCTGCGAGTGGCCTGAGTAAACTACCGATTTTCGATGGCATGGTTTTTAGAGGTGTAGGTATCGAAATTGATCCTGCCGCTTATGTGACTGGGTCCGTCGTTACAGAAACAGGCTTCACAAGTTCATCCCGGATTCCCAAGGCCAGCGTTGGAAGTCCCTTACAATTTGAAATTCAATCGAGGAACGGGCGAGATATTTCATCATGCTCCGCAATGCAATCCGATGCAGCCAGAGAGCAGGAAATACTTTTTGTTCCAAACACCCGATTCGAGGTTACAGCCAACTTTATGCGAGATGGCGTGACTGTAGTTCAAATGAAGGAAGTGTAGTTCAATATAGTAGCGTAACGGGCTTATGCACTTGGCATTCGTTCGACTTGAGGAAAATGGCAATGAGTAAAATCGATGACTTGAAACTGGAGGTCGGGCGTGAATTGTCCACGCTTCAGGAAGCATGGACAGAAAGTCATTGCTCTTGGAAAGACGCCGTGGCGCAAGATTTTGAGACAAGATTTATAACGGAATGGCATCGAGCAACGTCGGATTATTTACAATCCTTGGAAGTGTTAAGCGACGAAATGAGAAAAGCCACACAAGCATTATAGTTGGAGAGGCTAATGCTTATCACCAACCATATCGGACATTTCCTCTTGTGTAGAGGCGTTGCTTAACATGCTCGCCAGATACGCGTCTCGCTTCGGTAGCCTTGAAACGAATTGAAGAGCGGATGGATTCAATACGCGGCTGAACAACATTCTTTTGATCTTTCCAAGAGGCACCTCTTTTTCACTGTAACCAACATTAAGATTTGACGACCATATGCGAATCACTCCACCTTGCGGGGTAGCGCGGGTGCCTAGAAAAATAACGGAGTGTCCGAATTCCTTGGCTCCGATTTGATCGGTCCAAAATAGTTTTACGAAATCGCCAGGTTTCGCTGATGTCAGAGATTGAAAGCTCTTCCCCATGCCAAGTTCATAAAACAGACGTGCTGTGCCTGGTCCATTGGCATTCCAACGCCCCCAGACACCTTCCCCATCTGACTGACCTTTTATAAGCAGCGATTGCACGTCGTTGGCAGAAAGCAGGAGCTTTTTTTCATCCAATAGATGTTGAACCAATTCAAGAAAGACGAGATAGGTTGCTCCAGAGCAAAAACTTGGTTCAGCGTTTACCGGCACAATATCGAGTTTGGGCGTTGACGAAATGAGTTTAAAAGTGACCGAGGCTCTTAAATTATCCAAGGCGATCTTTTTTACACTATAGCCTCCTCCTGGTGGCATGTGCAGGATAATATCTAGAATTATCTGATTATAATCTTCGTTATGCGCCAAGGATGGTATGACTGTCACGGGAACTTTGGCCTGTGCTATCGCCCCTTGAGGAGATGCCGGTTGATTACTATTTGTAGTCAGGGTCTGCGCATCCGAATCACATCCGGGATAGATAAATATACCAAGAACAGCGAATAGCAAAAGAGAGAGTTTCATGCGATATTTGAGGAGTGACCTATATTAGAAGGGGGCTAATACGTCTTCACTTAAGCTTCACTTTCTCATAATACGAAGTTATCTCCCATTTCGTGCCATTCCACGCTAGACTAAGCTTTAGCGCGCAAGTGCCGTTCTTTGATCCTTTTACACCGCTGTAGTGCCAATTATAACCAAGATCGACCAGAGCATCTTGGCCGTTCACTTTAGTTGTTAACGAAGTCTCAGTCATTTCTCGCGTTGGCCATGCTTGGATAAGCTTCTCCCGATCCTCTTCGACGAAATCTCGTGAAGCCATGCCAGTTTCCTTGTAACAATAGTTAACTTGTGAGGCAAAGTTTCCGGCATACTGTGTTGCGTCATTGGCTAGATTGGCCTGCCAATAAGCTTTTAAGAAGTCATTCAAACTGTCTTCGGAAATTCCATTGGCGTCAGGTTTATTCGCAGACACCTCCACTGGAGGCGCCGACGGGGCAATTACGGGGGTTGGGGGAGCAGTTACGGTTAAAGAAACCGGGGGGGCGAGTGCCTTGGCGTTATTGTCCGCAAAATCGTTCGGTACACTGAAGGTATTGCTTTGGAGATCATAGACACAGCGCCATCCCGAAATGGGTCTAAGCTGACCATGTTGGCTATTCGGATAGACTTCACCAGACAAACCGATTACTAAGTATCGATTGTCGGGCCAACTTTCACCCAGCCAACGATAATTGTCTTCGACACCTTTGATAAGCATGGCTGTCTTATGAAAGTCCGGTTTAATGATACTTTCGGAGTCGGGAAGACTATTGAAATAATCCCATGCCAATTCACCGAGTGGCTTTGAAGTAGCAGCCACAAAACCTTGGAGGGTCTTGCGGTACAAAAATAGCGTGCCTTCACCTGCTCCGGTCTTTTGCATTCGAATCAGCCATTGCAAATCATTAGTGAATCGAAATCCAGCAGGATAAAATTTATTGGGTTCTTCATTTAGTAGGCTGAGATGGTTTCCTTCCCGAATCCAGAATTCCCAGCTATATGAGTTACTCGTAGCATCAAGCTTACTATACTGCTCGACAGAAAGTGTTTTATCCGGCGAAAAGACCGTATTCTTTGGTTCAAAAGTAAAATCCGAACCTGGTCCCACCGGTGTTGTTACATTTGGTAATTGTTCAGTCGAAGGGGAAGCCGGAACGATTAAGGTTGGCGGCTGTGGAGGGGGAACTGATGTGGTAGAGCTTGGTGTCGGGGTAAGCGTGGGGCTTGTGTTATCGGAAAGTAAGGCAGAGGCTGGGTTTTGAGACGTTTGAGTCACTCGAACATGCATGGGCACAAATGAAAGCATCAGTGGACCAACTGCGAACGAAAGTAGAATGATCAGCCACGCAAGTATAAGCGCTAGGCTAGACCTTCCTGCTGTATTCAAGCGTGATAAGGGATTTTGGAATGTGGTGTCTATCCATGAGCCAACTATGCCCAAGGCATCAGTTCAAGGGGTGAAGCGAGTTCACTATTCAGCTTTTGACGATGTTGACAATGCCGCAGAGGGATTGGAAAGAGGCATGGTGCCCGTGAGAACGGCACAGGTGCGGGCCATTTTTGACTTTGCGAATGAAACGCATCCCCAAGGCTTATTGATCCAATGCCGTATGGGCCAATCCAGAAGTACGGGTATTGCTTTGGCGCTAATCGTCCGAGGGCTGGTTCAAAGCGGGGAGATCAAACCAACCGAAAGGGCGGTTGAACTCCTTTTGCAAGTAAGGCGGCAGGCAATGCCGAACGCATTGGTGCTTCAGCTAGCTCTTGAATCATTTATTTCAGTGGAGCAGGCGAAAGGACTGACGTCCGAATTGGTCAATCACCCTCGACTAATGGAAAATCGCTTTTTGAATCGGCGCTCACAACCCTGATGGCCCCGAGGTGTCCAAGAATTCTTTCAAGGCTTTGATTCAAGCAGGGCGTTGCCTTGACCAAATCGAGCCTTCGGTGTCTGGAATTATTTCCTTTTTCATTGCCTGATTTCTCAGCGGGGGCAAAATATCAAGTGACTGAGTGTTGAACAATAGCTTTTTATCTGTCCGCTGGGATTAGCTTGGGAAGTTTGAATGAGTGGTCCAAAGTGCATTGAATTAGAGCCAGATTCCCGATTACTCGAACGGGAGCGAAACCGCGCATATTGCGAGAGTATCTTCTCGGAGATTAATCGGCTCGAAACGGACTGGCGAAGCTTAGCGAAACGCCTCGAAGATTTTGGCTTGAAAGCTGTCGTCGCCCCTCCCGTTTTTGGGGAGGACTGGGAAACCGCATGTCGCAGCCTCCTGACTTCAAGGCGAGATAGAGAAGCGGCCAGTGACTGCGAGAAGGTAGTCGCCGCTTGGCGAGCGGCAAACAAGGATGGAAATGCTCGTTTAGAACAGGCGATAGTGGAATTTCATTTGCGATTCCGGCGTTTTCAACAACAACGGAATGGCTTAATCCATGCTCGCGAACAGTTTTTTGCGTCGGTAAAGGCAAGTACTCTATCTCACTGGACCCCTGACATACTGGACAAGATTCAGAGGTCTCTTGACGACACCCTTCAGGAGGCTGAGGTTCCTATACTCGAAAAGCTTGAACTGACTAAAGCAGGAATTACAGCCTTGGAAAGTGCTGAGCGAGATGTACTGATCGCAATCAATGTTCTAAAGGCCGGTCAAACTTCGTCACATGGGTTGCTTGAAAAAGCACATAATGAAGCACTCTCTCTGGCCCTGACCCAACATAGCCCACCGAGTTTAACTATATCAGACTGGTTGAATGAATCAGAATCTACATCATCCGTGACAAATAGCTCTCCTCACATACAGGAGAAGCTAGAAGCTTTACTTAACACCATTGGCATACTAGCTCAGAGTTCCGTATGGCTTGATATATTTCACGAATGTGAGCAGGTGAGAGTTGAAACACATCCCGAAAGGCAACAGATGCTCTTCGGCAATCTGGCAATTAAGTGCAGCCGAGAGATAAACCGCCACCGCGAGTTCGTGCGCTGTAGAGAACAAATATCAGGGTTGATTGATGAAGCCGCCGCATGGCCTGTACCAGAAGTTCAGGCGATCACAAAAGAACTCGACAATCTTCTCACACTCGAAGAACCACCAGAAACCTATGAAATAGAGGTGCGTTTAAGAGAAGCAATCCAACACGAAAAGAATAGACGTATGGCTGCCGCTCGAAGAGAGGCGTACCCCGTCTCTTCGGTGATGGTTCACGTTCCCCGCACACCATCAAATGACGCCCTATTTCTTCAATAAACATACCCAAATTGCCTCAGAAGTAATGACCATGACAGTCCACAAGATTATTGTCGCTAGAAAAGAGCAGAGCCCCCCATGCCCTTTCATCGTTAGGCACCAGGAATAGCCGATTGGACTACTGAATATTGCAAAGATCTATCGACAGTATTGCGCATCGGACGAGCACCGAGTGTTCGATGATAGCCTTCTCGAACAAGTGATTCCATTTTCTTTGCTGATACAATGATTTGATGGCCAATTTGGCAGTTGGTTGTGGTAAACTTTTCAGTTTTGATCGGCGTGAAGTATCCGCGTCAAAGCCGCGTTGAACTCATTCATCGAGAGCGGCTTTTTGATGACCCCAAGAATTCCCACAAGTCGCAAATCGTCTGAATCAAAAGTACCCCCGCCTCCAGTGTGGAGGATAATGGGGATCAGTGACCCCATTGTTCGTAAAAGATGCGCCACTTGGAAGCCGTTTAGACCCGGCATCCGATAACCGGTCAAAAGAAGCTCAAATTCGTTGTCGAGAATGCGGCGGATGGATTTGGCGGGATTCGTTTCGCTCTGAGCCTCGTAACCGAGGCGATTCAAAATCAGGACGGCCGTTTGAGCCATGGCCGCGTCGTCGTCGAGGACCAGCACCCTTTTAGGACATGGGTTAGGTGTCGTCATAACGGTTGAAGAGTAAAGGGAGGAGCAATGGGTGCAAGCCAAACTGTCACGCATCCGTGACACGTTTTCCTCCAGCCTTCGAGGGATGCACCTGTACGACCGGCTCCTGTCCGAATACTTGCGCAAGACAAGGGGCGACCAAACGGTGCGGGCTTT
>Ga0182030_10026689_pt1 | contig 10436 bp, 11 predicted proteins | sample 812S3MmetaG_FD_121299 | JGI IMG/M metagenome (GOLD analysis project Ga0182030, IMG submission 121299) | Permafrost microbial communities from Stordalen Mire, Sweden - 812S3M metaG (Illumina Assembly) | ecosystem: Environmental > Terrestrial > Soil > Wetlands > Permafrost | place: Sweden... | reverse complement strand
TGAAGGTGGGCGGCGAGAACGTCTCGGCACGGGAAGTGGAAGATGTCTGTCGGCAGGTACCCGGGATAAGTGATGTCGCCGTCGTGGCCCGAACCCACGAGATGCTGAACGAGGTGCCCGTGGCCTTCGTCATCGTCGGCCCCGGGGCCGACGATGACGAGAGTCGCCTGGAGAAGTCGGTCATCGAGCAGTGTGCCGCGAATCTCGCCGACTTCAAGGTGCCCCGAGCTGTGTACGTGGTCGAAGAGTTCCCTCGTGCCACCCTCGACAAGGTGGCGAAGAACAAGCTGAGGGAGAGAGCCGACGAGCTCCAGGGCATCGAGGCCGGCCCCGGCTGACTTCGCCAACCGCCGATGGTCCCCTGGGCGGACGATCGGCCGCTGACTCGTGGCCGCAGTCTGACGCGTACTCAGGCCCATGACTCACAAGGAACCGAGTCGACTGGGAGGGTGTCGTCGTCAGACCTCCAGCCAACGTGTTCTACTTCGTCGAGGATCTGGCGGCGGGCATCGACCGGTACCGGGGGACCACCCGGTCGAGGTTCAGCCGCAACCGGCGCTCCAGGTGGGCCCAGCCCGCCTCACCGTCCGTAGGGCGGACGACTTCAATGCCAGTGCCGGACAGCTCGGATCGGTGGCTTACTCGGATGTGGATGCCGTCGACCAGATCGTCGCCTCATGCGTCGCCCTAGGGGCGTCGTTCACCGGGGGCCGAAGACCATGTCGTGTGGAGAACGGCTCTGCCGCGTGCTCGACCCCTCGCCAACTTGACCGGTTTTCCGCCAAGGGCCGGAGCGCTGACCCCCGAGCCCTCTCGGCCGTCACTCGGCCAGCGACGCCTCCAGGGTGATTTCCGAGACCGCGGCGAGGGCCTTGCTGACCGGACATCCTGCCTTGGCCGTGGCGGCATGCTCCTGAAAGGAGCTGTCCTCGAGGCCTGGCACCTTGCCCACCGTGACCAGCGCAATCTTGGTGATGGTGGGGGCGCCATCGACGATGCGGAGGGTAACCGTGGCATCGGTGTGAACCGACTCGGCTGGCGTGCCGGCCTGGGCCAGGATGTTGGAGAGGGCCATCGAGAAGCACGATGCGTGGGCGGCGGCGATCAGCTGCTCCGGGTTGGCCCCAGGGCCGTCCTCGAAGCGTGACTTGTAGGAATACTCACCACTGATGGTGTCGCCGGCGGTGAATGTGCCGCTACCGGTCGGAACGTCGCCCTTCCACTCTGCGCTGCCTTTTGCTGGCATGAACTTCCTCCTGGGTCGATGGGCCTCGAACGGGCCGGTATTCGGGTGAGCGTACCGGTGCCCGGCCTCAACCCCTCCACCGACCGGGTGGTGGGGGGTCAACCAGTCAGGACAGCTCGATGATGCGGTGCTCGGCGATCCTGCCATCCATCAGGACCAGACGGCCCACTGTGCAGCACGGCTGCGACCGGCGGGTCGTCGGAGAACCCGGATTGAACAGCAGCTGGCCCTCCAGCCCGATCTCATCGCAGGGAATGTGGCTGTGGCCGAACACGACGACATCAGCGCCGGGGAACCGTCGGCGGAGCCGTCTCGGCCGCCCCGATCGTGGGCCGCTGTCGTGGACCATGGCCACGTTCACGCCGGCGAGATCCATGGTCAAGGTCTCGGGCAGCTGGTCCGCCAGACCGACGTCGTTGTTGCCCAGCACGGCATAGGTCGGAGCGAATTGCCGCAATCGCTCGAGTGTCCCCGAGTCCACGACGTCACCGGCGTGGAGCACGAGGTCGCTTGCCTCGATCATCTCCCACACCTCGGACCGAAGGTCCCGGCCGAGCACCCGCCCTTCGACGAGATGGGTATCGGCCAGTACGACGGCTCGAATCGATCCCACAGGCAGAAGCTAGTTCCGACGATTGGCCGGGTTCGACGCCGGGTCATCGACCACCGACTACTCGCCGCGCTACGGGTCCCCCGCACCCAGGCCGTCGAGAATGATGGTCCCGATCGTGGACCGGCCCCGGGGCCTCCCGCTGCCGAGGTCGTCGTAGCGGTCGTCGACCATGCCGGCCACCGCACCAAAGGCTACTCGCAGGGCGTGCACCGGTCGGACATCAGCCCGGATCGACCCGTCGGCCACGCCGTCGGCCAACACCCGCCTCCAGATCCGCTCGCACCGCCGGGTCGAGTCGACGACAGCGCCGAGCCCTGGCGTTCGTTGGATGTGGTTCCAGTCGTTGCTCAAGATGATGAACTGCGACCGGTGGGCGTACCCAAGAGTCACGGCTACCTCAAAGAGCCCGGCGAGCCGGTCACGTCCACTGCCGTCTCCGTCGCCTGCAGCCGCTAGGGCTGGAATCAAGGCCGCCAGATACGGCATCAGGATGCCGTGAAGGACCTCCTCTTTGTTCTTGAAGTGGGAGTAGAGGGAGGCGGGCTGGAGGGCACACGCCTCCGCTATGTCCCGGACCGAGGTGCCGTGGTAGCCGTTGGCCGCGAAAAGGCCGGTCCCGATGTCGAGGATGGCTTGTCGTCGTGACCCCCCGGAGTTGGCCACTGTCGTTGGCTGGGATCGACGTGCCATGGCCCACAGATGCTACTGCCCCTCCGTCCATCCCTAACGAACGATCGCGTTGACGAGTCGACAGGTGATAGTTGTACATTGACCGAGAGCCAAACGGGGGGGTAACCAGGGTGAGCGGACGCAAACCATCGGTCCAGTTCGAAAAGAGGATCATCAGGGGACCGGGACCGAGGCCACTGCTCGCTTTGCCATCATCATCGTCTTCGTCGATGCACACTGTGGCCACCTTCGAGCCACCCACGTCCGACGGGGTCGTCGCATGCTGAACGGCGAAAAGATCTTGATCACCGGGGTCACCGGCCAGATCGCATTCCCGATGGCGGAGTACCTGGCTCGCCAGAATGACGTATGGGGCATCGCTCGATTCGGCGACCCGGCTGCGCGTCAACGCGTCGACGACATTGGCGTGACGACCCGGCCGTGCGACCTCGCCACCAGTGACTTCGACGGCATTCCCGACGATTTCACCTGTCTTCTGCACCTGGCCGCCTATCAGGGCTCCGAGACTGACTTCGACTATGCCATCACGGTCAACGCCGAGGCGGCCGGGATGTTGATGCAACACTGCAGCAAGGCCAAGGCAGCGCTCATCATGTCCACCTCGTCCGTCTACCGACCGGTGGATGACCCGCAGCATGCCTTTGTCGAGACCGATCCGGTCGGCGGCGGAGCGAGCCCTTGGGCTCCGACCTACGCAGTGTCGAAGATCGCCGAGGAAGCGGTGGTGCGTCAGAACGCCCGGGCGCTCAATCTTCCGACAGTGCTCGCCAGGATGAACGCCTCCTACGGTCCAAACGGAGGCCTTCTTGCTCTGAACCTCGACACCGTTCTGGCCGATGAGGCGGTTCGTGCCCGTTGGGACCCGTGCCCGTACTCGCCCATCTTCCAAGGTGACATAAATGAGCAGGTGGAGGCCTTGCTCGACGCGGCGAGTGTCCCGGCCACCATTGTGAACTGGGGAGGGGATGAGGTGGTGAGCATCCAGGAGTGGACGGCCTATCTGGGCGAGCTGACAGGCCGGAGGGCTGAGGTGGTGGTTGCCGAGGTCCCAGGCTCGCACAAGGGGATGATCTCGGATCCAACCAAGCGGCTGGGCCTGACGGGGCCCTGCAAGGTGGGCTGGCGGGACGGGTTGCGCCGCACCGTCGAGGCCCGCACTCGCTGAGGCGTAGCAGCCATGGACTTTGCCCTCAGGCACGTCGGGATCTGTGTCGGCGACCTCGACCGATCGATTCGCTTCTACGGCGAGGGGCTCGGCTTCGTGGTGACCGAGCGCTACGACCTGGAGCGGGAGATGGCCGAGATCAATGGCACCGCACGGGTCACGCTGCAGTTCCTGGAGAGAGGCGCAACACGTATCGAGCTCCTCGCCTTCGCTGAGCCCCGGCCTGTCGGAAGCCCCTCGGCCGTCCGAAACCAGCTCGGCCTGACCCACCTCTGTTTCGTTGTCCCGGACGTGCACGCGGCCACAGTCCATCTCGTTGACTGCGGAGGCACCCTCGTCGTGGGCTCGCAACCGGGAGCGGATCCGCCGACCGCATTCGTGAGCGATCCCGACGGCACCCGGATCGAGTTGATCGGGACCTAGGGCGAGGAGTCGGACTCCCTCCTCCTCCCAGCCGGTACGAGGACGGCAGGCACCGGAGCGTGGGAGAGGCTCCCAGGAATCGGCGGGTACCGCACGCCCTCGACCGTGGACATGCTGTCGAGACGGTCGAGGAGCACGCCGACCGCGATCACCGCCTCCATACGCGCCAACGTTGCTCCGGGACAGACGTGGGAGCCTCCGCCGAAGGCCAGGTGGTCCCGAGGATCTTGGCGGTCGAGGCGAAACTCCTCTGGGTCGGCATAGGCTTCCTCGTCGCGGTTGGCCGAGGCGATCCCCACCTCAAGCCACTCGCCCCCCTTCATCTCGGTCCCCCCGACGGTGGTCGGGCGCATGCACCGCCTTGTCACCCGCTGGACGGGCGAGTCATGACGTAGCGTTTCTTCGACAAAGGGGATGATGAGGGTTCGATCATTCTGCAGCGAGTTGAACAGCTCGGCCGATTCAAGCAGACGCTGCACAACATGGATGAGCAGTCCTCGAGTCGTGTGAACGCCCGCTTGGATCATGAAGTGGAGCTCCGTCACGATCTCCTGGTCGGACAGCGGCTCACCTTCGATCTCTGTTTCCATAAAGAGGGAGAAGACGTGATTGGTCGGCTCGCTCAGGGACCGCTGGAGAGCCAGCTGTTCGGTGAAGTACGCCTGGACGGCTGGGCCACCGGGTACCACGCCGGGTGATGCCGGCCGCTCGATGAGGCTGCCGTCAAACGACCAGTCCATGAACGAGCGGGAGATGTCAGAGGGAAGGCCGAGCACCTCGGCCATGACCAGACTGGGTATGGGCATGGCGTAGTCCTCGTGGAGGTCGGGAAGGGTCTTGGTCAGCATGTCGTCGACCAGTCCATTGCACGTGACGGTCACGAACTCGGTCATGGCACGGGTGCGATGGGGCCCGAAGCTGGCATTGAACAAACGACGGATGCGGCCATGGCGAGGTTCGGGGATCTCACTCAGGAACCACTGGTCGGCAGGGATGACCTCGACTCCGGCGAGACCGGTCATGGGGCCGAGATCGGCGTGGAACGTGTCGACGTCCTTCAGGACCACCTCGACGTCGGAGCGCCTGGACAGGTAGAGGGCGCCGCTCGGAGTGGGGCAGATGGGCTCGTCACGCCTGATCCTGGCCAGGAGCGCGAAGGGCACCCCGTCTATGAGGTTCTGAGGATCGTGCGGGTCGTAGGTCAGTCCCATCGTGACTCCTCGTATCGAGCAGTCTGGCTCAAGGGATCGCGTGACTGATCGGTCACAAGCCAGCAAGGCGCCCGAGGAATGAGCGGGTGCGGAGTTGCTCGTCGTGCGTGCCCATCACATTGGCCAAGAGCTCAGTGGCACCCGACTCGCTGATCGCACGGATCTGGCTGACGACCTCATCCTCTCCGCCGAGGATGGCGATGTCCACGGGATCGGATACCCCTTCGGCGTCCAGCATCCGGCGGTAGGAGGCCATGGACGCGGGACCGGCCATGGCGGCCCCGATGCGGTCGCGTGCACCAGCCACGTCGTCGGTGACGCACACGGGCAGGCCGGCGATGACTCGCGGATCCGGACGACCAGCCTGACCAGCCGCCTCGACGATGCGCGGGACGACGTCCCGCCGGAGAGTGGCGGCCCCGGTCATCCACGTCACCGTGCCATCGGAGTACCTTCCAGCCAGGTCGAGCATCCGTGGCCCGAGGGCCGCCACCACCAGGCCTGGCGATTGCGAGTCCGTGCCGATCGAGGCGCGAGCGGTCATCGTGGGCCCTTCGAAGGTGACCTTGCGATCCGCGCCGAGCAGCGGGGAGAGCACAGAGAGCTCCTCGGCGCAGAGGTCGACCACCGATTTGTAGGGCACACCGAACATCCCTTCGGAGACCATCTTGTGGGTGACTCCGATGCCAAGAGTGAACCGTCCCGGTCCAACGGCACTCGCCACCGTCAGGGCCTGGATGGCAAGCGGAAGTGGATGGCGGCCCTGGATGGGCACGACGGCGGTGCCGATGTCTATGCCGGGAACCTTGGAGCCGGCCACGGCGATGGCGGTGGGGGCGTCAAGATTGAACCCTTGGGCAAACCAGATGCAAGCGAAGCCGTATTCGGCCGCCGCCTGAACCCGCTCGGTCACCTGGCCGACAGAGGTTGCATCCGCGCCGCTGAACAGGGAGATTCGCACGAGGTCCTTTCGCTGGGGCACTTCATAGAGGGCCACGGTCTTTGAGGACCGAGCCTTTTATCTCAAGGGACTTCTTCACCGTAGTGTGGACAGACGTAGCGAGCGAACGATCGCTCGTCTACAGTCGACGCCGGTGGGGACAGCGCTGGTCACAGGAGCAGGACAAGGGCTTGGCAGGGCTACGGCCATCCGCCTGGCCTCAGACGGCTTCCGAGTCGTTGCAGTCGATCTCGACGGGGTCCGGGCACAAGAGACGGCGGGCATGGTCGACGGCCTGGCTGTTACGTGCGACGTGGGAGACCGGGACGCCGTGGCAGCAATGGCCGGCCAAGTGGGACCGGTCGACGTTCTGGTCAACAACGCGGGCATCTGGCGTTTTGGGCCGATACTCGAGGCGTCGGCATCTGACCTCGATGATGTCTTGCGGGTCAACCTCCTCGGCACTCTGAACTGCTGTCGGGCCTTCGTCGCCGGCATGCGAGACCTGGGTGGCGGGGCCATCGTGAACCTTTCGTCGGCGGCAGCCCTGACTGGGGCAGCGGGTGTGGAGATCTACTCTGCTTCGAAGGGCGCCATCGAGGTGCTGACCAGGCAGCTGTCGGGCGAGTTGGGTCCGGTCGGTATTCGGGTCAACGCCATAGCTCCGGGGCTGATCGTCACTGAGGGCACGGCCAAGAATTACGAGTCGGGGAAGTCTGATCAGCGGTCCAATGCCGTGCCGCTGCGCAGGGTGGGCACTGCAGCTGACATCGCCAGCGTGGTCAGCTTCTTGGTGTCTGACGATTCCTCCTACGTGAGTGGCCAGGTCATCGCCGTCGATGGCGGACTCACTGCCTCGCGGCCCAACGCCTGATCGACGTTCGTTTACGCACCGACCGCATAGTCAGTGACAGACTCTCGGCATGGCTGACACCTGGAAGAAAGTTCCGGCCTCGCAAGTAGCAGCGGGTGACACCGTTCGCCTCGGGTCCGATGAGTTCGTAGTCGCCCGCATCGAAGTCCCTTTCCTGGGCCGCGACGAGCTGGTCGCCTTTATCGAGGACACGCCCACTCGTTGGCACAAGCAGCCCGTCCCTGTGGGCACCGATGTCGAGGTCCTGGTCGAAGATTGACCCCTGCCCGGTCGCCATGTCGATGCTGCGGTGCGAGCGACGAATAGGTGAGCGGTTGTTCGGCCAGCCGTCAGGCAGTCGGTGCAAGCCGTACGATCCTCGCTAGCGCGGACTTGCTTGAGCGAGCGACCGAACTCTCCTCGTCTTCCACCTCGGCCACAGTAGATCTTGGGTCCCCAGGCCAGGCCGACGAGGCGAAGTGATGTGCTGCTCCGTTCGGGCCATACGAGTGGGCATCATCTCGGATCAGGACGGCGATCGACTACCGTCATCGGTCGTCCGCCAGCCCAAGAGGAGGCACGAGTTGTCCGCCGCACAACCCCACAAATCCGACTCGCCGGTCGTCACCGTGTTCCACAATCCGAGCTGCTCGAAAAGCCGCGGCGCGCTTGGGATCCTTCAGTCCGAGGCGATCGAGCACGACGTGGTCGAGTATTTGGTGGACCCTCTTTCCCGGGAGGACTTGGAGATGATTGTCTCGAAGTTGGTCGATCCAGTCGACGAACTGGTGCGCACCGGGGACAAGGGGTTCACCGATCTCGGCGTCGACCCACAGGATGTTCGGTCGACGAGCGACGTGATCGAGTTCTTGTTGGTCCATCCAGAGCTCATGCAACGCCCGATCGTCGTCAGGGGGGAACGGGCGGTGATCGCCCGGCCGAGCGAGCGGGTGGCAGAGGTGCTCGGCTGATCGAGCACCGAATCGTTCACTCGGAGCGGAAGCCCAGGTTCCCCCGCCGATGCGCGGTTGGGGGAATGACGACTTCGGGACGGCTGTCAGCCAGGATCCCGGGGGCCCGTTGCGGCGGGCGTCGAGGGGCAACTGCCCCCGAACGGAGGTGTCGCCGACTTCCTGACCAGGGGGCCGGGGGCGCCGTCAGGTGGTCAGCCAACCGATAGGCCACCGATTCGTAGTTGACCCTCCACCCACGGAAGTCCGGCCACGCGTCTTCGGCCGTCCGCTCGATCGGAAATCCGGCGTGGCGGAGCATTTCCACCGCTTCGTTGAACTCTTCGAAACTCAGATCGATTGGACCTTCGGGATTGGGGTCAGGGTCGACTTCCCATCGGAGCACTTTGGCGATTCGATTGAGTGATGTGAACCCCATTCGCAGGCAGAGGCGCGATTGGGACGAGGCGGTGCTCGGGGCCAGGGCGAGGTGCATGGCGGCGCCGTCCAACACGGCAAGAAGCCCGACGAGCCACGAAAACCAAGGGTCCGGCGACCTGAATAGCAACATGACCGGGTAGGTGGTGTGGCTCTCGGCGAGGTCGGCCGCCCACTCTTCCCAGGAGGCGTAGAAGTCAGGAAGCGTGTCGATGATCCCGACCAGTTGATGTCTGGCCAGAACCTCGGGACCCCAAGCGGGGACACCTGCTCGACTCTCGAGCATGGCCACCAAGCTCTCCCTGCGGTTGAATGCCTGATAAAGAGCGGGCAGATAGGCGATCTGGAGAGCGACGATCACGACCCAGGTCGCTCCGGCGGCGATATCCACCGCCTCGTTGGGCTGCCCGCTCAGGTTGATCGTGCCCACCGTGAACACCGCCCCCGATGCTTGGGCCAGTGCAGAGACGAAGCTGTGGGTGGTCCCTTCCAGCATGAGGGCGAAGCCCACGATGAAGCACCCTGCCCAAAAGGCCAGTTGAGCCACGAGGGCCACCGGCGCTGTGGGGGCGAGCAGCGCGTCCTTGCCTTCGTAGCTCCGAGCCAGACGGGAAAGCGTGATGAACAAGGCCCGCACGAGCCTATTGGCAAAGGTCGAGAGTCTTTCGAACCCTCGGGGTTCTCGCGGGAGCACGATCGTGAAGAGGACACTGGCCGAGGTGAACAGGACGACGACGAGACCCAAGGCAAACAGAAGAGGGTTCATCGAGCTGTCTCACTGGATCCCGCAATCATTGGACTACGACACTCCATGGCGAAAGGGACCCCACCGGATCCACCCACCTCGAAACCCTCACGGTCGTCATCCATCGCACCAGTATCCCCTGACCGGCATGGGGTGCTGCCCGCTGGGCGGCGCGAAGGTCTCTCGCCCTGAGACGGGGCAGCTTCGGCTGAGGACGGTCAGCACTTGGGTGCCCCCGCCTGTGTCTCGCCTGCGAGTTCAGCCAATGGACAGGTGAGGGCGCCCTTGAGTTTGCGTCTAGTGCCGGACATCCGTGAGCTCCGCGGGCATCGCGCCATCACGAAGCAGGCGCTGGCCGACGGCCAAGAGCATCAGGCCGAGGCGATGACGTACCCGGCGGGTGCTCGTGGGTCGCCTTACGGTATGCGGTCGAAGGATCGCGTCGTCGGGATGTCGGAACTGGTGTTCGCGGAGTAGGTCCGCTTCACGCTGCCGCGCCAGCGCGCGAAGTAGATCAGGATGCACAATGACTCCTCAAGAGGGGATCGACCTAACCAAAAATGGAGAGGAGGAAGGAATCAGCGCAACAGTAAATAGCGCCGTTCTGGGTTAGTGGAAGTGGCCGGCGTTGGGTGTGCCGGCGGCTAGCTCGATGCTGGCGGAAGCAGCAGAGTTAGCTAGGTCAGGCGGACCGCGAGGCACCAACCATTCGTCGCAAAGTCATGTCGATATTCAATGTGGCACCTCCCCAGTCGCTCGCCTGTTTCAGACATAGTAACGAATCAGTATCGCCGTTACTAGAGGGAAATACAGAAAAATGAGGTGCCACATATGCGCATCACCGGACACGTTGTCCCATCCAGATGTGGTATCCCGGTTCCGCCGGTGAAGTCTGCGAGCGGGCCCGACAGTCAATCTCCGCCCGTGAAGACGCGGTGGGGGTCGGGGACGAGGCTTCGATGAGCGCGTAGGTGAACGGATAGCCGGAGGACCAGTCGAGCTCAGGCATGTCCGAAACGACATCAGGGAGTGGGGTCGCCCAGGGGGGTCCGTGAGGATTGCCCCACCAAATGGCCTGGCCAGTGAAGCTCGACCGGGAATTGGAGCATGACGACGGAGGGGCACAGGATCTAGTGGGCACGACGACCTGAAGGCGATACGA
>Ga0182030_10026688_pt1 | contig 10436 bp, 6 predicted proteins | sample 812S3MmetaG_FD_121299 | JGI IMG/M metagenome (GOLD analysis project Ga0182030, IMG submission 121299) | Permafrost microbial communities from Stordalen Mire, Sweden - 812S3M metaG (Illumina Assembly) | ecosystem: Environmental > Terrestrial > Soil > Wetlands > Permafrost | place: Sweden... | reverse complement strand
GCGCCGGAGCCGAGCCCTTACTTTCTGACGCGTTTGGACGCTCGGATGCGGGAAGAGCGCGCGACGGCGCCGGCAAGCTGGCTGGAGCGGCTGCGCGCTCGCCTGACTTATGGACCTTCGATGCATGTGCGGCCGCTGGCGGCGATGGCGCTGACTGTGTTGCTTCTGGTGGGTGGCGGAGCTTATCTGGACGTGACGAACTGGGATCAGTCTGCCACCACGCCACCGCAGACTGCCGTTGTGCACGACTTGCAAACGCTGGACAGCAACGCGCAATTGCTTGATCAGTTGGAATCGATGTCGACCACCAACAATAGCAACGGAGATTGATTAGCCCGCTTTTAGAAGGGGCCATAGTAGGAGCTGGGGACGTGAGCAGGGTGAGACACAATGCGGAGTGGATGCGCCACGCGGCTTTGGCTGCGCTGGTTGCCCTATCGCTGTGTGTGCCGTCCTGGGCTCGTAGCCAGCACGGCGGTGCCGCAGGGCGACCCGCTGCTGCGCCGAGGGCTGGAGGGGCACGGGTTCAGGCCCCCAGACAACAAGCTGCCAAGCCACAGGCCCAGGCGAGGCCCAATATGCAATTGCAAGGAAGAGCGCAGGGGGGCATGGCGCAGCGTCAGGGGTATCCAGCAACCACCTATGCTCATAGGGGATATGCGGGGCCCGGCATTTCTGGTTCCGCTGCGCCGGGCTCCGCTTTCCGGGCAACGCCGTATGGGGCGCAGGTTCGTCCCTATGCGGGGGCGGCGCCTGCCGGGCATTTAGGCGACTGGCTGAATCAGCATCGGAATCTTCCGGCGCAGGAGCAGGAGCGTGTTCTGCGCAGCGACCCCAGCTTCGGGCGGCTTCCGCCGGGCGAACAGGACCGGCTGGTGCAGCAGTTGCACCATGTGAACCAGTTGCCCGAGGAACAGCGACAGAGACGCCTGGCGCGCAATGAGATTCTGGAGCACATGGCGCCGCAGGAACAGATGCGGGTTTATAACTCGATGAACCGGTTGAATTCGCTGCCGCCGGATCGGCGGGCGATGCTGGGAGGCGCGTTTCGGGATCTGCGCGCGGTTCCGATGGATCAGCGGGCGACGGTGCTGAATTCGAGCCGCTATCAGAACACATTTTCCCCGGAGGAACGGGGAATTCTGTCGGATGTTTTGAGGGCGGAGCCTTACGAACCGGCGCGGTGAGGGCACTGGAAACTGAAAGGCAAAAAGGCAGTGGAGAGTTTCTCCGCTGCCTTTTTGCTTGTGGTTTTGACTTTGCCGCCGGGTTACTTGCCGATGACGAGGATCTGGAATGAGCCGGGGATCATGGGAGGGCGGGGGCCTCGCGCCCAGGCTGGCGCGCCGGGGGGCGGAGGCGTTGTGGGCGCGGCGGGGGTGGGGCCGTATTCCGCAGTGATGGTGAGGATGTTGCCGGTCTTGGTGTCGAGGGTGAGGACCTTGGCGCGCGCAGGGGTGGGTACGGTCTGCTCCACGGTGAAACTGGTGGGCGAGTTCTCCTTGACGACGGTGATGGTGCCATCGCCGGCTGAGGCGAAGGCTTCCATCGTGTCGGGGTTGAAGGTCGCGCCATCCACACCGTTGCCGGTGGGCAGATCGGTGATGATGTGGCCGTCGGTCGCGGAGAGAATGATCATGTTCTTTTTGTCGCGGCAAGCGGCAAACAGGATGTTGTTTTTCGCATCGAGCGCGAGACCGGCGCAACCGCCGCCCTTGCTGGAGACGTCGTATTTGCCGGTCATCTTCATGGTGTTCGCGTCAATGACCGCGATGGCGTCTTTGTCTTCAATGTCGACATAGATTTTGCCATGGCCGTCAGAAGCTGCCTGCTCGGGCGCGCCGCCGATGTCGATGGTGCCGAGGATGGCGCCATCCTTATCGTCGAGAACGGTAATGTTGGGATCGGAGTGGCTGAGAACGTAGAAATGGTGATTGAAAGCGTCATTCAGATAGCCATCCGGATTGCCCTGGACATCGATCTTCTTCAGAATTGCGAAGTTTTTGGAGTCGAACATGGTGATGGGCTTCGAGGTGGCGAATCCGTGCCCGGTTGCGGTGTCGACGGCGCCACCGTGAGAGCTTGTTCCGGGGATGTCGCCGACCTGCTGAAGGGTGTCGAGGTTGAAGACGCCGATGTGGCCGGCGGGGCCGGAACGGGCAACATAAAGATTGCGGCCATCCGAGTCCGCTGTGACGTAGTCGAAACCGCCATCACCACCGATGAGTTGAATCTTGAGGACCTTGTAGGGGCCGGCATCCTGCGCGTGGGCAGGAACGGCAAATGGAAGCAGTAAGGCAACGGTGGCCAGAGCTAGCGGCTTTGAGAACATGGTGGTGTCTCCCGTATTGGATGCGTGGGCGATGGGACGGCCCGGAGCATATTGAGTCGGGTATTGGCTTGCGCTTCATCCCGAATACGAGGATACACGCGGGAAACGACTACCACAGTTGCGATTGTGTTACGGAGACTTGAACCCGGCTTGATTCCAGGGGACAAAACCACCTTGCAGGGGCTAAAACAGGCTGCGGAAAAAGGCCATGATTCTGGCGAAAAGCTTGAAAACCATACCGCAGGGGCTGAAGCCCACATTGATTTGATTGGCTTTATGCCGGGGATAAATCCCCGGCCTACCACCCGGACGAGTTTTTCCGCAGCATGTAAAGCCCACGGCTTTTTTTATGGCTTTTCGGCACGACTGAAGTCGTGCCCTGACTCTTATTGCGAAACCGAATTAGCCCCCTGGCACAACGCTTTAGAAGAGATTGCCGGCTACTTGCTCGGCTGCGGTGTAGATCCTCGCCTTGAGGGCGTCGCGGTTGAGGATGGGATCGGATTTGAGCGTGCTGGCGATGGTGATGGTGAAGACCTGGTCGCGCACTCGCCCAACAACACGCTCGCCCACGCCTCCCTTGCGATCGTCCGCGGTACACACGAGCGCTTCATTGCCGATGGCCTTGATGGGCGCGGCATCGGCTCCGCAGACCTGGGCCACCGCAGACATGCGCTGATGGGGTTCGGGCGCAATTTCAACGGTGATGCGAAGGGTGCGGGTGACCCCTGCGCCTTGTTGCGTAAAGGTGCAGACGGTAGGCTGGCCGGCGGATGCATCGGTCTTCATCCCTACAGCGTCTCCGCCCAGCAGGCCCCCGGCTGTGGCTTCGTTGAGCCAGGGGCAGTTGTTTTCCGCATGACCTGCGGCGGGCAGGGCTAGAAAGATCACTCCAAGTGCCAGAAATGCGAGCCTCCGCGAAACCGATAAGAAACAAGCGCGGCCTGTACTGAAGGGCGCGGGCGAGGACGCCCGCACGACAGCCGATCTGGAGATCGGCGCTACTGTTTCGTCCATCGCGGGTCGGCGGAGACTATGGATTGCTGTTGCTCTGCCGGCAGAGTTATTTCCCATTTTGCAACTCCCCTGAGTTACCTACCAAGTCGGAATGCATGTGCCACGGAATGCTTTCTGTCGATATCTCCGGATGGTCGCGAAGATAGTTGAGAGAGTACGTGGGCGCACCCGGATCAACCTTCTTATCGATAAACATCGCCTGTTGTTTCGCTGCTTCTTCCTTCTTCCCCATGCGGCGGTAGAGGACGGAAAGATTGTAGTGCGCGACCAGGTCGTCGGGATCGATTTTCTGCAGCGCTTCAAACTGTTCGAGCGCGTTGTGTTCGTCCTTTTGCTGGTAGTAAGTGATGCCGAGTTCGCGGCGGGCATCGCGGGATTGCGGGAACATTTCAACGACTTTGCGGAAGTCGGCAATCTCTTTCTCGGTGTTACCTGCGCGCCGTTGCAGCAGACCATCGTAGTAGAGGGCACGTGCGCTGTTTGGATCAAGCGCAAGCGCCCGGTGAATCGCCCCGCGCGCCGACTCGTATTTCTCCCACACGATCTCGGTGAGGCCGATGTTGGTGTAGCCCTCCGCGTAGTCGGGGCGCAACTTCACAACTTCGTGGAATGCCTGGACGGATTCCATGTACTGGAACTGGTCGAGCAGGGCGATGCCGAGATTGTTCCAGCGCATCCAGTCCTGATTGTCGTTGGGCTCGGACGGTTCCGGCTTGTTCTCGCCAATCTTCAGGATGCGAGTCCGCGATGCAATTTCCACGAGCGGATAGTCGGGGTGATCGCCCTTGCCGAAGATGTTGTTGAGATAACTTTGGCGCAGATGGCGGTAATTCACTTTCGCGGTAACACTAACGTCGCCACTTACGTCGGCAGGGAGCCGGAACTGGTAGCGCACCAGGACTGAACGGCCTGCTTGCACGGTGTTGTCGTAGGCGACGGAGTGAATGGTCCACACCTTGTGATTGTCAACAAACTCGCCCTCATTGGTCACCGGGCGGTTGGTGAAACTGTGAGCGCGCGGGTCAATCAAGCCGTCGGGCTTGAGGAATCCGCTGTGATAGATCTCTTTGCCGTTCGCATCTTTCACCGTGAACTCAACCCAAGCCTCGTACAGATCGCGAACCTCCGGGATCAGCGAGTGGCCGATGTTCTTGTTCTGGACTACCACAAATGCAGTCACCAAGTCGTTCGGCGCAAGGTCAAATGAAGCCTTGCCGAGCGGGGCAATCAGCTTCGGGTTGCCATCCTTTGTAACTTCCCCCGCTTTTTCAAGCCCGAAGATATCCACGTTTAAAAAGTTGCCGGCGCGCAGAAAATCGATGGTCTTGCTGAGTTGCTCGTCGAAGCCATAGTAGAAAGGAACGGCCGTGTTGCCAGCGAGCCAGCGGTGCGAAACCAGAGTGCCATTCTTCGCGCCGTAGTCGGGCAACGAGATGGCGTTGCGCTTCATGTGGCAGCCCTGGCAGGTGGTGAAATCCGCCTGATAGAAGGTTAGCGGATTGCGCTGCGAAAACTTGGACTGTTGCCACTCGTCGTAGGCGGTAAACGCGCGAATGAATTTGTAGTCGTTAAGCGGTGCGGGCAGGTTGGCCTTGTGGCAGGCCGCGCAGAATTCGGGCGTGTGGAGGAAGTCGTGCATCACCGCGGCCGAATGCCGCTCGGGATGGCGGAGAATCATGTCGAAGGGAACCTCGCCGGGTATGCGCTCGCCCTTCTCGTCAACAATCACCGCGGGCACGCCCATTTTGACACTGGCATTACCGTTGGTCGAATCCAAACTCAGCACCGAGTGGCAGGTGGTGCAGGTCAGTCCATCCGAGTCGAACTTGGCTCGATCGACCTTGGAGTCTTCAGTCAACGCGGCACCCAGAACTCCAATGGGGTTATGGCAACTGTCGCAAAAGCGGGCGAAGGCGATTCCGCGCGTCTGGTCGCGGATAAGAAGGTTCACGCTGGTGCGATAAAACGGAGTGCGGAAGGCGTTGGAGTGAAGAGCCTGACGCCACTGGCTGTAAGCTTCCTGGTGGCAGGTGCCGCAGTATTCCGCGCTTGGATACGCGCCGGGCTGAAGAAAGCCGTCGCCCTGTACCTGGACGTTGCCGGGGGTATATGGGTTCTTCGGACCGTAGTGGAAGTTATAACTCGGAGTTACCTCGGAGTTATACTCTTTGCGATCGGCTGCGACAGCCAGCTCGGCCCTGGCTTTCCATTTAGCGATTGCCTCGCGCTGGGCAGGCGTATCTTCAGCAGGCGGCGCGCCCTTGGGCGGGGCGGTGTATGCCGGCGGCGGAGTTAACGCCGCAGCATCCTGTTGCGGAGTGGCCTGCTGCGCAGCGACTTGCCGGAGCTCCACCGAACCGACAACGAGTGCTGCGACCCATAAGCAGGCAATCGTTATCCTATTGTTCGCAGTTGTTCTCATGTACTTTCCTTTGGAGCCCCCATTTTTCACGTAAGGAGTGGCTCCGTCTATCGTATTCCTTCTGATCATTTTCCTGAATGCGTGCCGGTTGCTTTGCCGGCGCGATCGGCGGCGATTGTGTCATAGACACTCGGCACCAGGCCTTTGCCTTCTTCAATAGCGTAGTAACGATCGACGCCGGGAAGAGTATAGGTCTCTTTGACGCCGTCGGGCCAGCGGATTTCTACCTTGTCCACGGTTGTGGTGACGCCGAGGCCGTAGTGCAGGCGGAAGTCGTTGGACGACTCGAAGCTTCCGCCGCTCATGACATCGCCGCGCTGTCGGATGCCGCCTGCGGTGAGATAAACCGTGGAGCCGACCGCATCGCGCGGGCTCTTGGGACCGCCGATGAGCATGAGACCAACCCAGTGGTTGTGATCGTCATTCACATTTTTGAGCAACACGGGCGTGTGGTCGAGGCAGTTGATGACGACATCGATCTTTCCGTCGTTAAAGAGGTCGCCGAAGGCCGCGCCACGCGCGGGGATTACGTCGGCGAGGCCCGTGCCGATGACCGCCGGCATGACTTCGAATTTCTTACCGTGGTCCAGGTTATGGAATAAGAGCGGGCGCTCGGCGAAGGAAGTTCCCCAGTCGTGTTGATCGACCTGGGGATAGACGTGACCGCTGACAAACATGAGATCTTTCCAGCCGTCGTTGTCGTAGTCAAAGAACTCGGTTCCCCAGCTCAGGAAGGGATAAGTGGCTTCGGCGATTCCCATCTGCGGGGTGATATCGACAAAGTTGCCTTCGCCGTCGTTCCTATAGAGCGTCTTGTAGTCGTCAGAGAACGTGGTGGTATAGAGGTCGAGCTTGCCGTTGTTGGCGTAGTCGCCGACGGCGAGGCCCATGGCGGCTGTTTCGCGGGCATCCTGATTCAGGGCAAAGCCGGAGTAGAAGCTTGCATCCTGGAACGTGCCGTCGCCCTTGTTGAGATAGAGGTAGTTGGGCGAGGAGTCGTCGGTGACCAGCAGGTCGACTTTGCCATCGTTATCGATATCGACGAACGTGGAGGAGAATCCATAGTAACGGCGCTTATCTTCCACTCCCGCCTTGACGCTGACATCGGTGAAAGTTCCATCGCCATTATTGTGGAAGAGATGGTCTGGTTCGCCCTGCAGGCCGCGCGGACCGCACATGGTGGATGCACCGCGGAACGAGCAGTTTGCGTAACCCACCGCCTGCGTTCCGGCTGAAGGCATTTTGCCCATATCCCAGTGAATGTAGCCGGGAACGAAGAGATCGAGGCGGCCGTCGCCATCGTAGTCGCCGAAACTGGGGCCGGTGGACCAGTTGCCGAGCATGACGCCGGCTTCCTCAGCCTTGTCAGTAAACGTGCCGTCATGATTGTTGTGATAGAGGCGGTTGTGGCCGTAGTTGGCTACGTAGATGTCGGGCCAGCCGTCGTTATCGTAATCGCCTACCGCGCAGCCGAATCCCCACCTGCCATTGGTGACGCCGGCGACGGTGGCAACATTGGTGAAGGTTCCGTCGTGGTTGTTGTGGAAGAGCGCGGCAACGGGTGGATCGGCTTTGCCGTCATAGGCTTCGTAGGTAGAGCCATTGACGAGGAAGATGTCGAGCCAGCCGTCGTGGTCGTAGTCAAGAAGGCAGGCGCCGGAGCCGATGGTCTCAAGGATGTAAGGCTTCTGGGGCGTACCCATTTTGTGGGTCCAGTTGGAGAGGCCGGACTGCTGAGAGATGTCCTTGAAAATGACGGGGCCGGTTTTGACGAAGCCGCCGGCGGTGATGGGACGATGCTCTGAATCCAAAACAGGGGCGAAAACGCCGGCTGTAGCGGAGCCGCCCTGTTGCGGGGTGGCTGCTGTGGCTGCGCTGCCACCGTAAAGCGGGGGCTGGGGAGGGACGCTCTGGGCGTTGGCGAACCCGGCGGTGAGGGCGAGGGAGAGGGCCAGGGCGGAGGCGGACCAGCCTCGTGATGCAGAAATGCTGAAGGAGCTAACCAAGTTGCGACCTCGAAATAGGGGGGAAACGGCTACAGTTCTAAATTGTCCTTTAGGGATTAGACGATTGTCGCCCACCTTTCGGAGTAGTTGAAGTTGCAACCCGGGGAGGAAAAGAGTCCCCGGGCTACGGTTTCAGTTCGAGCGGGGCGTGGAGGAGGAGGTCTCTGGAGGAGGCGCCGATCTGGATCTCGAATGTACCGGGGTCGGCAATCCAGTCCTTCTTTTCGGGACTCCAGTAGGAAAGCGCGGCGCGGTCGAGGGCGAAGGTGATGGACTTTGTTTCGCCGGGCTGTAACTCCACGCGCTGGAAGCCTTTGAGCTCATGGACGGGGCGGTCGATTTTGGAGTGGCCGTCGTGGATGTAAAGCTGGACGACTTCAGCGCCGGCGCGGGAGCCGGTGTTCTTGACCTTCAAGCTGGCCAGGAATTGGTCTGAAAGGACCTTGCCGACGAATTCTTTCCGGTGAGACACCTTCAAGTCGCTGTATTCAAAAGACGTATAACTGAGACCAAAGCCGAATGGAAAAGCGGGTTCGACGTTTTTAGTGTCGTAGTAGCGGTAGCCGACATAGAGGCCTTCGGCGTAGTTCACCTTGAGATTCTGGCCGGGATAGTTTGTGGAGGCGGGGGAATCTTCGAACTTTTTGGGGAGGGAAACGGGGAGTTTGCCGGAGGGGTTGGCGTCGCCGAAGAGAATGGATGCGAGGGCGTGGCCGCCTTCCTGGCCGGGGTACCACATATCGAGCAGCGCCGGGGTCTGGTCGAGCCACTTGGTCATGGTGACCGGATCGCCGGTGTTTAGGACCACAATGGTGTGAGGATTGGCCTTTTCGACGGCTTGAATCAGGTCGTCCTGGCCGGCGGGGAGGTCCATAGTTTTGACGTCGAAGCCCTCGCCTTCGAGCTTGGGGTAGCGGCCAACGACGACCACGGCGACTTCGGCCTTCGATGCTGTATCGACTGCTTCCTGGAGGGATTTGGCGCGAGCTTCGGGGGTGTCCTGGGCGGGATCTTCCCTTTCCATTGAAACGCCTAAGGCATAGGTGACCTGGATGGATTGACCGGCGCGCTCCTTGATTCCGTCGAGGGGCGCAATGGCGTACCTGGGCTTGACGAGAGAGCTGCCACCGCCCCCGGTGCGGGCCACGGCGGCATTGGGACCGATGACCGCGATGGAATGAAGCTTGCGGGCATCGAGGGGAAGCAGTGAGCCGGAGTTTTTCAGCAGGGCGTTTTTCAGCAGAACGATGCCTTCGGTTGCGCCCTGGCGTGCGACGGCCTGCTCGGCGGGGGTATCGACTTCTCCGCCGCCGGGGTGGGGATGGTCGAAGAGGCCGCTCTCAAAGATGACCCGCAGAATGCGGGTGACATTTTCGTTGAGGGCGGTCTCGTTGATGTTTCCAGCTTTCACTTCGGCGAGTACTTTGTCGGCTGTGAGCCAGCCTGCGCCGCTGCCATTGGATTCAAGCTGCCCGGTAGACTGCCAGGCACGCATGGGCGCGCCGCCGGGCATCTCGAGGTCCATGCCGGCGTTCACGGTTGCGGCTGTGGAGTAGGTGCTGCCCCAGTCGGAGACAACAAAGCCTTTGAAGCCAAATTCCTTCTGCAGAATACCGGTAAGGAGATCAGAATTCTCAGCGCAATGGACGCCGTTCAGCTTGTTGTAGGCGGACATCACGGTCCAGACGCCAGCTTCCTCGACGCCCGCCTTGAATGCGGGCAGATAGATTTCGTGCATCGTGCGCTCGTCGACATACGCGTCAATGCGGTGGCGCTCAAATTCTTCATTGTTGGCGGCAAAATGCTTGAGCGAGGGGATCACTCCTTCGCCCTGCACACCCTTGATGTAAGCCACGCCGAGCCTTGCGGTCAGATAGGGATCTTCGCCGTAGCCCTCAAAATTGCGACCCCAGAGGGGCACGCGGTTGATGTTGACGGTTGGACCGAGAATCATGTCCCTGCCGAGGGCCTTCACTTCCTGGGCGATGGCCTGGCCTTCGCGCTGGACCAGCTCCGTGTCCCAGGTGGCCGCCATGGCTACGCCTGAGGGAAAGCTAGTGGTCTGTACCTTGGCCAACGGACTGTTAACGGAGTTGGTTATGGCGGAACTGCCGCCCCAGGACCGGACGCCGAGGGGGCCATCGGCCATCTTGATGGCGGGAATCCCGAGGCGCTCAACAGGAGACGATTCCATCCATCCGGAGCCGGAGAGCATGGTGGCTTTCTCTTCGAGGGTCATGCGGCCGAGCAGGTCGGCGACACGCTTTTCGGTGGGGAGGCTCGCGTCTTTATAGGGGGCGTTGGTGGGAACCGGGGGTTGCGCGGCACCCTGAGCCTGCAAAGCAGGGGCGATGACTGCCATTGCTAAAAGGAAAGCGGTAAACAAGACTTTGGAAGCGGTGGCAATAACAGGTCGCATGAATGGACTCCTAATAATTCTCCGCCGTGATTCGCGGGCAATGGTAACCGATGTGTGTGACTGACAACAAATGGTGGTGGTTTACTATCTCGGAGTTCTTGGAGCGCGGCCGGGAAAAACAAACGCAGATTCTTCGACTCACCACCCCCGAACTCAACCCCAAAGAGCAACGACCGCTCGTTGGGGACCCCATGAAAAGCGTTCGGGGCCCCTTTCGCTCCCTATGAACAAGAAATCCGG